>ERZ1023313.136-NODE-136-length-30867-cov-7.010613_pt1 | contig 30867 bp, 24 predicted proteins | sample MGYA00521233_ERZ1023313 | MGnify/ENA primary metagenome ERZ1023313 (study PRJEB32759, sample SAMN07749866) | skin metagenome | biome: transportation; feature: city; material: polyester macromolecule | host: Homo sapiens | place: Hong Kong:TKO line | collected... | reverse complement strand
GCAGCCGTCGAGCAGGCCGGGTGCCGTGGCTGGGTGCCCCCTCCCCCCACGTCAGACCTCCTCGCCGTCGGTGACGTGCAGGGAATCGGGGGCCAGAGCGGAGCTCGAGTCAGAGTGCCGTCGCGGGGGTGCGCGGCCGGTCTGTCAGTCAGCGTGTCCGAGAGGGCACGTGAGCGGCGAGGTGGTCTCCTGTGATTCGTCTGAGTTGGAGGGGCCGATTGGGGGCGCCTGAAGGTCAGTTCGGCTGTGCATTCCTGTGTGCGGAGAAAGAGAGCCTCCGGTGAGGAAGAGCGGTCGTGTGCCCCCAATGTATACAGAGACAAGTGGTTGAACTGGCCAACAGGCGTCTTGACGTGGTCACCAGCGAACGTCGATGTTGATATGTGGACAACATCTGTGGACAGTGTACGTCTAGGGTGTGCGGCCGTAGATGCCTCTGCGGTGCTGATGAGCCCTGCTCAGTCTCCTGTCGCGTCTGACGACTGGGCACGGGGACGGCGTGTGAATGGTGACTGCGGTGGAGGCCCCCCGGGGAGCCCGCGGCGGCTCCGTGCGGGATGGGGCGGGCCGTGTGGTTCTGTCTTGCAGCGACGTGGGAACCAGGGCGTCGAGTAATCGGCCGGTCGCCGGGGGTTTCACGTGAAACACGGTGGTTCCGCGCTCACCTAGCGTCGATCCCTGACCGCAGCTGTACGCGGATGGAGGCATTGAAGACCCAGTTTCCCCACGAGGCGGTCCTGAAACTTTGATGGGCGGCCTCAGCTGACAGGACGGATGGAGTCAGTGGGTGGGGTGGAGCGCCCGCCGCGTCACTGTACTGCCGCCCGTGACATCGGCGACCACATCGAGCAGTACTGTCAACGGCGGAAGTGGATGCTCGCTGCCCCGACATGCGACCCGCGACCCGGCGTTCCCTCCCAGCCGTTTCACGTGAAACTGAACGACCGGTGATCGGGGCTCACTAGATCGAGCCAGTACCATCAGCGACGCGGCAAGTCTGAACCTCTCAAGATATAGAGGACCCTGCGCACGCCGGCCTCGGGGTGCGACCCGCTGGTGGGCGAGCTTCCATGGATGAGCGCGGTCGAATCTTCGAACGATACGTTTCACGTGAAACGAGCTTCGGGTGAAAGCGCCGTGCCGCGAGGTCACAATCCCAGGCGATCCAGGGAGCACACGATCCGTGCCGGGAGCGAGCTGACTGAGAATGGCGCAGGAATGTGGCACTGACTCGCAGGTGAGCGAGCACGTGGCCCACCCGAACTCATGTCGTACTTGGATGACAGATTCGTCCGTGTTTCACGTGAAACGCGGATGGTGAAGCAGCGTTCAATTCGTGAGCTGCGCGGGTGTGAGGAAGCACTGACGGCGAAGCGACGAGCAGGCCGAGCTCATCCGTTCGGCGATTCGAGTGTTCACATCACACCGCGGGGAAGTGGCACGAGTGCTTCGCTGCTGGTCCGCCATTGCGCGTCCGATGAAGCACATACATCATGCGGGTAGCCAGCGATCTGAGTACCGTCCGCACGGAGGGCTGATCGGCCGGGGAGAACACGAACAACAAACTGACAGCCGTGATTCTGATACCGTCCGCTCGTCGACGCGGGCTCGCGTTTCATGTGAAACGAGTGAACCTCGAGAGGGAACACGAGGAGGTCTTGAGGATTGCAGCGGCACCCTTCCGAAGCGCCCCCACTCGGAGTGTTCCACGTGAAACACTCACGCTCGCGGCAGGTGCTGTCCGCGCGCCCACATCCTGCCGTCCGGGCCCAATACGGACGTCTCACCCCAGAACCGAGGCCCGAACCTCGCCGCGCCCCTTGCACGTGTCAGGCCCTCGCGCGCCCCCCGGCGGTCAGGGCCAGAGCACCTTGAGAAGTGTCTTCCCGCCGCCCGGGACCATCGAGACCAGGCCGCTCACCTACACTGATCGCAGACCCACTCACTGCAGGAGGACCCGTTGAAGACGAGCCGTCGAGGAGGCCTGGGGCGAGGCCTCGGCGCCCTGATCCAGAGCACTGTAGAAGCCCCGGAAGAGAACGCCGAGGCCACCTCCCCGAAGGACTCTGCGGTGCCGGTGAAGAGCGGCCCGAAGGCTGCCGCGGCAGCGGAGGCCACCACGACATCGACGCGGAGCACCGCGACGACCGAGACGCCAGGGGAGTCCAACGAGCCCGCCCCGTCGGCCTCGCAGCGGAAGACCGCGGGCCGAACGACACAGGCCGGGAAATCAACGGCTGCGACTGGCCGGAACGCCACGTCCGCCACGAAGGCAGGGCCCACCTCGTCGAAGCGTGCCTCGCGACCCGCGCAGCGTCCCGTCGACGTGTTCTTCTCCGCAGAGTCCGAGGATGCACCCGCGGCGCGGCCGACCAAGGGGCGTCCGGCCATGCCGACGGTGAAGGCGCCCAGCAAGCGTGCCACCTCCGCGACGTCGTCGAGGAAGGAACCGGGGGACTCGAGCGTTGAGTCCGCCGCGACCGAGGGGACCGTGTCCGCGGACATCGCGGTCCTGCGGGAGATCCCGGTGGGGGACATCCACCCCAACCCGCGGCAGCCGCGTGAGGTGTTCGACGAGGACCACATGGCGGAACTGGTCACCTCGATCCGCGAAGTCGGCATCCTGCAGCCGATCGTCGTGCGCGAGGTGGACGGCCCCACCCCCTACGAGCTGATCATGGGCGAGCGCCGGTGGCGCGCCACCCAGAAGGCCGGCCTGGACACCATCCCGGCGATCGTCCGCCAGACCCCGGACCAGGACCTCCTGCGGGACGCCCTGCTGGAGAACCTGCACCGCTCCCAGCTGAACCCGCTCGAAGAGGCCGCCGCCTACCAGCAGCTCATGGAGGACTTCGCCTGCACGCAGGAGGAGCTCTCCCAGCGCATCGGCCGCTCCCGTCCGCAGATCTCCAACACGCTCCGACTGCTCAAGCTGCCGCCCCTCGTGCAGCGCCGCGTGGCCGCCGGCACGCTCTCGGCCGGCCATGCTCGCGCGCTGCTCGGTCTCACGGACCCGTCGGACATGGAGCGTCTGGCGCAGCGGATCCAGTCCGAGGGCTTGTCCGTCCGGGCCACGGAGGAGGCTGTCGCGCAGCTGCAGGGCGGGCTCCGGCCGGGGCGCACGCCGCGGCGCAGCTCGGACGACGCTCGCCATGAGCGCCTGGACCACTACGCCACCGCGCTCACCAGCCGCCTGGACACCGCCGTGAAGATCACCCTCGGCGCGCGCAAGGGCCGCATCGCCATCGACTTCACCACCGTGGAGGACCTGAACCGCATCATGGACCTCATCCAGGGTGGTCAGGACGGCAAGGGGAAGGGCAAGAAGTCCTGATCCGGAGTTCCCGCGGACGGCGTCCACGGGCACCCGCCGCTGGTCCTGAAGATCAACGCACGACGGCCCCGTCACCCTCTCGGGTGACGGGGCCGTCGTGGTGAGTGGGGGAGGGGCTCAGCCGAGCAGGGCCGAGAACTCCTTCTCCAGCGCGGCCTTGGGCTTGGCGCCCACGGACTCGACGACCTTCTCGCCGTTCTGGAAGCCCACGACGAGCGGGATGGAGGTGACGCCGTAGCGCGCGGCGATGGCCGGGTTCTCGTCCACGTTGAGCTTGGCGATCACGGCCTTGCCCTCGTGCTCCACGGCCATGTCCTCCAGGACGGGCCCGAGCATGCGGCACGGGCCGCACCACTCGGCCCAGAAGTCCACGAGGACGGGCAGCTCGGACTGGAGGACCTTCTGGTCGAAGTCGGCGTCGGTGACGGTGATGGTGCTCATGGCAGCCTCCTGGGGGTTGTTCTGTGTCTGACGAGGGTGGACAGGGGTGTTATTGACATGACCCATGACGCTCTGTCAGGGGTCATGAGTCAGTGGCTCATGCCGGGTTCGCGTCCGACTCCGGGCCGGCCGGCGCGGCCTCCTCCACGTCGGCCACGGTCGCGAGGTAGTGCTCCACGTCCTGGGCGGCCACGCAGCCCGAGCCGGCGGCGGTGATGGCCTGGCGGTAGGTGTGGTCCGTGACGTCGCCGGCGGCGAAGACGCCCGGCTGGGAGGTCCGCGAGGACGGATGGTCGATGCGGATCGTGCCGTGCTCCGTGAGCTCCACCTGGCCCTGCACCAGGTCCGTGCGCGGGTCCTGGCCGATGGCCACGAACAGGCCGGTCACGTCCAGCGTGGACGCCTCGCCGGTGCGGGTGTCCCGCAGGCGGAGGGTGTTGACCTTGTCGTCACCGGTCACCTCCGTGACCTCGGTGTTCCAGCGGAACTCGATCTTCTCGTTCTCCATGGCGCGGTGGGCCATCACCTTGGAGGCGCGCAGCTCGTCCTTGCGGACCAGCACGGTCACCTTGGACGCGAACTTCGTGAGGAACAGGGCCTCCTCCATGGCGGAGTCGCCGCCGCCCACGACCGCGATCTCCTGCTCGCGGAAGAAGAAGCCGTCGCACGTGGCGCACCAGCTGACGCCGTGGCCGGAGAGGCGCTCCTCGCCGGGAACGCCGAGCTTCCGGTAGGCGGAGCCGGTCGTGAGGATGACCGCGTGGGTGCGCAGCTGGGTGCCGTCGCCGAGCGTGAGCACCTTGGGGTTCGACGTCAGGTCGGCCTGCACGACGTCGTCGTAGACCACCTCCGTGTTGAACCGGCGGGCCTGGGCCTCGAGGTTCGCCATCAGCTCGGGCCCCTGCACACCCTCCGGGAAGCCCGGGAAGTTCTCCACCTCGGTGGTGTTCATCAGCTCGCCGCCCGCGGTCACCGCCCCGGCCACCAGGACCGGGGAGAGGTCGGCGCGGGCGGTGTAGATCGCCGCGGTGTATCCGGCGGGGCCGGATCCGACGATCACGACGTTGTGGACGCTCTGGTCCTGGGCGGTGGGGGCCACGGGTTCCTCCAGTGGATCGGGGTGGTGGGCGCTCCTCCAGGACAACGGCGGAGCCACGGGCGGGTATTCCGCGGTGTCGGGCCGCGGTGCAGCGACGTCCGGCGACGGCGGCCGGAAGGTCCGGCGCGCCGTCGCCTGGGCGCGGGGTCAGCGGACGGCGATCTCGCCGAGGCGCAGGCCGAACGGGAGGTCCGACGTCGTGCCCTCCAGCTGGGGCAGCGAGGTGAGGCTGACGATCACGTACTCGGCCTCTGACTCGGCGCCCTCGAACGGCACGGGGATGGAGACGGTGTCCTGGTCGAAGGTGCCGTTGCCGATCTCCTTGGCGTTCGCGCCCTCGGGGGAGTCGGCGATGTAGGCGAACCAGGCGCCACCGGTGGCCCCCGTGCTCTGCAGGGTCACCTCGTTCACCTCGGTGCGCTCCTCGAGCTGGACCACGAGGTTCATGCTCTCCACATAGCCGCCGAAGTTCGGCCGTGCGTAGGCGAAGGTGCGCCACACGGTGGTGGGGTCGCCGTCGATGAGGTTGCTCAGGTCCGCGTCGTGCTCGGCCTCGTGCTCCGGCAGGTCCGGCACCGAGCGCAGGGCCTGGACGGGCTGCGGGGCGGCCGCGGCGCTCTCGCTGGTCGGGGTGGGGGAGGGGCTGGTGCTCTCCGACGGCGACGGGGTGTCCGATGCGGACTCGGACGACGCAGACTCAGACTCGGACGACGCGGCCGCGGCCTGCGGGGCCGGCCCGCCGCGCAGGTTCTGGGCCAGCAGCACCCCGCCCACGACGAGTGCGGCCAGCAGGCCGAGCACGAGGAGCAGGGCCAGCGGACCGCCGCCGCGCGTGCGGCCGTTGCCGTCGCCCGGGTCGGCCACCGTGGCGCCGTCGTCGCCCCCGGTGGTGGCCGGGGCGGCCAGGGCATCCGGAGCCGCGGCGGCGGACGTCGAACCGGCAGCCGCCGCGGTGGCCCCCGTTGCGGCCCCGGCAGCCACCGGCGCGGCCGTGCCGCGGGACTCCTCGTGGACGGGCGGCGCGGACTCGGCCACGATCGCTCGGCGGGGGACGGGGCGCTGGCGCCGCACGGGGATCGCCTCGGTGTCCGGGGCGACCGGCTCCGGCGCGTCGGTCTTCTCGGCCGCCACGGGCTCGACGGGCTCGGTGGGCGGCGTGGCCCCGTCGGCATCGGCGTCGGTGGCCTGCGCGGCGGCGGCCCCCGCCGCGACAGCCGGGAGTGCGGCGGTGCCCGCCTGGGCCTCGCGCTTCTCAGCTTCGCGCTCCGCGGCCTCGCGTTCCTGGGCCGCGCGCTTCTCAGCCTCGCGCCGCTCGGCCTCCCGGGCCCGCTCCTCCTCGGCACGACGGCGGGCCTCGGCCCGGCGCTCGAGCTCGCGGCGCTCGGCCTCCTCCCGCTCCGCGGCCAGCCGGGCCTGCTCGGCCTCCCGCTCGCGCGCGGCCCGCTCCTCAGCCTCCTGCTCCGCCTGGCGACGGGCGCGCTCGGCCTCGGCGCGGCGCTCCTCCTCGGCACGCTCCTCAGCCTCCCGGCGCTCGCGTTCTGCGCGCTCGGCGGCCTCCTTGCGCTCCCGCTCGGCCCGCTCCGCGGCCTCCCGTTCGGCGCGGGCCCTCTCCTCAGCCTCCTTGCGCTCCCGCTCGGCCCGCTCGGCGGCCTCCCGCTCGGCCCGCTCGCGCTCCTCCTGCTGCTTCCGGGTGGCGGCGTCCGCCGCGGCCAGGGCCGACGCCCCGGCGGCCGCCTTCGCCGCGGTGCCGTCGGAGGGACGGACCCGCTCGGCGAGGCGCTCGGAGAGGCGGTTCAGGAACCCGGGACGACGCTGGGCCTCGTCCTCGTCCGCGCGGAGCCGGCGGTCGAGGTCGGTGTAGTACGCCTCGTCGTCGTCGTAGGCGTGGGGGTCTCCGGTCCGCGACTCGCCGAACAGCTCGGAGCCGAGGCTGTCCGTCTGGAACGGCTCCACGTACAGCTCCTGCGGGTACGCCAGACCCAGCAGGACGTCCGGGTCGGGGTCCCCGCCGGCGATCAGGTACGTGCGGCCCTCGGACAGGCCCAGGTCGAGCACCTGCACGTCGTCGGTGCGCTCGCCCGTGGCCAGCTCCCGCGCGGACGAGGCCACCTGCGTGGCGTTCTCACGTGAGGCCACGAGCACGGTGACGCGGCGGTTGAGCACCTGGTCCGTGCCCAGGAACACCATGTCCTGGTCCGCGGACGTCACCACGTGCTGGGTGATGCGATAGCGGCCGCCCAGGACGGCGCCGACGGCGATGGGCTGGGGCACGGGCTCTTCTCCTGACGACGGGGTCGGAATCCGATGATACGTGGCGTGGCCGTCGCGGCCAGAGATCAGCCGACGCGCAGCAGACGACCCAGCGCCGGCACGCGGGCGACGAGCGGCCGGAGGGCGTCGTCCAGCTCGGGGAACCGCATGGCCCGCAGCACCATCAGGTACACCGGACCCATCGCCACGGCCGCCACCGCGCACGTGAGCAGCGCCGTCCCGATGGAGTTCCACGCGAACCCGCCGGTGTACCCGCCCAGCAGCCACACGACGACGACGCCCGCGGCCGCCGCGGCCAGCGCGGCCAGGCCGGTCTGGACGTGGGCACGCAGCACGGATGCGAGGCCGTAGTCCCCGAACCGGCGCACGGTGAGCACATGGGTCAGGACGAACTGGTACACGTACGAGACGGACGAGGCGACCGCGACCCACAGGGCCATGGACCACAGCGGCAGCAGCATCGCGCCCGCCCACGAGAGCAGCAGCATCAGGAGCGAGCCGCTGACCTGGACCACCATCGGCACCTTGGCGTCCTCGGCGGCGTAGAACACGCGCAGCAGGTAGAAGGAGCCCGAGCGGAACGGGATGGACAGCGCCAGCGCGAGCAGGACCGAGCCCACCGCGACGCCGGCCACCATCGCCGTCTCGGCCGTCGAGCCGAAGACGCGGCCCAGGGGGCCCGCCAGGACCACCACGCCGGCGAGGCAGAACATCAGCGGCACGGTGAACGCGCGCAGACCCTGCGCCGTCGTGCGCCGCACCGCGGACATGTCCTGGCGGCCCATGGCGCGGGCCAGCCGGTTGAAGAGCACGGTGGCCAGGGAGAGCACGAACACCGAATGGGGCAGCACGGCCATCAGCATCGCCATGTTGTACGCGGCCACACCGGGGATGGCCGCCTGCGCCATCTCGGCGCTCCAGGTCTCCGTGCCCGGGATGCGCAGCTCGCCGCGGTCGCGGGCCTCCGTGGCGGAGGTGACGTACCGCTGGCACAGCAGGAGCACCACGTTCGTGGCGACCATCGTGACCAGGGTGTACCCGGCGATCCGGCCGGTGTCCCGCAGGCCGATGCCCTTCCAGCCGAACCGCGGGCGCAGACCCAGGCCGAGCCCGCGCAGCGGCAGGAAGAGGATCACGGCCTGCAGCACGACGCCCAGGGTGTGGCCGCCGGCCAGCACGACCGTCTGTGCGCTCGTCCACCCGGCGAGGTCGTCCCCGGCCCGGTACGCCCCGAACATGCCCAGGTACAGCACGATCGCGCCGATCGCGACGACGTTGTTCAGCACCGGCGCCCACATGTAGGCGCCGAAGCGCCCGTTGGCGTTGAGCACCTGCCCCACCAGCGCGTACATGCCGTAGAAGAACACCTGGGGCAGACACCACAGGGCGAACACGGTGGCCATCTCGAGCTTCTCCGGCGACCAGCCGCGGGTCAGGGCCGTCATGAGCGGGGCCGCCGCCAGCATGACCACCACCGTGCCGGCGAGCATCACGAGCGTGCCGAGCGTCATCAGGCGGGAGGTGTAGTCCGCGCCCCGGTCGGCGTCGCGGGCGTGCTTGATCAGCTGCGGCACCAGCACCACGTTGAACACGCCGCCCACCAGGAGCAGGTAGATCACGTTCGGCAGGGAGTTGGCGATCTCGAAGATGTCGGCCATGTCCGCGGACAGGCCGATCGCCACCGTCACCAGCGTCGCACGGACGAGGCCCAGCACGCGGGAGAGGAGCGTGCCGGAGGCCATGATCGCGGTGGACCGGCCGGCGCGGCGCTCGCCCTCGGGGGTCTCGTCCGCGGGGTCCACGGCGGCCGGATCCGTGGCGGGGGCGGGGTCCGTCGTCGTCGGCTCCTCGTCGGCGACGCCGGCGTGGGCGGGGTCCTGCGCTCGGCGCGGGGCGGGTCTGCTGCTCAAGGGTCACCCAATCGTGGTCGGAAGGCCCCGTGCCGGGGGCGGTGGATCAGGGGCGGGGGCCCCGGGCACCGCCCGGGGGGAAGTGCTGGTCGACCACCTGGCGGGCCAGGTCGACGATCCGGCGCTCGTTGGCGAAGGAGAGGCGGCGCGCGACGTCCTCGAGGCGCACCCACGCGACGTCCACGGCCTCGTGGTCCGGGTCGTTCTCCGTGGTCAGCTCGCCGCCCGTGGCGCGCAGCAGGAAGTGGTGCACGGTCTTGTGGACGCGGTGCCGGGCGACCGTGAACCAGTAGTCGATCGCGCCGAGCGGCTCGAGGATGTGGCCGGCGATCCCGGTCTCCTCCTCCACCTCGCGCACGGCCGCCTGCCGGTGGTCCTCCTCGCCCTCGGGATGGCCCTTGGGCAGGCACCACTCGAGCCGGCCACCGCGGTTGTAGCGGGCGATCACGGCCACCTCGAGGCCGCCGTCGTGCTCGCGGACGATGACGCCGCCGGCGGAGACCTCCTCCACCGTGGGCAGGGAGGCGGCAGCGGCGGAACGGGGTCCCGCGGGGGCCGGGGTGACGGGGCGCAGAGGCGGCTGCGGCCGGCGACGCCACGCCCCCAGCGCGGAGGGCAGGGGGGCGCCCCGGTGCGCGGAGGGATCGGGGCGGGTCATGCCGTCAACTCTAGCCCGGCCCGCGCGGGCCCGTGCCGGGACCGTCTGGCACCCTTGTAGGCATCATGGATCTGACCACCGCCACCCACGCGCTGCCCCCCGGCTTCCCCGCGGACGCCACCCTGCCCGCCGTCGTCGTGGAGCTGGGGCGGAGGTTCGAGGCCGCCGGCCACGAGCTCTCCCTGGTGGGCGGCCCGGTCCGCGACCTCTTCCTGGGACGGTCGTCGCCGGACCTGGACTTCACCACGGACGCCGACCCGGACGCGTCCGAGGCCGTCGGCGCCGGCTGGGCGGACGCCACGTGGGACGTGGGGCGGCGGTTCGGGACCATCGGCTTCCGCAAGGCCGGCTGGCAGCTCGAGGTCACCACCTACCGGGCCGAGCAGTACGACCCGGCCAGCCGCAAGCCGCAGGTGGCCTTCGGCGACAGCCTCGAGGACGACCTGCTGCGCCGCGACTTCACCGTCAACGCCATGGCCCTGCGCCTGCCCGCCCTCGAGCTCGTGGACCCCTTCGGCGGCATGCGGGACCTGCACGCCGGCGTGCTGCGCACCCCCGGCACCCCCGAGGACTCCTTCTCCGACGATCCGCTGCGCATGATGCGCGCCGCCCGGTTCGCCTCCCAGCTCGGCTTCGCCGTGGCCCCCGAGGTGGAGCAGGCCATGACCGCGATGGCCGAGCGGATCACGATCATCTCCGCCGAACGCGTCCGCGAGGAGCTCGTCAAGCTCGTGTGCGGTGCGCACCCGCGCGCCGGCCTCGACCTGCTCGTGCGCACCGGCCTGGCCGACCACGTCCTGCCCGAGCTGCCCGCCCTGCAGCTCGAGTCGGACGAGCACCACCGCCACAAGGACGTCTACGCCCACTCCCTGACCGTGCTGGAGCAGGCCATGGAGCTGGAGGGTGAGTACGCGCCGTCGACCCCCGACCCCGTGCTGCGCCTGGCGGCGCTGCTGCACGACGTCGGCAAGCCGGCCACGCGCCGCTTCGAGAAGGGCGGGGCCGTCACCTTCCGGCACCACGAGACCGTGGGCGCCAAGCTCGTCCGCAAGCGGCTGCGCGCCCTGAAGTTCGACAACGACACGATCAAGGCGGTGGCCCGCCTGGTGGAGCTGCACATGCGGTTCTACGGCTACGGCGACGCCGGCTGGACCGACTCCGCCGTCCGCCGGTACGCCCACGACGCCGGCGACCTGCTGCCCCGCCTGCACGCGCTGACCCGCTCGGACGTGACCACCCGCAACCGGCGCAAGGCCGAGCGGCTGGCCCACGCGTACGACGACCTCGAGCGGCGCATCGCCGAGATCGCCGAGGCCGAGGAGCTCGCCGCCGTGCGGCCGGACCTGGACGGGCAGCAGATCATGGCGCTGCTGGGGATCCGCCCGGGCCCGGTGGTGGGCCGGGCGTACACCCACCTGCTCGAGTGGCGCCTGGACGAGGGGCCGCACGAGCCGGCCGAGGCCGAGGCGGAGCTGCGGCGCTGGTGGGCCGAGCAGCCGGAGGCCCAGCAGGACTGAGTCGGCGCGGCGGGCCTTCCACCCGTCGTCGGGCCGGGACCACACTGGCCGCATGGCTGAGAAGAAGACCGAGAAGAACGGCGCCCCCATGGGCCCCGGCACCTCCAGCATCAAGGACCCCGAGGTCTACGAGGCGCTGCGCCGCGAGGGCGCGAGCGAGGAGAAGGCCGCGCGGATCGCCAACGCGTCCGCCCGGGACGGCCGGGACGAGGTCGCCGAGCGCGGCGGCGAGGCCGGCTCCTACGAGGACTGGACCAAGGACGAGCTCGCGAAGCGGGCCCGCGAACTCGACATCGAGGGCCGCTCCACCATGGACAAGGCCGAGCTCATCGAGGCGCTGCGGAACCACTGACCGGCGCCCGCCCCCCGCTTCCGGGGGCGGAATCCGGTGCTGTGCCCGTGGGATACCGCCGGAAACCGCCCCCAACGCGGTGGGGCCTGCGGGGGATAGCCGGAGGCTTTGGCCCATCCAGGTCCGGATGGGATGATCGACCGCTGTGAGTTCCGACCAGCGCACCGCGCCCGTGCCCCGCCATGCCCTGTCGCCCCAGGACGGCGTGCCCGCCGTCAAGGTCGGCACGCGGGTCAGTCGCGGCCCCGGCCGGGTGACCGCCCTCGACGGGCTGCGGGGGATCGCGGTGCTCGCCGTGCTCGTCTTCCACGCCTGGCCCACCTTCCTGCGCGGCGGGTTCGTGGGCGTGGACATGTTCTTCGTGCTCTCCGGCTTCCTCATCACCACCGGCCTGGTCCGCGGTGTGGACGCGGGCCGGGGCGTGGCGCTGGGCACCTTCTGGATGAAGCGCGTCCGACGACTCATCCCGGCCATGCTGATGGCGCTCGTGGGCACCACCGCGCTCGCGTGGCTGGCGGTGGACGAGTTCCCCGCGGGCCTGGGTCGCCAATGGTTCGGCGCCCTGACCTACACCAGCAACTGGGTGATGATCCTCGAGGGCGGGGACTACTTCAACCGCGCCTCGCCGCCTCTGTTCGAGCACCTGTGGTCCCTGGCGATCGAGGAGCAGTTCTACATCCTCTGGCCCCTGCTCCTCTGGGGGCTGCTCCTGCTCACCTGGCCGCCGCGCAGCACGGTGAACTCGGGGCGGGTGGCGGACCGACGTCGTATCCTCGCGGTCGCGGTCGCGGCCGTGGCCTCCGCGGCGTGGATGGCCTGGGGCTCGTGGCACGGGTTCGAGCAGGCCCGCCTCTACTTCGGCACGGACACCCACGCCTTCGGCCTGCTGTTCGGCGCGTGCGTGGCGATCGGCCTGGCCCATGTGCCCCGGCCCGAGCACGGCGGCCCCGAGCCGCGGACCTCGGCCACGCGGGTGGCCGTCGCGTGGGGCGCCGTCGCGGTGCTCGCGGCGGGCTTCGCCCTGGTCGACGGCGGCCACGCGAGCACGTACCGCGGAGTGCTGGCGGGCCTGTCCGCCGTCGTCGCGTTCATCGTCTGGCACGTGGTGCAGGGCGACCGGCGCGACTCGCTCTCTCGCGCGCTGGGCAACGGGTTCCTGCGCTGGTGGGGGCGCCGCTCCTACGCCGCGTACCTGTGGCACTGGCCGCTGCTCGTGATCATGCGCGTGATGGTGCCCGTGGACGCCCCCGGGTGGGTCGAGCCCGTGGCCGCCGGCGCGATCCTGCTGCTGACCGCCCTGATCGCCGACCTGAGCACCCGGCTGATCGAGGAGCCCATCCTCCACGAGGGGTTCAGGGGCGCCTTCGGCCGCTGGGGCGCGGCCGCGCGGCGGGCGTTCACGGGCGGGGCCGGGCCGATCGGCCGGCTCGCGGCCGCCGCCACGGCGCTGGGGCTCGTGGCCGTCCCCGCGGCGGCCGTGGCCGCCGTGGTGCACTCGCCCGCGCAGACCCAGCTCGAGCAGGACATCGCCCAGGCGGAGGAGTCCCTCAAGGCCGCCCAGGCGGCGCAGCAGGCGGCTCGCGAGTCCCGCGCGGCGGAGCAGTCGAAGCGGGCCGAGGCGTCGGCCTCGGCCTCGCCCGGCTCGGCCGCCCCCGGGGACGCGGAGGGCTCCGCCGGCGCGACGTCCTCGCCCGGGTCGTCCGCCGAGCCGTCCGGGCTCGGGCTCGGCGACCCGGCCGTCACGCGCCCCACGTACTCCAAGGAGCAGCTCACCGCGGCCCTGCCGCCGTCCGAGCTCGGCCCGGACGTCACCCTGATCGGCGACTCCGTCTCGCTCTCGGCCGCGCCCACGCTCCTGGAGCAGCTGCCGGGGATGCTGCTCGAGGCGGAGGTGGGCTACCAGATCTGGGACGCCGCGGACGAGATCGAGAAGCTCAAGGCGGACGGCCAGCTGAGCGACGTCGTCGTGGTGGCCCTGGGCGCCAACGGCACCACCCACCGGGGCGACTGGGAGAAGATCCTGGCGGCCGTCGGCGAGGACCGGCTGCTCGTGCTCGTGGTGCCGCACGGCCCGATGGACTGGATCGCGGACGTGCAGGTGCAGATGGAGGCGCAGGCCAAGGCCCACCCGGACCGGATCGTCCTGGCGGACTGGGACGCCGCGGCGAAGCAGCACGTCACGGACTTCTCCGCCGACGGCGTGCACCCCCGCGCCGACGGCCAGGCCATGTACGCCCAGCTCGTCCGGCTCACCATCGAGGACCGGCTCGGCGCGCGGCGCTGAGCGCGGTGGCCGGGGCGGCACGCGCCCCCACGACGACGCCGGCCCGTCACCTCCACGGGGAAGGTGACGGGCCGGCGTCGTGCGCGGTCCGCGGGGACCGGGCGGGTCAGCGCTCGATGTCGCCGCGGATGAAGGCCTCCACGAGCTCGTGCGCCGCGTCGTCGTTGTGCTGCACGGGCGGGGACTTCATGAAGTAGGACGAGGCCGAGAGGATCGGGCCGCCGATGCCGCGGTCCAGGGCGATCTTCGCGGCGCGCACGGCGTCGATGATCACGCCGGCCGAGTTGGGGGAGTCCCACACCTCGAGCTTGTACTCGAGCGAGACGGGGGCGTCGCCGAAGTTGCGGCCCTCGAGGCGCACGAACGCCCACTTGCGGTCGTCGAGCCAGGCCACGTAGTCGGACGGGCCGATGTGCACGTCCTTCTCGCCCAGCTGCGCGGAGGTGTTGGAGGTGACGGCCTGCGTCTTGGAGATCTTCTTGGACTCCAGGCGCTCGCGCTCGAGCATGTTCTTGAAGTCCATGTTGCCGCCCACGTTGAGCTGGTAGGTGCGGTCCAGGGTGACGCCGCGGTCCTCGAACAGCTTGGCCATCACGCGGTGGGTGATGGTGGCGCCGATCTGGGACTTGATGTCGTCGCCCACGATCGGCACGCCCGCGGCGGTGAACTTCTCGGCCCACTCCGGGGTGCCGGCGATGAACACGGGCAGGGCGTTCACGAACGCGACGCCGGCGTCGATCGCGGCCTGGGCGTAGTGCTCGGTGGCCCGCTGCGAGCCGACGGGCAGGTAGCAGACCAGCACGTCCACCTTCGCGTCGCGGAGGGCCTGGGCCACGTCCACGGGCTCGGCGTCCGACTCCTCGATGGTCTCGGCGTAGTACTTGCCGAGGCCGTCCAGGGTGGGGCCGCGCTGGACGGTGACGTCCGCGTGGGGCACGTCCGCGATCTTGATGGTGTTGTTCTCGGAGGCGGTGATGGCCTCGGACAGGTCCAGGCCGACCTTCTTCGCGTCCACGTCGAACGCGGCCACGAACTCGAGGTCGGACACGTGGTAGTCGCCGAACTGCACGTGCATCAGGCCCGGGACCGTGTCCGTGGCCTTCGCCTCGCGGTAGTACTCCACACCCTGGATGAGGGATGTTGCGCAGTTGCCCACGCCGGCGATGGCGACGCGGATGGGGTTGGTGGCCACGGTCTGGTTCTCTCCTCGACTGTCCGGAACGGGTGCGGGCACGCGGAGCGCGCGCAGGGGGCCCACACCGTTCGGCGGGGCGCTCACCCGGGGATCAACCCCGCCAGTCTACGACCGACGACGGCGGCCCCGCCCGTCCGGTGTCCGGGCGGCTTCCTAGGATGGGGGCATGAGACCGGCCCCCGCGCATGCCGCGACCCCCAGCGAGCCGCCCACTCACGCCGCGGACGGCGCCCCGAGCGACGCCGTGACCGCCCCGGGCGCCCCCGCCGGGCGTTCCGCTGACAGCGCACCGTCCGGGGCCCTGCCCGCCCCCGGTGAGCGCGGCGGCCGCTTCCAGCTCGCCGGCGGCCTCGCGGCGAACGGCCCGGGGCGGGGGACCGGCTCCTGGGCCGGGCCCGTGGCGCTGACGGGGCTGCTGGTGGCTCTGGCCGCCGTCGTGACCGTGCTGCAGAAGTCGCCGTGCCTGCTGCACGGCTGGGGCGCCCCGGACGTCTACTACGCGGGCTGCTACTCGGACTGGGCCGCGCTCTACGGCGGGCGCGGGTTCGCGGCGGACCCGTGGGCGCCGTTCCGGGCGGGCTCCACGTTCGAGTACCCCGTGCTGATGTCCGTCGTGGGCTCGGTGGCGGCCTGGATCACGCAGGCGCTGCCGTTCTCGCCGGAGCAGGGCACGGTGGTGTTCTGGCTCGTGAACCTCGGGTTCGTGGTGGTGCTGTGGGCCGTCGTCGCGGTGCTGACCGTCCGGATGGCGGGGCGCCGGTGGACGGACGGGCTCATGGTGGCCGTGGCCCCGGGGATCGTGCTGGCCGGCACCATCAACTGGGACCTGTGGGCCGTGGCCCTGCTGGCGTGCGGCATGTACGCGTGGTCGCGCGGCCGGTCCCTGACGGCGGGGGTGCTGTTCGGCCTCGGCGCGGCCATGAAGCTGTATCCGCTGCTGATCCTGGGGCCGCTGCTGATCCTGGCGGTGCGCTCGCGGCGGTGGCGGCCGTTCCTGCTCGCGGCCGGGGGCACGGTGGCGGCGTGGGCGGCGGTCAACGTGCCGCTCATGGCCGTGAACTTCCAGGCGTGGTCCGTGTTCTTCACCTTCTCCGGCGAGCGCGGGCCGGGCCTGTCCAGCGTGTGGCACGCGTGGGACGTGACCGCCGCGCAGGCCGGGTGGGCGTTCGTGCCGGAGGACTCCCTCACCCTGCTGGCCTACGGCACCTTCGCGGTGTGCTGCCTCGGGATCTTCGTGCTCGGCGTGCGGGTGCGGCACACCCCGCGGCTGGCCCAGCTGACGTTCCTGGTGGTGGCGGCGTTCGTGCTCACCAACAAGGTGTACTCACCGCAGTTCGTGGTCTGGCTGATCCCGCTCCTGGCGCTCGCCCTGCCGCGCTGGCGGGACTTCTGGGTGTGGCAGACGGTGGAGGCGCTGCACTTCTTCGCCGTGTGGATGTACCTGGCCAAGGGGGTGGCCGAGACCCCGCCGCAGCACTCCATGGACGACTCCGTCTACGTGGCCGCGATCCTCGCCCACATGCTCGCGGTGCTGTGGCTGTGCGGGCGCGTCGTGTGGGAGATGCTGCACCCGGCCGAGGACCTCGTGAAGCGCGACCACGGCGGCCACCCGGACACCGACCCGCTCGCCGGCGCGTACGCCGGCCCGGCCCGGGGGCGCTCAGGCCGGCCGGCCGCGGTTCAGGCGTAGTCCCAGCGGTGGATCGGGCAGTCCGGGGACGACGGCGGCGCGCTCGTCCCCGCCTCGGCGGCGCCGTCCTCGCGGGGCGGCGGCGGACAGACGCACTGCGCCCCGGAGGCGGCCGTGGCCGCCTTCATCTGCTCGCGCCAGATCACGTGGGGGTCGGTGGCCGGGTCCGCGGCCGCGCCGGGGTGCGCCGGACGCGCGGCGCCGTCGTCGTGGGCGGGGGTGCGGGCCGCGTCCCCGTCCCGGGTGAAGCCCATCCGCACGATGGCCCAGCCGCCCACGGTCCACGCCACCAGGAGGAAGACCCCCACGGCGACGGCGATCATGATGTCCACGGCGGGCTCCTCCTGCGCTGACGGGGCGGGCGATGCGGCGGGCCCGCTTGCGGGCCAGGGTAGTCGGACGGGGTGGTGGGGGCGGTACGGTCGGGGCATGACCCCCGTGACCCGTGACACCGCCGCCGAGCTGCCCGCCCACCTGCGGGACCTGGCCGAGTTCGTGACCGCCTCGCCCTCCAGCTACCACGCCGCGGAGGAGGTCGCACGCCGCCTGGAGGCCGTCGGCTTCACCCGCCTGGACGAGACGGTCGACTTCCCGTCGGCCCCGGGCGGCTACGTGGTGGTGCGCGACGGCGCGGCGGTGGCCTGGATCGTGCCGACGGGCGCCGGCGCGCTGGGCCGCCACGAGGGCGCTGAGGCGCGCGCGGCCGGGCCGGACGAGGCGGGGCCGAGCGCCGGCGTCGTGCCGGTGTTCCGCGTGCTCGGCGCGCACACGGACTCGCCGGGGTTCAAGCTCAAGCCGAACCCGGCCACCGTGACGGCCGACGGCTGGGTGCAGGCCGGCGTCGAGGTGTACGGCGGCCCGCTGCTGAACTCGTGGCTGGACCGCGAGCTGCGGTTCGCCGGGCGTCTCGCCCTCGACGACGGCACGCAGGTGCTCGCCGCGACCGGGCCCGTGGGGCGCATCCCGCAGCTGGCCATCCATCTGGACCGCGAGGTCAACGAGGGGCTGACGCTGAAGCGGCAGCGGCACACGAACCCCGTCGTGGGGGCGCTCGCCCCGCGCGGCGAGGGCGCCGGCGAGGCGGAGGCCGACGGTCTGGCCGCCCGCGTGCCCGGTGACGTGCTGACCGCGCTCGCGGCCGCCGCCGGCGTGGACCCGGCCGCGGTGCGCGGGCACGACGTCGTGGTGGCCGACGCCCAGGCGCCCGGACTCTTCGGGCTGGCGGGCGAGTTCTTCGCGTCGGGCCGGCTGGACAACCTGAGCTCGGTGCACGCGGGCCTCGTGGCGCTCGAGGAGCTGGCGCGCGAGCACGGCGGCGCCGAGGGGGCGATCGCGTACGAGGGGACCGTCGCGGGCGGGGTGGCCGGTGAGGCGGCCGGCGCCCCGGTGATCCCGCTGCTCGCCGCGTTCGACCACGAGGAGCTGGGGTCGGCGTCGCGGTCCGGGGCGGCCGGGCCGCTGCTCGAGGAGGTCATGGGGCGCGTGCTCGAGGCGCTCGGCGTGGCCGGGCAGGGCCGGGCGCGGGCGATCGCGGGGTCCTGGCTGCTGTCCGCGGACGCCGGCCACCTGGTGCACCCGAACTACGCCGAGCGGCACGATCCCGTGAACCACCCGCGCGTGAACCACGGCCCGCTGCTGAAGATCAACGCCAACCAGCGCTACGCCACCGACGCGGGGGGAGAGGCCGCGTTCGCCCGCTGGTGCGGCGTGGCGGGGGTGCCGTTCCAGGAGTTCGTCTCCCACAACGACGTCCCCTGCGGCTCCACCATCGGCCCGATCTCGGCGACCCGCCTGGGCATCCGGACCGTGGACGTGGGCCTGGGCCTGCTGTCCATGCACTCGGCGCGCGAGATGTGCGGCGTGCGGGACGTGGAGCACCTGACGGCGGCCGTGCGGGAGTTCTTCCGCGGGGTGTGAGGCGCGGCATGGGGGGCGCCGCGAGCGGCGTGCGCGGGGCTGCGTCAGCCGGCGGGGCCCGGGGTCACAGCGTCCGAAAGCCGCCGATCTGGACCAAGGTCTCGCCGTTCACGACGGCGGAGCCGCGCCCGTTGACCGACACGCCGGCGAGGGTCGTGCTGCAGTTGCTGTACCACCCGATGATCGGCAGGGTGATGGTGCCTGAGACGGGGGCGGGTACCGGGGTGGAGAGCTTGCTGACGTAGCGGTAGTACTGGATGCCGTTGTAGGTGTACACGGCCGGCGTGGTGCCGGAGACCTCACGGGTCGGGGTGCTCCAGGACGGGGTGGAGCTCGTCCAGGTGAAGGTGGTGGGGTTCTTCCCAGTCTCCATCGCATCCACCATGCTCTTCTGCACCAGGATGGAGGCGGTCACGTTCGTCACCGTGGAGCCGGTGCGCACATTGGCGATCCGGTAGTAGTTGTTGACGTCGTCCGTGGTGACGCTCAAGCGGGAACCCGAGCGGCATTCCGACACCGACGCGCCGGGCACGGCTGCCTGGGTGCCGCGGGTGACCAGGAACGAGCGGTCGATCCGCGGGAGAGGGCTGGCCGCCTCGGCGGGGGCAGCGGCGGCGGCGACGACGGTCGGCACCGCCCACGCGAGGCTGCTGGCGACTCGGCGGCGGGAGGGGACGGACTGGGACGGCTGGGGCGCTGCCGACGTGGACTCTGACATGGGATGCTCCGAAACGTGAGAGGGGTGTGACACAGGATGTGTGTCCTCCTTCCAAGGTACGTCGTCGTCGACCGAGGGCAAGCCCCGGCCACCCCACGGCCCCCTAGGGGTGGCACCTCATCTGCGGAGGCGCAGTGCTGGTATTCTTGACGGGATCCCCTGCGTGCCGCCGAAGAGTGCGGATGCATGCGTAAGGGGAGAACGCAGAACCTCCTGCCGCGGAGAGACCGCGGCCGCAAGCCCAGAGGAGGTGGGTTCGCATGCGTGCTTATGAGCTGATGGTGCTGATCGACCCTGAGGTCGACGAGCGCACCGTGGAGCCGACCCTGAAGAAGTACCTCGAGGTCGTCACGAACGCCGGCGGCACCGTCGACAACATCGACGTGTGGGGTCGCCGCAAGACCGCCTACGAGATCCAGAAGAAGTCCGAGGCCATCTACGTGGTCGTCAACTTCCAGTCGGAGCCGGCCGCCACCCAGGAGCTGGACCGTCTGCTGAACCTCAACGAGACGATCCTGCGCACCAAGATCATCCGTCCGGAGGAGCAGAAGATCACCGCTGAGTGATCCTCGTACCGTGTCCGGAGGGTCTGAGAGCATCGGATCAGTCCCCGACGCCCCCACCGGAACCCCGCTGAGCAGTCCCGGATCCCCGGATCCGGTCACTGACCGGCAGAACCCCCGAAGACAGGAGTGACCATGGCAGGCGAGACCGTCATCACCGTGGTCGGCAACCTCACCGCCGACCCGGAGCTGCGCTTCACCCCGAACGGCGCGGCCGTCGCGAACTTCACCGTCGCGTCCACGCCCCGCACGTTCGACCGCCAGACCAACGAGTGGAAGGACGGCGAAGCGCTGTTCCTGCGCTGCTCGGTCTGGCGCGAGGCCGCGGAGAACGTGGCGGAGTCGCTGACCAAGGGCATGCGCGTGATCGTGCAGGGCCGCCTCAGGGCGCGCTCCTACGACGACCGGGACGGCAACCGTCGCACCAGCTGGGAGCTGGACGTGGACGAGGTCGGCCCGGCGCTGCGGTTCGCCACGGCCAAGGTCACCCGCGCCCAGCGCGGCGGTGGCGGCGGCGGTGGCTTCGGCGGCGGCCAGCAGGGGGGCGGCTTCGGCGGCGCCCCGGCCGGCGGCGGCTTCGGGGGGAACAACGACGGCGGCTTCGGCGGCGCCCAGCAGGGCGGCGGCTGGGGCGGCCAGCAGCAGGGCGGCGGCCAGGCCGCGCCGCAGGACCCCTGGTCCGGCGGCGGTGGCGGCGGATGGGACACCCCGTCCTCCAACGAGCCCCCGTTCTGATCCTGCACTGACCGGGCGCGGCCCCCGCGGCCGCGACGGACACGGAACACCACGGACCTCTCCGTCCGGGCGCACCTCGCCCGGAGGGCCGCCCCGGCGGCCCATCCCACCCGCGACCCGGCACCGCCGGGCCGCACTGCACACGGCCCCGTGCCCCGCACGGGACGCCGCGTGATCCCATCCCGCAGAACCGTTCTGCGGGCTCCAGAGAACTCTGAAGGAGCACCACGATGGCGAAGGCTGAACTCCGCAAGCCCAAACCGAAGTCCAACCCGCTCAAGGCCGCCAAGATCACCGAGATCGACTACAAGGACGTGGCCCTGCTGCGCAAGTTCATCTCCGACCGCGGGAAGATCCGTGCCCGTCGCGTGACCGGCGTGACCGTCCAGGAGCAGCGCAAGATCGCCCAGGCCGTCAAGAACGCCCGCGAGGTGGCCCTGCTGCCCTACGCCGGCGCCGGCCGCGGCTGATCGAGCGAGCGAAGGAAGGAACACCCAGATGGCAAAGCTCATCCTGACCCAGGAAGTGGCCGGTCTCGGCACCTCCGGTGACGTGGTCGAGGTCAAGAACGGGTACGCCCGCAACTACCTGCTCCCGCGCGGTTTCGCCACCGTGTGGACCAAGGGCGGGGAGAAGCAGGTCGAGTCCCTGCAGAAGGCCCGCGCGGCCCGCGCCGTGGCGAACCTGGAGGACGCGCAGGCCCAGGCCGCGCAGCTCCAGTCCGCCACCGTGAAGCTCGAGCGCACCGCCGGTGCGGAGGGTCGCCTGTTCGGCGCCGTCCAGACCGCCGACGTCGCCGAGGCGATCGAGGCCGCCGGCCTCGGCTCCGTGGACAAGCGCTCGATCACCCTGCCGGCGCACATCAAGTCCGTGGGCAACCACGAGGCCCAGGTCCGCCTGCACGAGGACGTCATCGCGACCGTCCAGCTGCAGGTCGTGGCCGCCAAGGCCAAGAAGTGATCAACCGCTTCTGAGCCCGTCGCGCCCGCGACGCGCACCCGAGGCCCCGGTCCGCTCTTCACGAGCGGGCCGGGGCCTCGTGCCGTGGGGGAACATGGAGATCATGCCCTCCGCCCCACCGCCCTCCGACCCCGCCGGCTCGACGGCGGCCCCGCGCCCGCCGCTGTGGACGCGCCCGTTCATCCTCGTCAGCGCCACCTACCTGTTCGTGGCGATGATCTTCTACACGCTCATGACCGCGATGGCGCTCTACGCCGTCACGTCCTTCGGCGCGTCGGACGCGGAGGCCGGCGTCGTGGTGGGGGCGTTCGTGCTGGGCGCGGTCCTCACCCGCATGACGACGACGCCCGCCACCTTCGCGTGGGGGCGGCGGCGGGTCCTGCTCGTCGCCTTGGCCTGCTACGTCCTCACGACGGCGGCGTACCTCTGGGCGGACTCCCTGGCCACGCTGACCGCGGTGCGGCTGCTCAACGGCATGTGCTTCGGCGCGGCCGGCACCGTGCTGGCCACGGCCGTGCAGCGGATCGTCCCGCCCGTGCGCCGCTCCGAGGGCACCGGCTGGTTCTCCACGTCGATGACGCTCGCGGGCGCCGTCGGGCCGATGGTGGCCCTGCAGCTGAGCACCACCCTCGGCTACGACGCCCTGTTCTGGGCGTGCATCGGCTTCACGGGCATGGCCCTGCTGATCGCCCTGTTCCTGCGCGTGCCCGAGCCGCCGCTGACGGGCCGGTTCCGGCTGCACCGGGCGGACGTGTTCTCCGCGGAGGTGGCGCCGGCGGCGGGCGTGGCCCTGGCCTCCGGGTTCATGTACGGCGGCATCCTCGCGTTCATGGCCACGTTCGCGCAGCAGCAGGGCTACCCGGCGATGGTGCCGAGCCTGTTCTTCCTGCTCTTCGCCGCGGGCACCATCGTGGGCCGCGCCGTCCTGGGCGTGCTGCACGACCGGCACGGGGACAACGCCGTCGTCTACCCGATCCTCGCGGGCATGGCCGTCTCCTACGCGGTGCTGGCGCTGTGGCGGGAGCCGGCGGGCATGCTCGTGGCCGGCGCCCTGCTGGGGCTGACCTACGGGCCCGTGGTGAGCGTGTTCCAGACCATCGCGATCAAGGTGGTCCGGCCCACCGAGATCGGCGTCGCCACGGGCACGTTCTTCCTGCTCCTGGACCTCGGCACCGGCCTCGGCCCCATGGTGCTCGGCGCGGTGGTGGCCGCCGTCGGGATCCCGGTGATGTACCTGCTCTCCGGCGGGGTCGGGGTGGCGCTGCTGCTCTACTACCGGCTCGTGCACGGCGGCCGGGCCATCGCCCGGCGCCCGTCCCCGGCCTGAACCGGGCGGCTCCGACGCGCGGACGGCGCCCCGCCGCTGCTCATGCGTCCCATCCCCCGATGTGCACGAGGGCGTCGCCGCGGTGCACCAGGGGTGCCTCGGTGCGGCCGATGACCACGCCGGTCAGCTCGGCCTTCACGTGCGCGAGGCGGCGGCCGAACGAGTTGTAGAGCGCGCCGATCCGGTCCCCGGCGCTCACGCGTTCGCCGAGGGAGACGTCCAGGTGCACGAGGCCGTCCGCGCGGGCGCGCACCCACGTGGACTGCCACACCAGGTACGGGGAGTCCTGCTCGCCGTCGACGACGTCGGGGTGCACGGCGGCGGTGTCCTCGCCGGTGGCGTCGGTCGCCTCGGGCACGTCCGTGGTCCGCTCCTCGGGGACCTCGCCGGGCAGCGGACCGGGGGCGTCGACGACGGCGTCCGGCCCGGGCTCGGTGAGCCCGACGTCCGCGGGATCCACCATGTCCAGGGCCGCGAGCACGCGCAGGACCCCGTCCACGCCGGGGGCGATCGCGTACTCGTCGAACCGCCAGGCCTCACCGGCCTCGTAGAGCAGCACGCGCGCGCCGGTCTCGCGGGCCGCGGCGCGCAGGGAGCCGTCCCGCAGGCGGGCGTGGAAGAGCACGGGCGCGCCGAACGCCTCGGCGAGCGCGCGGGTCTGGGGGTCCTCCAGGTCGCACCGGATCTGCGGCAGGTTGGAGCGGCGGTCCGCGCCGGTGTGCAGGTCGATGCCCACGGTGCAGCGGCCGATCACCTCGGTCATCATCAGGTGCGCGATGCGCGAGGCCAGCGAGCCCCGGGCGGAGCCGGGGAAGGAGCGGTTCAGGTCGCGGCGGTCCGGCAGGTAGCGGTCCCCGGCCATCACGCCGAGCACGTTGACGATGGGCACGGCCAGCAGGGTGCCGCGCAGGTTTTTGGGCTGCAGCCGCTCCAGGACGCGGCGGACGATCTCGACGCCGGCCACCTCGTCCCCGTGGATCGCGGCGGAGACCCACACGGTGGGCCCGTCCTCGCGGCCGTGCAGCACGTGCACGGGCAGGGTGACGTCCGCGCCGGTGACGAGCTGGGAGATCGGCAGGGACAGCTCGTGGCGGCGGCCGGCCGGCACCTCGACCCCGCCGAACGCGAAGGGGGCGCGGGCGGGGCGACGGCTCACGCGCGTCCCCGGTTCCGGCGGCGCACGCCGCGCGGCGGCTGCCCGCCCACGTACGAGGCGGCGGGGTCCACGAGGAGGCCGCCGGCGGCCAGCGCGGTGCGCCCCACGAGCATGCGGAAGCCCATCTCGTCCCGGTGGGTCAGGGTCACCTCCGCCTCGATCGTGCGGCCGGCCAGGGTCAGCGGCATCACGACGACGACGCGCTCCTGCGCCTCGCCGTTCGAGGAGCGGACCGTGCGCAGGTCGGCCACCGGCAGCTCGGCCGTCCGCGCGTCCGCGGCCGAGGTCTGCCACGGGTGCACCTCGAACCGGACCCACGCGGCGCCGTCGCGGGTGAACCGCTCGATGCCGAAGGCGTGGAGCGCCGAGGTGCGGGCGCCGGTGTCGATCTTGGCCTTGATCCAGGGGGTGTGGGCGGCGGGCAGGCCGACCCATTCGCGCCAGCCCACCAGCCCCGGGCGAGCGGCGCCGTCGTCGGTGGGGGGCACGCCGTGGGGGGCCGGGGCCGTGTGCTTAGATTCAGACACGCCCCTCATCCTCCCAGGAAAGCGGTCATGAAGCTCGCCATCCTCTCCCGTTCCCTGCGCGCCTACTCGACGCAGCGACTCAAGACCGCGGCGCTCGAGCGCGGCCACCAGGTGAAGGTCCTGGACACCCTGCGCTTCGGCATCGACCTCAGCTCGGACGAGCCCGATCTGATGTTCCGCGGCCGCCCCCTCTCCGGCTACGACGCCGTGCTGCCGCGCATCGGCAACTCGGTGACCTACTTCGGCACCGCCGTGGTGCGCCAGTTCGAGCAGATGGACGTCTACACGCCCAACACGGCCGCCGGGATCATGAACTCGCGGGACAAGCTGCGGGCCACCCAGATCCTCTCCCGCCACGAGATCGACATGCCCGCCACCGTGTTCGTGCGCAACCGCGGCGAGGTCTCCACGGCGATCGACATGGTGGGCGGGGCGCCCGTGGTGATCAAGCTGCTCGAGGGCACCCAGGGCATCGGCGTGATCCTGGCGCCGACCAAGAAGGTGGCCGAGGCGATCATCGAGACGCTGCACGGCACCAACCAGCAGGTGCTCATCCAGCGGTTCGTGGAGGAGTCCAAGGGCACGGACATCCGCGCGCTCGTGGTGGGGGACCGCGTGGTGGCCGCGATGCGCCGCCGGGCCCAGGGGGACGAGTTCCGCTCCAACGTGCACCGCGGCGGCACCGTGGAGCGCGTCGAGCTCTCGCCCGAGTACGCGGAGACCGCCGTGCGGGCGGCCCACATCATGGGCCTGCGCGTGGCCGGCGTGGACATGCTCGAGGGCGAGCACGGCCCGCTGGTCATGGAGGTGAACTCCTCCCCGGGGCTGCAGGGCATCGAGGCCGCCACGGACCTGGACGTGGCCGGCGCGATCATCGACTACGTGGCGGACCAGGCCGGCTTCCCGGACATCGACGTGCGCCAGCGCCTGGCCGTGTCCACCGGGTACGGGGTCGGTGAGATCACCGTGCACGCCGGCTCCGGCTGGGTGGGCCAGTCCATCGAGGACTCCGGGCTGCTCGCGAAGGACCTGCAGGTGCTCACCCTGCACCGCGGCACCTCCGTGTTCCCCAACCCCGCGGACACCAAGGTCCTCGAGGAGGGCGACCGGCTGCTCTGCTTCGGCAAGACCGAGAACATGCGCGCCCTCATCCCCGCCCGCGCCCGCCGCCCCAAGCGCGTGCGGAAGCTGCCGGCCACCCCGATCCTCGCCTCCGTCGCCGAGGAGGCCCCGGCGCCCGAGGCGCCCGCCGACGACGCCTGAGCCCGGGCGCGGGGCTCAGCGGGCCGGGGCGAACGCGCCGATGCCCGTGAGGTGCCGGCCGAGCGTGAGCTGGTGGACCTCGTCCGTGCCCTCGTAGGTGCGCACGGACTCGAGGTTGTTCGCGTGCCGCAGCGGCGAGTGCTCCAGGGTGATGCCGTTGCCGCCGAGCATCTCGCGGGCCTCCCGGGCGATGCCGATGGCCACGCGGCAGTTGTCCAGCTTGCCGGCGGAGATCATGGCGGGGGTGAGCGGGCCGGCGTCCTTGGCGCGGCCGATCTGGTGCGCCAGCAGGTAGCCCTTGCCGATGGCCACGGCCATGTCCGCGAGCTTGGCCTGCGTCAGCTGGTGGGAGGCCAGCGGCACCCCGAACTGCTGCCGCTGCATCGCGTAGTCGAGGACGGCGTCGAAGGAGTCGCGGGCGGCGCCCATCGCGCCCCAGATGATCCCGTAGCGGGCCTCGTTGAGGCACTGGAAGGGGCCCTTGAGCCCGACGGCGGAGTCGGCCGGCAGCATCGCGGAGGCGGGCAGGCGCACGCCGTCGAGGTGGATCTCGCACTGCACCGAGGCCCGCATGGACAGCTTCTGGGTGATCGCCTCGGCACGGAAGCCGGGGGTGTCCGTGGGGACCACGAAGCCGCGCACCCCGCGCCCGTCGCCGGGCTCGCCGGTCTGCGCCCAGATGATCGCGACGTCGGCCAGGGTGGCCAGCCCGATCCACCGCTTGACCCCGTCGAGCACCCAGTCGCCGCCGGGCTCCTGGCGGGCCGTCGTCGTCATGGAGGCCGGGTCCGAGCCGGCGCCCGGCTCGGTGAGGCCGAAGCAGCCGACCGCCTCGCCGGTGGTCATGCGCGGCAGCCACTGCGCCTTCTGCTCCTCGGAGCCGTGCTTGTGGATCGCGCCCATCGCGAGCGAGCCCTGCACGGAGACGAAGGTGCGCAGGCCGGAGTCGCCGGCCTCGAGCTCCTGCGCGGCGAGGCCGTACTCCACCGCCGAGCGGCCGGGCATGCCGTGGCCCTCGTAGGGCATGCCGAGCACGCCGAGACGGCCCAGCTCGGGGACGATCTCGCGCGGGAACACGGCGTCGTCGTACCAGCGGGCGATGTGCGGGCGGATGTGCTCGTCCACGAAGCCGCGCACCTGCAGCGCGACGGCCTTCTCCTCGGCGGAGAACAGGGAGTCCAGGCCGACGACGTCGGCGCGGCCGAGGAACGAGTCGGCTTCGGCGTGGAACGGGGTGGTCATGGCGGGGGTCCTCTCTGCGGGGTGGTCAGCGGGCGTCGAGCCAGGTGTTGACGGCCGCCGTGTCCGCGCCGAGCGCGGGGGGCGCGTGGCGCGGGTGCGCGACGGGCGGGTCCCACTGCACCGGGTGGCGGAACTGCCGGCCGGCGGGGGCGCCGGAGCGGTCCTGGACCTCGACGGTCGGCTCGAGGCCGAGGGACTCGGCCAGCTCGACGCCCTCGGCGACGGTGGACACGAGGCCGACCGGGAGCCGCTCGGCCTGCAGCACGTCCCGCCAGTGGGCCGCCGTCTCGGCCGAGAGCGCGTCCTCCAGGGCGGCGCGCAGCTCCTCGCGGTGCTCGACCCGGTCCGTGTTCGTGGTGAAGCGCGGGTCCTCGGCGAGCTCGGGGACGCCGAGGGCCGCGGCGAAGGTGCGGAACTGCGCGTCGTTGCCGATGGCGACGGCGAGCGGCGCGTCCCGGCACGCCAGCAGCTGATAGGGGGCGATCGAGGGGTGGTCGTTGCCCATCCGCCGCGGGACGACACCGGCGCCGAGCCATGCCTGGCCCTGGTTGGCGAGCGCCCCCTGCAGCGAGGAGAGCAGGTTCAGCCGCAGGTGCGCGCCCTCCCCGGTGCGCTCGCGGCGCAGCAGGGCGGCGAGCACGCCGGCGGTGAGGTCCTTGGCCGTGAGCACGTCCACCAGGGCGACGCCCGCCTTCATCGGGGCGTCCGGTTCGCCGGTGATGCTCATGAGCCCGCCCGCGGCCTGGACGATGAAGTCGTAGCCGGGCAGGTCCCGGCCCTCGCGGTCGCCGAAGCCGGAGACGGCGGCGTAGACCACGGACGGGTTCTCCCGCGCGACGTCGTCGTAGCCCAGGCCGAGGCGCTCCATGGTGCCGGGCTTGAGGTTGTGGACCACGACGTCGGCCCGGGCGGCCAGGGCGGCGGCCCGCCGCTGGTCCTCGGGGTCCTTCAGGTCCCAGCCGACCGACTCCTTGTTGCGGTTCACGGACTCGAAGTAGGTGGCGCCCGTCGCCGAGCGGGGCGGGGCCCAGCCGCGGGTGTCGTCGCCGCGCTCGGGGTGCTCCACCTTGATGACGCGCGCCCCGAGGTCCGCCAGCGTCATGGTGGCGAGCGGGCCGGCGAGGACGCGGGAGAAGTCGGCGACGAGGACGCCGTCGAGGGGGAGCGAGGCCGGGGAGGGGGCGGTGGTGGCCGGGGGCACGGCGGACTCCTCACTGTGGCGGACGACACGACGACGGGTTCCACCCAAGCACCGTGCTCGCGTTCCGTCCAATGACTCTGGGGCGGGTCACTGACGTGCGTGAGTCATCGGTGCCGGGCGGTCCGGGGCGGCCGGGAGAGGTGGGCACGGGGAGGACCCGGGGCCGCGGGCAGAGGCTGTCAACTTCGCCGTCCCCAGATCCGGGCACCTTGTCCACAGGAGTTGTCCACAGATGTGGAGGGTGTGGACGACGGTGTGGATAGGCGTGTACCAGGCGGTGTGATGAGGGCGCAAACGAGGGTGCTGTCAAGTCCCGCGGCCGGGGCCAAAGGGGGGTGGAGAATCTTCCTCCACAGCGCTGGGGATCGCATCGTCCCAGGTCAGAGCCGGATTCTGGGGGTGGCCGAGCGGTTGTCCCCAGCGCGGTCCCCAGGCGATCCACACGACACGCCGCCGAATCCACACGTTGTCCACAAGGCCTGTGGGAAACGCGGTTGCCCAGCCTCCACGGCGCGCGTAGTGTCGCGTGGTATCCCCAACGCGAGGGCGGGTATTGGCCGCAGGTGACCACTGACAGGCGCGCATCCGCTCGGACCGTCGCCCCGGGGACCGTCGCACCGTCCGCCTGCAGGAGGGTGCGGCGGCACGGGCGGTGACAACAGAGGAATCAGGGCCGGGAAGACCGGCGAGGGCCGCCGTCGTGCGGGCTGTGGGAAGGGAGTCTCCGGACGTTGACTGAGAACTACGGAGACTCGGGCTCCTACGACGGCGGCCGTTCCTCTGAACGCTTCCTGCCGCCCCAGGACCTGGAGGCGGAGCGCTCGGTGCTGGGCGGCATGATGCTCTCCAAGGACGCGATCGCGGACGTGGTGGAGCTGCTGCGCGGCCACGACTTCTACCGGCCCAGCCACGAGATGATCTACGAGGCGATCATCGACCTCTACGGCCGCGGTGAGCCCGCGGACGCCGTCACCGTGGCGGACCTGCTGAACAAGCGCCAGGAGCTCAGCCGCGTGGGCGGCCCCGCCGTGCTGCACGAGCTCATCCAGTCCGTGCCCACCGCCGCCAACGCGAGCTTCTACGCGGAGATCGTGGCGGAGAAGGCCGTCCTGCGCCGCCTCGTCACCGCCGGCACCAAGATCACCCAGCTGGGGTATCAGGGCGACGGCGAGGTCGAGGAGATCGTCAACGAGGCGCAGTCCGAGATCTACAAGGTGGCGGAGAACCGCCAGTCCGAGGACTACGTGCGCCTCGCGGAGATCATGGAGCACGCCGTCGACGAGATCGAGGCGGCCGGCAACCAGGGGGAGGGCCTGACGGGCGTCCCCACCGACTTCTACGACTTCGACGAGCTGACGCAGGGCCTGCACGGCGGGCAGATGATCGTGATCGCGGCGCGCCCCGCCGTCGGCAAGTCCACGCTCGCGCTCGACTTCGCGCGGGCCGCGGCCATCCACCACAACATGGCCACCGTGTTCTTCAGCCTCGAGATGGGCAAGAACGAGATCGCCATGAGGCTCCTGAGCGCCGAGGCGACGATCGCGCTGCAGGACCTGCGCAAGGGCACCATCCGGGACGACCAGTGGTCCAAGATCGCCGCGACCGTGGGGCGGCTGAACGAGGCGCCGTTCTTCATCGACGACTCCCCGAACATGACCATGATGGAGATCCGCGCCAAGTGCCGGCGGCTCAAGCAGAAGAACAACCTCAAGATGGTGGTGCTGGACTACCTGCAGCTCATGAGCTCGGGCAAGAAGGTCGAGTCCCGTCAGCAGGAGGTCGCCGAGTTCTCCCGCGCCCTCAAGCTGCTGGCCAAGGAGCTCGACGTGCCGGTGATCGCGTTGAGCCAGTTGAACCGTGGGTCCGAGCAGCGCACGGACAAGCGGCCGCAGGTGTCCGACCTGCGTGAGTCGGGCTCGATCGAGCAGGACGCCGACGTCGTGATGTTCGTCTACCGCGAGGCCTACTACAAGGAACGCGAGAAACCGCGCGAGGGCACGCCGGAATACCTCGCCTGGGAAGAAAAGATGATGAAGGTCAAGGGCACCGCCGACGTCATCATCGCCAAGCAGCGCCACGGCCCCACCGCCGGCGACCAGGCCGAGGAGCTGTTCTCCTTCGCCGAGAACCCGTTCGTGGGCCTGGCGATCGGTATCGTCACCACGGCGGTTATTCAGTCGTCGTCGACCACCACGTCGATCCAGCTGCCCTACTTCTCGCTCACCGAGGCCGGCCGCTTCGAGGTCCACGAAATGGCCGTGAAGGACGGGGTGATGACCATGCGTCCGCTCGCCGCCGGCCTCGAGATCGCGCCCGGCCAGACGGTCGAGATCAAGGACTTGCCGCGCGACCTGACCCAGGGCCAGGCGGGCGCCAGCGCCAACCCGGTGCCGCTGGTGTTGGGCGTGCCGGTGCTGGGCTGGATCGCGCTCTACAGCTACACCAAGCGGTTCACCGCGCTGTGCCACCTGTTCCTCGGCAGCGCGCTGGCGATCTCACCGCTGTGC
>ERZ1023313.132-NODE-132-length-31270-cov-6.817780_pt1 | contig 31270 bp, 27 predicted proteins | sample MGYA00521233_ERZ1023313 | MGnify/ENA primary metagenome ERZ1023313 (study PRJEB32759, sample SAMN07749866) | skin metagenome | biome: transportation; feature: city; material: polyester macromolecule | host: Homo sapiens | place: Hong Kong:TKO line | collected... | reverse complement strand
ACGCCGGCGCCCCGGCGCCCGGTCTCGCCGCGGGCCGCACCGCCGCGCCCAAGCCGGGCGTCGCCCCGACCCCCGGCCCCGCCGCACCGACGCCGGCCGCCCAGGTCCCGGCCGCCCCGGCCGAGCCGAAGGCCCCGCAGCCGTCGGCCACGCCGGGGTCGGCCGCGCCGAAGCCGGGCGCCGCTGCGCCCAAGCCGGGTGCCTCCGCGCCCAAGCCGGGCGCCCCGCGTCCCGGCAACAACCCGTTCAGCCCCAAGGGCGGCTCCGCCGGGTCTCGTCCGGGCGCCCGCCCGGGCGGCCGTGGCGGTGCTCCGCGCCCGGGCAACAACCCGTTCGCCCCCTCGCAGGGCATGCGCTCCGGTCGTGAGGACCGCGCGCCTCGTCCGGGCGGCCCCCGTCCGCCGGCCGGCGCCGGCGGCCCCCGTCCGGGCGGTCCGCGCCCGGCCGCGGGCGCCGGCGGTCCCCGCCCCGGTGGGCCGCGTCCGAACCCGGGCATGATGCCCAAGCAGATCACCCCGGCCCCGCAGCCGGCCCGCGGCCGTGGCCGTCCGGGCGGCGGCCCCGGCGGCGGTCCGGGTCGTCCCGGCGGCCCGGGCGGCCGTGGCGGTCGAGGCAACGCCCAGGGCGCCTTCGGGCGCGGCGGCGGCCCGCGCAAGGGACGCAAGTCGAAGCGCGCGAAGCGCCAGGAGTTCGAGCAGCAGCACACGCGTGAGATCGGCGGCGTCAAGGTCCCCAAGGGCGACGGCACCACCGTCCTGCGCCTGCGCCGCGGTGCGTCCCTGGCCGACTTCGCCGAGAAGATCCGCGCCGACGTCGCCGACCTGGTGAAGGTGCTCTTCACCCTCGGCGAGATGGCCTCGGCCAACCAGTCCCTCGACGAGGAGACCTTCCAGCTGCTCGGCGACGAGCTGGGCTACAAGGTCCAGATCGTGTCCCCGGAGGACGAGGACAAGGAGCTGCTGGAGGCCTTCGACATCGACCTCGAGGCCGAGGAGGCCAACGAGGACGAGGCCGACCTCGAGCCGCGCCCCGCGGTCGTCACCGTCATGGGCCACGTGGACCACGGCAAGACGCGTCTGCTGGACGCCATCCGCTCCTCGAACGTCATCGAGGGCGAGGCCGGCGGCATCACCCAGCACATCGGCGCCTACCAGGTGCCCGTGGAGCACGAGGGCGAGCAGCGTCGCCTCACCTTCATCGACACCCCGGGTCACGAGGCGTTCACCGCCATGCGTGCCCGCGGTGCGAAGGTCACCGACATCGCCGTGCTGGTGGTGGCGGCCGACGACGGCGTCATGCCGCAGACCGTCGAGGCGCTCAACCACGCCCAGTCGGCCGGCGTGCCGATCGTGGTGGCGGTCAACAAGATCGACAAGGACACCGCCGCCCCGGACAAGATCCGCGGTCAGCTCACCGAGTACGGCCTCGTGCCCGAGGAGTACGGCGGCGACACGATGTTCGTGGACGTCTCCGCGCGCAACAACATCAACATCGACCAGCTGCTCGAGGCGATCCTGCTCACCGCGGACGCCGCCCTCGAGCTCACGGCGAACCCGCACAAGGCCGCCCGCGGCGTGGCCATCGAGGCCAACCTCGACAAGGGCCGCGGCGCCGTCGTCACCGTGCTGGTGCAGACCGGCACGCTGCGCGTGGGCGACACCATGGTGGTGGGCTCCGCCCACGGCCGTGTGCGCGCCATGTTCGACGAGAACGGCAACGCCGTGGAGGCGGCCGATCCGTCGCGTCCCGTCCAGGTGCTCGGCCTGTCCTCGGTGCCGCGCGCCGGCGACTCGTTCCTCGTCACCGACGACGAGCGCACCGCCCGCCAGATCGCGGAGAAGCGCGAGGCCGCGGACCGCAACGCCCAGCTGGCCAAGCGCCGCAAGCGCATCACCCTGGAGGACTTCGACCAGGCCGTGGCCGAGGGCAAGCTGGACACGCTCAACCTCATCATCAAGGGCGACGCGTCCGGTGCCGTCGAGGCGCTCGAGGACTCGCTGCTCAAGATCGAGGTCGGCGAGGACGAGGTGCAGCTGCGCGTCATCCACCGCGGCGTCGGCGCCATCACGCAGAACGACGTGAACCTGGCGACCGTGGACAACGCCATCATCATCGGCTTCAACGTGCGCCCCGCCGAGCGGGTCGCCGACCTGGCCGACCGCGAGGGCGTGGACATGCGCTTCTACAGCGTGATCTACGACGCGATCGACGACATCGAGAACGCGCTCAAGGGCATGCTGAAGCCGGAGTACGAGGAGGTCGAGCTCGGCTCGGCCGAGGTCCGCGAGGTGTTCCGCTCCTCCAAGTGGGGCAACATCGCCGGTTCGCTCGTGCGCTCGGGCCTCATCCGCCGCAACGCCCAGGCCCGCCTGGTGCGCGACGGCGTGGTGGTCTCCGAGCACCTCAAGATCGAGTCGCTGCGCCGCTTCAAGGACGACGCCACGGAGGTCCGCGAGGGCTACGAGTGCGGCATCGGCCTGGGCAGCTTCAACGACATCAAGGAGGGCGACGTGATCGAGACCTTCGAGATGCAGGAGAAGCCGCGCGTCTGACGGCCGGGGCGGGGGCCCGCACGGGCCCCCGCCCTCCGCGTCCCACCCTCTGAACCATCACCACCGGAAGGAACCGCACCATGGCCGATCCGGCACGCGCCGGCCGCCTGGCCCAGCGCATCAAGGTCCTCGTGGCCGAGGCGCTGCGCCGCGGCGTCAAGGACGACCGCGTGGAGCCCGTCACCGTGACGGAGGTCCGCGTGACCAACGACCTGCAGCACGCCACCGTCTACTACACCGTCCTGGGCGACGAGGCCACGGTGGCCGCCGCCCACGAGGGCATCCAGGACAACCGCGGCATCCTGCGCCGCGAGGTGGGCCGCGGGCTCACCATCCGCCTGGTGCCCACGCTCGAGTTCGTGGCGGACACCGTCCCCGAGGCGGCCGCACACCTGGAGGACGTCCTCCGCGCGGCCAAGGAGCGGGACGCCGAGCTGGCGAAGGCGCGCGAGGGCGCGTCGTACGCCGGTGACGCGGACCCGTACCGCACCGCGGAGCCGGACGCCGACGCCGACGACGCCCCGCGCGCCTGAGGCCCGCGGCACGGTGAGCGCACGCAGCACCGGGGGACAGGCCCCCGACGCGCCGGGAACGGAGGCGTCGGGGGTCGTCCTCGTGGACAAGCCGCAGGGGTGGACCTCGCACGACGTCGTCGGGCGGGTCCGCCGGCTGGCGGGCACCCGCAAGGTGGGCCACGCCGGCACCCTGGACCCCATGGCCACGGGCCTGCTCGTGGTCGGCGTCAACAAGGCCACGCGCCTGCTGACCGCCATCACGGGCACGGACAAGACGTACACGGCCACGATCCGGCTCGGGCAGTCGACCGTCACGGACGACGCGGAGGGCGAGGTCGTGCAGACCCGGCTGGCCAACGCCGTCACGCCCGAGCGCGTGGCCGAGCAGGTCGCCGCCCTCACGGGCGAGATCCTGCAGGCGCCCTCGGCCGTCTCCGCCGTCAAGGTGGCGGGCCGGCGCGCCTACGATCGCGTCCGCGCGGGAGAGGACGTCACCCTCGACGCCCGCCCCGTCACCGTGCACGAGTTCACGGTGCACGAGCTGCGCCGGCTCGACGGCGGCCGGCTGGTCGACCTCGACGTCACCGTGCGCTGCTCCTCCGGGACCTACATCCGGGCGCTCGCCCGCGACCTGGGCGAGGCCCTCGAGACCGGCGGGCACCTCACGGCGCTGCGCCGCACCGCCGTCGGCCCGTTCGACGTGGCCGACGCGCTCTCGCTCGAGGCCCTCGCGGAGCGCTTCGCGATGACCGAGCTCTCCGAGGCCGCCGCCGGGCTCTTCCCGGTGCGCGAGCTGACGGAGCACGAGGCCCACGAGCTCGCCTTCGGGCGGGTCGTGGCGCCCACCGGCACGGGTGAGACGCTCGTCGCCGGGCGCGCGCCGGACGGCCGCGTCATCGCCCTCGTCTCCGACGTGCGCCGCCGCGGCGCCGACGTCGCCAAGCCCCAGCTCGTGTTCGCCCCGGCCGAGGGGCCGGGACAGGGAAGGACCGCATGATCCTCGACGCCTGGTTCTGGACGGGACTGGTGATCGGTGCCGTCTCGTTCGTGGTCTGCGTGGTGATGACGGCGATCCGCCGCCACCCCGCGGACGCCTCGATCCTCTCGGTGGCCGCCGTCGAGCTGTTCACGCTCGTCTATGCGGCGGCCGCCGCCGTCCGCCAGCTCGGCGGGGACACCCTGAACGGCCCCGGCTGGGAGTTCTGGGGCTACATCCTCACCGCCCTGATCGTGCCGGTGATCGCCGTGGGCTGGGCCGTCACGGACAAGACCCGGTGGTCCAACCTCGTGCTGGCCGTGGTCGGGCCCACGATCGCCGTGATGCTGCACCGCATGCAGGTCATCTGGTTCGGGCAGTGGTGAGGAGGATGGACATGGCACCCAGCGACGGCGCCCCCGCGCGCAACCAGGGTCTCGGCCGGATCATCGTCATGGTCTACGCGGTGTTCGCCCTCTCGGCGAGCGCGCGCAGCCTCTTCCAGATCCTCACGCAGTTCGACGCCGCCCCCGTGGCGTACACGCTCTCCGCGGTCGCGGCGGTCGTGTACATCGTGGCGACGTTCGCGCTCGCCCGCTCCGGCGCGCGCGCCTGGGCCGTGGCGCTGGGCGCCGTGCTCGTGGAGCTGGCCGGCGTGGTGGGCGTGGGCCTGTGGACCGTCCTGGATCCGGGGATGTTCGCCCACGACACCGTGTGGTCCCGGTTCGGCGCGGGCTACGGCTATGTGCCGCTCGTGCTGCCGGTGGTCGGCCTGATCTGGCTGCTGACGCACCGCCCCGCCCGCCCGGCCGAGGCGGGGGCGCTCTGATGCGGGTCTGGAACAGCCTGGACGAGGTCCCCACGGACCTGCCGCGCACCGTGGTCACCCTGGGCAACTTCGACGGCGTGCACCGCGGCCACCGGGAGGTGCTGCGCCGGGTCGTCGAGCTGGCGCGGGCCCGCGACGCCCTGGCCGTGGCCGTGACCTTCACCCCGCACCCGCGCGCCGTGCACCATCCCGAGGTGCCCCACGTGGACATCATCAGCCCCGAGCAGCGGGTCGTCCTCCTGGACGAGGCGGGTCTGGACGCGGTGCTCCTGCAGCGCTACACCCTCGAGTTCGCGGACCAGTCCCCGGAGGAGTTCGTCCGCGGCATGCTCGTGCACGGGCTGCACGCCGCCGTCGTGGTCGTGGGGCACGACGTGCGCTTCGGCCGGGGCAACACCGGCGACGTCGCGGAGATGGTGCGCCTGGGGGCCCGCTACGGCTTCGAGGTCGAGGCCGTCGAGGAGTTCCCCGCCGAGCACGGGGCCGAGCCGGAGCGCCGTTGCTCCTCGACCTGGGTGCGCGAGGCCCTGGCCGCGGGCGACGTCGCTCAGGCCGCGGCCGTGCTCGGCCGGCACCACGTGCTCGCCGGCGAGGTGGTGCACGGGTTCGCGCGCGGCCGCGAGCTCGGCTTCCCCACGGCGAACCTCGAGACGGATGTGCAGGGCATGATCCCGGCCGACGGCGTCTACGCCGGCTGGGTGCACGACGCGCACGGCGGGGTGTGGCCGGCCGCGATCTCCATCGGCTCGAACCCCACGTTCGAGGACGTCTCCCGCGTGGTGGAGGCGCACGTGATCGACCGCCACGACGAGCGGGTGGAGGACTTCGACCTGTACGGCCAGCACATCGAGGTGGAGTTCGTGGCCCGGCTGCGCGGGATGGTCGCCTACGAGGGCGTCGAGAAGCTCGTGGCGCAGATCACGCAGGACGTGGACGAGGCCCGGGCGATCCTGGCCACGACCCCCTCCGACCGGTGAGCGCCCCGGAGCCGGGCGCTCCCCCCGCTGTGCCGAACCTGCCGGGGCGCCCGGCCCGGGCCCGTCGGGCCGGGCCCAACCCCTTCGAGACCGGCGGGGAGCACTACGACGCCGTCCGCCCCTCCTACCCGGCCGCCGTGGTGGACCGCGTCCTGGCGGGCATCGCCGACGGCGCGGAGGTGGTGGAGCTCGGGGCCGGGACGGGACTGTTCACCCGGCTGCTCGCGGCCCGCCCGGCGGACCGGGTGCGGACGGTGACGGCCCTCGAGCCGTCGGCGTCGATGCGCGCCGTCCTGGAACGCGAGGTCGCGGCCGGCACGGGCGGGCGGGTGCGCGCCGTGCCGGGCACGGGCGAGTCCACGGGCCTGCCGGCGGCGAGCGCCGACGTCGTGGTGGCGGCCCAGGCATGGCACTGGATGGACCCGGCCGCGGCGAGCGCGGAGGCCGCACGGGTGCTGCGCCCGGGCGGGCGCCTGGCCGCGGTGTGGAACCAGCTCGACACGGCGGTGCCGTGGGTGCACCGTCTCACCCGGATCATGCACGCCGGGGACGTGCACGCCGCCCGGCCGGAGCAGCGCCGGTTCGCCGCCCCGTTCGGGGCGGAGGAGCACGCGCGCTGGGCGTGGACGCAGCCCATGACCGCGGCGGGGCTGCACGGGCTCATGGCCTCGCGCTCGTACTGGCTGCGCGCGGACGAGCGGATCCGGTCCCGGATGACGGCCAACCTCGACTGGTACCTGCACGAGCACCTGGGCCATGCGGCGGACGCGGTCCTGCAGGTGCCCTACGTGACGGTGGCCTGGTGGGCGGCGCCGGTCAGGGGCGGGCGCCCACGGTGACCGGGACCGTCCGGGCGATCCCGGCCCGCCGCGCCTGCCAGAGCAGCAGCGCCGTGGCCACCGCGACCACCGCCACCGAGAGCAGCGTGGCCGCCGGGGAGCCGGCGGTCTCCGCGCCCACGTAGCTGTCCTCGACGGTGCCCACGAGCGTGCCGACGGCGATGATCACCACGTTGTTGACCACGTGGAGGGCGACGGCGGCCTCGAGCCCGCCCGTGCGCCACGTGAGCAGGACGGCGGCGACGGCGAACGCGGCGAGGTCCAGCAGGATCCACGGGTCGAGCGAGCCGTGGGCGAGCGAGAAGGTCGCCGCCGAGAGCACCGCGGTGACCGCGGCGGCCACGACCGGCCGGCGGATCCACGTGCCGACGGCCAGCAGCAGCCACCCGCGGAACAGGTACTCCTCGCCCGCGGCCTGGAACGGGGTGAGCACGAACGCCATGACGAGCAGCCAGACCCAGTCCTGCGCGCGCGGGGCCGTGGGGGCGCCGTCGAGGGCCCACGTGCCCAGCACGTAGGCGAGGAACAGCGGCGTCAGCACGACGACGCAGCGCGCCAGCCAGCGCCAGCGCACGCGGCCCTCGACCGAGTGGACGAAGCGGGCGGCGACGGGGTGGCCCAGCGCCACGGCCAGCAGCGCGACCCCGATCAGCGCGGCGAGCAGGAGGTTGTTCAGCAGCACCATGGGCGCGGAGTACAGGTCGAGGTCGGTCACGTCCGTCGGGTCGGCCGCGCCGAGCAGCGCGGGCCCGGACGTGGCGATCAGGGCGAGAGCGCCCAGCACGCCCCCGAGCACGAGGAGGCCCACCAGGCCGGCCAGCACGAGGCCGAAGGACGCGAGCGGGTTCCACCATCGGGCCCGCGGCGTGCGCAGCAGCGCGGGGTAGCCGTGGCCGATCAGCGGCAGATCCAGGGGCGGCGCGGGCGGCCGGAGGGGGAACGACGACGGGGCCGGGGAGTGGGGGACCGGTGGGGTGCTCACCGGGCCAGGGTAGGCGATGCGGTAGACTCGACCCTCGGCCTCCCTGCAGTCCGCGGTGGGGTGGGCCCCGCGTCGTCCGCCCCGGCGGGGCGCGGCCCGTGTTCGCGGTACCGAAGTGAAGGAGGCCCACCATGGCCCTGGATCCCGCTGTCAAGCAGCAGATCATCAAGGAGTACGCCACCCACGAGGGCGACACCGGTTCCCCCGAGGTGCAGATCGCGGTCCTGTCCCGCCGCATCAAGGACCTGACCGAGCACCTCAAGGAGCACAAGCACGACCACCACACCCGTCGCGGCCTGATGGCCCTGGTCGGTCGCCGTCGTCGCATGCTCGGCTACCTGCAGAAGGTCGACATCGAGCGCTACCGCGCGCTGATCGAGCGCCTCGGCCTGCGCAAGTGACCTGAGGAGGCGGCGCCGGAGCCCGCGGGAGACCCGCGAGCGCCGGCGCCGCCTTTCGTCTGCCCCCGGACGCACGTAGTGTGTCCCGGGGGAGAGATCGCCGCAGCCTGCGGCACTCCGGCGCGCCATGGCGCGCATCCCCGCATCATCGACACACCCGACGGCTCCGCGCCCATCGCTCGCGGTCCTCGACAGTGGCTCCCGGACCCCGCCGCACGGCGGGATGCCGAGGGCCTCGATCGAAGACCAGGGGGACAGGGACGCCTGCGGCGCCGTCCACCTGAAAGGAGGCCCTCATGGAGGGTCCTGAGATCACCTTCGCCGAGGCCGTCATCGACAACGGCTCGTACGGCAAGCGCACCGTCCGCTTCGAGACCGGGCGCCTCGCCCAGCAGGCCGCCGGCGCCGCCATGGTCTACATCGACGAGGAGACGTCGATGCTGTCCGCCACCACCGTCGGCAAGTCGCCCCGCGAGGGCTTCGACTTCTTCCCGCTGACCGTGGACGTCGAGGAGCGCATGTACGCCGCGGGCCGCATCCCCGGCTCGTTCTTCCGCCGCGAGGGCCGCCCGTCCACGGACGCGATCCTCACCTGCCGCCTGATCGACCGCCCGCTGCGCCCGGCGTTCGTCAAGGGCATCCGCAACGAGGTCCAGGTCGTCGTGACCGTCACCTCGATCGCCCCGGACGAGATCTACGACACGGTGGCCATCAACGCCGCCTCCCTGTCCACGCAGCTGTCCGGCCTGCCGTTCTCCGGTCCCATCGGCGGCGTGCGCATGGCCCTCATGGACGACGGCTCCGGCACGCGCCAGTGGGTCGCGTTCCCGAAGCACTCCCAGCTCGAGGGCGCCGTGTTCAACATGGCCGTGGCCGGCCGCGTGGTGGGCGACGACGTCGCCATCATGATGGTCGAGGCCGAGGCGACCCCGGACTCCTGGACCCTGGTCAAGGAGCGCGGCGCGCAGGCGCCCACCGAGGAGATCGTGGCCGAGGGCCTCGAGGCCGCCAAGCCCTTCATCCGCGCCCTGTGCGAGGCCCAGGCCGACCTGGTCAAGCGCGCCGGCAAGGACCCGGTGGACGTCCCCGTGTTCCAGGACTACCAGGACGACGCCTACGCCGCCGTCGAGAAGCTCGCCACGGACCGCCTGACCGAGATCTTCTCCATCGGCGACAAGCAGGAGCGCGAGTCGGCCTCGGACGCCTACCTGCTCGAGGTGCTCGAGGAGCTCGCCGGCGAGGGCAAGGACTTCGCCGAGCGCAAGGGCGAGATCGCCAAGGCCTACGGCTCCCTCACCAAGCAGATCGTGCGCCGCCGCATCCTCACCGACCAGGTGCGCATCGACGGCCGCGGCCTGACGGACATCCGCAAGCTGACCGCGGAGGTGGAGGTCCTGCCCCGCGTGCACGGCTCCGCCATCTTCGAGCGCGGCGAGACCCAGATCATGGGCGTCACCACGCTGAACATGCTCAAGATGGAGCAGCAGATCGACTCGCTGGCGCCGGAGACGGCCAAGCGGTACATGCACCACTACAACTTCCCGCCGTACTCCACCGGCGAGACCGGCCGCGTGGGCTCCCCGAAGCGCCGCGAGATCGGCCACGGCGCCCTCGCCGAGCGCGCCCTGGTGCCCGTGCTGCCGGCCCGCGAGGAGTTCCCCTACGCGATCCGCCAGGTCTCCGAGGCCCTCGGCTCCAACGGCTCGACGTCGATGGGCTCCGTCTGCGCCTCCACCCTGTCCCTGCTGAACGCGGGCGTGCCGCTGCGTGCGCCCGTGGCCGGCATCGCCATGGGCCTGGTCTCCGCCGAGGTGGACGGCCAGACCCAGTACGCGGCCCTGACCGACATCCTCGGCGCCGAGGACGCGTTCGGCGACATGGACTTCAAGGTGGCCGGCACCGCCGAGTTCGTCACCGCGATCCAGCTGGACACCAAGCTGGACGGCATCCCGGCCTCCGTGCTGGCCGCCGCCCTGACGCAGGCCCGCGAGGCGCGCCTGCACATCCTGTCCGTGCTGAACGCCGCCATCGACGCCCCGGACGAGATGGCCCCCACCGCCCCGCGGATCATCTCCGTGCGCATCCCGGTGGACAAGATCGGCGCGGTCATCGGCCCCAAGGGCGCCATGATCAACCAGATCCAGGACGACACGGGCGCGGACATCACCATCGAGGACGACGGCACCGTGCTGATCGGCGCCACCGACGGCGCCTCGGCCGAGGCCGCGCGCTCCGCGGTGAACGCGATCGCCAACCCGCAGGTCCCCGAGGTCGGCGAGCGCTACCTCGGCACCGTCGTGAAGCTGACCACGTTCGGCGCGTTCGTCTCGCTCACCCCGGGCAAGGACGGCCTGCTGCACATCTCCGAGCTGCGCAAGCTCAACGAGGGCAAGCGCGTGGACGACGTCGAGGACGTGCTCGGCGTGGGCCAGAAGGTCCAGGTCGAGATCACCAAGATCGACGACCGCGGCAAGCTGTCCCTCTCCCCGGTGGTGGCGGAGTCCGACGCCGTGGCCGAGACCGCGGACGCGATCGAGTCCTCGCAGACCGAGGCCTGATCCGCCCCGGCCGGGCATGCCCGCCCCGGTGACCACGACGGCGCCGCACCCTCCCCGCGAGTGGTGCGGCGCCGTCGTCGCGCATGGGCGAGAATGGCCGTCATGAGTGTTCACCGTGAGATCCCCCTGGACTTCGACGGCGTGCTGGCGGACGAGGGCAACGGTTCCGTGGTGCGCCGCTCCGTGCTGCCCGGCGGCGTCCGCGTGCTCACCGAGGCCATGCCGGACCAGCGCTCGGTGACCATCGGCTACTGGGTGGCCGTCGGGTCCCGTGACGAGTCGCCCGAGGGCTACGGCGCCACGCACTTCCTCGAGCACCTGCTCTTCAAGGGCACTCCCACGCGCACCGCGATGGACATCGCGGCCGCCTTCGACCGCGTGGGCGGGGAGTCCAACGCCGGCACGGCCAAGGAGTCCACCGTCTACCACGCCCGCGTGCTGGACGAGGACCTGCCGATGGCCGTGGAGGTCCTCACGGACATGCTCACCTCCTCCCTGATCGACCCGGACGAGCTCGAGACCGAGCGCGGCGTGATCCTCGAGGAGCTCGCCATGGACGCGGACGACCCCGTGGACGTGGCCCACGAGAAGCTCGCCGAGGTCATGCTGGACGGCCACCCCCTCGGCCGGCCGATCGGCGGCACGCCCGAGACGATCCGGGCCGTCACCCGCGACCATGTGGTGGGGCACTACACGCACTGGTACCGCCCGGACGAGCTCGTCGTCACCGCCGCCGGCCACCTCGACCACGACGAGGTCTGCCGCCTCGTCCTCGCCGCCCTGCGCGCCTCGGGCTGGGAGCTCACCCCGGGGGCCCTGCCCGCCCCGCGTCGTGCCGTGGACACCGCCGGGGCCGCGGCCTCGCGGGTGCGGACCGGCACGCACACCGTCACCAAGGCGGTCGAGCAGGCCAACGTCCTCGTCGGCGGCCGCTCGCTGTCCACCACGGACCCGGACCGCTTCGCCCTGGGCGTCATGCAGTCCGTCCTGGGCGGGGGCATGTCCTCGCGGCTGTTCCAGGAGATCCGCGAGCGCCGCGGCCTGGCCTACAACACCTACTCGTTCTCCGCCGGGTACTCCGACGCCGGCTACTGGGGCCTGTACGCGGGCTGCCAGCCGGACCGGGTGGACGAGGTGGCCGCGCTGATGGAGGCCGAGCTGGACCGGATGGCCGAGGCCGACGTCACCGGGGAGGAGCTCGCGCGCGCCCACGGGCAGATCTGCGGCGGCACCGTGCTGGGCATGGAGTCCACGGGCGCCCGCATGTCCCGGCTGGGACGGGCCGAGCTGGTCACGGGGGAGTACGTGGACCTGGCGGCCTCCCTCGCCCGGGTCCGCGAGGTCGACGCCGGCCAGGTCCGGGCCGTGGCCGCGCGCCTGGCCGCGGGGGACCGGGCGCGCGTCGTCGTCGCCCCGGCCTGACCTCGGCCACGGCCGCCGGGGCGGGCCGCGTAGGCTGGAGGCCATGACCGAGACCCGCACCCCCTCCGCCGTGTCCGCTCCCGACGACGTCCCGCGCGTCGCGATCCTGGGCGCCCGTGGCCGCATGGGCCGCCACGCGGTGCCCGCGGTGCGAGCGGCCGAGGGGCTGGAGCTCGTGGCCGAGCTCGGCTCGCAGGACCGCCTGGACGCGGTGCTCGACGCCGGCGCCACCCACGTCCTGGACCTCACGGTCCCGGACGCCTCGCCCGAGAACGTGGCCTTCGCCGTGGAGCACGGGCTGCACACGGTCGTCGGCACGTCGGGCTGGGTGCCCGAGCGCCGCGAGCGCCTCGAGGCGCAGCTGGCTGAGCACCCGGGGGTGGGCGTGCTGATCGCCCCGAACTTCTCGGTCGGCTCGGTGCTGGCCTCGGCGTTCGCCGCGCAGGCGGCGCGGTACTTCGAGTCCGTCGAGCTCGTCGAGCTGCACCACCCGGACAAGGTGGACGCCCCGTCGGGCACGGCCGTGCGGACCGCCGAGCTCATCGGCGCGGCCCGGGACGCGGCCGGCGTGCCCGTCTCCCCGGACGCCACCGAGCACGACCCGGACGGCGCGCGCGGCGCCGTCGTCCACGGCGTGCACGTGCACGCGGTGCGCCTGCGTGGCCTGGAGGCGCACCAGGAGGTGCTGCTGGGCGGGCCGGGCGAGCAGCTCGTGGTCCGGCACGACGCGTTCGACCGCGGCGCCTACATGCCCGGCGTCGTCCTCGGCCTGCGGACCGTGGCCTCCCGCCCGGGTCTGACCTACGGACTGGACGGATACCTGGACCTTGGCTGAGCCCTCCCGCACTCCCGACGACGGCGCCGTGGGCCCGACCGAGCACGCCGCCCGTGCCCGCCGCTCGACCGTGATGAGCAAGGTGTGGGTCGGCTTCGTCTGCCTGCTCGTGCTGCTGTTCGCCGGGTTCGCCCTCAACGCGTCCGTCGCGCTGGTGCGCGCCCCGCAGCCGCTGGCCAAGGCGATCGGCGTGGGCGTCATCCTCGTGGTGCTGGTGACCGTGGCCGTCCTGGCCCGCGAGGTGTGGTTCGGCCGCCAGACCGAACGCCTGGCCGACCAGCTCGAGGCCGAGGGCGGGCTGCCGGAGGACGACCTGCCGCGCTCGCCCGGCGGCCGGATCGACCGGGAGGCCGCCGACGCCCAGTTCGAGCTGTACCGCGTGGAGGCCGAGGCCGCACCACGCGACTGGCGCGCCCGCTACCGCCTCGCCCTGGCCTACGACGCCTCGGGCGACCGCCGCCGCGCCCGCGAGGCGGCCCGGGAGGCCGTCCGCCTGCACCGCGCCGGCTGACGCTACCCACGCGTCGCTCAGCGCCCCCCGACGGCCCGTTCCCGTTCCTCACCCGCCCGGGAGAGCCGGGCCATCACGGCCTCGAGCGGACCCCGTCGGCCGCTGAGCTCGGCGGCCAGCCCGGCCGCGAGGCTCAGCACGACGAGGGCGGCGAGCAGCGCCCCGTCGGCCGGGTCGAGTCCGGTCGCGTCCACGAGCGCGAGCACCACGAGGTGCCCCACGTAGAGCGTGAGCGGGATGCGCCCCGCACCCACGAGCGGGCGCAGCGCGGCGTGCCCGACCAGCGGCCGGGCCAGCAGGCAGGCGCCCAGCACGGCGCAGGCCCAGCCCGCCGCGAGCACGGCGGCCACCACGGACCCGGAGTGCGGGGTCGGCAGGGCGAGCCACAGCGGATCCGGGATCAGCAGCGCGAGCCGCGGCTCGCCCGTGCGCAGCGTGAGCGCCGTCTCGACCGGGTCCGTGCCGATCGCCGCGGCGACCCGCCCGACCGTGCCCGGAGCCCGCAGCACCGCCGCACCGACGACGCCGGCCGCCGCCCACGCCGCGGCCCCGCCGCCGAGGATCCCGGCGGCCACGCGGGGCCGGTCCAGCGGCAGCCGCCCCAGGGCCAGCCCCAGCACGAGGAACGCGCCCCAGGACAGGACGGGGTAGTAGCCCGTGACCGTCAGATCGGCCAGCAGCAGCCCGGGACGCAGCAGGTCCGCGGGGCCGGGGGAGAGCCAGAGCCGCCCGCCCACGAAGAACTCCTGGCGCCCCACGGCGGCCTGCGCGGCCGCGACCACCGCGAACACCAGCACCGGCCCGAGCACGAGCCACGCCCCCGCGATCACCCCCAGGGTGCGGGCGCGCAGGCCCAGCAGGGGCAGCGCGAGCAGGAAGAGCAGGGCGTAGTGGCACAGGATCACGGCCACGGGGACCCCGAGCGTCCCGCACGCGAGCCCGAGCACGAACAGCAGACCCGCGCGGCGGGCGATCCGGCGGCGCAGCGCCGCGCGCCGGACCCCCGTGGCCGGCGTCGCGCCCCCCGTGGACAGGGCCAGCCCGACGCCGGCCAGCAGGACGAACAGCACCGAGGCGCGTCCGGCGAACCACAGGAACGCCGGGTGCGGCGCCCCGTCCGCCGTCACCGGGTCGACGACGTGGACGGTGATCATGCCGAGCAGGGCGATCCCGCGGGCCGCGTCGACGCCGGGCAGCCGGCGACGCGCGGGCCGGTCCGGGCGGACGGCGGCGGGGGGCGGGGCGGGACGCAGGGCGGGCTCCTCTCGGGTCGCCGCGCGTCGCGGAGGGGCCACGGACGGCGCGGGCCCCCAGTCTCGCAGGTAGGGTGGGGCCCATGAGTGCCGTCCGTTCCGCCGTCATCCCCTCCGAGCTGCTCTTCGGCACGGTCGTGCCCGCCATGGTCACCCCCATGACGGACGAGGGCGCCGTGGACCTCGAGGCGGCCGCCGCGCTGGCCGAGCACCTGGTGGACCGCGGGGCCGACGGCCTCGTGGTCACCGGCACCACCGGCGAGACCTCCACGCTCACGGACGACGAGAACGTGGCGATGTTCCGCACCGTCGTCGAGGCCGTGGGGGACCGCGCCAGGGTCGTGGCCGGCACCGGCACCAACGACACGGCGCACACCCTCGAGCTGTCCCGCCGCGCGGCCGAGACGGGCGTGGACGGGCTGCTGCTCGTCACCCCGTACTACAACAAGCCCAACCAGGCCGGCATCCGCGCGCACTTCGAGGCCGTGGCCGACGGCGTGGACCTGCCGATCATGCTCTACGACATCCCGGGCCGCTCCGTGATGCCGATCGAGCCCGAGACGATCATCGCGCTCGCGCAGCACCCCAACATCCGTGCGCTCAAGGACGCGAAGGGGGACCTGCAGTCCACCACCACCGTCCTGGCGCACACGGACCTCGACCTCTACTCCGGCGACGACGGCGCGACCCTGCCGCTCATGGCGCTCGGCGCCGTGGGGGTCGTCTCGGTGGCCGCGCACGCGGCCCCCGAGCTGTACCGCCAGCTCGTGGACGCCGTCCACGCCGGCGACCTGGCCGGTGCCCGTGATCACCACTTCGCGCTGGACCCCGTCCAGCGCGGCATCATGACCCATGTCCAGGGCGCGGTGGCCGCGAAGGCCGTCCTCGCCGCCCAGGGCGTCATCCCGTCCGCAGCCGTGCGGCTGCCCCTCGTCCAGGCCACGCCGGACGAGCTCTCCGTCATCCGAGCCGACCTCGCGGAGGCCGGCATCACCTTCTAGAAGGGACCCGTTCCATGACCGCAGGCACCCGCCTGTCCACCCCGCCCAAGCTCAAGCGGGGCACCTGCCGCATCGTCCAGCTGGGCGGCCTCGAGGAGGTCGGCCGCAACATGGTCACCTTCGAGATCGACGGCAAGATCCTCATCGTCGACTGCGGCGTCCTCTTCCCCGAGGAGCACCAGCCCGGCGTCGACCTGATCCTGCCGGACTTCGACTACATCCGGGACCGCGTGGACGACGTCGTCGGCATCGTCCTGACCCACGGCCACGAGGACCACATCGGCGCCGTGCCGTACCTGCTGCGCCTGCGCGACGACATCCCCGTGATCGGCTCCAAGCTGACCCTCGCCCTGATCGAGGCCAAGCTCGAGGAGCACCGGATCAAGCCGCGCACCCGCGTGGTCAAGGAAGACGACATCGTCGAGTTCGGCCCGTTCGAGTGCGAGTTCGTGGCCGTGAACCACTCGATCCCGGACGCGCTCGCCGTCGCCATCCACACGGACGCCGGCACCATCCTGCACACCGGCGACTTCAAGATGGACCAGCTGCCGCTCGACGGCCGCATCACGGACCTGCGCGCCTTCGCCCGTCTCGGCGAGGAGGGCGTGGACCTGTTCATGACCGACTCCACGAACGCCGAGGTCCCGGGGTTCACCACCACGGAGGCGGAGATCGGCCCCACCCTCGAGCGCTACTTCGCCACGGCGAAGCGCCGCATCGTGGTGGCCTCGTTCTCCTCCCACGTGCACCGCGTGCAGCAGGTCCTCGACGCCGCCCACAAGCACGGTCGCAAGGTGGCCTTCGGCGGGCGCTCCATGATCCGCAACATGACCATCGCGGCGAAGCTCGGCTACCTCAACGTGCCGAACGGGATCCTCGTGGACATCCGCAAGGTGGACAAGTACCGCGACGACGAGATCGTGCTCATGGTCACCGGCTCCCAGGGCGAGCCGATGGCGGCCCTGTCCCGCATGGCCAACGGGGACCACCAGGTGCAGCTGGAGGAGGGCGACCTCGTCGTGCTGGCCTCCTCGCTGATCCCGGGCAACGAGAACTCCGTGTTCCGCGTGATCAACGGGCTCATGAAGCTCGGCGCGACCGTGGTGCACAAGGGCATGGCCAAGGTGCACGTCTCCGGCCACGCCTCCGAGGGCGAGCTGCTGTACTGCTACAACATCGTCGAGCCCGAGTTCGTGATGCCGGTGCACGGCGAGACCCGCCACCTGATCGCCAACGGCCGGATCGCGGAGAAGACCGGCGTGCCGGCCGAGAACGTCATCCTGGCCGGCAACGGCACCGTGGTGGACATGACCGACGGCCTCGTGAAGGTCGTCGGCGAGGTGGAGTGCGGCTACGTGTACGTGGACGGCTCCTCCGTGGGCGAGATCTCCGACTCGGACCTCAAGGACCGCCGTGTCCTGGGCGAGGAGGGCTTCATCTCGATCATCACCGTGGTCAACCGGCAGACCGGCACGATCGTGTCCGGCCCGGACGTCCACGCCCGCGGCGTCGCCGAGGACGAGAAGGTGTTCGAGGAGATCAAGCCGAAGATCGTCCGGGCGCTCGAGGAGGCCGTGCAGTCCAGCAAGGACCACACCGCCCACCAGCTCCAGCAGGTGGTCCGCCGGACCGTCGGCACGTGGGTCAACCGCAAGCTGCGCCGCCGCCCGATGATCATCCCGGTGGTCCTGGAGGCCTGACCCCTCCGGGTCGCCATGCCTGCCGTGTCCGCGGTTCGCGGTAGTTTGGTGGGCATGGCGACCCGTACTTCCCCCACGCGTTCGTCCTCCTCCTCCGCCACGTCCCGCTCCGGCTCCGCCGGACGCCGAGGCTCCGGACGGAAGGGGTCGACCGCGACCGTCCCCGAGGCCGACCGGCCCGCCGCGCCCCTGCGCGCCCTGCACACCCTGTGGATGGGGTTGGCCACACCGGTCGGCGCGGGCTTCCGCAAGCTCGGCCCGGACGTGCGCATCGACCGCGAGGAACGCCGTGACGGCACCGGCCTGCTCCTGCTGCTGCTCGCCGCGCTGATCGCGGCCGTGGAGTGGTGGGGCCTGCGCGGCACCGCCGTCGGCCGCGTGGTGCACGGGGTGGTGGGCGGCACCGTCGGGTGGTTCGCCCTCCTGGTGCCGATCGCCCTGCTCGTCGTGGCCGTGCGCTGCTTCCGCCACGCCACGGACCATCGCGCCAACGGGCGCATCATCATCGGCCTGCTCATGGCCACCGTCGCGGGCTCCGGCATCGCCCACCTCGTGGGCGGCGTGCCCTCGGCCGCCGACGCCTTCGAGGACATGCTCGGCGCCGGGGGCATGGTCGGCTACCTGGCGACGGCGCCGCTGGCCTCCCTGCTGACACCCGTGCCCGTCTGGGTCCTCATGATCCTGCTGGCCTTCTTCTCGGTGCTCGTGCTCACCGCGACGCCCGTCGGCTCGATCCCGCAGCGGATCGCGGGCGGCTACGACTGGCTCACGGGCCAGGACCCCGAGGGCGCCTCCGAGCAGCGGGCCGCCCGCCGTGCCGAGCGGCGCCGGGCCCGGGAGGAGCGCCGCGAGGCCGAGGACCTCGCCACCCCGCTCTCCGTGGATGCGGAGACCGGGCGCACCCACCCGGACCACGACCAGTCCTACCTGGACGGCCCGGCCGCCGGCGCCCACGCCGCCGGGGCCTCCCGCCCCGGCCTGTTCGCGCGCCTGTTCGGCGGGCGCCGGGCACGCGAGGAGCAGGCCGCCGACGCCGCCCCGGAGCACACCGCCAGCACCGCCTACGACTCCCCGGTGATCCACGAGGCCGAGGCCGGCTCCCACGCCGCCCCCGAGGCGGAGACCACCCAGGTCCTGCCCCGGCCCGCCCCCCGGCGAGCCGCTCGCGGGGAGCAGGGCGTGTTCGACGCCGAGCAGGCCGCCGCGGACGCGCGGGACGCGGGCCGGGACGCCTCGGACGACTTCGACCCGTGGGTGGACGAGGACGACGCGCCCGAGGACGCGGACGCCGAGCCGCAGCCGCCCGCCGGAGTGCGCCGGCCCACGGCCGCGGACCGTGCCCTCGAGCAGGTCCGCGAGCATGCCCGCGCCCAGCGCGAGGCCGCCGCCCCGGCCGCCGCGCGCCAGGAGGGGGACGCGGGGGAGGACACCCCGTTCGCCCTGGACGACGCCCCAGGTCAGGGCTCCGGGGCCGCCGCGCCGTCGTCGTCCTCCGCCGTGCCCGCCAGCACCCCCGCGCCGGTGCCGCCGGTGACCGCCGAGCCGGCCCGCGGCACCCAGTCCGAGCTGGGCGGGGACGTGTCCTACACGCTGCCGCAGTCGGCCCTGCTCCCGGCCGGGCCCCAGCCGAAGGAGCGCTCCGAGGCCAACGACCGGGTCGTCGCCGCGCTGACCACCACGTTCACCGAGTTCAAGGTGGACGCCCAGGTCACCGGGTTCTCCCGCGGGCCGACGGTGACGCGCTACGAGGTCGAGGTCGCCCCCGGCACCAAGGTGGAGAAGGTGACGGCGCTGGAGAAGAACATCGCGTACGCGGTGGCCTCCTCGGACGTGCGGATCCTCAGCCCCATCCCGGGCAAGCGCGCGATCGGCATCGAGATCCCCAACACGGACAAGGAGGTCGTGGCCCTCGGCGACGTCCTGCGCTCGCAGGCCGCCCAGCGCACCGACCACCCGATGGTGATGGGCGTCGGCAAGGACGTGGAGGGCGGCTACGTGGTGGCCAACCTCGCGAAGATGCCCCACATGCTCGTGGCGGGCGCCACCGGCGCCGGCAAGTCCTCGTTCGTGAACTCGATGATCACCTCGATCCTCATGCGCTCCACCCCGGACGAGGTGCGCATGGTGATGGTGGACCCCAAGCGCGTCGAGCTCACCGCGTACGAGGGCGTGCCCCACCTGGTCACCCCGATCATCACGAGCCCGAAGAAGGCGGCCGAGGCGCTGCAGTGGGTCGTCAAGGAGATGGACACCCGCTACGACGACCTCGCGGCGTTCGGCTACAAGCACGTGGACGACTTCAACAAGGCCGTCCGGGCCGGCCAGGTGAAGCTGCCGCCGGACTCCAAGCGCGTGCTGCGCCCGTACCCGTACCTGCTGGTCATCGTGGATGAGCTCGCGGACCTGATGATGGTCGCCCCGCGCGACGTCGAGGACGCGATCGTGCGCATCACCCAGCTGGCCCGTGCGGCCGGCATCCACCTCGTGCTCGCCACGCAGCGGCCGTCCGTGGACGTGGTCACGGGCCTGATCAAGGCCAACGTGCCCTCGCGCATGGCGTTCGCGACGTCGTCGGTCACGGACTCGCGCGTGGTCCTGGACCAGCCCGGCGCGGAGAAGCTGCTCGGCCAGGGCGACGCCCTGTTCCTGCCGATGGGCAAGTCCAAGCCCATGCGCGTGCAGGGTGCGTGGGTCAACGAGTCCGAGATCCACGCCGTCGTGGAGCACGTGAAGTCGCAGATGCAGGTCCAGTACCGCGCGGACGTGATCCCCGAGAAGACCGAGAAGGTCATCGACGAGGACATCGGCGACGACCTGGACCTGCTCCTGCAGGCCGTCGAACTCGTGGTCACCACGCAGTTCGGCTCCACGTCCATGCTGCAGCGCAAGCTGCGGGTGGGCTTCGCGAAGGCCGGCCGCCTCATGGACCTCATGGAGTCCCGCGGCGTCGTGGGCCCCTCCGAGGGCTCCAAGGCCCGCGACGTGCTGGTCAAGCCCGACGACCTCGCGGACGTGCTCGCCACCATCTCCGGAGACACCCCGCCCTCGGCCACCTCCGGCGACGGCGACGCCTCGGCGTCGGCCGGTCCGCGCGACCTGGTGCAGGAGGATCTGGACTCGCGCCCGGCCGCCGTGGACTGGAACGATGAGGACGACGACGAGGGATCGGAGGACGCGTGGCAGCTGACGGGCAGATGAGCACGGCGGGCGGGGCGCAGCACGTGTCCGCCTGGAACCTGCCGAACATCCTGACCTCGGTGCGCATCCTGATGGTGCCCTTCTTCGCCTGGGCGCTGTGGGTCGGCGGGCCGTGGGGCGGCGACTCGCTCGTCGCCCGGTGGCTCGCGCTGGCGCTGTTCGCGGCGGCCATGTACACCGACAAGCTCGACGGGGACATCGCCCGCGCCCGCGGGTTGATCACCGACTTCGGCAAGATCGCGGACCCCATCGCGGACAAGCTGCTCACGGGCACGGCCCTCGTGCTGTTCTCCCTGCTGGGGGAGCTGTGGTGGTGGGTGACCATCGTGATCCTGGTGCGCGAATGGGGCATCACCCTGATGCGCTTCGTGGTGATCCGCTACGGCGTGATGCCGGCCGGCCGCGGCGGCAAGCTCAAGACCGTGCTGCAGACCGTGGGCATCGGCCTGCTGCTCCTGCCCCTGGCCCCGCTCGTGGGCGGCTGGTGGCCGTGGGCCGGCTGGGTGGTCATCGGGGCCGCCACCGTGCTGACGGTGCTGACCGGCCTGGAGTACGTCAAGGACGCGTGGATCCTGCGGCGGGACGCCCTCGCCGCCCAGCGGGGGGCCTGAGGCGATGACCATGGCGGCCGCCCGGGACGTGGTGCACGCGCTCGCGCACGCGGGCCTCACGGTGGCGACGGGGGAGTCCCTCACCGCCGGCCTGCTGGCCGCGCGCCTGGCCGACGTCCCCGGGGCGTCGGCCGTGCTGCACGGCGGCGTGGTGGCCTACCAGAACGCCGTGAAGACCGGCCTGCTGGGTGTGCCCGAGGACCTGCTCACGCGGGTCGGGGCGGTGGACGCGGACGTGGCCCGACGGATGGCCCTCGGCGCCCGCGCGGCCCTGGGCGCCGACGTCGGCGTGGCCACCACGGGCGTCGCCGGGCCCGAGCCCCACCAGGGCCGGCCGGTGGGCACCGTGTGGCTCGGCCTGGCCGTGCCCGACGCGGACGCGAGCGCGCTGGACGTGCTCGGCGGCGAGCGCGACGGCGCGGCCACCGCGATCCTCCTCCGGCTCGACGGCGACCGGGCCGCGATCCGGGAGGCCACCGTCGCCGCGGCGCTGCAGGCCCTGACGCGCCTGCTCGCCGGCCGCGGCCACTGAGGCGGCACGGGGGCGCCGACCGACCCGCCTCGGCGCCCCGTCCCTGGTGCCGGCCCGCCCCGCCGCGTAGGTTCGGCGCGATGGAGACCGCATCGCCTCCCACCCCGCCCGAGCATGCACCGCAGGACGGCGACGACGCCCCGGGCCCCCGCGTCATCGGCCTCGTGGCCGACCCGGGCACCCCGTGGGCCCTCGTGCGCCGCATCGCCGGGGACGTCGAGGACCGGCTCGACGAACGCCTGCCGCAGCCCGGCGGCTGGCGGGTCGAGACACGGCAGGAGTCGCTGCCGGTCGGTGCGACCGGGGGCATGGTCCTGGAGGAGCCGGTCCGCTCACTCGCGGACGGGCAGGGATGGGACACGGTGGTCGCCGTCGTCGACCTGCCCCGGTTCGACGACCGGCGCGGCGTGGTGGCGGACGTCGTGCCGCAGCTGCGGGTCGGCGTCGTGTGCGTCCCGGCGCTGGGGGTCATCACCCCGGCCCGCCGGCTGCGGGAGACGGTGCTGCGGATCGTCGAGCACATCGACACCGCCCCCCACGTGGACCCGCCGGACGGGGAGCTGGACGTGCAGTCCTCCGACGAGTCCGGCGAGGTGGAGGAGGACGGCGGCCGGTCCCCGGCGGACGAGCCCCCCGAGCCCGACACGGACGCACTGCGGGGCATCGCCCCGCTGGTCGACGTCGACGCGGACGTGACCACGACCACCCGGATGGGCGGCGGGTCCCGGCGCACGTCCACGGTGTACGTGAAGGGCTGGACGGGCACGCTGCGTCTGCTGGCCGGGATGGTGATGGCCAACCGGCCGCTGCTCATGCCGCGGGACATGACGTTCACGATCGCCTCGGCCAGCGCGGCCGGTGCCTACGGCGTGTTCTTCGGCTCCATCTGGGTGCTCTCCAGCGTGATGTCCCCGGGGCGGCTCGCGGCGGTCAGCGTGCTGTCCGTGGTGCTGCTGGTGGCGTGGCTGGTCACCACGAACGGCCTGTGGACGCACGGTGCGACCCACCGGCACAGCTCGCGGCTGGACAACCTCTCCACCGTGCTCACCGTGGGCCTGGCCTGCACCGTCGTCTACGTGCTGCTCTTCGTGACGCTGCTGCTGGTCGCGCTCATGATCATCCCCGTGGAGTATCTGGAGGAGGAGCTCGACCAGCCCAGCGGTGTGGGCGACTACGTCCGGCTCGTGTGGCTCGCGGCGTCGATGGGCACGATGGCCGGGGCCGTCGGCTCGAGCCTGGACGACTCCGACCGCATCCGGAACGCCACGTACTCCCTGCGGGAACGGCATCGGCGCTCGGAGCGGCACGAGGGCGACGGGGCCGCCGAGGGCCCGACGGCGGAGGAGACCATGTCTCGGGAATGAACGCGACCCCGCCCGACGTTGAATGTAACGAGTCAAGAAGAGTGCCTCGCGGGATCAGGCCCGCGGCCCGGCGCCCTTCAGGAAAAGTCCAGGAGCAGGCGATAGACATGATGCGACATCCCGTCCATTCCCACGGAATCACGCGCTGGGTCGATGACCAGCCCCGTCCCCGCGCGGCCGCCCCCGACATCAAGGAGCGCAGCATGCCCCTCCTCCGCCACGAGATCGGCGACGTCCTGCGCGACGTCCGGCAGCTCCAGGGCCGCACCCTGCGCGAGGTCTCGCACGATGCCCGTGTCTCGCTCGGCTACCTGTCGGAGGTGGAGCGCGGCCAGAAGGAGGCCTCCTCCGAGCTGCTGGCCTCGATCTGCCAGGCGCTGGACATCCCGCTGTCCTACCTGCTGCGGGAGGTCTCGGACCGGCTCGTGGAGCAGGAGGGCATGGTCGTCCCGGACACCCTGCCGGACGACCTCACGGACCCCAGCCTGGGCTCGCTGGCCGGCCGCTGACCCCGCCACACCCACGGCGCGGGCGCCCCGTCTCGGGGCGCCCGCGCCGTCTGCGTCCCCGTCCCTGACCCCGCGACCGACCACAGAGAGGACCGCCCGTGCGCGAGAGCGAGTTCCGCCGGCTGATGGACGAGGAGTTCGGCCCCGCCCGGGCCGGCCTCGTGGCCGACTCCCTGCACCTGCCCGGCCTGGACACCACCGCGACGGCGGCGCTCGCCGCCGGCGTGGACCCGCGGCGGGTCTGGCTGGCGGTCTGCGACCTGCATGAGATCCCGCAGGAGCGGCGTCTCGGTCGGGACGTGCCGCCGAAACGCTGACGCCGCGACGCGCTGGCGGGGCACTGCCCCTGTTCGAACACGTGTTCGAAGAATGCGGTAGAGTCCTGCACAGCAGTGCGACGGGGTGATCTCGTGCACAGGCGGGGCCGGCCACGCTTATCGTGTCCGCCGCCCCCCGTAGATTCACGGACATGACCGAGGCGGGCGCTCCAGCGTCCGCGGCAGCACCACCAGAGCTAGGGGTGAAGGATGAGCAAGGTGACGGATCGCGAGAAGGCCCTCGAGGCCGCTCTCGCCCAGATCGACAAGCAGTTCGGCAAGGGTTCCGTCATGCGGCTGGGGGACCAGACCCAGGCACCCGTCGAGGTCATCCCCACGGGCTCGGTGGCCATGGACGTGGCCCTGGGCATCGGCGGCCTGCCGCGCGGCCGCGTGGTGGAGATCTACGGCCCGGAGTCCTCGGGCAAGACCACCCTGGCCCTGCACGCGGTGGCCAACGCGCAGCGCAACGGCGGCATCGCGGCCTTCATCGACGCGGAGCACGCCCTGGACCCGGTCTACGCCCGCAAGCTCGGCGTGGACACGGACGCCCTGCTGGTCAGCCAGCCGGACACCGGCGAGCAGGCCCTGGAGATCATGGACATGCTCGTCTCCTCGGGCACCCTGGACATCGTCGTCATCGACTCCGTGGCCGCGCTGACCCCGCGCGCCGAGATCGAGGGCGAGATGGGCGACTCCCACGTCGGCCTGCAGGCCCGCCTCATGTCCCAGGCGCTGCGCAAGGTGACCGGCCGCCTGCACCAGACCAAGACCACGGCCATCTTCATCAACCAGCTGCGCGAGAAGATCGGCGTGTTCTTCGGCTCCCCGGAGACCACCACGGGCGGCAAGGCGCTCAAGTTCTATGCGTCCGTGCGCATCGACGTCCGCCGCATCGAGACCCTCAAGGAGGCCGGCAACCCCGTCGGCAACCGCACCCGCGTGAAGATCGTCAAGAACAAGATGGCCCCGCCCTTCAAGCAGGCCGAGTTCGACATCCTCTACGGGGTCGGCATCTCCCGCGAGGGCGGCCTGATCGACATGGGTGTCGAGGAGGGCATCGTCAAGAAGTCCGGCGCGTGGTTCACCTATGACGGGGACCAGCTCGGGCAGGGCAAGGAGAACGCCCGTCGCTTCCTCAAGGACAACCCGGACCTCGCCAACGAGATCGAGGAGCGCATCCTCACGAAGCTCGGCATCGGCGTGGCCCCGGAGGCCGAGGACGACGAGGCCCCGGCCCTGACCGCGGTTCCGGGGGACACCGCGGCCGGATGACCCGATCGCGCAGGAACGTCGGAGGCGGGGCCGCCCACCGGTCGGAGACGACCGGCCGGAGCGGCTCCGCCTCCGGTGCGTCCGCGTTCGACGACGCCCGGGACTCGGACGTGGGCCGGATGTGGCTCGACCTGGCCGGCGCACCGGAGCCGACGTCGTCCGACGCGGACGCCGCGCGGGACGCCGTGCCCGCGCGCGACGCCGGAACCCCCGCGGGGGACGGCTCGGATCCCGCCCCCGGCGCGGCACCGGATCTCGGGGCCCTGCTGACTCGCGCGAGCGACCTGCCCAGCCCCGCGCCCGGCGCCGGGCCCCGATCGCTGCCCTGGTCCGAGCGCCAGGACACCCGGGCGGACACCGAGCGCCGGGGCCGACAGCGGTCCACCACGCCCCCGCGGCGTGGCCGTCCTCGCGACGAGGGTCGCCCGGCCGTGGATCCCCGCCCCGCCGTCGAGGCCGATCGCCCCCGACGTCGCCCCGGCCCGGCGCCCCTGCCCACCGCACCGCGTGAGCGCGAGGAGGCCGCACGCGAGGTCGTCCTGCGCCAGCTCGCCCTGGGCCCCCGCTCCCGCGGCCAGCTCGAACGCAAGCTCGCCGAGCGCCAGGCCGAGCCCGAGCTGATCGAGCGCGTCCTCGACCGCTTCGAGGAGGTGCGCCTCGTGGATGACGCCGCCTTCGCCGAGGTCTGGGTCCGCAGCCGTCACCGAAGCAAGGGCCTGGCGCGCCGCGCCATCGGGCACGAGCTCCAGCAGAAGGGCGTGGACCGGGAGATCGCCGCCGAGGCGCTGGAGGCCATCGACGGCGAGGACGAACGGACCGCCGCCCTCGACCTCGTGCGCCGACGGCTGCGGGGCCGCACCGTCCCCGGCGGTGCCTCGCCGGAGGCCCGGGCCGAGCGGGACAAGGTGACCCGCCGCCTCGTCGGCATGCTGGGACGCAAGGGCTACGGCGGCGGCCTCGCGTTCGCCGTCGTGAAGGAGGTCCTCGCCGAGCACGAGGAGTGAGCGGACCCGGGCCGCGCCCGGAGTTCCTAGAATGGTGCGGTGACTCTGACGGACCCCACCCCCCGCACCACCCCGCTCGCGCAGGACGGCGCCGCCGCGCGCCCGCACGAGGGTCTGACCTATGAGGTCCGCACCTTCGGCTGCCAGATGAACGTGCACGACTCCGAGCGCATCTCCGGCCTGCTCGAGTCCACCGGCTACGCCCCGGTCGCCGAGGACGCCCAGGCCGACCTCGTGGTCTTCAACACGTGCGCGGTCCGCGAGAACGCGGACAACCGCCTGTACGGCAACCTCGGCAACCTGCGCGCGGTGAAGGACGCGCACCCGGGCATGCAGATCGCCGTCGGCGGGTGCCTCGCCCAGAAGGACCAGGCCGCCATCCAGCGCAGGGCCCCGTGGGTGGACGTCGTCTTCGGCACCCACAACATCGGCTCCCTGCCCGTGCTGCTGGAGCGCTCCCGCCACAACGCCGAGGCCGAGATCGAGATCCTCGAGTCGCTCGAGGTGTTCCCCTCCACCCTGCCCACCAAGCGGGACTCCACCCACTCCGGCTGGGTGTCCATCTCCGTGGGCTGCAACAACACGTGCACGTTCTGCATCGTCCCGTCGCTGCGCGGCAAGGAGAAGGACCGCCGCCCCGGGGAGATCCTCGCCGAGGTGCAGGCGCTCGTCGACGCCGGCGCCGTCGAGGTCACGCTGCTGGGCCAGAACGTGAACACCTACGGCGTCGAGTTCGGCGACCGCGGCGCGTTCGCCAAGCTGCTGCGCGCGTGCGGGGAGATCGAGGGCCTCGAACGCGTCCGCTTCACCAGCCCCCACCCGGCCGCGTTCACGGACGACGTCATCGACGCGATGGCCGAGACCCCCAACGTCATGCCGCAGCTGCACATGCCCCTGCAGTCGGGCTCGGACAAGGTGCTCAAGGACATGCGCCGCTCCTACCGGTCCGCGAAGTTCCTGCGGATCCTGGAGAAGGTGCGCGAGCGCATCCCGCACGCCGCCATCACCACGGACATCATCGTCGGCTTCCCCGGGGAGACCGAGGAGGACTTCGCCGAGACGATGCGGGTGGTCGAGGCCTCCCGCTTCTCCTCCGCGTTCACCTTCCAGTACTCCATCCGCCCGGGGACCCCGGCCGGGGAGATGGACCACCAGGTGCCCAAGGCCGTCGTCCAGGAGCGCTTCGAGCGCCTCGTGGCCCTGCAGGACCGGATCTCGGCCGAGGAGATGGCCACGCTCGTCGGCACCCGCCAGGAGCTGCTCGTCACCGCCGACTCCGGCTCCAAGGCCGCGGAGCGCGGCCGCCTGTCCGGGCGCGCACCCGACAACCGGCTCGTGCACTTCTCCGTGCCCGCCGGCGCCGAGACCCCCCGCCCCGGCGACTTCGTCACCGTGACGGTCACCGAGGCCCACCCGTTCTTCGCCGTCGCCGACCCGACCGCACAGGACTACGTCCTGCGCCGCTCCCGCGCCGGCGACGCGTGGGACCGCGCCCAGGCCGAGTCGTGCGGCGCGCCCGCCCCCGGCACGGCGGGCGGCTCCGGGGCCACGAGCCTCGGCATGCCGACCCTGCGCCCGCGGTCCTGATGCCCGCCGCCGCGGCCCGGCCGCCCGTCGTCGCCGTCGTCGGGGCGACGGCGACGGGCAAGTCCGCCCTCGCCGTCGCCCTGGCGCACGCGCTGGACGGCGAGGTGGTCAACGGGGACGCCCTGCAGTTCTACCGGGGGATGGACGTGGGCACGGCGAAGGTCACCCAGGCTGAACGCGAGGGCGTCCCGCACCATCTGCTGGACGTGCTCGACGTCGGCCAGGAGGCCTCGGTGGCGGCCTTCCAGTCCGCGGCCCGCGACCTGTTCGACCAGATCCGCGCGCGGGGTCGGACCCCGATCCTCGTGGGCGGCTCCGGGCTGTACGTGCGGGCGGCGCTGGACGTGCTCGAGTTCCCGCCCACGGACCCGGCGCTGCGGGCCGAGCTGGAGGCGCGCGCGCAGCGGGAGGGCCTGGCCGGGCTGAGGGCCGAGCTGGCCGCCCTGGACCCGGTCTCGGCGGAGCGGCTGCAGGACGCCCGCCGCATCGTGCGCGCGCTGGAGGTGTGCCGGCTGACGGGCCGCCCGTTCTCCGCGTTCATGCCGGAGCGCACGTACGCCCCGGAGGTCGCCCCCGTGGTGCAGCTCGGCCTGCGCCTGGACCGGGCCGAGCTGCACCGGCGGATCGCGGCCCGGGTGGAGCGCATGCTGGCCGAGGGCCTGCTGGACGAGGTCCGCCGCCTTGACGTCCCCGGGCCGGACGGGCTGCGGCAGGGACCGACCGCGTCCCGCGCGATCGGCTACGCCCAGATGCTCGCCGTCCTCGACGGCGAGCTCACCGAGGCGGAGGCGGCCGAGCAGACCGTCGTGGCCACGCGCCGGTTCGCCCGACGCCAGGAGACCTGGTTCCGGGCCGACCCGCGCGTCGTCTGGCTCGACGCGCAGGGCGAGGACGTCGTGGCGGAGGCGCTCGCCGTCGTCGCCGGGGACGCCACCTAGACTGGGCCCATGACCGAGCAGCCCGCGGCGCCCGCCGCCCAGGACCCCCTCCACGCGAGCGCGCCGCGCGTGCCGTTCACGAAGGGCCATGGCACGGGCAACGACTTCGTGCTGATCGCCGACCCGGACGGCAACACGCAGCTCGACGCCCAGCGCGTCGCACGGCTGGCTGACCGGCACCGGGGGATCGGCGCCGACGGCGTCATCCGCGCCGTGCGGTCCGCGCGCCTGCCGGAGGGTGAGGCGCTGCTCGCCGAGCACCCCGAGGCCGAGTGGTTCATGGACTACCGCAACGGCGACGGCTCGATCGCCGAGATGTGCGGCAACGGGGTGCGCGTCTTCGTGCACTTCCTGGTCGAGAAGGGCCTCGTGGACCTGGCCCCCGGCCGGGCGATCACCATCGGCACGCGCGCCGGCGTGAAGGCCGTGACCCGGCTCGAGCACGGCTACGCGATCGACATGGGCCCCTGGTCCTACCTCGACCCCGAGCTGGCGGAGGAGGCGGCGTCGGACTCGATGGTCCTCGCCCACGGCCTCACCGATCCGCGTCCGGCGCTGAGCATCTCGATGGGCAACCCCCACACCGTGGTCCCGCTGGCCTCCTTCGCCGACCTGCAGGGCCTGGACCTGGGCCGCGCCCCCGAGGTGGACCCCGCCCCGCCGCACGGCACGAACGTCGAGTTCGTGGCCGCGCACGAGCCGCTCGTGCGCGAGGGCGTCGGCCGCGTGCGGATGCGCGTGCACGAGCGCGGGGTGGGCGAGACCCAGTCCTGCGGGACGGGCGCGTGCGCGGCGGCGGTGGCGATGCGCGCGTGGTCGGGCGACCAGGGCACCGACTCGTGGCTCGTCGAGGTGCCCGGCGGCGTGCTGGCCGTGGATGTCGTGCCGGGCCCGGAGGGGGCCGAGCACGTGGTCCTCTCGGGCCCGGCCGAGCTGGTCTTCGACGGCGAACTCACCGCCTGACCGCTTTCGTTCGGGAAACGGCGGGCCACGAACCGCTGTCGTTCGGGAAACGGCGCCTCAGCGCGCCCGCGCCACCCGCAGGATCCGGAAGCCCTTGACGCTGTCCGCCCGCTCCGCGGTGAACCGGCTGGGCGCGCGCTCCTCGAGCATCCGGCCGATCCACGGCAGCAGCGAGTCCGCGCCGAGGTTCTTCTGCACCACCAGCCAGGCCTCGCCGCCGGGGGCCAGGCGCGGCAGCCACCGCTCCAGCAGGGCGTGCAGCGCCGGCTTGCCGATCCGGATGGGCGGGTTGGACCAGATGAGGTCGAACTCCGCGCCCTCGGGGACGTCCTCCGGCCGCAGTGCCACGAGATTGTCGAGACCCAGCGCCGCGGCGTTGTCGCGGGTCAGCTGCAGGGAGCGGTCGTTGACCTCGACGGCGGTCACCTCCGCCTCGGGCGACCGCAGCGCCAGCGTGAGGGCGATCGGTCCCCAGCCCGCGCCGACGTCGAGGAACCGGCCCCTCGCCGGCGGCGCGGGCACGGCCGAGAACAGGGCCGCGGTGCCCTTGTCCAGACCGTCCGGGGAGAAGATCCCGTTGGCCGTCTGGACCTCGACGTCGCGGCCGGCCAGGCGTGTCCGCACGGTGCGGCGCCGCTCGGGCGCGGAGGGGTCGGCGTCGAAGTAGTGGGATGCGGAGCTCACGGCGACCATGGTAGCCAGCGGGTCGTCGCGGCCCTCAGCCCGACGCCGGCCCGGCCAGGTCCGCGAGGATCGCGCGCACGGCGTCGCGCCCGGCGCGGTTGGCCCCGACCGTGGACTGGGAGGGCCCGTAGCCGAGGAGGAACAGGCGCGGCTCGTCCAGGGCGCGCCCGCCCGCCACGCGGATGCCGCCGGCGGGCGTGCGCAGCCGCAGGGGAGCGAGGTGCCGGATCGCCGGCCGGAAGCCGGTGGCCCAGAGGATCACGTCCGCCGGTTCGAACGAGCCGTCGGGCATCCGCACCCCGTCCGGCTCGACGGCCGTGAACATGGGGTGGCGCACCAGCACGCCTCGTGTCTCGGCCTCGCGCACCCAGGACGAGCGGTGCATCCCGGTCGCCCCGACCACGGAGCCCGGCGGCAGGCCCGCACGGGTCCGTTCGTCCACCCCGCGCACCGACTCGGCCAGGGCGCCGGGCGCGGCCGAGTCCTGCCACTGCGGCTCGCGGCGGGTCACCCACAGGGTGTCCGCGACCGTGGAGATCTCGGCCAGCAGCTGCGTCGCCGAGACGCCCATGCCCACGATCACCACCCGCTGCCCGGCGAACTCGTCCTTGGACACGTAGTCATGGGTGTGCAGCTGCCGGCCGCGGAACGAGCGCATCCCGGGCACCGAGGGCCACCGCGGGGACGTCCAGGTGCCGGTCGCGTTGACCACGAAGTCCGCCCGCCACGTGCCCGGCGCCCCGTCCGTGCGGACGAAGAACCCGCGCGCACGTCCCGGCTCGCCGATCCGCTCGACGCGCCTCACACGCACGGGCCGCCGGATCGGCAGGGCGAACCGTGCCTCGTAATCGGCGAAGTAGGCCGGCAGCAGGGTGTTGGCGTGCGCGGCCGGGTCGGCCGGCGGCACCGGGTCGCCGGGCAGCTCGTGGATGTGGTT
>ERZ1023313.131-NODE-131-length-32014-cov-5.196064_pt1 | contig 32014 bp, 22 predicted proteins | sample MGYA00521233_ERZ1023313 | MGnify/ENA primary metagenome ERZ1023313 (study PRJEB32759, sample SAMN07749866) | skin metagenome | biome: transportation; feature: city; material: polyester macromolecule | host: Homo sapiens | place: Hong Kong:TKO line | collected... | reverse complement strand
GTCAACAACCAGATATCGAGATAATGCTCGGGTTCCAGACCGGGAACACGCATCAGATCCGGGTCCGGATCGCCCATAAAACATGGCATGTGGACCATGCCGAGGCCTGCGCGGGCAGCTGCGTGGGCCGCGATCATGTCATCAGCCATGACACTCACAAAGGCATTCGGAAATCGGGCAAGAATGCGCTTGCGCACGCTTTGCGAGGCCCATTTGAAGACGAGACATCCGATCTCGGCGTTTGACGGATTGGCCGCAAGCGAATCTCCGAATTGGCGCGCATAGTCCCTTGAGACGTAATAAGTCCGCTTCTGACGCGTTGCGAGCCGGCCAAACAAGGCTTCGTCCGGCCTGTTGGTCACCCGGACCGCCACATCCGCCTCGCGCCGGTGAAGGCTCAGGATCTCGTTGGCCGCAATCATCTCCATCTGGATCCGGGGATGTATCTCGGCAAAGGCCTTCATGATGTCAGCAAGCTGAACCTGGAACATCAATTGCGGTGCGGTGATGCGAAGCGGGCCTTCCAGTTCCGCGTCTTGCGCTGTGATGCTGGTATCGAGCGCCAGCATTTCGCGCTCCACACGCCCAGCGACGTTCAAAGCCTCTTGCCCAGCCGCCGTCGGCAGGAACCCCTCGGGTATGCGCTCAAACAACCGCGTTCCAAGCTCTGCTTCCAGGCTTGCAAGGCGTCGTGAAACGGTCGAATGGGTAACCTTCAAACCGCGCGCTGCCTTGGTGATGTTCCCGGCCTTGGCAATCGCCAGAACAAATTTCAGATCGTCCCACTTTTCCATGATGTGCATTTTTGCACATCATGCGTCTGCAATTGAAGAATTTTTATCATAACCGATGGTTCTTATGTTGTGCGTGTCGCAATCAACGGAGACTTTCTCATGACCACTCACGCCCTTGCCATGATCACAATCACCGACCGGGAGCTCCTTGGCGCCTATCGCGAAAAGGCCCCGGCGGCGCTCGCCAGACATGGCGGTGCCCTGGTAACCGTTGATCCAGAGCCGATCGTCCTTGAGGCTGCGGGAGACGCGCCCAATATCGCTGCGCTTTTGTCCTTTCCGGACGCCGATGCCGCAAAAGCATGGATCAACGACCCTGATCTTGCCGATGTGCATGCCCTGCGGAACGAGGGTGGCAGATCCACGATTGTCGTGATCCCGAACTAAAGAGCTTGGAAACAAATGATAAAAGCCGGGCAGCTGCAGTGACGCAGATGCCCGGCAGTCATCTCAGGAGGAATGCGTTTGTCAGGATGGGGCCACAATCGCACTTTTTTGTTTTTCAGCTCAGGTCTAGTTTTTGCCTGATTTCCTGAGCCAGAGCTTCCATAGTCTTCAGCACATCCTGCTTCAGATTGCTCGACATGAATGCAATGTTGTCTTCCGCCGTTTCAAGGTCCTTAGCGAGCCGGGCAAGGTCTGAACAAATCTCCTCGATCTCCGGATTGGCCGCACAGTTTTCCAGAACAATGGGCCAATCTTCGGGAAACAACGATTTGATCTGCTCCGCATATGACATGAGCCGCCGGAATCTCCTGTGTGGAGGACGATCGCGGTGTACAACCCATAAGACAAGTGAAACACGGTGACATATACCGTGACACGAAACTGCCGTTACGTCATTTCCTATTGTTATTCAACGCCGTTTGATGCAAACATATCGCTATAATGGCAAAGACCGACCTCACAATTGAATCCAGTGAATTTCACGGTGACTCGGCGCAGGTTCTGTCAGCTCTGTCGGAGATCCTAGCGAGCGCCACCTTTTGGAACGCGGATCGACTCAAGAGTTTTCTGGAATATGTCGTCCTTGAAACCGTTCACGGGCGCGGCGATGGCATCCGGGGGAAAACCATCGCTCAAGATGTTTATGGGCGTCGTGCCGAGACGGACGGGGACCCTGAAAATGTCGTGAGGGTCGACGCACGCCGGCTCCGCCGGCGGCTTGCCGAATATTATGAGGATGAAGGCCGGGATGCGAAGGTGCGCATCCATATTGACAGTGGCGGATACACGCCGCGGTTCGAAACTGTCTCCGATGCAGCGTCCATCGAAATCGACGAATCTTCACCCGCTCCCGGCCCTCTCCTCTCCGATCAACCGCAGCGACATCGCGCACTGCCATACTGGGTGGCAGGAGCAGCGCTCATTATGCTAGCAGCCTTTGGCGCAACGTTTTTCATCTATGGGTTTCACACTCATTCGAGCGAGATCAGCGCGTCTTCGGGCAGGTTGGTTGAAAGACAAGCCATCCTGGAGAAATCTCCGGCTGCGCTGCAAGCCGTCAATATGGCGGAGCAGGCGCGCGATCTCATTTTTCCGATATTCGACGTTGAGCGGCAGCGGCTGTCGCTCGGTTTTTTCAAAGAAGCTATCCGCCTCGACCCGGACTATGCGGGGGGCTATGCGGGCGCGGCCCAGACCACCGGGACACTTGCTTTGCTGAGCCCGGCCGGCGATCAGAAGGAAACCCTCAAATCCCAAGCGCGGTCATATGCGGAGAAGGCCGTGGCGCTGGATCCGACCGATCCCTGGTCGCAGTCTGCCGCCTCTTGGGCCGCTATGGCGAATGGGGACTATACAGAAGCAAGCCGGCTGTCGGCGCGGGCAAACGCAATGGCGCCAGCTGATCTTCATATCCTGGAGATTTATGGCACGGTGGCCCTGGCAAATGGCGACTTCCAGCTGGCGCTGGACCTGTCTCGGCCCCTCATTGAGGCTCAAGAGAAACTGCATCGCACTGCGAACCGGAATGTCTATGCAGTCGCCAACTTCTTTCTTGGCAACTACGCTGAAACCCTTCAGGCACTTCAGATTGCAGCCGAACAGGGGGAGCCCGTCAGCTCTGGCATGCTGGCCTTCAAGATTGCCGCACACCAAGCCCTGGGCCACACCGAGACGGCTCAAAGACATGCCAAAATCCTGATGGACACTTGGCCCATTCCGATCGACGAGGTCATTGCGCGTATCATGCGGGACCCAGCCCACCCGGACCGAGTGGCCGGCTATCTCAAACAGGCCGGATGGTCACCTCCGGACTGAGAATAGGATCGTTTCTAGTCGTTCAGAGCGGATTGCCGGGTCGGCACCCATCAATAAGTGGTCCTTTTCGGCGCGTAGCTCGTAGACATCCCATGCTGAAGTATTTTGCAATCACGCTTGGCACATTCCTTCTACTCGGTGGTATCGGAACACTGCTCTGGTCCAACATGTCGAGGTTTTTGGAGCAGCCGCAATTCACACTGGTTGCGTCCCACGGTCCAATCGAAATCCGGCAATACAAATCAGCGGCCGCTGCAGAGGTCACAGTCCTGGGTGACCGGGACGAAGCGGCCCGTGACGCATTCCGGATCCTGTTCCGCTATATCTCGGGAAACAACGGAGCGGCCGACAAGATCTCGATGACAGCACCCGTTATCCAAAGCCCAACGAATGCGGAAAGCTGGACGGTCGCGTTCTATCTGCCGTCCGATTTTTCACCAGAAACTGCACCGCAGCCTGAGGATTCTAGGGTTTCCATAGTCCCGATCTCGGATGCGACGGTTGCGACGATCCGGTTTTCCGGGCGATGGTCTCCGCAAAATCTGAAAGAACATCAGGCAAGACTTGAAGCGTTCTTGCAAGAAGAAGGGCTCACGGCCCTGGGGCCGCCAACCTTTGCGTTTTTCAACGATCCGTTGACCCCACCGCCCTTCCGGCGCAACGAGGTGCAGATCCGGATCTCCGGATAGCAAAAAAGCCGCCCCTTTCTCCAAGAGCGGCTCTCGTTTCTGAATATATGGGATCCAGATCAGGCGACCGGTTTCACCAACCGCATACGCCAGGTCACACTGCCCTTTTTGTCCGACGTCAGCCGATAATCATCGAGCACGTCCCATTTACTGGCATCATCCGTGGCATCCCACAGCTTCGCAATCAGCTTGTTGGCACCGGAGTTCGGTTTGTTCGGAGAGTACATCGACAGCGCGATCACGCCGTCGTCCTTGAGGTACGGCAGGTAGCGCTCAACAACGGCCGCCGGATCTTCGGCAAAGTGAAGGACCTCATTGAAGACAATGGCTGAGAACCGTTCATTTGCTTCCGGCTCAAAGGTGTGCATGTCGCCAGCGCGCAAGGACGCGATTTCCGGATCGACATTGGCAATCTTGAGCGACGCCGGAGACAGATCCATGCCAACGTACCGCTTGACGCCCATCGGCTGGAGCCGTTCATAGAGCAGCCCTTCCCCGCAACCGATGTCCAGCACCTCTTCAATCGAGTTGGTCAGGTTGAGCCACATGCCGATAATGCCGTACCGGCCGCTTTCGGGAAGTGACCGCAAAAAGGCCCAGCGCCCGGCGACATATTCCTCATCCCAGCCTTCGGCGGTGCTCGCATTGTTTGACATGATTGCTCCAATAGACGGGGCGGACCCTTTAGGCCCGCCGCATAATAATTTATCTCGTGATCACTTATAGGGATCAGCCGCGTCGCGCAAACCATCACCGAGGAAATTGAAGGCCAAAACCACAATGATGATCGGGATCACCGGTGCCATCAGCCAAGGATAGACGGTTACGACAGAAATGTTTTGCGCCTCGTTCAGAAGAACGCCCCAGGAGATGGCCGGCCTTCGAAGTCCGAGGTTGAGGAACGATAGAGCCGTCTCGCCAAGGATCATTGCCGGGATCGACAAGCTGGCCGAGGCAATGATGTGGCTGGTGAAGCCGGGCAAGAGGTGACGCGTGATGACCCGCTTTGGCTTGGCTCCCATCATCACCGCAGCCTTGGCGTATTCTTCTTCACGGAGAGACAGAAGTTTCGATCGGACGGCACGCGCAAGCCCCGGCCAATCGAGAAGTCCAAGGATGATTGTCAGGCCGAAATAGACCCATACAGGGCTCCAGGTCACGGGCAAGGCAGCGGACAACGCCATCCAGAGTGGCAATTCCGGCAAAGATCGCATGATCTCGATCAGCCGCTGGATGAGCGTGTCCGCGATGCCGCCAAAGTAGCCGGCAATACCGCCAAAGAACAGGCCAAGCACAATGGAGATGGTGACGCCAACCAAGCCGATTGTCAGCGACAGCCGCGCACCATAAACCAGTCCTGAGAACTGATCCCGGCCCAACCGATCGGTCCCGAGGAGAAATGCCGTGCCGCCGTCAGCTGGGCAAAACAGATGGAACGTTGCCGGGAACAAACCCCAGAACTCGTAGTCGTCCCCTGAACAAAAGAAGCGGAGTGGCTGCACTTTTTCCAGATCAGGAGAATACTCCCACTGGAGCGTTTCCATATTGATTTCAGATTTCAGTCCATAGACGAAGGGCCCGACGAACTTGCCTTCATGGAACAGATGCAATGGCTGCGGCGGAGCATAAAGATGATAACTGTCCCGCGTGTCCGGTGCGTAAGGCGCAATGATCTCGGCAAAAGGGACGCAGAGGTAGAAAATCAAAAGGACCACGCCGGACCAAACAGCCAGTTTGTGGCGTTTGAACTTCCACCACATGATTTGCCACTGGGAGGCCTGGTAGAACCGTTCCTGTTCCGGACTGAGCTCTTCGACCACAGCCGGATTGAACGGCTCGGGATCCACATAATGCTCGACGTCGCGCACCGGTGTCTTGTTCTTGAGGTCGTCGCTCATGACGAGGCCCTCCCGCCGAGCCGGATTCTGGGATCAAGCACGGCCAGCAGCAGGTCGGAAATCAACATGCCGATCAGGGTCAAGACAGCCACAAAGAGAAGCACAAATCCGGCTAGGAACTGATCCTGAGACTGCAGCGCGGACAGAAGGACCGGGCCGACGGTCGGCAAGCTCATCACGACCGACACGATCACAGATCCCGATACAAGCGACGGAATAAGGTTGCCGATGTCTGCGATAAACGGATTGATCGCCATCCGCAGCGGATATTTGACCAGGAGCTGGCCTTCTTTCAGGCCCTTTGCCCGGCCTGTTGTTACATATTGCTTATGCAATTCATCGAGCAGATTGGCCCTTAGGCGCCGGATCATACCGGCCGTCCCCGACGTCCCGATCACGATGGTCGGGACAATAAGGTGTGCCAGGACTGACATCGCCTTGTCGAAACTCCAAGGCTGGTCGATGTACTCCGGCGCCATCAATCCGCCAACAGACAAGCCAAACCACTGATTGAAGAAGTAGAGCAGGATCAGGGCGAGCAGAAAGTTTGGTGTGGCAAGGCCTACATATCCGATGAAGGTGAAACCGTAATCCCCCCAGGAATACTGTCGCGTTGCCGAGTAAATGCCGATCGGAAAAGACATCACGTAGACGAACAGAATGGTCGCGAAATTCAGGACAATCGTCAGCGGCAGTGTCGGTCCAACGACTTCCGCCACCGGCTTGTCGAACTCAAACGACCAGCCCCAGTTGCCCTGCAGCAACCCGTCCAGGCCATGCGGACCTGGCCAAAGGCCCACCCAGATCAGGTACCGCTCAAAGAACGGACGGTCGAGGGAAAACTCTTTGCGGAGGAACTCCAGTTTCGCAATAGACGATTGTTCGCCGGACGTTTTCAGCGCGGCGATCTGGTTCGAAATGTAATCGCCCGTCGGCAACTCGATGATGAAGAACACCAGAAAGCTGATCACGAACAAGGTCGGGATCATCATCAAGATCCGGCGCAGAATGTAATACAGCACCTAATTTCCCCTCAGCCTCGAGTCTTCCGCTTCTTGGCTCCGAAAAGTTTCGGGAGCCGGGCGACGCTTAAGACCCAAATGCCATACCGGCAGAAAGCCGCACTGCCGGTTATTGAGGCGGCCCGTTGACAACGGTGCTTTGACAACTCCGCTGGCTCTCTTGCCGCCTCCAACTATCAGAACAGCGCTCTATTCTTGCGCCGTTCTCGACCGGGCCGGTTCCATCGAACCGACCCGGCATCTTGTCGCAAACCTTATTCGTCCATGTAGAATTCATCCATCCGATGAATGCCGTAGTGTGCGCCCGGATCCCACCCGTAGATGCCTTCGAGCGGTACGTTCTTAACGCCCTTGATCACGACCGGCTGGCGTACGCCCGACACCAAGCCGATGCGAATGGTTTCTTCAGCATGGATCTGCAGCATTTCCTGCCAGATCTTTTCGCGCTCTTCGCTTGTTTTCGACACCAGCCAGGACTGATAGAGCTCCATCAAGCGTTGCGCCGGTGCCCAATCCATGGGTTCGCCGCCCACGCCCTTGGTTTCGTAGTGATCGCCCCAGGCGTGCCAGGTCAGACTCTCCGATTGAACCGGAGCCAGGTCATTCGGGCTCATGTCCGCGGTCGGGATGCCGTTCTCCATGCCCCACCAGACCGACATCACGAGTTCGCCGGTGATCGCGCGCTCCCGCAGGTTGTCGCGCTGGCTCGGCTTGGCGAACAGTTTAACGCCAATCTCGGCCCAGTTTTCCGCGATCAGCTCAAGAGCATCCAACTGTGTTTCGTCTTCGCCGGATGTCTCCACGATGATCTCAAGCGGACGGCCATCGCTCATCAGCCGGATGCCATCCTTGTTGCGCTCGGTCAGACCGATTTCATCAAGAAGAGCGTTGGCTTGATCGACATCATGTTCCGCCCACTTGGTGGTGAACTCCGGCTGATGCAGCGGGCTCTGGCTCAAGACCGTGTCATTGCCCGGCGTTCCAAGACCGAAGAACAGAACGCGGTTCAACAACGTCCTGTCGATGCCAAGCGACAAAGCGCGGCGGAACCGGGTGTCGCGCATCAACTCTCGCCAAACCGGATCCTTGACCGTGAGGTTCGGCAGGATCGACATCTCCGAGCCTTTGGCATTGGACCAAAGCGCGGTGATGTAGTCATTCAGTTTCTCACCTTTCTTCAGAACAGTGATGTCTGAGAAGTTGAGGTTTCGCGCCTGCAGGTTGGTTTCGCCGGCCTGTGTCTTTGCCGGTATCAGCTTGCCATCGGCGACCGTCATAATGATTTCGTCGATGTAAGGCAGCTGTTGTCCGGTCGAGTCCACCCGGTGGTAGAACGGGTTGCGCACAAGAATAAACCGAAGGTCGCTGCTGTCGTCCCTGCGGACCCATGGCTGAAGACTGGGAAGGTCGACATTGCGCGCGCTGTACATGTCGTCCTTTTTGTTGTGCAGCGGTGCCCAGCTGCGCGCCTTTACCTTCTCAGCTTCCGCCGCGATGGTCTCCGGATCGCCGTATTTTTCATGGAACTGTTTCAGATAATGCGCAGGCCGGTAGATAAACGGCGGGCGTGCCTTTGCAAGCTCTGTCAGGAAAAGCGGGTTCGGCGCATCCCAGGTAAACCGGACAGTTGTTTCGTCAAGAACCTCGAACTTTGGTCCCTTTCCGTCGGCCAGCAGGAACGGCGGCAGGCCTGATGGTGTCAGCTCGGGATTGCTGACAACATCTTCAAAATAATACCGGATATCTTCCGCACCGAATGGATGGCCATCGGACCATTTGTGCCCTTCGCGCGTGTGCAGCGTGAATATGCGTCCTTCCTCAACATCAACGCTTTCCAGAATGTCCGGCACCAACTCGAGGTCTTCGGTGTACCCCATCAGTCGCGCATAGCCCCACACGTTGATAAGGCGAACGTCTTTGGACCGGCCGATCAGTGTGTTCAGCTTACCACCATGTTCGCCAACCGTCCGCCCTTTGGCTTCCAGATCCACGACCAGCGGCTCTGATGGCACCCGTTCCGCCACAGGCGGAAGCTTCGGATCCAGGCCTGGAGTTTCTTCAAGGTCCAGCGCGGACACTGGCCCGGCCAGCGCAAAAGCGGCAAGGAAGACACCTCCACCAAGAATGCGTTTCAGTTTCATGCTGCAGTCCCCTCAAGTGCTCCGGCATTCTTAAGACCGGGTGCACAGACAAAATGCTCTGGTTCCATCTCAAATAACGACGGAACATCTTCATTGGTGACGCGGAATGGCTCCGGCCACAGGTGCGGTTCGGATGCGCGATTGGCATCCAGTGCCGAGAAATCAAGCGGCGTCGAAAGATCCGGTTCCGGCACCGCAGACAACAAGGCTTTTGTGTATGGGTGAAGCGGATTGGACACGACTTCGCGCGTTTCTCCAAGCTCCACCAGCCGTCCACGGCACATCACGGCGATCCGGTCGGCGATATAATCGACGACCGCAAGGTTATGGCTGACAAACAAGTATGTCAGATTGAGGTCGCGTTTCAGATCCTGAAGGAGGTTCAGGATCTGCGCCTGCACTGACACATCCAGAGCCGATGTCGGCTCATCGCACAGGATGAACTCCGGATTGAGCGCAAGCGCACGGGCAATGCCTATCCGCTGCCTCTGACCACCGGAAAACGAATGCGGATAGCGCCGCAGAAACCGCGGATCAAGACCGACGAGGCTTATCAGGCTGCGGACACGCTCAGAGCGCTCTTCCGCTGTACCGATCCCGTGGACTTCAAAGGGCTCTGCCAGAATATCGTTGATTGTCATGCGCGGGTTGAGCGACGAGAACGGGTCCTGGAAGATCAGCTGAACCCGCCGCCGGTAGTCCATCAGATCATCGCCAGTCAGATCGGCAATGTTTTCCAGGCCCTTGCCACGGTTATAGACAACCTCGCCACGTTCCAGATGAAGGGCACGCAAAATCGCCTTGGCAGCTGTGGTCTTGCCTGAGCCAGATTCTCCGACAAGACCAAGACATTCGCCACGCTTGATGGTCAAATTGATACAATCAAGCGCTTTGAGTGTCTTTGGTTTTCCGCCGAGGAATGATCCCTTGCGAAGCGTGAATTCCTTTGTCACGTTCCGCATTTCCATAAGAGTTTCGCCCGGCAGAACATCGCATTTCGGCCGGTTCCGCGTCAGGTCTTCGGATTTTACTTCAATTGGCCGGATCGGCACCAGCCGTTCGGACTTGTCCATATGGAACCCGGGCACCGCGTTCAGCAGCGCCTTCAGGTAGTCGTGCTGAGGGTTGCCGAACAGCTGCTCAGCCGTGCCTTTTTCCATAATCCGGCCGTGATAAATCACGGCGATTTCGTCGGCCATGTTGGCCACCACACCGAAGTCGTGGGTGATCATCAAAACCGACATTCGAAGTTCGGACTGCACATCCTTGATAAGCTTGAGAATTTCCGCCTGGATCGTCACGTCCAATGCGGTCGTGGGCTCATCGGCAATTAAAAGTGCCGGATTGCAGATCATCGCCATGGAAATCATGGCACGCTGACGCAGACCACCGGACAGCTCAAACGGATATGTGTCCAACGCCCTTGCGGGATCAGGAAACTGAACAAGCCGCAACATTTCCTGGGTCAGTTCGCGCGCTTCCGGTGCGGACACGTCGCGGTGAAGTTTTGCGGCCTCGCCGATCTGATCGCCAATCGTATGCAGCGGCGACAAAGAGGTCATCGGCTCCTGAAAGATAATCGCAACACGGTTGCCGCGCAAATGGCGCATCTGCGGCCCCTTGCGGTCCAGCGAAGCAATATCGACCGGCGGTTCTGCACCTGTCGGATCGGACAGGATCACTTTTCCCGATGTCACCGAAGCGATCGACGGCAAAAGGCCCATGATTGTCTGGGAGATAACCGTCTTCCCAGAACCCGATTCTCCGACAAGTGCTACTGTCTTGTTCTCCGGGACCACGAAGGAAACATCGTTGACCGCCTTGGTCCGTCCCTCGGCAGTATTAAACTCTACCGTCAATCCCTCGATGGAGAGAACATTCACCGTCAAATTCCTCCCGGGCCAAGGTTATCGCACTGATGCTTACCCAGCCTGTGTTGCGAAACAAAGACAACCAAATTTACGCTGTATTAGCAACGCAATAATCCGGAAGCGGTGCTGTGATCTAGATCACGTCAACCTGATAATGCCTATCATACGCGCAACTTACACACACGTTACGAATTGAAGGCGGTTACTCCGCTGCGGAAACCGGCGCTTTCGATGCTTCATTTGCGGGCAACACGTCGGTGGCCCTTGGCGCCAGCCAGTAGACCTCCATCCGCCCGGACCGGCCGCGCAGGTAATGTTCGCCGACCTCTGTCTGGCTGTGTTCATTCGGCAACCGGCATACGGTGTCTGCGCTTGCCAGAATTGTGATCTCCGGCTCACCGGCCACTTCCCTGCCCAAATGCTGCAGCCGTTCCGCCGCGTTCACGGTGTCGCCGACCACCGTGTAGTTCCACCGGTCCAGAGCGCCAACATTGCCAACCAGCACCGGTCCCGTGTGGATCCCGATCCGCATCCTCAGCGTCACACCGCCTTCGGCTTTGGCCGTTTCGTTTGCCTGCATTTGGGCGGCTGCAATGCGCCGGGCTGTCCGGACGGCTGCTTCTGCGTGATCCGGCTGGTCATCCGGCGCGCCGAAGAATGCCAGCATCCCGTCACCCATAAACTTGTCGACCGTGCCACCCTCGCTCTCCACCGCATCGACCAAAATCGCAAAATGCTGATTGAGAAGCGCCGCAGCCTGTTCAGCGCTCATGTTTTCAGAAAGCGCCGTGAAACCCACGATGTCGGTAAAGAGGATCGTCAGCTCCGCCTTGCGGGCCTCGGCGGCCTTTTGCCCGCCAAGGCGCATGAGCTTGATGAACAAGGATCGCGGCACATAGGTGTTCATGGCCTTGAGGCCTTCCACCATCGCATTAAAGGCAGAGGCAACCTGATCCATCTCCACGACGCGGCTGCGCGGCAGTGGCTCAACGTCTTGAAGCGACAGGGTCGCGACCCGCTCGGATTGACGCGCAAGGTTGCGCAGCGGTCTGGAGACCCGGCGGCCCATCCAGATCGCGATGAGGACGGAGATGACCAAAGCGCCCAGTCCGACAAAACCGGATCCCGCCAATCGCCTTACCTCTCGCGAAACCGTTGCGCCAAGGTAATATTGCCCAACCGTCAGAGGTTGATCACTGAAACCGGGAACAATTCGGCGCATCATCAAATACTCATCCTCGGCCGCTTCAATGATTGAAACGTCGATCCCGAGCTCTGAAGCGCGCTCAAACTCTTCGAGTTTTGTTTCATCGCCCATTGCAGCCAAGACCGGGTCACCAATTGTGTCCCATGACCCCGGCAGGTTTTCGGAAATGCTGCCGCCGGTCTGAATCCAGTCCGCATCGGAGTGCATCAGGACATCTCCGTTGCCATCAAGGATGAAGACGGTGTTGTTGACGCCCTCATCCTGGCTGGCAACGATGATCGACAGGTTTTCCATCGTGGTTGCCGCCGTTAGCACGGCAAACATTTCACCATCATGCACCAACGGCGCGGAGACGTTGGCAAAGAGCCCCACTTCATGCCGCATGATCGGGCCCCATGTCGGTGGGCTGTCAGCGGAGAGCACCGGGACGACTTCATCTCTCATGCCGGGCGGCGGCGCGTCCGAATTGATCCGCCACAGTTTGCCATTTTTTGCCCTGTAGACCCCGAGACGTCGGCCATCTGCATAAGTGATCGCCAGCGTGGTTAGGTCCGTGTTGGTCTGCAATGCAATGGAAAAATCTTCGTAGATCCGGTTGCGATCCTCGATCGACAAGGTGCCGTCTTCGAAGAAAGGCTTCAAGCCAACCACCGCATTTTCAACTGACTGGAAATGCGTTCGCACCTGGGTCTCAAGCGACTGCGTGCTCAAGATCGTCTTGTCGTTCAACAGGGAGAAGGTGTTCTGGAAATTGGCGGTCACTGAGAGGGCCAGGACCAATCCGATGGCCAATGCCACAAACCCACCGAAGCCGAGCCCGACGATCGTCGTCAGCTGCAGCCGGACACGCCGGGGTTTGCGAAAATTCAGCGCCATCTGGCTCCGTCCTGAGTTTGCCTAAAATCGTAATGCCTGACAGTTGCCTTCAAATTAAGGCAGCCGCCGCGAAGAATACCATCCGATTGTTTCCCCTGCGGCTTCAGTCTTTTGCGGCTCGAAGTTCACGCAATTCCAGATCCTGCAAGAGAATCACCGTTTTGGCATCCCGGATACGACCATCGGACACCATCTGAAGCGCCTCTTCCAGTGGAATATGGAGCACTTCGATGTCCTCTCCTTCGCTTTCAGCACCGCCCCCCTCACCTGTCCGGTGGCGCTCCTGATAGCAGCCCCGGAAATAGGACAAGACCTCCGTAATGGACCCGGGGCTCATTTGCAGATCGAAGAGATGTTCCAGCTCCGACACTTCAAAGCCGGTTTCTTCCATCAACTCCGCACGCATCCGCTCTTCCGGGTGCGCACCTTCAAGCAAGCCAGCTGGTGCCTCGATGAACGCCGCGGAACCATCAGTAAGCCAAACGGGCAAGCGGAATTGACGCGTTAGAAGAACACAGCCTGTTTCCGGATTGTGCAACAAGCACGCCGCACCATGGCCCCGGTCATAGACTTCGCGGGTCTGCCGCTGCCAGGTTCCGTCCCGGCGCCGGTAATCAAGCGTGTACTTGGTGACCTTGCCCCAATTGTCCGACAAAAGCTCTTCGTTCAGGATCTTGAGGAAGTCAGTCTCCTTCACCGGCGCGCTCATTAAGATCAGCCTTTGTCCGTCAAACCAAGCTCAGCCAGGATCTCGGCGGTGTGTTCACCAAGTGCGGGTGCAGCCCGCTCAAGGACTAGCGATCCGTTCTTGAACCGAATTGGCGTCCGGACTGATGTTACAGTCCCACCCTCCACATCCGTTGCAGGCAGGTCGACTTTCATCTCCCGGTGATTAATCTGCTTGTCTTCAAAGACGTCTTGCACCGAGTTGATCGGACCGGCTGGAACACCCTCCATTTCCAAAGCTGCGAGGAGATCGTCCCGAGCCCGCGCAGCGGTCTCTTCCGTCAGGATTGCAACCAGTTCCGTTCTGGACGCAACCCGGGCGGCATTCGTTGCAAACTTTGGATCGTCTGCAAGCTCCGGACGGCCGAGCACACTGCACAGGCGCTTGTATTGCCCGTCATTGCCCACCGCGATGATGAGATGGCCATCACTGGCAGGAAAGACCTGATACGGCACAATGTTGGGGTGCGCATTGCCCAGCCGCTTTGGAGTTTTCCCAGTCACGAAATAGTTGAGCGCCTGGTTTGCCAGAACACCGACCTGGGCATCCAGAAGCGCCATATCGACCCATTCTCCCTCCCCGGTCTCATCCCGGCGGCGGAGCGCGGCCAACACGCCGATCACACCGTAAAGGCCGGTAAAGATGTCAGCGAAGGCAACGCCAATCTTTTGCGGGGACCCATCCGGATCGCCGGTGAGATCCATGATGCCGCCCATACCCTGGATCATGAAGTCATATCCGGCACGGTGGGCGTAAGGCCCGTCCTGACCAAAGCCGGTTACGGAGCAGTAGATCAGCTTAGGATTGATCTTGGACAGGCTGTCATAATCAAGGCCGTATTTGGCCAGTCCGCCGACCTTGAAATTTTCGACCAGGACGTCTGCATCCGCGACGAGTTTGCGGACAACTTCCCGGCCTTCCTCGGTCCGGAAATCGACCGTGATCGAGCGCTTGCCACGGTTGCAGGAATGAAAATAAGCCGCATCACTCGGCTCACCGTCTTCTGTGGTCAGGAACGGCGGGCCCCAGCCACGCGTATCGTCGCCCTGCGGGGCTTCGACTTTGATCACATCAGCGCCGAGATCCGCAAGCGTTTGACCAATCCACGGCCCCGCCAAAATCCGGGCCAGTTCGACGACTTTGATGCCTTTAAGCGGCGCAGTCATTTGGTATGTCCTTGATGTCCGCTGTTATTAAGCTTCGGAAGTCTTGCGGTAGATGAAGTTCCGGTCCGCCTTGATCCCCTCTGGGTTCGGCAAATACTCAAAATTTGGAAGTTTGAGCTCCAGACCGGTCAGGATGTAACCGCCAACCGCCATCCGCTCGTCAATCATCGGCGCGAGCCAATGAACGGTGGCCAGATCTGTCGTCGGATCACCGGATCCAATATCAATATGCGCAAAAGATGCCTTGCCGCCAACGCGTGGCCCGCAGAACGCCAGCGTGTCCCGAATGTCGCCCTGGATCATGTGCTCTGCATCCGGTGCGCAGCTCGGGTGGCACGTCAAGGCATGATCGAAAACGAAAATTTCCTTGTTCGGATAGATTTCCCGCAAGTGATCGTATGTCCGGCCGTTGCCCAGCCCCAGCTCCAGAATGGGCCCTTCAACCTCGTTCACCTTGTCGACAAGGTACTCAAGAATGATCTTCTGAGAGGTCATGCGGCGGATAAAACTGTCCAAGCGGCTCATGCAAAAAGTCCTGACTGTGCAAAGTGTTTGCACTGCATAGACCGGCTGGCCAGCGAGGTCAAAAAGCCAGATGTGATTCCTGGATGCAACACCGCCTTAATTCTTGTCTGCCAAGTTCATCCCGGCAGTGGAAGCTTGAAGCTGACGTTACGTACACTTTGGATGGCCCTGCGGAATTAGAAAAGCCATATTCGGGTCGGCTCTTCGCGCGATGCAATTGTTGGAAAACGACAATCGCTTTTGACGGCAGCCCCAGGATCTGAGCGCTATTGAGGGGACGAAAAATGTCAGACGCCGACACAACGCAGCAAGCCCAGATCCAATACGATACCAAGCATGTCTATTTCTATTTGCCCCGCATTTCAGAAGACGAATCGGACGTACCTGACAACATAGATTTGGGGGCTATCCTCAGGCTTGGCGGTTATTGTGAATTGGAAGAGAAGGCCAACGATATCGCAGAAGATACCGAGCATTACTACCCGGAAAAGCATATTGAAGACGAAGGCGGAGTAGCATCAGAAGACGTCTATCAGAAAGCGGCTGGTCCATCCCCTCAATCCAGTCACGGGATTCTGCTGGCTTGCGATGGCCGCATGTTGGTGAAAGCCGGTGAGAAATACTACATGCAGACCGGCGACCAGAACATTGATGTTGAGGGGGACTACGAGCTGGAGACGACCGGGAAGATCGACATGAGTGCTGACGGCACGGTCAAAATCGAATCCGGGACAAATCAGTCAATTACCCTTGATGCTGGTAGCGAGACCGGCACGATCTACATTCAGGGCAAGGAGCAGCAGACAAAAATCCTCGGTCATTCTTATGAATTGATCACCGAAAACTCCTACGAGGTCGTCCATGCGAACCGCTATGAATTCTTTGCTGGCGGCAAGGTTGAAATGGTGACTGGTGGATGCCTGGAGATGAACTTGGCAGCCATATGCTCCATCTCCCTGTCTGCCGCTCTTGAGATGAACCTGTTGATCAACATCGAAATCGCGACAATCGAGGCTTCTTACAAAAAGATCGAGTTCGACATTGCAGAAATGAAGGTCGTCGTTCCAGCCACGAAAGCTGAGATCGCAGAACTCAAGACGGATATGACAGGCCTTGGCACCCGGATTTCCGATGTTCAAGCAGATGTCACACCGCTGCAAACCAAAACGTCCGAAATCGAAGTCGCTGCTCGCGAACTGAAAACTGACCTTGGAGAGTTCAAAATGTCGACCACCAACGCAATGGTGGCCATGTCGAACATGATCGTGAATATGTAGAAGCGAGGATGTCAGAGTTCCGCATCGTTTTCAGATGAGATTTCGTCATATTGTTACCAGTGAGCTGTTCATCCCATTTAGAGCGGCTGGAAACAGCCAGCAGTCTAAAGGAATGCGATGACACCGACCATGTTCGCGTCCATCTCGACTTGCCTGGCTTGAAGCTCATCCACGTTGGCCTGCACTGCTCGCTGCTGCGTTGTTAACGTCGCCTGAGTGATCCGAATCTGCTGATCGACCAAGCCAGTAAGAACGTTACTGACCTTTGCCGCGAAGGTGTCAGCGGACAATGCCTTATAACCAACCTGTGTCTGAACACTTGCTACATTAAGACCGGTTGCCTGAAACCGCATCCCGGCCAGCACGACTTCGGAAACCGGGTAGACCTTTATGAGTGTAACGCCGTAAACTTGAAGCCCCCATGTCGATAGAACGATCTGACCACCAAGCAACCCAGAAAGGCTGATCTTCCCGACGAAACTAGTCTTGAACAGTTTGGTGAACCAGTTGCTGTTGCCGCTCGTGTTACTCGTACTATCGCCCGTGGTGTTGTCAGTACTGTCGCCCTGCACCGTTTCCGTCTTGTTGTTGGCGAGCAACTCCATATCACCGGTCTTGTCACCTGCGTTGAGCGTCAGTGTCTTGTTGGTGCCGCTCTTAAGGCTCATGATGTCGCCGGACTGAACGTTCACGCTGCCGGTTGTTTCGTGCTCGTAATCTCCATTGACTTGAAGATGATGATCCCCGGTTTCGACGAACATCTTTTCTGCGGCCTTCAGAAGGAAATGCCCGTCACAGGCCATCAGAATGCCATGACTGGACTGATCGCTGCTCCCCGCTGATTTTTTGAAAATGTTTTCACTACCCGCGCCCTGAGATTCGATGTGTTTTTGCGGATAATAATGTTGTTGATCTGAAGGGACATTCTGGGCTTGCTGCTCCAAGTCGCAATATCCGCCCAGCCGCAACATCGCCCCAAGGTCGATATTGTCCGGGACTTCCCCGTCTTCCGTCGGCACTTTCGGCAGGTAAAAGTAGACGTGCTTGGTGTTGTAATCGACCTTTGAGTCAGATCCTGAATCGTTTGTGTTTCCGTCAGACACCGCATGCCTCCCAGCTTAGATACAGCCCGCCGAGACGATGGCACAGGCATCGTTGTGCGAGCAATCGGTCGATTAAATACTGCTATTGTCTGCATTCAGCTTGGATAGAACGCAACTGGCTTGACCACCTAAAATTGAGAACGAACTAGGTTCGAACCCAACATCTACACGACAGGACTGAGATTCAGGCAGAACCAATGAAGCCAAGCGAAGCACAGGTCTAAAATGTTCTCATGAGAAAACCTGAATTACACGAAGACCACAACACCCTTCGTGCTCGCTTCCACTTCGCCGCTGTTCACCCGGGCGATTTCCGATCGGACTTTGAGAATGTGGTCTGACTCCTCCAGGTCGGTTTGCTGGATCTTCATTCCGATACCATCGAGTTTCGTCAGATCACTTCGAAGGTTAGCGATACGGCTTTCGACGGACAATGCCTTGTAGCCGACCTGGGTCTGGACACTTCCCATATTAAGACCAGTTGCCTGAAACCGCATGCCGGCAAGTACAACTTCGGAAACCGGATAAACCTTGACAAGGGTTGCGAGATAAAGCTGGAGCCCCCAGGAGGACGTAACGATCTGCCCCGCTGCAAACGCGGAATAAGCCACGTCGAGACTATAGGTCATCGTCAGCCCCCACGTGGTGATCGTGTTGTTTCCTTTCGTAGAGTCGGTTTTATTGCCCGACGTATTATTGTTGTTGTCGCCCTGCACAGTTTCCGTCTTGTTGTTGGCGAGCAATTCCATATCGCCGGTTGTATCGCCTGCGTTGAGCGTCAGCTTCTTGTTGGCACCGCTCTTCAAGGTCATGATATCGCCGGACTGAACATTCACGCTGCCGGTGGTGTCGTGCTCATAATCGCCATTGACCTGCAGATGGTGATCCCCGGTTTCGACGAACATCTTTTCGGCAGCTTTCAAAAGAAAATGCCCGTCACAGGCCATTAGAATGCCGTGGCTGGACCCGGTGCTGCTGCCGGCGGATTTCTTGAAGATGTTTTCGCTGCCCGCGCCTTGGGTATCGATATATTTTTGAGGGTAATAATGAAGCTCGTCTGCCGGAAGCTTGTGAGCTTGCTGCTCCAGGTCGCAGTACCCGCCGAGGCGTAACATCGCCCCAAGGTCGATGTTGTCGGCAACTTCCCCATCCTCTGTCGGCACTTTGGGCAGATAAAAATAGACGTGCTTGGTGTTGTAATCGATCTTTGAGTCAGATCCTGAATCGTTTGTGTTTTCGTCTGACACCACACACCTCCCAGCAAAGGATCAGCCCGCGGAAACGATGGCACGGAGATCGTCACGTCGGCAATCCCATATTGTTCCGCAAACCGCAATTGACTTCGGAACAACATTGAAACAATTGATTTTAATGAACTATTCTTAGACTCTAGCACAGAGACCACAGATCATCCAGTCTCGACCCAAGCCCGGGCGATTGACGAACGTGAGCGAACGTTGCAAGGGAGCATATTGAACTTCCCGATCCGGCAGAGACGCACGCGGAGACATGAATGCCATCTGAAACGCCGACACCCATCAAGCTGGAAGACTACCAGCCGCCGGCCTATCGCATTGAAACCGCAAACCTCAATGTTCTCCTGGATCCCACGGCCACCAAGGTCATTTCTGGGCTCAAAATTGCCCGCCAACCGGATACGAAACCGGGCACGCCACTCATCCTGGATGGCGATAACCTCAACCTGCTGTCGATAGCAGTTGACGGGGAAGCTCTGCCAAGCAACGCGTACGACGTAACACCATCTGCGCTTGAACTGACACCGCCAACCGGCGACGCGTTCACACTGACCATAACCACCGAACTCAATCCGGACGCGAACACGCAATTGATGGGGCTCTACAGGTCATCCGGCACCTACTGCACCCAATGTGAAGCCGATGGGTTCCGCCGTATTACCTATTTTCTGGACCGCCCGGATGTCCTCAGTGTCTACACAGTCCGGCTGGAAGCCCCGCGCGATGCGTGTCCGGTCCTGCTTGCGAATGGAAACCTAATCGAGACTGGCTTGGTTGCGGGCACCGATCGGCATTTTGCTGTCTGGCACGATCCCCACCCCAAACCGGCCTATCTGTTTGCTCTGGTGGCCGGGGACCTGGCAAAGATCACGGACAGCTTTATCACCACGTCCGGCAACCCGATCGAGCTCAACATCTTCGTTGAACATGGCAAGGAAGCGCTTTGCGACTGGGCCATGGATTCGCTCAAACGATCCATGCGCTGGGATGAAGAGGCTTTCGGCCGAGAATATGATCTTGATGTCTTCAACATCGTTGCCGTGTCGGATTTTAACATGGGCGCGATGGAGAATAAGGGCCTCAATATCTTCAACGACAAGTACGTGCTTGCCGATCCGGAGACGGCCACCGATCAGGATTACGCCAATATCGAGGCCGTGATCGCCCACGAGTACTTTCACAACTGGACCGGCAACCGGATCACCTGCCGGGACTGGTTCCAGCTGTGCCTGAAGGAAGGCCTCACCGTTTTCCGGGACCAGGAGTTTTCAGCCGACATGCGCTCGCGTCCAGTCAAACGGATCGCGGATGTGAAACTATTAAAGATGCATCAGTTTCCTGAAGACGCCGGCCCGCTGGCCCATCCGGTGAGACCGCGATCCTATCAGGAAATCAACAACTTCTACACCGCGACGGTCTATGAAAAAGGCGCCGAAGTCGTCCGGATGCTGCAAACGCTGCTCGGCGAAGACAGTTTCCGGTCCGGATTGGACCTGTACTTCGACCGGCACGACGGCGAAGCCACAACGATAGAAGCTTTCTTGAAGTGTTTCGAAGATGCCACCGGCACCGATCTTGAGCAGTTTTCACTCTGGTACGAACAGGCCGGCACACCGACCGTGTCCGTCAAAACCGCCCACAATCCAGACAACAAAAGCTTCACACTGACTCTCTCCCAGGAGATCCCGCCATTGCCGGGACAAAAATCGGCAAAGCCGGCCGTGATCCCACTGAAATTTGGCCTTCTTGGGCCCAATGGTCAGGATCTTGAGGTCTCGACTGCTGATGGAAAGGATGTCGTTGGCGACGTTATTCTGCTTAAGAAACCGACGCAAACGATCAACTTTCAGAATGTGCCAGACGCCCCGAAGGTCTCCCTGTTGCGCGGCTTCTCTGCTCCGGTCCTCCTTACCCAGGATCAGTCGGCTGACGACTTGGCGTTCCTGGCAAAGCACGACAGCGACCCCTACAATCGCTGGCAAGCCGTCCAGACGTTGGCCACACAGACCCTTCTTGCGCGCACTGAAGCTGTCCGCCGCAACACAGATTTCGCGAGCGCTATAGATCTTGTCGCCGTTCTGAAGACCGTGCTGGAGGATGACCGTCTCGATCCTGCGCTCAAAGCCCAGGCACTGACGCTGCCAAGCGAAACAGATGTCGCCCAGGACATTGGCAGCAATGTCGACCCGGACGCAATTCATACCGCGCGAACCCGTCTGATTGCGGAAATCTCTGATGCCCTGCAATCCCATCTATTGCCATTGGCGCGGGATTACGCAATAGACAGCGCCTTTTCCCCGGACGCAGCCTCTGCCGGAAAACGCGCTCTGTCCAACCGGGCACTGCACTATCATGCCCATTCAAGCGATCCGGATGCCGTTGCCCTGGTCAATGACCGGTTTAAAAACGCCAACAACATGACCGACCGGATCATGGCACTGACCTTACTCGTGCACCACGGCTTCGATGGCGCCATGGACGCCCTTCAAGCGTTCCGCACCCGCCACAAAACCAGCGCCCTTGCCATGGACAAATGGTTCGCCGCACGCGCGACAGCCCCGCGCGACGACACGCTTCAGGTGGTGCAGGACTTGATCGCCGATCCGCTTTACGAGCCGGGCAATCCGAACCGGGTCCGCGCCGTGCTGCACTCCTTTGCCACCGGGAACCCGACACAGTTTTCACGCGCGGACGGCAAGGGTTTCAAGCTTATTGCCGAATCAGTTCTAGAGATTGACAAAAGAAATCCGCAGGTCGCCTCGCGATTACTGACGAGCTTTCGCTCCTGGAGAGCTTTGGAAGGCCGGAGATCAACCCTTGCTGAATCTGCCCTCTTGAGGGTTTCTTCAAGCGAAGAACTGTCGAGAGACTGCCGGGACATTGTCGACAGGACATTGCAGTAAGTTGCTATATTTGGAACCGTTAACAAGAGAGCTGGTAAAAGCGCGCCTTGTTAACCATTTTCTTCTTCTGCGACTCTAGACAAATACTGACGATTTGATTCAAATGGAAGTGATTCGGAGCTCGGCTTCGGAGCGGCGGAATTGAGGCACACTTCCTATGTCAAGAGCATTTGCGGGCTCCGCTACCGGGCGGCGCAGCGCTAAGGATTCAGGACGTAAAACCAGCGCAGGCGTACAAAGAGCGCTCTGGCGCAACTTCGTGTCTTCCGCCCATAATCACCTAGAACGCTCTGACAGCATGATGCGGCGGCTGATCCCCGCTCTCGCCATCCTGTTTCTCGTTTTCCTTGCCATGTATCGGACTGGCGAACTGGTCGGGCAACATGAAGCCGCCCGCACAGACGCGGAGACCACCCTCAGTCTCATGGCCTCGGTTGTTGCAGCTCCGCTCAATGCATCCGGTAAAGACCTTCCGGCGGCGGGCTACCGGACGACACTGAAGCGCATCCTTGCAGACAGCCTGCCCACAGGCGCGACCAGCAAGGGCCGCATCTTCCTGATCTCAGACACGAACGGCAACATCGCAGCGTCCGCTCCGCTCCAACCTTCTCTGGAGGGCCGCCCGCTGACCGACCTCCTCGGTCCGGCGCAACCCCTGACAGTATTCGGCGAACGCGCAGGTGTTCTGTCCATTCCGGTGAACCTGACCGGCCGTGACGGTCCGGAACCCGTGCTTGCAACCGTTCGCCACCTCGACGGTCAGCTTGGCATGATTGCGGTCTTGCAGCCAGAGACGGTCGTGTTCGCAGACTGGCGCGGTTCACTTTCTGCGAATGTCACCTTGTATGTCGGCGTGTCACTGGTGCTTCTGGCCATTATCTACGGATTCTTCAGCCAAGCCTCGCGCGCCGAACAGGCCGACGAGAACTATGCGGCGACACGAGCCCGCATAGACACTGCCCTCACCCACGGCCGCTGCGGTCTCTTCGATTGGGATCTCTCGCGCGGCCGCATGTTCTGGTCTTCGTCTCTTTATGAACTCCTCGGCCGGGAGCCCAAGGATGACATCTTGAGCTTTTCGGAAGTCTCCGACCTGACGCACCCGGATGACATCGACCTTCTCGGACTTGCCGAACACCTCCTGGAAAGCGGTGAAACGCTGGTCGACGAGACATTCCGCATGCGCCACTCTGACGGCAGCTGGATTTGGCTTCGGGCCCGGGGCGAAATCCAGGTCGATCCAGGGCGGGCCGAACCGCACCTTATCGGCATCTGCCTGGACATAACCGAGCAGCATTTGCTTGCAGAACAGAGCCAGATGGCAGACCTACGCCTGCGCGATGCGATCGAGACAATCTCCGAGGCGTTTGTCCTTTGGAACACCCGCAACGAGTTGGTGATCTGCAACTCCAACTATCAGTCCCTGCACAATCTGCCACCAAGCGCCGTCAAGCCCGGAACCCCTTACAAAGATGTTCTGGCCGCAGCCGAAAATGGGCCAGCTTCTCCGCAGCCGGTCCAACTCAGCAAGCGTCAGGGCGGACCGGAAGGATCTTATGAAGCTCAGCTGGAAGATGGCCGCTGGCTGCAAATCTCGGAACGCCGGACCAAAGACGGCGGCTTCGTGTCTGTGGGCACCGACATCACCGCGCTGAAAAAGCACGAAGAGCGCCTGACGGAATCTGAGAAACGCCTGAAAGCAACGGTCACAGACCTGCAGCGATCCCGCAAGATCCTGGAAGTTCAGACGCGCCAGCTCTCCGAAATGGCGGAAAAGTATCAGGAAGAAAAGACACGCGCAGAAGCGGCCAACCAGGCAAAGTCTGAATTCCTCGCCAATATCTCTCACGAGCTGCGGACACCGCTGAACGCCATCATCGGGTTTTCCGATATCATGACGCAGGAAATGTTCGGTCCGCTCGGCACAGACCGGTATGCCGATTATTGCAAGGACATCTATTCTTCCGGCACCTACCTGTTGAATGTGATCAACGACATCCTCGACATGTCGAAAATCGAAGCCGGACGGATGTCGATCGAAACCGAGGTGGTCAACGCCAGCGAGGCTGCGGAAGACGCAGCGCGGATCATTACGGGCGCCGCTTCGGAAAAGAACATCGTGATCTCTGCAGACGTTGCCGACAATCTCCACGTCGATGTCGACAAACGCGCACTGAAACAGGTGCTCCTCAACCTCCTTGCCAATGCCGTCAAATTCACGCCGGACCATGGGACCGTCACCTTGAAGGCCCGTCCGCGCGGCGACAGGGTCCGGTTTGAAGTGGCCGATACCGGGATTGGCATTTCGGAGCGCGATATCGAGCGGTTGGCCAAGCCGTTTGTTCAGGTGGAAAACCAGTTCACCAAGACACACCAAGGATCCGGATTGGGCCTTGCAATTGCCCGGTCCCTGGTTGAACTGCATGGCGGAAAACTTGACATTGAATCTGAGGTCAAGAAAGGGACGATTGTCAGCTTCTCGCTGCCGCTGGCCCGCACCGACAACACTCAGATCGCGCAGTCTGCCTGATCCAAGACAATTTTTTATCGCCGCTCCAGACCCCAATTGGCATCACACGGTGAAACTGCCTCTCCTCGGCGCAGCATTATATCGCAGCGCACAATTTTTCCACACAAGAAATACTTAGCCCGATAAGCAGTTTTACCTTAAATTACAGAAGCAAACTCTTGCTACGATCCCAAGTAATCACTTCCCCAAACCAATAATCCACCTAAACTTCTAGTTTTATTTTTGTATAATTCGGCCCTATTTACACAAGATTCATCCATTGAAACAATGATCAGGAGCGCTCACCCTTTCGAATGAACACGCTTACGCTAGGTTAGTAGGATGATATTTCTTGCCAAGTTGTTCAGCAATTTGAAATTTTCATACAAGGTATGGAGTGGATTTATAGCAATTTTGCTTCTTACCTTGCTTGTTGGAGGCGTTGCGACTGTCGCCATACTTGGATTGGCAGAAAGAACACAGGTGTCGGACAGGACCTCAGCAGCAATGGCCGGCCTAAACCAAGCAGCCAATGCGCGAGAAGCCTACCTCAAGGAACCGAGCTCGCGAAACGCGGACGAAGCGACACAGAGGCTGGATGACCTTCGTGAGCTGGTTTTGCCCTTGCGCAAAGTTGTTACGGACGGGACGCCGGCAGCAGACAAGTTGGGTTCGGCCAGACAGAAAGTGGAGGAACTGAAGGAGACGTTCGGACGCCTCACCTCTGCAATGTCTTCAAAGTCCACAGCGCTTGAGACTGTAATGTCGACGAGCGCGAAGCTTTCGAACTTGACGCATCTTATCGGCGAAGCAGTCACCAAGGAACAACAGTCCGCTGTTGCTGCAGCTCAAGTCGCCAAGGCCACACAAGACGCCGCGCGCCTCTACGGGATTGCGGCTGCAGAAGTGGAAACACAGGCCAAATCCCTGGCGCCGCGGTTTGGCCACGGCGGTCAGTACAAGGCCAAAGACCTGACAGACGGCGTGATGGCTGAAATCAATGACGGCATTTCGAAGATGATTGCAGCCGCAGAACGTTTGGAAACTGCGAGCCTTGCAACACTGAAACCGGACGACACCAAACTGCTCGCTGACAGTGCAAGGGCCTTCCCTGTCGCACTTTCAGACCTGCTTGGAGAAACCAATCTCTTCAATCGGGCAGGCAAGAAAAAGACCGTCGCTGACCTCGTTACCGTCCTTCAGGACGGCAGTTTGAATGCGCGGATTGCAATCTACGAAACCTTCGGTGAGGAACTGGAAAAAGCCACCGAAAACCAATCACGACTGGCCGCACTGGCAGGCATCAGCCGGCAAGCGATCGCCCTAGCACAGTCCACAACGACGACCCGGGCGGGGACTGTTGAGTTTGCGACCGGCCTTGGCACTGTTACCGCAGACGAAATCCGCGAGGTAGCGGATGAGCTTCAAACAATCTCCGCAGCCATGAAGGAGGTCGGCGAGACCATTCCGGAAGCCAATGACAGTATTTCTTCGGTTCGCGATGCGACGCTGGCTTTCGCTGATGCCTTCGATGAAATCGTAACGGCGAAGGCAGAGCGGGACACGCTTCTGGCACAAATGCAGTCCTTGTCCAATGACGTCGGATCCGAAATCACGGCAATTGCAGCCGGTCAGTCCACACTGACACGCGCTGCGAGCCAAAACGCGCTGTATCAAATCGGCGTCGCGCTCGCCGTCGCAATCAGTGCCGGCTTTCTTCTGGCCTATCGCTTGAGCCTTGCCATTACACGGCCGATCGGCTCCCTCACTCAGGTGATGGCGCGTCTAGCGGGCGGCGAACGCGATATGGAGATCCCGGATACCGACCGTCTCGATGAAATCGGTGAAATGAGCCGGACCGTCGAAGTTTTTAAAACGAACGCACAGGAGCGCGCGCGCCTTCGGGCGGATCAGGAAGCAGACCAAATAGCGCGGCAAAGCCGCCAGCAACAGATCGATACCTTGATCAACGGCTTCCGCGCAACGGCACAGGATCTTCTGGGATCTGTCGGAGCAACGGCTGAAACGCTCGACCAGACGGCACAAAACCTCACAGGGATTGCCCAGGACAGTGCGTCGAGCGCCAACAAAACACTGACAGCCTCCAGCAATGCGGCACAAAACGTCCAGACAGTTGCTTCAGCAGCAGAGGAACTGGCCGCATCCATCCACGAAATCACTGCGCAGGTTTCCCGCACAACTCAAGTGGTCGCCAAGGCAACCGAAGGCACCCGGACCACAAATCAAAAGGTTGAAGGCCTGTCCGCATCGGCTTCCAAGATTGGAGAAGTGGTCACACTCATCCAAGCAATTGCGGAGCAAACCAACCTACTCGCCCTGAACGCGACCATCGAGGCGGCCCGCGCTGGTGAAGCGGGCAAGGGCTTTGCCGTTGTTGCCGCCGAAGTCAAGGAACTGGCAACACAGACGTCAAAGGCGACTGAAGAAATCTCCTCGCAAATTGCTGCGATCCAGATTGCGACCCAGGAATCCGCCGATGCCATCGGCTCGATCACCGATACCATGGACGAGGTCAACAGCTACACCAGTGCGATAGCAGCCGCAGTTGAGCAACAAGGCTCAGCTACCTCCGAGATCTCCCGGAACATCCAGCAAACCTCTGAAGGCACAAAAGTGGTGACAGACAACGTTACGGAACTGACCGAGGCGGTGACCCGGACCAATGCTTCGGCCGGCGAAGTTGTGACTGCATCAAATGATCTGAACACCAAGACCGAGGCCTTGAAACTGGCCGTTGACCGGTTTTTGGAGGACGTCGCCGCAGCGTAAACCTCGTCTCGCCTAAGGCGCGTGTGACCATACCGACAGTCAAAAAACATCCCAGGCGAGACGCTTGGGATGTTTTTTGTACCCCTTTGGCAGATGAAACCGCTCACGGGAGGGTCTGAGTGGTTGTCAGGCTTCCCCAACCAAGGCTGTCAGAATGTCCCGCGAACGCGTCCAGAGCAGCGACCCGCCCTCGTCCTCAAAGAAATGCCGGTTCGCATGCTTGAGGCGGGATGCCATCAGCGTTCCGCCGTCCGGCGAGTGCACCGGGCTTGCATCTTTGCCGCCGTACCAAAGATCCACCGGACAGGTGATTGAGTCCCAAGTGAATGTCCATGGTCCCATCGCGGCAACCGTATCAAGGGCGTAGCCGGTCGGCCCTTGCGCAAACCCGCGTTCTAGAGCGGATTTGAAGGCCGAGTGAAACGGTTTTGACGAATAGACCGCCTGATCCAACTCGGAGCTCGTTGAGATGATGAACTCCAAAAAGCTATCCGGATCGGCAAAGCCTTCGAGCATTGCAATTAGTGCCTTGGGATTGTCCTTGGCACCCCGAACCATCTGCTGAAGCTGATCTGGCAGGCTACTGAAGAACTCCGGCCGGGACAGTTCGTCCTGCCCGGAGACCACTGCCAGCCGGCTGACCGGCCCACCGGCCGCAAGCGCCAGAGCGAACGGCACACCCTGCGAGACGGCGGCAACAGGGATTGCACCAGCACCGAGATGTCCGATCAGGTCGGCGAAATCATCTGCGACGCTTTGCAGGGTTTTTCCGGGATCCGGGTCAGAGCCGCCAAGGCCCGGTCGGTCCGGAGCGATCAGGCGAATGTTCAGTTCATCGAGACAGTCAGCGCCAAAGCCAAGCGACCCAGCAGTTCCGGCCCCTGAGATGAACAGAACCGGCTGCCCGGTCTCCGGCCCCCACTCGGACCAGGCCAGTCTGCGCCCGTTTTGCAAGGAAAGCTTCGCTGTGCGCTCCGGATTGCGGATCGCGTTAGATGTCGGGAAAGTCAATTGAAATACTCCGGGAATTACAAATGGGTCGCGCAAATTTTTAAATGCGCGCTGAAACTGAGGCCGCCGGACGATGCTGTCCCTACACGAGCGCGCGTATGCAAACAAGCCTTAAGTGCACCAGATGAAACCACCACTTAAAGGCATCTACAGGCCACACCCTGGATTTCTTTGGAACGAAGTTCGGCTTCGCGCGTTTATTCGGTCCATGAAACTGAAAGGAGACATGATGACAGACCGTGCAAAACGCGAAGCTGAAATCAAAAAAGAAGCCAAGCGCATCAGGAAAGTCGCGGATAACTCGAGCACCGGCGGACAGTTGGGCGGCACTTTCTTCGGTCAGGAACACGACTGCGGTATGAACGCAGGTCGCGGATAACACCATTTCTGCCCCTTTGCCTTTGAGCGCGGCCTATGAACAGCGATCACGGCAAAGGGGTATTTACTTACTGCGATGTTGGCGCGGCCTCGATAATTTCGACCGGGCCAACGAGCCGTTCAAAGATGGCCCGGACACTTTGCTGCATCTCATTCAACTCAGCCTCAAGGCGCTCAAACGCCGGACTGCCAGAAGCCTGAAGCAATAGATCGAGCACACCGCGTGGGGCATCACCAGGAACAAATTTTCCAGACAAAGCCAACCGCAGGACCTGTGTCAGGCGGTGATAGAGCCGCAAGGCCTCCAGAAGGTTTCCGGCATCTCCACTTTCCAGAAAGCCGCTGTCCCGCAAGTTCTCCAAAGCCTGTTCGGTTCCTTGAGCCAGAACACTTCGGCTCTCATGTGCATTTGCGAGCTGCAGGAACTGTGCGATGAACTCAATATCGACCAGACCGCCGGCGACCTGTTTCAAGTCCCAGATGTCCTTGGTTCCCTTTTCCTTTTCAATTTTTGCCCGCATTGATCGGACATCATCGGCCAGGCTTTTCAGGTCTCTCGGCTGAACCAATGTTCCGCAAATGCTGTGCTGGATCTTTTGCCGGAAGGCGTCGGACGTCGACGCGATCACCCGCCCTCGTGTCAAAGCCATGTGCTCCCAGGTCCAGGCATCCTTTTCCTGATAAGCAATAAAGCCGTCCAGGTTGGTGGCAAGCGGTCCCGCATTGCCGGATGGACGCAAGCGGAAATCAACTTCGTAGAGGGACCCTTCTGCTGTTGGCGCGGATAAAGCCGTGACCAGACGCTGGGTCAGGCGCGTGTAATACTGGCTGATGGCAAGCGGCCGTTTTCCGTCCGACTGTTTGATGTCCTCAGGGGCTTCATAAAGCAGGATCAGGTCCAGATCAGAAGCCGCAGTCATTTCTCGACCGCCGAGCTTGCCCATGGCAAGAACAGCAACCTCCCCGCCTGGAACGGTTCCATGGGTCTCGCCGACATGGGCGATCACTTGCGTCATGATCCGGTCAACCACGACCTCAGCAAGTCGGGCGAGCGCAAAACCGACCCGGTCCGCGGACAGCGTGTCGGAGATCAATCGCAGACCGATGAGGAACTGCTGCTCCTGCGCGAAGATGCGGGCCCGATCAAGAGCCTCTTCATAGAACTGCGACTGTGACAGTGTCCGGTCCAATCCGGAGCGGAACTCGTCAACGCTTGGCATGGCACCAAAAAATGCCGGGTCCAGAACCGCGTCCAAGACATGCACCCGTTTGGACACCGTGTCCGCCATCCGCGGCGCCGCGCCCATGGTTGTCGCGAGCAGCGTGAGGAGTTGCGGATTGGAGCGCAGAAGTGAGAACAGCTGCACCCCGGCCGGCAGTTTGGCCATGAAACTGTCAAAAGCGCGGAGCGCTGCGTCTGCGTTGTCCGTGGCTGCCAGCGCGTTCAAAAGTGCCGGATGCATCTCTGTCAGACGTTCGCGGGCCTTTGTCGAGCGGGTACACGGATATCGTCCGAAATGCCACGCCTTGACGATGCCAGCTGCTTCAGCTGGTTGCTGGAAACCAAGCTTCGACAGGGTTTCCAGCGTGTCCGGGTCGTGGTCATCGCCTGTAAACACCAGGTTGCCTGTCTCGGACGAGAGCCCTGGCTCATCTTCAAACAGCTCCGCATAATGATGCTGAACGTTCTGGAAATGACCAAGCAGATCCGTCTTGAAGCCATCCAGCGTGTCGTATCCCATCAAGGATGCGATCCGGGTCAAACCTTCGATATCTTTGGGCAAAAGCTGGGTCTGCTCGTCATTGAGCATCTGGATGCGGTGTTCGACGGTTCTTAAAAACCGGTAGGCGCTGGTGAGTTCATCCCGTGCCTTTGGGCGGATCCAGTCGGCCTGGGTCAGCCCTTGCAACATGTCGAGGGTCCGGCGGCCGCGCAGTTCCGGATTGCGCCCCCCGGCGATCAACTGTTGGGTCTGAACAAAGAACTCGACCTCGCGAATGCCGCCACGGCCAAGTTTGACGTTGTGACCAGCAACCGCAATTGCGCCATGGCCCTTGTGCATGTGGATCTGGCGCTTGATCGATTGCACGTCGGCAATCGCTGCAAAGTCGAGATACTTGCGCCAGATGAATGGCACGATTTCCTTCAAAAACGCCTCGCCAGCCGGAATATCGCCAGCACAGGGCCGCGCCTTGATAAGCGCCGCGCGCTCCCAGTTCTGGCCAAGCGACTCGTAATAGACAAGAGCTGCGGGAACCGACATGGCGAGCGGTGTGGCACCTGGGTCCGGCCGTAAACGCAAATCGGTGCGGAACACGTACCCATCCGCCGTCCGGTCCTGCATGATTTTCACAAGACGCCGGGTCAGCCGCACAAACTCTACCGGGGCCTCGGCGGATCCAGCCATAGGCGCCTTGTCCGGCTCGTACAGCACAATAAGGTCAATGTCGGAGGAGTAGTTCAGCTCATTTGCACCATGTTTGCCCATGGCGAGCACAATCAGGCCTGAGTCGATCTCCGGTTTCTCCGGATCCTTAGGCTCAAACTTGCCGCGGCGGGTCAAGTCATTGAGGCAGAACCGAATCGATGCGGTCAGCGCTGCATCTGCAAAGCCTGCAAGTGCATGGGTCACCTGATCAAGATCTACGGCACCCCCGATGTCGGCCAGTCCGAGCGTCAAGGCCAGATCCTGTTTCAACAGGCGAAGCGCCCGTGTGATCCCCGCCTCGTCTTCGGCGGTCGTTTCCTGCGCTGTTTCCAGCAAATCTGCGAGCCGCCGTTCAGGTGAATCGGTGAGGATCCTCAGCAATCGTGCGGCATTGGCCGTCATCAGGTCTCGCAAATACGGCGAGTTTCCAATGACGCCAAGCAGCAGCCGCGCGAGATCGGGCTTGTCCTCAAGCAGCGCTTTGACATCTGCGCCGGCCTCGGGCTGGGCAAGGATATCGTTCAGGAAAAGCTGCGCGTGATCAGGGTCTGCAACGGGCGGAATGATCGAAATCCGCGCCATAAGTGGCTGGTGTTGCCCCGGCTCATTCCGGTTTTGGCTCTGCCCCGTCTGATTTTCCGCCGTGCCCATTGCTGCTCCCGCTGCTTCCCGGTTTGGCCCGGGTAAGATCGATCCGGGCGACAAGGCCCGGGTCCCCATTTGTGAGCTGCAACTCTCCACCATGCAAGCGGGCAACGGCCTTGACCAAGCTCAATCCCAAACCAGTTCCGGGCTCCGAGCGGCTTTCATCAAGACGGACAAACCGGTCTTTGACCCGATCCTGATCCTTTTCAGGGATTCCGGGACCTGTGTCGGAAACACTCAACACCACACGGCCCTCATGCTCTTCAGCAGAAATCCTGATCCGGAACTCTCCATCCTTCGGGCGTCCGTACTTCAGGGCATTCTCGATCAGGTTGACCAGCCCCTGAAACACTAGATCTTTTTGGCAGATGGCTTCGAGACCGTCGGATACTTGGGTCTCCAACACGCCCCCTTCATCTTCAACCAGCGGCTCGTAGAGCTCGGACACCGCCTCGGCGATCTCCTCGACCGTCCCGGTGCGTGCCAGCGGCGTGCGCGCCAGCAACTCGGCCTGGCGGTCGGCATCGACTACGCG
>ERZ1023313.130-NODE-130-length-32026-cov-5.057927_pt1 | contig 32026 bp, 34 predicted proteins | sample MGYA00521233_ERZ1023313 | MGnify/ENA primary metagenome ERZ1023313 (study PRJEB32759, sample SAMN07749866) | skin metagenome | biome: transportation; feature: city; material: polyester macromolecule | host: Homo sapiens | place: Hong Kong:TKO line | collected... | reverse complement strand
CGGAAAACTCGGCATAGACTTCCCGCGGATCCCGTGTTTCGGCGAGACGCTGACGCGTCATATATCCTATGTCGAGACCGGCCAGATCGCTGACCGCGAATGGCCCCATGGCCAGTCCGAAGTCAACCAAAGCGCGATCGACATCAAATGGGCTGGCTCCGGCAAGCACCGCGCCATCAATGGCCTTTCGGTAGGTTGCGAGGATCCGGTTGCCGATAAAGCCGTCGCAAACACCGGCGCGCACGCCGATTTTGCCAAGACGCTTTGCCAGCGCAAAGCCGGTCGCAACCACATCCGGTGCGGTTTTTGCGCCGACAACGATTTCCAGAAGCCGCATCACGTGGGCCGGCGAGAAGAAATGCAGACCGATGACATCTGCCGGGCGATTGGTGATCTCGGCAATCTCGTCCACATCAAGATAAGACGTGTTGGTTGCCAAGACTGCACCCGGCTTGCAGATCTTGTCGAGTTTGCCGAAGACCTCTTTCTTGACGTCCATGCTCTCAAAGACAGCTTCGATCACAAGATCGGCTTCGGCGAGCGCGGCGTAGTCGGAACCCGCCTTGAAGTGCCCGGCCACAATGGCATCAAACTTTTCCTGCGAGAGCTTGCCTCGTTTGACGGCACCGGCGAGGTTCTTGGAGACAGTTTCTTCCGCCTTGGCAACGGCTTCTGCATCCCGCTCAATCAGCGTGACCGTCAGGCCGGCAAGCAGTGCGGATGTCGCAATGCCGGAGCCCATAGTGCCACCACCAATGATGCCGATATTTTCAAGTGCGCGCGGCTGGACGTCCTGGATTTCCGGCAGTTTTCCGACTTGGCGCTCGGAGAAGAACGCGTGGATCAATGCGGCACGCTGATCTGAGTCCATCAGCTCGCGGAACAATGCCCGCTCCTGAGCCAAGCCTTCGGCAAATGGCAGGTTCACGGCGCCTTCAATAGCATCAATGCATTTTTGCGGCGCGAGCTGACCGCGTGCTCTTTTGCCGAGCGTGGCTCGGGCCTTTTCGAACAAACCGTCTTCCGGCGCATTGCATGGAAGCTCACTGACCGGACGCGGCGTAGCGCCCTCTTCAACAAGTGTTTTTGCAAAGGCGAGACCGGCAGCGCGCATGTCGTCTTCGCCGCTGATCTGATCGATCAAACCGAGCTCAAGCGCTTCCGCGGCAAACACCGGTTTGCCGGAGGTGATCATGTCGATGGCTTTTGCGACCGGCACAAGACGCGGCAGCCGCTGTGTGCCGCCCGCCCCCGGCAAGAGGCCGAGCGAGACTTCCGGCAGGCCGAGCTTGGTCTTCGGCGCTGCAATCCGGTAATGCGCACCAAGAGCGAGCTCCAGCCCGCCACCCAACACCGTGCCATGAACGGCGGCAACCACAGGCTTTGTGCAGGCCTCGATTTCGTTGATGAGTTCCGGCAGGAACGGCTCTTTCGGTGGCTGGCCGAATTCCCGGATATCGGCTCCTGCGACAAACGTCCGTCCGGCTCCATACACAACGGCAGCCTTGATCGTGTCATTCGCAGCGATGTCCCGAAACACGTCCTGAAGGCCGGAGCGGACGGCATGCGAGAGCGCATTGACCGGCGGGTTCGCGATTTCAATGACGGCGATGTTGTCTTCGAGTGTCAGATTGACGCTTTGTGTCACCACAAGGCCTCCCAGTCCAAGTGATTAGTACGTGAACAAAGTCCTAAACACATCGCAAAGAAATTTCAATATGTGGAATTCAATATTTTATATTGAAATTATAGTCATGACCGATGGGAGCAGCGGTTGGACATTGTCCGCTCCCTCCTTAGGCAACGTTCGCCATCCCGGACTTGATACGGGACCTGCAAAACCCCGCCGCCTTTGGTCCCGGCTTAGGGCCGGGATGGCGAAGTGGAAAGACCCGAGACGCTTACACTTCCAGCCACTCGCGGCGGATGTCGTCGCGGTTCAGGAATTCCTGCGGCGTTCCCGAATAGACGATCTCGCCGTGCCCCATGACATAAACACGGGACGCGATTTTTAGCGCGATGGAGAGCTTCTGCTCCACCAGCAAGATCGAAACCCCCGCCCGGGCGATTTCTGACAAAAGCTCCCCGACCTGGGCCACGATCCGCGGCGCAAGGCCTTCCGTTGGTTCGTCGATCATGATCAGCTGCGGATCGCCCATGAGTGTCCGGCAAATCGTCAGCATCTGCTTTTCCCCGCCCGACAGGACGCCGGCCGGCGTGTCTGCGCGCTCGGCAAGGTTCGGGAACATCCTCAGCATGTCCTCGATCGCCCAGCGCCCCGGCCGTTTCATGTCCTTGATGCCGAGCACAAGGTTCTGGCGCACGGTCAGACCCGGAAAAATATCCCGGTTCTCCGGAACATAACCGAGACCTTTCAAAGCGATTTCGTGGTTCGCGAGGCCCGAGATGTTCTCGCCCTTGAACCAGATGTCTCCCTTTGGCGCGACTTCGCCCATGATCGCTTTCACGGTTGTCGATCGGCCAACACCGTTGCGCCCAAGCAGCGCAACCACCTCGCCTTCGCCGACCTCAAGCTCGACACCGCGCAGGACGTGGCTTTTGCCATAAAAGGCGTTCAGCCCGCGGACAGACAACATCCCGGTCATCACGCTGCTCCCTCAACCATCGGCAAATCCTCGGCTTCATCCCCGAGATAGGCTTCGCGCACTTTCGCATCGCCGCGTATGGCCTCCGGCGGACCCGAGGCAATGACCTCGCCGTAGACAAGAACCGAAATGCGGTCGGACAGCCCAAAGACCACGCTCATATCGTGCTCGACAATGATGAGGGTCTTTCCGCGTGTGGCCCGCTCAATGAGCGCAACGGCCCGCTCCGTTTCCGAATGGCTCATCCCGGCGGTTGGTTCATCCAGCAAAATGACATCGGCCCCGCCCGCAATGGTGATCGCGATCTCCAGTGTCCGCTGATCGGCGTAGGGCAGACTTGCCGCGGGCAAGGACGCCTTGTCGATCATGCCGACGGTCTCCAGAACCTCCGCCGTGCGGTCTTGGACATGTCTCAAGTTTCCGATGTTGCGCCAGAAGCTGTAGCCGGTGCCGAGCGACCACAAGACCGCGCAGCGGACGTTCTCGCGGACCGTCATGTTGGCGAAGATGTTAGAGACCTGAAAGGATCGTGACAGACCCATACGAGTGATCTCATGGGCTTTGCGCCCGGAGATCTTTTGGCTACCCAGATGGACGCTGCCGGACGTTGGCCGGTGCAGTCCGGAGATCAGATTGAACAAGGTCGATTTGCCCGCCCCGTTCGGCCCGATGATCGCGTGACGCTCTCCCGGCGGGATGTCCAGAGTGACCCCACGAATGATCTCGGCGGGGCCGAAATTCTTGGTGAGATCCCGGATCGACAAGGCTGGTGTGCTCATGACAAGGCCTCCTCTTTGTCTGATCCGCTGGACCGCATCACCCAGCCCCCTGCTCCGACCAGACCAAGCGCAAGCAGCCAGGTCACGGGATTGTCGGGCGCAAGTGCAAAGCCGAAGAGCTCAAACACCTCGCCGAAGCCACTGGATTCCCTAACCGCCACTTCGATGGTGATCACAATGCCGGCAAAGGCGAGCAAAGCCCCTGCTGCATAACGCGCCCCGCGCCCAAGGATGTCCCTGCGATCCGGGCTCTGCAGCCCTTGCAGCGCGGAAACAAGGATCCCGGCCAGACCGGAGGGTGCGAACATGACGATCATCATGAACAAGAGCCCGAGATACAAAAGCCAGGCTTCGGTAAAGTCGGAGAGGTTAGATTGCATGTACGTGAGCAGAACCGCGCCCAGCATGGGCCCCGCGAAGTAACGGATGCCCCCGACATAGGCCATCAGCAGGACAAATCCGGAGGGGATCACCGACAGGGTCTCAGGGGTAAAGATCTCGTAATTGACCGCAGCCATGCCGCCCGCAAGGCCTGCAAATCCGCCGGCAAAGATGAAAATCAGATAGCGCACCCGCTGCGGATCATAGCCGACAAACTCCACCCGCTCCGGATTGTCGCGCACCGCCTCACCCATCTTGCCCAGCGGCGTGCGGGTAAAGGCAAACATCGCAACGGTTCCAATCAGCGTCCAGGCGGCAATGAACCAGTAGACCTCGTTGATCGGGCCAAGACTGAGACCGAACAGTTCCGGCCCGTTCATGCGGTCACCGGAGACGCCCTCTTCGCCGCCAAAGAGGCTGGTGAACATAAAGCCGGCAGCAGCCACCAGTTCGGCAAGGCCTAGCGAGATCATCGCGAAGGGAATCCCGGCACGCCGACACGACGGCCAGCCGATGACAGCCCCGGCAAGGGCACCGCCTGCAAACCCGACCAGCGGCAAGGCAAAGACCGGGAACATGCTCCAAAGGCCGGTCCCGGTTTCAATCGCCTGCATGGCATGCATCGCCGCATACCCACCGAGGCCGAAATAGACCGCATGGCCAAAGGACAACAGCCCCGCGCGGCCAAGCAGCATGTTGTAGGACAGGGCAAACACCATGTTGATGCCAATTGCGTTCAAGAGCGAATAGGTGGTGCGCGACGGCCCCGTGAGCGGGATCACCACCAGAACGGCGGCCATGATCAGGAACGGCAACACACGCGTTCGGAATTTCTCCGACTGTGATGGCGCGAGGGATATGGACAGCGTGTCGGTCAAATTTCACGCTCCCCCATCAAACCGCGCGGGCGGATCATCAGGACCAGAACCAGCAACAGGAACGGCAGCATCGGGGCCAGCGAGGCAATCGAGATGCGGCCAAGATCGCTCAGCGGATTCAGCCCGGTGAAGGCAAAGATTTCAGCGAAGGTCGTATCGATGGAAATTGCAAAGGTCTGAAGAAGACCAATCAGAAGCGAGGCGATAAACGCGCCTTCTAGGCTGCCCATGCCACCAACCACGACCACTACAAAGACGATCGGTCCGATGGATAGAGCCATCGCGGGCTCGGTAACGAGATAGTTGCCTCCGATCACACCGGCGAGCCCGGCGAGCGCACAGCCGAAGCCAAACACCATCATGAAGACACGCGGCACATTGTGGCCCAGGTGCCCGACCATATGCGGATGGGTCAGCGCTGCCTGGATGATTAGTCCCGCGCGTGTGCGTTTCAAAAGGAACCACAGCCCGGCCAGCATCGCGATCGACACAACCAGCATGAAAATGCGGTAGGCCGGATATTGTGCGCCAAACAGCGTGAACAGCGGAAAATCGAGCGCAGCTGGGATTTCATATGGAACCGGGATTTTGCCCCAGATGATCTTGACGAGTTCGTCGATTAGATAGGCCAGACCGAATGTGAACAAAAGCTCGGCCAGGTGCCCATTCGTATGGACCTTGCGCAAGCCCCAGCGCTCAACACCTGCCCCTGCCAGCCCCACCAGGATTGGTGCCAAGAACAGCGCAATCCAAAAGCCGGTGACAGAGCCAATCGTGTAGGCGAAATACGCGCCCAGCATATAAAAGCTGGCGTGCGCGAAATTGAGCACGCCCATCATGCTGAATATGAGGGTCAGGCCGCTGGAGAGCATGAACAGCAAAAGCCCGTAAATCACCCCGTTCAGCAGAGAGAAAAAAAAAGTTTCCATGAATGTCCTGCCTTCAAGGCCGCGCGCATTGATGGAAAGCGCGCGGCGTCAATGAATGGATGAAAGCTGCAGCCGACTGATGTCAGCTCGGCCGCTCCATCTGGCAGGTGGTTGCGGTGCGGGTCGCATCGCCATCGATCATCCCGTCCGGATCGGTGGCAAACCCAAAGGCTGTGCCCTCCAGCGTTCGCGACACGTCATCGGAGAAAGTGGAAATAAACAGCGGCTGGATCAGCTGGTGATTGTCCTCGCGCATGGAGACCGGGCCATAGGGCGTTTCATGCTCCATTCCGGCAAGAGCGAAAGCCACCTTCACCGGATCGTTCTCGCCCACTTCATCAATCGCCCTGTCGAACATCTCCATCAGCGTGAACACCCGCTGATAATAGTAATCGGTGCCGTAACGCTCCTGAAAGCGGTCCATATTGGCAACCTGCTCTTCGCTGGTGTCGATGTTCTGATGGAACTCGGTGATCTGCTTGACGAGACCGATAGCACCCTCGCCCATGGTAGCCACCGCTCCGAGCCCGCCGCCGTAATAAGTCAGATACGGCACGTTGTGACCGGCCGCGGACGCTGCCTTGATGAGGAGCGTCATGTCCTGTCCCCAGTTGCCGGTGATCACCGCATCAGCGTCCGAGGTCATCATCTTTTGAACGTACGGTGTAAAATCCTTCACCTTGCCGAGCGGGTGCAGTTCGTTGCCGACGATCTCGATGTCCGGCCGTTTTTCGGCAATCATCGTCACGGCTGCATTGGCAACCGCCTTGCCAAAGGAATAGTCCTGCCCGAGAATGTAGACCTTCTTGATGTCATCCTGTTTTGCGAGCCAGTCAGTCATCGCCGCCATTTTCATATCCGCGTCCGCATCAAACCGGAAATGCCAGAAACTGCAGCGGTCGTTGGTGAAAGCGGGGTCCACGGCGGCATAGTTCAGGAACAGAACCTCTTCGCCCGGATTGCGTTTGTTGTGCTTGTTGATCGCATCGATCAGTGCCGAGGCGACGGAAGAGCCGTTGCCCTGAACAATATAGCGGACGCCCTGGTCAATCGCCTTTTGCAGCTGCACCAGGCTTTCCTTCGGATTGACCTTGTTGTCGAACGGTACAATCTCGACCGTCATACCGCCCGCACCGCCGGCCTCGTTGATCCGGTCCGCGGCATAGCGGAAGTGCTTCAATCCCGTGTCTCCGGCCAGGGCGAAATGGCCCGAAAGCGGGTCGATATAGCCGATCTTCAAGGTGTCGGCGCTGGATACGCTTATGGAGCAAGTGGCAAGCGCTGCGGCCGCCACAAGTGACTTCAGATAGTTCATGCTTTCCTCCCTGAGCGGCCGTCTTCCGGGTTTTCCCTGTTTTGAAGGCCAGACAATTTGCTGCATTGCACGCAAAAGCTGATTCATGCTCAAAGACTATTGCAAATTGAATTCTTGTGCCTTGTCAAGAAAATTGCAGAATTATATTCTGACATGTGGAATAATGACCAATACGGAAGGCCTCATGCGCGGACAGTTTCAGTCCGTCCTTGGTGTGATGATGGCCTTCACGCAAAGCGAAATCAGCGGTCGCAGAACCGTCCTACCGAGGTGACACCCAAGCATGTTGAAATCCAAAACCCTTCCGAAAGCCTTGCAAGGTTTGCGCCTTCCGGCCGTGGCCGCCCCACTCTTCATCGTCTCCGGTCCGGACCTCGTGATAGCCCAGTGCAAAGCCGGGATTGTCGGCAGCTTTCCGGCGCTCAATGCACGTGAGAAGGATGGCGAGCCGATCATGCTGGAGATCTGGCTGAAGCAGATCACCGAGGAACTCGACCGCTACAATCAGGCGAATCCCGACACCCCGGCAGCCCCCTTCGCTGTGAACCAGATTGTGCACCGCTCCAACGGACGCCTGGAGCGCGATCTGGAAATCTGCGCCCGCTGGAAGGTGCCGATCTGGATCACGTCGCTCGGGGCGCGGGTTGAAGTTAATGAAGCAGCGCATTCCTGCGGCGGGATCACGCTGCACGACATCATCAACAACACCTTCGCCAAGAAGGCGATCCAGAAAGGCGCCGACGGCCTGATCGCCGTCGCGGCCGGGGCCGGTGGGCACGCTGGCCAGCAATCCCCGTTTGCGCTTATCCGCGAGATCCGCGAATGGTTTGACGGACCGCTGCTTCTGTCCGGCTCCATCAGCACGGGCGAAGCGCTGCTGGCCGCCCGGACGCTTGGCGCGGATCTCGGGTATATCGGGTCCGCCTTTATCGCGACCGAGGAAGCCAACGCGCAGGCCGAATACAAGCAAATGCTGGTCGAAAGCGGCGCGGAAGATATTGTGACCTCGTCCCTGTTTACCGGTGTTTCCGGCAATTATCTTGCGCCATCCATTTCCCGTGCCGGTCTCGATCCGGCCAACTTGCCGTCCGCTGATCCCTCATCGATGAACTTCAGCTCCGGATCTTCCAAAGCCAAGGCCTGGAAGGAAATCTGGGGCGCGGGACAGGGCATCGGGGCGCTCAAGTCGATCGTGCCGGCCAGCAAGGTTGTCGACCGGATCGAACAGGAATACCGCGACGCCAAACAGCGGATTTGCTCGGACCTCACCTGATCTGGTCCAGATCCCAGACCCTTATCTGCTGCCGCCCCGGCCCCGAGCCGAGGCCTGAAGACCGTGGTCCCGGCTCAAAGCCGGGACAGCATTGCGCATGTGTGAGGCGTAACGACTTCGGCAGAACCCGAATTGGGAGTTACGGCAGGCTTATCAGAACGCGGCCAAGGCACCACGCTGACAAATCAGAGCTGCGCGATGAGCGGACCGAAGGCCATCTGATACAGCATGGCTGCGGCCGTCTCGGCCGGCACCCATGTGCGCTGCCGGTGGCTTTCCTCCCAATGTTCGACTGGCAAGATGTGAGTAACTTCCATCGCATAGACCTCAACCTCGCACACCGCCCCCCACTTTTCGTAAGTGAAGGTTCCAAGGGGACCAGCGCCGACGTTACCCTCGACACCGGCTTCTTCGCGGGCTTCCACTCTGGCCGACTCCGCAGGACTTAGGCCCGGATCAACGATGCCTTTCGGAAGGACCCAATGCCGTCCACTCGATGAACCTGTTATCAGGACTTCCTTGCCCTCCGGCGTGCGTCGGAAGGGAATGACGGCGGACTGGGTGTAATAATAGGCTGGCCGCTCCCGGCGCTCAGGACCATCCGGGCCGGGATAGGGAAAGAGATCCGGCAAATCCTGCGGGTCGATGACCTGACTGATTTCGGCGCTCGCATGAGTTTTCTCTAGGCGAACAAGAACGCCCGGAGACAAATTTTCTTGAACGCCAAGAGCGCTCAGCAAGCCTGAAACAGTTTTTTTGGGCGCAACCAGCAACACACGGTCTTCATCGGCAATCGCAGGAATGACACCCTTCGTGATATCTGGTGATTGAACCACCCCCTGTGCAGACCAGCCGCCAGCCTTCAGCGCTTTTTGCGCGGTTGCCATGGCACGTTCATCGGTTGTCGTGAGAGTTTTTAAAGGCCGCAAGCCGTGCTGCCCCATCCAGGCGCCGATCTTCTGGGCCTGGCGTTTTCCCTTGGTGCGCAGGGGCCGTCTCCTTTTTGCGCCGTCCCAATCCTTGGCCCCAGCGCCGGCGCAGAGAAGCAACAACTCCGTAGCGTTTTTCGTCATCTCAAAGCGTCTCCACCGACAGGCTGCCCATCAGTCTATCACGGTGTGTTGGCACAGGATCTTGAAGCATTTAGACCAGCCCAACGATTCGGTGTTATCAACGGTTCTGAATTGCTGTCACGTTTCCTTCTCAGAGCCACTGTACACCGCCATGAAACTGAAACAGACCAAGGTTCTGGAACCGATCCGCCCAACTGTCCGGGCCGTCATCTATCGAAACGGAGATCTTTTGGTACAGGTGAAGCAAAAGCTCGGCGCTGCAGCCTGTCTGACCTTGCCAGGTGGAAAGCAGGACCCAGGCGAAACGGTAGAAGAAGCATTGATCCGGGAATGTGCGGAAGAAGTCGGTACAACCGTGACCGTAGGCCCCCTTTTGCATGTTGCCGAAGTCTTCAAGAACAAAGCGGACGGGAAGCGCCATCAGTTGGAGCTGCTGTTCGCGTGTAACGTTCCTGACGACTATGTGCCGGTCATGGGTCCCCATCCCGACCCTTCTCAGGTCGGGACGATCTGGGCTTCTCCGGTTTCAAGAGCGGCGGAGTTCCGCCCGGCCTATGCGATGGCTCTGACCAAAACGGCGCCGGTCTATCTGGGAGTTTTTGATGGCTAAACTCCCCCGATCCATTGACGAAAATCTTTATTTTCTGAGCGTGGAGATCGATGGTCAGCTCGCCGGGATGCAGGACTATTTCAAGTCCCCAAACCAGGCAGCCGCGCAAAAGGTCATTTTGCGCGCGGGCTATTCCTACAATCTCGCCTCAAAGCTGACCAAAGCCAGCACGCAAATTCTGTCTCAAAAGAAAGTCACTTCCGAACAGCAGAACCTGCTGCGGAACGTCGAACTGATCGCGCAGAACCTTGACCTGATCAGCCGCCTTGCCCGGCGCAGCCTGACATACGCTGAGACTGTGGACCGCAAGGCTTACCTGCGGGCCGATGCCTACACCAAGGTTCTCAAGCAGGTTCGCGACAGCCTTAAACTCATTCAGCCGGCCCTTGCCCGGTCTGACAGCAAATCCGCGGTTCGGATCGGGCAGATCCGTGAAAAGATGGAGGACCTGTACGATCGGGTGTTCCGCACACTGACCGAGGATATGCGCAAGTCCAAGCACACAGCCGATCTTGCGAACAGCCTGCTGGTTGCCAACGAAATCCGACGCATCGGCGACGCGCTCCAATCGATCTCTGAAGCCATCCTGTCGGTCAATCTTGGGCAGCCGGTCCAATTCGAACGTTTTTTCACGCTGAAAAGCCTCCTGCCATTGGCCAAGGACGACGAGCCGGTCGACATGGTCCCCTTGGCGGAAACCCGGTCCGGCAGTGCGATCTCTTCTGTCCGTTCGCGCAGCGAAAACGGGGAACCCGTCAATGCGGTCTTCAAGGACGGGGAACTGCGCAAGGTGCGCGAAGAACGGGCGGGTGTGAAGAGCTGGCACGCGATCTATCCGGGACTGGCCCCCAAGATCCTGTCCTATCAGAAACGCGGCCAATCAGCCGCCCTGTTGATCGAGCATTTGCCGGGCTACACATTTGAGCAGCTGGTCCTCAACGAAAACGACGCCCTTCTGGCGGAAGCCCAGAAGAAGCTGGCCAAGACCCTGAACGACGTGTGGCGCAGCACACGAATGGAAGAACCCGCCGTCATGGCCTCCATGCGCCAGTTGTCCCGGCGCCTGCCGGAAGTTTACCGGGTTCATCCGGAGTTCCGCGCGGAGCCGCAACGTTTCGGCGGGCTGCGTTTGAAATGTTTCGACGAACTCGTCCGGGAAGCCGCGGAGCGCGAAGACAAACTCGAAGCGGCCTTTTCCGTGCACATCCACGGTGACTTCAATCTCGACAATGTCATCTATGACCCGGCGGAAAAGAAGCTGCATTTCATCGACCTGCACCGCTCCCGCTATATGGATTATGTTCAGGACGTCTCCGTCTTCATGATTTCCAATTACCGGCTGCAAATCCAGGACATTCCGGTGCGCCGCCGGCTCGCCAAAGTCGCCTGCGACCTTCAATCGGTCGCTGCAAAATTCGCCCGGTCCCAGAAAGACCGGACCTATGAGTACCGCCTCGCCCTTGGCCTTGCGCGTAGCTTTGCCACCTCCACGCGGTTCGTGTTCGACAAATCCCACGCGCGGCGCATGTTCATCCGCGCCCGTTTCTTGCTCGAACAGGCGCTGGAGTGTCCGGAAGGCAAGGAAGAGCGGTTCAAACTGCCCATCAAGGAGTTGTTCGTTGACTGACATCAAGATCGGGGTCGTTGGCATTCCCGGCAAATGGTCCACAGAAGCCCTTGCCGATGTGATCGCGGCCAAGACCGGCTACCGTCTGGTGATCGACATGGCCGCGGTGACGCTCGATCTGGAAACCGGTGCCGTAATGTACCAAGGCCAGGACCTTTGCGCGCTTGACGGGCTTATCATCAAGAAGATCAGCGAAATCTACAGTCCGCATGCGCTCGACCGGCTGGAGCTGCTGCGTTTTGCCGAAAGCCGCGGCGTCAAAATCTTCTCCCGCCCTGAGGCCGTTTTGCGGCTGATCGACCGGCTTGCCTGCACGGTCTCTCTGCGCGCGGCCGATGCACCCATGCCGGCAACGGTCGTGACCGAAGATCTGAATGCTGCAGAAGCTGCGGTGGAGCGCTATGGCGCGGCCGTATTCAAGCCGCTGTACTCTACCAAAGCGCGCGGTATGTGCATCATCGAAGCGGGCGCTAACGCCCGGGCCGAGATTGCCGCGTTCGCTGAAGACAATCCGGTGATGTACATCCAGCAAAAACTGAACCTTTCCGGCCAGGATCTCGGAGTGGTGTTCCTGGGCGGTGACTACTTATGCACCTACGCCCGGGTCAGCCAATCCGATAGCTGGAACACGACGATCCACAGCGGCGGCAAATATGCGCCCTTTGAGCCGGATGCCGATCTGATCGAGCTTGCTAGAAAAGCACAGACGCCGTTCGGCCTTGATTTCACGACCGTCGATGTCGCACTGACCGACGAGGGCCCAATCGTCTTTGAAGTTTCTGCCTTTGGCGGATATCGCGGGGCCAAGGAAGGCTGTGGTGTCGATGCAGCCGCGGTCCTTGCAGATCATGTGATTGCGAAGGTGACGCGATGAAATCCGTTGCTGATGTGCTTGCCGAGCTAGACCGCGACGGTTTGCCGGAAACGCTTTATCTTGAGACCGGTCCGGTGCGGCTTGCAGTCCGGTGCGATGCGCCGATGGCCGCAGAGTTGCGTCATCACTTGAAAGAAGCGATCGCCGAATCCGGGCCGGTCGCAGCCACCATCGACGTTCTGGAAGGCCAAAGTCTCAACACCCCGCCGGACTGGATCGACTGGGCGCGCGAACCGGGCAAAACCGGGCGCAAGGACGCGTATTTTGATCTGGACGATGGCCGGTTGGTGCACAAGATCCGTACAGGCATGACCTTCCTGCAGTCACCGCAAGCGCTTGCCGCGCTCGGGCCCTGCCTCGCTTATCCCAATCAGGTGATCAACTTCATCAACACGCAGATCCTCAACATCTGCAAGCGGGATGGTTGGGAGATCTGCCATGCGGCTGCCGTAACCGATGGGCACAAGGGCCTTGCGATTGCCGGACTGTCCGGCGGTGGAAAATCGACCGCCATCCTGCGCATGATGGATCTCGAGCCGACCCGTTTTGTCACCAATGACAGGCTCATGGTGCGCGCGGCACCGAACGACACCGAAGGTCTCGGCATTCCCAAAAACCCGCGCATCAACCCCGGCACGATCTTGCACAATCCGTGCCTGGCACCTTTGCTGTCCGACGAAAGAAAAGCAGAACTGCTGCAGATGCCACTTGAAGACCTTTGGCAACTGGAAGAAAAGCACGACCTTTTCATCAGCGAGGTCTATGGCCCGGACCGTATTTCATTTTCAGCTCCCCTAACGGAATTCTGGGTGCTGAACTGGAGCCGCTCTTCGACCGAACCGACGCGCCTCGTGGATGCAGACCTCACCGAGCGGCCCGATCTCCTGGGAGCGATCATGAAAAGCGCGGGTCCGTTCTATCAGGATGCCGACGGTGTCTTCCTGCAAGATGACGATCTGCTGGAGCCGGACGCTTATCTCCGGCAGCTCAAGCGTGTCCGGATTCATGAAGTGACCGGCGCCATCGATTTCGATGCACTAGCTGCTGCTGGCAAGGACCTCTTTGCATGACCGGATCGGCTGCCACAGGACCTATCGCGGTTTTGATCCGCCACGGCGACTACCACCAGCGCAAGAATGTGCCCAGTGCCTTGCAGCCCTTTCCCCTGACGGACAAGGGCAGAGCGCAAGCCAATTCTTGTGGCGAAGAGCTTGCCGCCTGGCTTTCAGACGAACACCTGTCTCTCAATCCGATCGTCTATTCGTCCTGCCAGCTGCGGGCCTGGCAGACGGCCCAGCTCGCGTGTGATGTCCTGATCAAACACGGGCACACCTTGACCATCGAGCAGACACCTTCCCTGGCTGAACGCTCGGTCGGCAGCGCGGCAAATCTGACGGTCGGCGAGATCGAAACCGTCCTTATTGAAGACCCCCGCTTTGACGCGCCTCCCGTCGCATGGAAATCGGACAGCGACTATTGCCTGCCGCTGCAAGGTGCGGAATCCCTGATGATGGCAGGACAACGGGTTGCGGGTCATTTGACACGCACAACAGCTGAACAACCTGCCGGAACGGTGACGCTGCATTTTGGCCATGGGGCTTCTTTCCGGCACGCGGCGCACCTCCTCGGTGTCTTGAGCCGGGATCAGATCGCTCAATACAGCATGCACCACGCCCGGCCGTTACATCTCTGTCACATAGAAAATGGTACATGGGCGCACATTGGCGGGACGTGGAAGATTCGCCAGCTAACGGATAAGACGCTCGATTAGGCCTACAATCATGGCAGTCCATACCGGTCGCGCAGCAAGATCGCACCCAATGCTGCCCCCTGTCTTCGATGATGCGGGTGAACTCGCAGCGCTTCCCCGCAATCTGGAGCCCTGGCCGGTCCATGAAGAGCATTCTGGCGGCAATGCCGGCGCGGTTCGCGCCAGTTTGGTCGCTGCTGCCTCTCACGGCACATGGATCTGGCCGGAGAAACCGGTTGTCTTCATCTCCGACCCGCATGCCGATGCCGACAGTTTTTTGCGGTCCCTTGTTTCAGCCGGTGCGGTCCGCCGCCTTAACGACGGGTTTGTCCTGACGCCCTTCGGCCAGATGGCGAAAATCATCGTCGGGGGCGATTGCCTTGACAAAGGCCCGTCCAATCTCGACATGCTGAACGCACTGAAACGCCTGTTTGATCTTGGCGCTGACGTCCGTCTGCTTGCGGGAAATCATGACTTGAGGCTGCGGCTTGCGATCCGGGCGCTGACCCTGCCGAAGGCCCCGCTCACTGAACACCTTTTTGTCCGCATGGGCCGCAAGATCCTGCCGCTCTTAGCCGAAATCAACACACGTTACGTGACACCGGAAGACCTGGCAAACCTGCCGGACGAGGCGGAGTGCCGTGAGCGGATCTTTCCGTCCAAAAGCTGGAAAGAAACGTTCCCCGCAGCAGCCGCGCCGTATCTGACGCCCTTGGGGATCGAAAAAGAGCTCAAGAAGCTGAAGAAAAAGGCAAAACAGTTTGCCAAACAGGCGGACACGGAAGGCCTCACCATGCGCGAGGTCTATGCCGCGTCCCTGCGGTGCCGGGATCTCTTTTTGAGCCCGGACGGTGCCTACAGCTGGTTTTATTCGGCCATGGATGTGGTCGAACAGATCGGATCCATCGTTTTTCTGCATGCCGGGATCGATGACACCATGTGCGCACTGCTGGCCAAAGACGGCCCCGCCGCCGTCAACGCGCGCTACCGGCTGGAAGCCGAAGATGATCCATTTGCCTTTTATTCCGGCCCGGTTGCCAATCTGGTTCGCACCAAATACCGGCCGGTTGACGGACAACTGACGGCCTCAGGCGTTGAGCTTCTGCACCAGGCTGGCATCAAGATGATCGTTCAGGGCCACGTCAACAACCATAAAGGCCAGCGGATCCTGGCCAAGAACGGGCTGTTGCACCTGGAAGGCGACATCACGCTGGACCGGACCTCCCGCCGTCTGGAAGGCCTCACCGGCATCGGCGCGGGCGCGACGCTTATTTTCCCCTCAGGCGACGTTGTGGGCTTGAGTTCCGACTATCCAAGGGTCAAACATTTCAAGCCAGAACACCATCTTTGAGAAAAGAGTGCCTAGATGCAAAACGGTGATGGAAGTTTCCGCCACGAGTCCCTTCAAAGCCGCAAGTCCATCAAGGCGCTTTTGGAGGCGGTGACCAAGGGCATTGGCAAAGGCGAGTTGACCTTGAGCGATGGCGATGAAGAGATCGTTCTGGAACCGGGCGGCTTGATCACGGTGCGGGTCCGCGCCGAGCGTTCCGGCGGCTCCAACCGCATCGATCTCCGCCTCACCTGGACCGAAACCGCCGACACCCCAAAGCCAAAGAGCGATCTGAAAGTTCGCTGAGAGCTGAAAACCGACGCCGGCTCGATAAGCAAAAGATCATGAACGCCCTAAACCCGTTTCGTGGGGCGCGGCGCGCGAATATCCGTGTAGGCCTGGAAGCAAAGTGGCGGAGAGGAAGGGATTCGAACCCTCGAGACGGTTGCCCGCCTACTCCCTTAGCAGGGGAGCGCCTTCGACCACTCGGCCACCTCTCCGGTAGGCCCCGTGTACGAACAAAAACCCATGAGTTCAAGGGGATTTTTGACTTGGCCCGGTTTTTCCACGAACAGACGCCGGTTCCGTCTTCCCCCGGCACACACGGTGCGGTTCCTGCCTGTTTGACCGCCAGTCCCGAAAGTCTTGCAACGGTAAATTAGAAGCGCTGGATCCGGGAGATTGAATTCAGGCGGTCAACTTCGCCAGGAGGCGCCTGTTTGTTTCCAGATATTGGGGAGTGATGGCTGCGGCGCTGTTTCGAATGCGCATGAATTGTCCAGGCACGCAAAGTGCCAACCCGATACCAAAATCGCGGTTCCTGACAGATTTCACAGCTTGCGGGCGTTCAAGATTTGCGGCGGTATTGAGCCATGGTTTCTGCGTATCTTTCCTCACTGGCGCGCCTTCTGCGCGCGGCCTTGATCCTCATGTGCTTTGCGCTCCCAGCCCGGGCGCAGGACATGACGATCGTTACCGAGGAGTTCCCGCCTTACAACTATTCTCACAATGGCCTTGCCCAGGGACTTTCGAGTGAGGTCGTACAGGCGGTTCTTTCACAAGCCGGACTGACCGCCGAATTTCTGTTTTTGCCGTGGGCTCGGGCCTATCTGACCGCGCAGAACACCAAGAACACGGTGATCTTTTCGATCGGCCGGATCCCGGAACGGGAAGATCTTTTTGAGTGGATCGGCGTCATCGCACCCTACAACACGTCCCTTTACAGACTGGCCAGCAGGACGGATCTAACGGTTGAGTCATTGTCCGATGCAAAGGATTACAGCATTGGCGTTTCAGTCGAAGACGTGATTTACCAATATCTTAAGAGCCAGAACTTCACCAATCTCGATATCGTAGGTGAAGATGTCTTGAACATCCGGAAACTGGCACTCAGCCGGCTGGATCTTATCGCCTTCGACGAAGCCGCTTTCCAGTATTACATCGATTTGGAAGACATCGATCCGGCTATGTTTGATCGGATCTACCGCCTGGACGATATCAGCGGCGGTCTTTACATGGCCATCAATAAAGACAGCGACCCGGAGCTCATCCAGTCTTTAAAGAGCGGCCTTAAGGCAATCAAAGCGGACGGCACTTATGAGCAGATCCTCAACCGGCACCGGGTCATGAATTGATGACCATACCGAAGGCTCCCGGCCAACCAGGCCCTAATGCGGTACGAGACGCATAGGCGCGACTGCAACCTTGCGGAATTTGGCCGCATTTTGCAGCTCTGGTGGATTTTTCAGAGCTGGTAACGATCCGATTCACGCTGCGCCGCCAACCTTTCTAGACAGACTGATTGTCAGTCATTTTCCCGGGCTATGCGCTCTGTGGCTGCATGTCACCGTTTTTCTGATCCTTGCCAACCTCCGTCCCGCCGGGGTCGCACTTCCGGATGCGCCGGTCCCAATCGCGGTGGAGCTCGTGAGACTGACTGCGACCTCCCCGGCCACCGGTTCCTCCGTCTTTCATGGGCGAACAATACCAGCCGCTCCACCATACGTAACACCATATGATGCCGCTATCGCAGCGCCGGGATTTAGCCTTGATACTGAAAGGGCAGAAGAATCCGATTGGCGGGCGGCGGAGAATTGGGTCACGGCCACACGCCTGAGAAGCGCTGAGGTCTTACAGAATCCCCGCTCGGCGCAGGCACGGGCGGCCTTGCAGAGAGTTACTTCACTTGATCGAAGAGAACAGCTGTGTGCGCTGGAGGCGATGGAGCAAGTGGGGGTGCATTCGCAAGGGCTTCGGCCAGACCGGCTGGTGCCCTATGCCCTGAAAAACACAATACAACGCGGCCTGGAACTCTCCGCTCCGGCGGGCGCTCTACGCAGCCAGGGAGACTGGTATGAACTCGCCTACCGCTGCCTGTTGAATGAGGCGGGCGATCGGGTGATGGACTTTCAATTTGCCCTCGGTCCGCTGGTCCCCGAAACCCTCTGGGATGACCATGGACTGGCTGCTGTTCAATGAGTTCTGAAATGTGGTGACGCGGCGATAATATCTGCGCCGCGTCAGGATAGACCGTTGGATGAAGGTGCCGTTTGGCCGGCAGCCTTGCACGCAATCAATGCATCGACAGCCATTCGCGCGCAGAGCGCTGCGCTTCTGCGATCTCGGAGGAACTCATTTCACCGGAGATTTCCTTGCGATAGCGCACAGCTTCCTGGTTGCCTTTCAAAGCCGCAATGTTGAACCACTTGTGCGCTGTAACGAGGTCTGTCGTGCCGTGACGGCCACAGGCGCTGTCCAGGCCCATTTGGAACAGAATGTCAGCTGTCATAGGCTTTTCGCCCATGATGGCCATGTCGTCGGAATGTATTTCATAGCGAGCCATAACGCTCTCCCCTTTTTGTCTAAAAGACTTCCCTAGAAACGAAAGCTTATCTGAAGCTTTTCCCGCCGTTTCATGAGGGTTACTTCATCAGGAGCGCTTAAAGAGGCAGTTAAAAAACAGATTTAATGAAATCCGAACAATAATTTAAGTAAGTCTGAAATTTACCGGATGACAACCATAGCGTTACGAATTGCTGTTTGTTTTCAATAACATTATCGCAAAATTTGACAGGATGGATTCATATTGGATTCACCAAAAGATCGATTGTGCATTTTTTTCAGCCAAGAACAGGAAAAACAAAAGCCGTGAAGAGGGCTGTCTTAAAGGCGTATAGGGATTGCCCCACACGCTGGAAAAGATCCTGTTGGGTCAGGTCGTGATGGTGACCAGTGGGAAGACTTAGGACGGATTGTCGTAGTACCGGCGGGCAAACGCATCGACGATGCCCTCATCGACCAGGTCTTTCACAATCGCATTCAGCTCATCCACCCGCTCGGCCCACTCAGATTGCCGGGAAACGCCGAGAAACAGATTGACCGTATTGCCCGGGCGGTACTCGGTTTTGACGATCCGGTCTCCAAGCCCTTGGGTCTTGAGGTAATAGTCCACCTGGCAGTCGGTGCCGATCATCACATCAAGGCGTCCGCGCTTGGTCATATCTATGAGAATGTTTTCGGCCGCAACACCCAGCTTGTCGAGCGTTGTGTCCTGATCAAACTGTTCGAAATAGGCGGAATGCAGGACGAACCCAACCGTATGCTCGCGCAAGTCCTCATAAGCGGTAATGCTGACTGGGCGGGACGCGGGCGTATAAAAGGCCGTCTCGCACGCATAATAGGGTGTGTCCGTGTAAGCGATGTATTCAGCCCGCTCCTTGCGGTAGGCCAAGCCGGTCATGACATCGACCGCCCCGGTTTGCATCGATGCCAGTCCCCGCCCCCACGGCATTCTCACCACGTCAACCTCTGTTCCAATCCGTTTCCCGACTTCGTGGATAAGATCAAGGTCCAGCCCGGTAAAACCTTCGTCGGTTAATATGCGAAACGGCGGCCATTCGTCGGTGGCCGCTCGGATTGGGTCGGCATGCAAGGGTTTTGTGCTGGCCCCGAAGAGGGTCAGGCCTATGACGACAACACCGACGGCATTTCGAATGTACAAGCTGCCTGCCCAAATTACAGAGGACGATTGATACCCCATTACATGGTCCCCGCCCCCGGTTTTCAATCCTGCTAAAATTAGCCAGTTTAAAGATCAGCAGGGCGCTTCCACAGCGCTCAATGACATTTCGCCCGTGCCTCTTGGACCAAAATATTGCGTGCTCGTGTACGCAGCACTGCAAAAAGTCGCGCATATGACGTTACGTTACGGGTATGCAACCTGGAAATACCACGATACATTCCCTTTCCGTAAACGGAAGTTATTCCGCTTTGGGAGGAACATATGTTGAAATTCAACGCCGCGGCCGCGCTTGTGGCTGCCGGACTGCTCGCAGCTACGACTGCACCGTCTTTTGCCGCCGATGCCAAGGGCGACTGGGAACGCCCAAACGGAGCGTCAAAAATCCGCATCAGCTCCTGCGGTGGTGCGCTGTGCGGCAAGCTCATCTGGCTGCGCGATCCGCGGAACGACACGCAAAACCCCGACGCTTCCAAGCGCAGCCGCCCGCTGCTTGGCGTTCAGATCGTTCAATCCATGAAGCCGACCGGTACGGATGGTCAGTGGCAGGGCAAAGTCTATAACGCGGAAGACGGCAAGACCTATACCGGTTTCATCAAACTGACGTCCGCCAACAAGTTGAAGTTGGAAGGCTGCGTCATGGGCGGTCTGATCTGTAAAGGCGAGACCTGGACCCGCGCAAAATAAGACGCCGACCGTTTTGCCAAGCTCAAAGGTTTGGCCACAGCCCGCTTGCTCTGTCCGCTTTGAATGTGTGGCGCATTTTCGGACCGGGCGGCGGGCATTTCCTTTTGAAGCGCTGGTCAGATAAGCATTTTCTTGTAGCCCAAGTGGCTCTGGTCATAACCGAGACGCTTGTAGAAATGATGGGAGCCTTCGCGTTCCTTGTTTGACGTGAGCTGAACGAGACACGCCTCAGCCTCGACAGCAAGTTTCTCGGCATGGGCCATCATGAGCTTGCCAACGCCGGAGCCCCGCTGATCCGCGCGCACATGGACGCTTTCCAATTCCACCCGCGGGCGGCCCCGAAACGCAAGACCTTTCAGAAAATGGATCTGGTAGGTGCCGATCACCTCGCCTGCCGCATCCAGCGCGACATAAATGTCCATTTCGGGAGCCGCCAGCATGGCCTCGAACGCCGGTCGATACTCCTCAAAACTGCCGTACTCCTTGCCTTTCCGGACGCTGGTCGCCCCGGCATTGATAATGGCAATAATATCGGCCAAGTGGCTATGGGTGGCTTTTTCAATTTTGATCATTGGTATCGCTGGCGGTTGGCAAAAGGACCTGCGGCGTTGGTACCGCGATTCCCATGTCCGGCAAATTGACAAGTCGCTTAAGCCTTGCGAAGGGGTGTGCGCTGCCGTTTTTTGTATCCAATTCCCCGCAAACTTGGAGCCAAACCCATGAAATTTTCCGATCTGCGTGAGGCCAACATCACCCGACAAAAAGAATGGCCCGGCAATGATCAGGCCGACATCGCCTTCCGCGGGCTGGAAGTTGCCGGTGAATTCGGGGAAGTCGCGGAAGCCTTGAAGAAATACTTGCGCGGAACCCGCGGCATCAAGGGCTCCACTGCAGATCTTCAGGATGTCGCCAATGAAATGGCTGATGCAATCATTGCCCTCGATCTGCTCGCCGATCAGATGGGCATCGACCTTGGCGCTGCGGTCACGCGGAAATTCAACGCGACCTCGAAAAAGTATGGACTGGAGACCCAGATCGACGATGCCAAGTCAGTTGACTAAGTGATACAAAAAAGGCCCCGGAAATCCGGAGCCTTCTCTTCTTTTAAAAAAAAAGAAAACCTTATTCCAGGCCGATCTTTTGTTTCAAAAGATCGTTCACCGCTTGCGGGTTGGCCTTGCCTTTGGAGGCTTTCATGACCTGGCCGACGAACCAGCCGACGAGGTTCGGTTTGTCCTTGGCCTGCTCGACCTTGTCCGGGTTGGCCGCGATGATTTCGTCGACGATGGCCTCAATCGCACCGAGGTCTGTCACCTGCTTCATACCGCGGTCTTCAACGATCTGGGCCGGGTCGCCGCCCTCTGTCCAGACGATCTCAAAGACGTCCTTGGCGATCTTGCCGGAGATTGTGCCCGCCTTGATCAGATCGATGATCCCGCCAAGTTGAGCAGCTGAGACTGGAGAGGTCTCCAGATCCTTGCCTTCCTTATTGAGGCGGCCGAACAGCTCGTTGATCAGCCAGTTGGCGGCCAATTTGGCATCGCGGCCCTTGGCAACTTCCTCAAAGAAGTCTGCTGACGCCTTTTCGGCAACCAGAACATCGGCATCATAGGCGGTCAGACCAAAATCCTTGACGAACCGGGCCTTCTTGTCGTCCGGAAGTTCCGGCAAGTCAGCGGCCAGCTCATCGACGAAGCTCTGCGTGAATTCCAGCGGCAGCAGGTCCGGGTCCGGGAAGTAGCGGTAGTCGTGCGCTTCTTCCTTGGAGCGCATGGAACGGGTCTCGCCCTTCACGCTGTCGAACAGGCGGGTTTCCTGATCAATGGTGCCGCCATCTTCCAGGATCGCCATCTGACGGCGCGCTTCATATTCAATCGCCTGGCCGACAAAGCGGATGGAGTTGACGTTCTTGATCTCGCAGCGCGTGCCGAATTCGCCGCCCGGACGGCGCACCGACACGTTGACGTCGGCGCGCATGGAGCCCTGGTCCATGTTGCCGTCACAGGTGCCGAGGTAGCGCAGGATGGTGCGCAGCTTGGTGAGATAGGCCTTTGCCTCATCCGCCGAGCGCAGATCCGGCTTGGAGACGATCTCCATCAAGGCAACGCCGGACCGGTTCAGGTCCACAAACGACATGGACGGATGCTGGTCGTGCAGGGACTTGCCGGCATCCTGTTCAAGGTGCAGACGCTCAACGCCGATCTCGACCTGCTCATCCGGCATATCCAGAAGGATCTTGCCCTCGCCAACGATCGGCTGCTTGAACTGGGAGATCTGGTAGCCCTGCGGCAGATCCGGATAGAAGTAGTTCTTGCGGTCGAAGACGGATTTCAGGTTGATCTCCGCCTTCAGGCCGAGGCCCGTGCGGATTGCTTGGCGGACGCACTCCTCGTTGATCACCGGCAGCATGCCGGGCATCGCCGCATCGACGAGCGAAACGTTGTTGTTCGGATCCTGTCCGAATTCGGTCGAGGCGCCGGAAAAGAGCTTGGCGTCGGAGGTGACCTGGGCATGGACTTCCATGCCGATCACGATTTCCCAGTCGCCGGTCGCGCCCTTGATGAATTTCTTCGGGTCGGGAGTGCGTACGTCGACAATCGTCATGGGGCGTTCAATCCTGTGTTCGTCAAAAGCGCTCGCTTGGAAGGTCACGGCCGGACAGCCGGAGCGCTGGTTTTTGCAGCCCTGATGCCTAGTCGGGAATTGGTTTTACTGCAAGGCTTTCCTTGCTCAAAGCTGGCGCTTTCGCACAAGGAGCAGGGAACGGTGGCAGTCGCTGCCTCTCTCCTGAGCAGATTGCCAGCGGGTTGACCATTGACGCTGCATCATCGTGATCAGGTTTCTGTCTCGCCCGGTCCCTTGGGGTGCTGTGCCTGACCGGTGCGCATGATGAAGCCGATCAGAACGGCGACGGCCTGATAAAGCTCCATCGGGATTTCATGATCGACTTCAATCTGCGACAGCGCCTCGGCCATCATCGGGTTCTGCTCGATCGGCACCCCGGCCTCGCGGGCTATGTCCTCGATCCGCTGGGCCGCCGTGCCCGTTCCCTTGGCGCTGACAACCGGCGCGCCGCCATCTTCATATTCCAGAGCAACTGCGATTTTTTCGGGTTTCGTCGGCGTGGTCATGGACACTCTCACGATTGGCGGTTGATGAGGGCGCCATACTTGGCAGCAGTTTTTGGCGGAAGGCCGCGGATGAAGCGCAGTTCCTGAAGATCCAGCCCGGCATCGGCGAAAGCCGCCTCCATCGTTTCCTGAAGACCGGACAGGAGATCAAGGGTCTCCTTGCGGTCCACCCAGAGGGAGATGTAAGTCCCACCGCCCCGGAGGCTCACGGCCGCTTCGAGCGGACCGGTTGCGGTGAGATCCAGTGCAAAACGCAGCCGCCAGGCCGGTTCTTCGTCCTCGTCTGCGCTGTTGCCCCCGCCGTCGCGGCCAATCTGCATTTGCATCACCGCCGTGTCCTGGCCGAGCGCCAGCGGCAATTCCAGAACGGTGTCCATGGGCTTGGCCGCTGCGGCCTGCGGGCCGTCATCCCCTGCAAGACCGGCGTTGGTCAATTGAGTGAGACGCATGCGCGCCAATGCAGCATCTGTTTCCTGGAGCAGCGACTGCAGATTTTGCGGCGCGGACCCGGCCCAATAGCCACTTGAGGTTTGCGGGGCCTGGCCTTGAGGACCAGAAGAGCGGGAGGCGGGAGCTGGCTGGCGCGCTGGAAACCGGACGGCAGGTTCCGCGCCGAGGCTTTGCAGCAAGCCGCGAAATGCCAAAAGAGCGGTCTTCAGATCGGGCACGGGAGACTGTTGCGCGCCAGTAGGCAACGGCAACCGTCCCTCCCCGCCCTGACCGGACAAGCGGACGGTCTGCTGCAAGGACTGTCCGGTTATCTGTTGTCCGGAGTTCAGGCGCAGTCCCAAAATCTGCTGCATGGCCTTTTGCACAGCGTCAGGAACGGAGGCCTTTCCGGCTGCCTGCGCGGACATCAAGGACCCGATTTGCGCAAAAAGATTGCCGAGGCTGGCCTGTTGTTCTGCCAAAGGCTGGCGCAAGGCTGCCGCTGCCTGCTGAACCGGCGTTGAAGCTGCCGGACCGCTCCCTTGAGAGGCAATGGCCGGTTGACCGGGCGTTGCCATGCCCGGTTTGGCGGAAACATAGGCCTGAGCCTGCGATTGCGCACTGGCACTGACCGGCGGAGGGGGCCCCGCTTGGACATTGGCGTTATGGGCCGCTGTCCCATATGCGGACGTTGAAGTTGATTGAGGAGCCACGACAGTCTGATTGACTGCGGGCTGAGGCAAAGCCTGCCCGCCCGGCTGAACCGCGCCCTGTGGCCCGCCCGCAATTGGAGGTGGAACAGCTCCGGTTCCCACCGCTGCCCCCTGCCCTGCAGTTGATACTGTTTGAGAGATCACCCCACCCGGCGGCGCTCCTTGCGGGGATAACGCTGACGCTTGTGTGGAAACGCCCGCTTGTGCTCCGGGAGCCGCACCTGGAGCCCCTTGCGCCGGAGGCGCTTGCCCTGATGCTGATGTCACAGATGTTGGAGAAGCCCCAGTCTGCGGGATCGCTTGACCCGCGGCAGGCTGGCCCGAGGCGGGGGGAACGCCGGGCGCTCCTGTACCGGTTGGCACCCCAGCTGGTAAACCGGCAGGCGACGGCCGCCCGGTCTGCGGTGTCACCGGTGCGGTCGGTATCGGGCCAGTGCCGGGCGATTGCAGTGGAGCCCCGCCGGTGGCTAATGCCGGGGTAACCACCGGAGCTCCAGCAGGAGTTGAACCTCCTGCTGGCACCTGAGCTGGCGAAGTCGCACCAGCTTGCAGCGGACCAGACGCTTGCGGGCCAGAGACTTGCTGACCTGAGACCTGCGTTCCGGACACCGGCCCTCCTGGCAGTGGCGCACTGGCTCCTTGCGAAGGGATCGGTCCACCGGCCGCGGAAGGCACGGAGACCGTAGTCTGCGGGCCGGATTGCGCGCTGACTGGAGCGCCCGGCGTTCCAGGCGCCGGACCGCCGGAGGGCAGCGGCGGAACGACGGTGCCCTGCCCTGTGCTAATGATTGGCGCACCGGCAACCGGACCACCGGCTCCCGCCCCTTGTGCCGGCAGAGGAGCCTGTCCGCTGCCTGAAGGGGGTGCAGGTTGCGCCGGCTGGGACGGAACCGCACTTGCCGGCAATTGCCCGGGAACCTGGGCCTGATTATGTACAGAGAGTTGGCTCGGTGCGGCAGGCTGGGTCAGGATCTGGCCGGGAAGTTGGGGCTGAACAGCACCGCCCGGTTGGGCGGGTTGCGGCAGCACGCCGGTTGCCTGAAGAAACTGGGCCAAAACAGGTGCCGGCCGCGGTAAAGATGGCTGCACGGGTTGCGGCTGTCCGGACGGCTGCCCGGTTGGTGGAGGCGCTTGTTGCGGCAACTGCTGGCCAGTCTGCTGCGCCGGTTGTTGCGGCAGCTGTTGCGTTGGTTGCTGTGTTTGTTGCGGCACCTGAGGATTTGCCTGAGGCGGCGGCGCAGATGCAGCCGGTTGGGATGCCGGAGTTTGCGTATTTGCCGCTGTGGGCTGGGTCGCGACCGATTGACCGGTGTTTTGCGGCGGCGTGGGTGTTGCAGGTTTCGCCGCATTGCTGTCGTGCGTCAGAACAACAGCGGGCTGTTGCCGGGTGCCGGAAACCGAGAGCGTGACATTGCTTCCGACAGGTAAGGGTGACGGCACGCGCAGATCGATCGATTTGGCGTCGGCCGACAAGCGGACGACACCGCCCGGAAGATTGGCCTCCACCTTCGCACGCAGTTCGGTGCCAGGCTCCAGGGCCTGGGGGGCAGCTCCACCTTGCGTATTTGCTGGCAGCGGCTGTGCGCTGACCGTTTCCACCATGACACCGTCTCCAGGGTCAGTCTGAGCACACCGACTCTAACGCGCCGAGTATGGCTGCTTTCTTAAAGCTTGGCGAGAGTTGACCCTGATCAAGGCGGGGACTGGAAGATGTCTCCATCCTCGACGTCAGAATGGATCGGATCAGGACGGGATCCCGCCAAAAACTTCACGGGCTTGCCAAGCGGCATAAGCTGCCAGGCCCAGAGGACAGAGGAGTTCCCTGTGAACTGGATGGACCGATTGAACGAACGCGCCGAATTGATGGGCCGCATGCTGGACACCATCGGCGCGATGAAAGGCTTGCCAGAGGGTGTGCAAGCCGATGTGGACATGGAAACGGCTGCCCGCCGTTGCATGAGCTGTCAGGAAACCGAAAAGTGCCGCCATTGGCTGGAGCATCACGAAGATGGCGCAAAAGCCCCGCTCAAGGACTGCCCCAACGCCGTTCTCTTTGAAAGCTGGCTGAAAGTCTGAACGAAGCGCACGCTTTCAATCCAGCGGCTCAACGACACACATTTTTTCCGGATAGATCCGGCGGCACCTTGGACTATTTAGCGACTGGCGGCGTTCGATCAGAATGTTACGCTTCATCAGCTATTTGGGAGGTGCTGCATCATGGGCAAAGGACTGTCTTTACTTTCAAGCCTTGTCATTCTGCCGCTATTGGGCGGACCAGCCTTGGCTCAGGTCTATGGCCATGAATACGAGGAAAATGCGGCCCCCATTCGAGAAGGCGAACAGCCGGTCGTCCCACTGGACACACAGGACCCGAGCTTCAACGCCTGGCGGACTCCTCTTCCGAGTTATGAAGGTCTAAGGGAAGATCGCGAACCCGGAATTGTCGATCCGCAGCGCTTCTTTGGCCAAGGCTACATGCAACTCCCGACGTTCCTGCATCAACCGCTGGCTTTTACCCCCGAAGATCTTTCGGCCAGTGAAGTTGACGTTGCGATCATGGGCGCGTTCACTGACATGGGCAGCGGTGCCCGCGGTGCCTCCCGCGGGCCCAATGCTGTTCGGAACTCGTCGATTTATCTTGGGTACGGCGCACGTCAGCCGCACATGCATGTGATGGTCGACCCGCTCACGGACATGACGGTCGTTGATTATGGCAATGCGCCAAATGACATGATGAGCACGGAGCGCACAATCCATGCAGTCCGATCCTTCGTTCGCCAGGCGGCCGAAGTACAGCATGAGGACGGCAGCCGGGTCATTCCCTTCATCATCGGCGGCGACCATTCACTCATGTATCCCGATGTTGCCGCGCTTACCGATGTTTACGGCAAGGGCAATGTCGGTGTCGTACATTTCGATGCCCATTATGACGCCGGCAAATACGGCATGGGACATCTGATCAATCACGGGATGCCGGTCTACAGATTGATTGAAGAGGGCCTCGTTGAAGGCAAGAACTTCATCCAGGTCGCGCTGCGCGGCTACTATCCGGATGAAAAAGCTTTCGAATGGATGCGCGACAACGGGTTCCGTTATCACACAATGGCCGAGATTGAACGCCGTGGGTTCGATGCCGTCATGGAAGACGTGATCAAAGAGGCAAATGACGGGCCGGAACACATCTTTGTCTCTTTCGACATCGACACTCTGGATCCGGCCTTCGTTCCCGGCACCGGTACACCGGAACCCGGCGGGTTGATGCCGCGCGAGGTGTTCCCGATCGTTCGGCGGCTGTGCGCAGAATCGAATGTCGTCGGCTTCGAACTTGTCGAGCTCGCCCCCTTGATGGACCCGACCTATGTCTCGGCACTGAACGCAAACAGGGTCATCCGCGAGTGTTTGACTGGCATCGCCATGCGCAAACAAGGCCTTACTGACCCGCATTATCTTAGCCCGCTTACGGTCACGCATGGGCAAGGTGAGAACTGATCGCCGTCTTCTGACCGGTGCTCTTCTGCTAGGGCTTTGGGGTGGCTCTGCCCAAGCAGAGCCTTTAACTGTCGATTGGAGTGAACTGCGGGCAGACCGGCCATCATCCTGCAGCGCATTGCTGGAAAACTATCTGACCCAGCCCAAATGCACGCAGCAAGCGGCTTCTGCCCGACTGCTCTCACGCCAGTACGAAAAATGCGCGCCCGGATCAGCTGGCCTCGACGGGAAGACCGTTCGCATTGCCGGATATGCACATCCACTGGAGTTTCAGTTCAAGGATGTGAAGGAGTTTCTGCTCATTCCCCCCCTTCGGCAGGATTGCACACATCCACCGCCGCCCCTGCCGGACCAGGTGATTTCCGTGCAATTTCCAGACGGTTTGGAGGTAAATGCGGACCCTGTCTGGGTGACCGGTGTGTTGCGGCGCGAGCGGGTCAAAACACACCTGGCAACGGCAAACTATACGATGCAAGCCACATCAGTGACACAGGCCACCATACCTGAAGTCAGCCCCACCAACTGAGATTCGTATACCAATACAGCGCGGCATACCGTGCTGTTGTAGGTCGAGGCCGGCCGTAGAATGGCCCCGGATCAGGTCCGGGGCGGCGCCAAGTGGGTGTCGGGCGCGCTACTCCAAAAGCTGAGAGTATCGATTTCCGCTGTCCCGGCCCTGAGCCGGGACCTGCTCTCCGGACCTATTCAGCCGACCGGCGCCGGCGGTTGAGCCAATAGGCCACCGCACCTGCTGCCGCACCGCCTATGAACCGGAACGGGAACATGGCAAGGGCGCCCGCATCCTGGGAGATCGGTTGCGGCAATTGCAGCAAACCCACCGCAGTCTCAAGCATCAGCGACAGGGCAGCAGCCGCAAACCCGGCGATCCACAGCTTCACCGGCTGATCGGCGCGCCAGCCAAGGTAAACCCCGATCAACAGCGCAAACGGGTTTAAAAGCCCGGAAAGCGTGAACAGATCGATCCATGTATCAGAAAGCGTCATCATGGCGCTGTCTTAGCCGTGCAGCCATCAAAAAGCGAGCGCAATTGCGTCGCAGCCGAGCTTTTCCGGTTGGGTCGTGGTTTGGGCCAAATGGCCGGCAAAGCTTTACAATCGAAGAAAAGCCGTTACGTAACCCCTCACGCTTTCACGCCCGGATCACTTGAAGCCCCCGGCAGCTATTGGACCCGTCTGACTGTATGACCTTAAGCCCCGCCAAAGCCAAAACAGATGAAACGATCGAGATGCTGGAAACCAGCGATCGGCGGCTGGGCATCGTCTGTTCCCATTGCGCCCGGTTTCGCTATCTGAAACTGACCAACTACGCGCTGGAAGACACACTCTCCTCGCTCACCAAATCCCTCAAGTGTTCCCGCTGCGGTTCCGATGAGGTTGAGGCGATCGCAGTTGAGCGCGATGAAAAGAGCGGCTACTGGCCGGCGGAACGCAGCTGAGCAATCTGCTCGCTTGCAGGATTGCAACACACGACAGGCATCTGACCGCCACTCTCTTTCAGTCTCTTGTTGCAGCATAGTCATCGTGATATCGACAGCGCGCAATCTTTGAGAGGTTTTATGCGCGGAACTCGCGAGTCCCGGTAAACCCGGCTCGTTTCAGGACCTTCGACTTTCACCAGAAGGCTCCCAACCAGCCGGGACAACAAAAGCACCACACCGCATGCGTTTGCTGCGGTGAGAGGTTTCTTTTGCTCAAAGACTGAAAATCAACATCAATGGACATTTCCAAAGCCGAACAGCGGGTGCTGCACCTGCTGGCTCAGGGCGGCTATATCCTTGCCGAGAAGGACGAGGACGGCCGTATTCTGAAATATGAGACGATCACACGCGATGGCTGGTTCTGGGGCGGTTGCTCGCAGCAGCTTTTCCAGAAGCTGAAGTACCGGCGTCTGATCTCTTCGAAAAACAGCGGCCCCTACCGGATCACGAACCTTGGCCTCAAACGTGTCAGGTCTCAGCTCGACAACCGGTAACCGCTCCCCTCACCGCCCCGGCCTCAGCGCCGGGGCCAATTCTCCACTCCAAGGCAGGTCCCGGATCAAGTCCGGGACAGCTAGCCACGACAAACGAAGCCATGTGCAAGAAGGCATGCAAGAGCTCAGAGCTCCTCCGGCAAGTCCGGCCGGTCTCCCATAAGATAGCGCGGGCCGCGGCCATGGCGGTTGGCAGCGTCGCCGGCATTGTAGAGCTGGCATTTTTTCATCGACAGGCAGCCGCAGCCGATGCAGCCGTCCAGCTTGTCCCGCAACGCGGTAAGGCCTTCGATCCTGGCATCAAGGTGTTTTCGAAAGTCCCGGCTAATCCGGGTCCAGTCGGCCTTGGTCGGTGCCCGGTTGTCCGGCAGCTTCTCCATCTGCGCCGCGATCTCGGAAATCGAAAACCCGAACTCCTGCGCCACCAGTACAAAGGACAACCGCCGGATATCGGCCCGCATAAACCGGCGTTGCCCGCTCTCGGTCCGGACCGGCGCGACCAGGCCCTTGGTTTCATAAAACCGGATTGCGGACACTGCCAATCCGGTCCGCTCTGCCAGCTCCCCGATGGACAGCGTATCTGTGCCTTTCACAAGCCTCTCCAAAAAATTGACTTTATCCTCTTGACCTCAACTTAAGTTGAGGAATTATCTCTGGTGTCCATCACAAGTCAACGTGAAAGGACACACCATGTCAGGCGCATTTCTGGAACACGTGAATGTCACTGTGAGTGACCCGGAAGCCACCGCAAGGCGGCTCAAGGACTGGTTCGGTTGGGAGGTTCGCTGGAAGGGCAATAGCCTCGGAGGCGGCATCACCTACCACATCGGCAATGAAACCAGTTACATCGCGGCTTACAACCCGCCGAAGGAAACGGCCGCCATGCCGGGCGAAAGCTACGGCATCCGTGGCGGGCTCAATCACATCGCGGTCGTAGTCGACGATCTGGATGCCACCGAAGCCCTGATAAAGGCGGGGGGCTACGAAACCAAGAACCACGCCGATTATGAGCCTGGCCGCCGGTTTTACTTCGATGATGATGATGGCATCGAGTTCGAGGTGGTCAGCTATGCGGAGTGAACTTGACCGGCACATGCTCGGACCATCGGTGCCGCGGGCTTTTTCACCGGAAACCTACTCGGCCTTGCGGGCCGATGGGTTTCTCGAAGACGGACAGATCCGCCGTGATCTCGTTCCCCACCTGGTGAACTCTCAGACCGTTCAGGCCAGATTTGGCGGCCACGTTTCCGCGGCCTTCGGCAGTCTTTTCGGCGCACTCTTCAAAAAGGTGCGCCGGATCTAACGTTACGGAGCTGCGTTGGCACTTGGCCAGCGGCAACGGCCCTGCACCTCTTGAGATTGTCACAGCTCCCTCGTTCAGAGCTGTGACCTCTCGCTTATCTTGTTTCGCAGACCGCTTACCGCGGCGCCATGCGAATGGCACCATCGAGGCGGATGGTCTCGCCGTTGAGCATGTCGTTTTCGCAGATCGATTTGACCAGCTGGGCATATTCCGTCGCCCGGCCCAGACGGGACGGAAACGGTACTTGTTGGCCAAGCGAATCCTGAACCTCCTGAGACAACCCGAGCAGCATCGGCGTTTCAAAGATGCCCGGCGCGATGGTCATGACCCGGATGCCCAGCTTGGACAGATCCCGGGCGACCGGCAACGTCATTCCGGCAACTCCGGCTTTGGAGGCCGCATAAGCCACCTGGCCGATCTGACCATCAAAAGCTGCCACAGAGGCCGTGGAGACGATAACACCGCGGCCACCATCAGCAGTCACTGGGTCCAGCGAGGACATACCGGTGGACGCCAATGCGATACACCGGAAAGAGCCGATCAGGTTGACCGAGATGACTTTTTCAAACATGTCCATCGGGTGCGGTTCGCCGCGCGATGTTGTCTTGCCAACCGGCGCGATCCCGGCGCAATTGACCAGAATACGCTCCTGGCCGTGGGCGGCACGGGCGGCTTCGAATCCGGCTTCAACGCTCGCCTGATCGGTCACGTCGACATCGGCAAAAACACCGCCGATTTCCTTCGCAACCTGTGCGCCCTGCTCCCCGTTGCGGTCGAACAAGGTGACCTTCACGCCCTCGGCCGCCAACATGCGTGCAGTGGCCGCGCCAAGACCGGAT
>ERZ1023313.126-NODE-126-length-32793-cov-5.093897_pt1 | contig 32793 bp, 35 predicted proteins | sample MGYA00521233_ERZ1023313 | MGnify/ENA primary metagenome ERZ1023313 (study PRJEB32759, sample SAMN07749866) | skin metagenome | biome: transportation; feature: city; material: polyester macromolecule | host: Homo sapiens | place: Hong Kong:TKO line | collected... | reverse complement strand
CGCCCTGGAATTCCTGGCTGCCGGCACTGTGCAAGCTGAACTGGTGGCTATTCAGTTCGGCCCGCACGCGGCCCGGATGCGGCGGGCCGTCAGGATCGAGACAGGCATCCCCACCTGCGTCGGCATCGGTCCCACCAAGACCCTCGCCAAGCTCGCGAACTTCGCCGCCAAGAAGAACCCGATCTTCGCGGGCGTCTGTAACCTGATGAACCCCCAGGTGCGGGACTATGTGATGCACCGCATCCCCATCGGGGAGATATGGGGCGTTGGCCCCGCCACCGAGGCCAAGCTGACCGGCCAGGGCATCAAGAGCGCGGCGGCGCTGCGCGATCTGGGCGGCGTCGATGTCGTCTATGATCCGGTTGGTGGAGATCTCGCTGAACAAGCGCTTCGGGCGACCGCTTGGGAAGGGCGCTTCCTGGTGATTGGTTTTGCCTCGGGGGATATTCCGAAAATCCCGCTTAACCTCACCCTTTTGAAAGGCTGCGACATCCGGGGTGTATTCTGGGGGGCGGCGATCAAGAAAGATCAGGACGGCCACAAGGCCAATATGCGCCAGCTTCTGACCTGGGTGAATGAGGGCAAGCTCAAGCCGCACATTCACGCCGTTTATCCATTTGAGAAGATAGGAACGGCGCTGGATGAAATTGCGGCACGGAAGGTGTTTGGCAAGGTTATTCTCGTGCCGTAGTCTGGCAGAACTACCATCCATTGCACCGAAAGCTGCCCTCCATGTCTTCCACTGTCGATGTTCGCGTTACTGTCGCAGATCTCTCCAACGGTGGCGCGTGGATGGGTGGCAGGCTCATGCCGATTTCCGAGGCCGCATTGCCGGTCACGGATTGGGGGCTGATCCACTCAGACATCACCTATGATGTGGTCCCGGTACTGGACGGCGCATTTTTTCGTTTGCCCCATTATTTGGCCCGTTTCCGCCGCTCGATGGACGAACTGCGGCTGGACCCTGGATTGAGTGATGAGGAGATAGAAGACGCCCTTCAATCACTCGTGGCGGCGACGGGATTGCAAAAGGCCTATGTGGCCATGGTCACCTCCCGGGGCGTGAACCAGGTGCCGGGTTCGCGAGATCCGAGGGACTGCAAAAACCACTTCTTTGCCTGGTGCGTGCCATATATTCACGTCATCCGGCCGGAGATCGCGGAGAGAGGCGCCCATGTTCATGTTGCTAAGACCGTGCACCGGATTTCGCCCGGCAGCGTCAATCCGAAGGTCAAAAACTACCATTGGGGGGATTTCACCAAGGGGCTGTTTGAGGCCAAGGACCACGGCGCGGAGACTGTCATTTTGCTGGATGATAATGGCAACGTGACCGAAGGACCGGGTTTCAATGTGTTTGCCGTGAAAGGTCGAACGCTGGTGACGGCCGAAAGCGGTGTTTTGGAAGGCATCAGCCGTCAGACGGTGCTGGATATCGCGGCAGAACAGGGTCTTGAGATTCAGATCCGGGCCTTGACGCTCAGCGAGTTTTTCGAGAGCGACGAGGTTTTCATCACCACGTCCGGTGGCGGCGTCGCACCGGTCACCCGGGTGGATGACCGGATCTTTTCAAATGATGCGCCCGGCCGGATCACGACAGCGCTGCACAAGGCCTATTTTGAATGGGCCGCCCGTCCGGAATACCGGACGGAGATTTCTTATCGGGATTAAGCCTCTGTTCCGCTAATAGAAATATTGATTAGGCAGCACCCTATTGCGCTCCTTTAAACGCGCAATCGCTTCATCAAGCTTCTGATAGAACTCATTGAGTGGAAACGTGATTTTCTTAGCTTTCATCGAGCGAGGAAACATCTCTAATGCGACATCATCGATGCCTTTGTCCTGATTTAGGATGCAGATTAGATCTCCGGCGTAGTATATCTCGGCAGTAAGTTGCTCATACTTGCAGTCACTACTGAGCTGAATTTTAAAGCTTTCATCGTCCATCGCTTTTTGCCGTTAGGCCTCAAACACCGCAACAACAGGCGCGTGATCGGATGGTTTTTCCCAGCCGCGGGCATGACGCAGCACTTCCGTGCTTTTGATGTGGATTGATGCCGGTTCGGACACCCAGACATGGTCCAGACGGCGGCCCTTGTCGGCTGCCGACCAGTCTTTTGCCCGGTAGCTCCACCATGTGTAGAGCTTTTCCTCCATCGGTGTGAACTGGCGCATGGCGTCCAGCCAGCCGCCGGTTTCGCGGACGGTTTCGAAAAGCTCGGTCTCGATTGGTGTGTGTGAGACGACCTTCAACAGTTTCTTGTGAGACCAGACATCGTGTTCATAGGGCGCGACGTTCAAGTCACCGACCAGAACGGCGGGTTTGGCGGTTTCGGCGCCTTGCAGCCACTCTTGCATCTCGCCGAGGAAATCCAGCTTGTGGCCGAACTTGTCGTTCTTTTCCCGGTCAGGTTCATCGCCGCCCGCCGGCACATAGAAATTGTGAACCCGTATTGCAGCTCCGTTGAACGGCACATCGACTGCCACATGCCGACTGTCGCCAACATTGCAGAAATCTCGCTTCTCGACATTGCTCAATGGCAGCTTGGAGAGCGTTGCAACCCCGTGATAGCCCTTCTGGCCATTGATGGCCATGTGCTCATAGCCGGCCGCCCGGAAGGCTTTTTCCGGAAAATTTGCGTCCGGGCATTTAGTTTCCTGCAGGCAAATGACGTCCGGTGCGACTTCCTCGATCAATTGTTCGACAATCGGCATGCGCAGACGCACGGAATTGATGTTCCAGGTTACGAGTTTAAGCCGGTTTGTCATGAGGATCCTTGGGCTGATCAGCCTTGAATGAGAATTTGGATGAAGCCGCGTATCGTGCAGCGGCGGGATCGTCAACAATAGTCTCCGCCTGGTCAACCCGATACCATCATCTCTCCTGACAAAGGAAACGGTCCCCTATGTCTGAAAGGGCCAAGGGAACCTTGCATGGATATGCAGTTTGATGGCTCTGCTGCCGACTTTGATCCGCCGCATTTCAGCCGTAGTCAGGTGATCGTGAAGTTGGCTACGTAATTTTGCTTGGAAATTCGAGTTTCGTCCACGTTCCGTTAGGAACTCCATAGCATTTTAGCGGTCGAAAAAACCTTTTCTTAACCCTGCCGAGGTTGCTGTGCTCGCAATGATCAAAACGGTTTGTTCTTTGGTCGGTTTCGCGTTTTTGAGCGCGTGTTCTGCCTATGATTTTCCAGATCCGACACCGGAGGACTTTGCGGTTCACGGGATCGATATCTCAAGATGGCAGGGGGATATCGACTGGGACCGGGTCCGCCAGTCCGGCGTTGCCTTTGCCTGGATCAAGGCCACCGAAGGCGGGGATCACGCCGATCCCCGGTTTGTCGACAACTGGATTGGGGCCCGGAAAGCCGGTGTGCGGCGTGGGGCTTATCACTTCTATTACTTCTGCCGTCCGGTCGAGGAACAGATCTCGTGGGTCAAGGAAGTTGTTCCAGTCGATCCGCAGGCTTTGCCGCTGGTTCTGGATATGGAGTGGAATGCGCACTCCAAGACCTGTACAACGCGTCCGCCTCGGGAGCGGATCCTTCCGGACATGAAGCTCTTCCTGGACGAGATGGAGCGCCACTATGGCAAGCGGCCGGTGATCTATTCTTCCGTGGACTTTCACCGGGACCGTCTTGTGGGGGCGTTCCCGGACGAACACTTCTGGCTGCGCTCAGTGGCGACCTATCCGAACAACATCTACGAACAGCGGGACGACTGGGTCTTCTGGCAATACACTGCAGAAGGCCGGATCCCGGGCATCAAAGGTGATGTCGACCGCAATGCCTTCTTCGGCACGAAGTCGCAATTCCGGGACTGGCTCAACGGTGAACTGAAGCGCTAGCGTCATCCCTGTTGGCGAGATCAGTTCACCTTGATCTGATGGGTGACATCCTTGCCGTTGCTGACGGTGACTTGCTTGAAGCCGATCAGTTTGCAGAAATCGAGGAAATTCAATTCCTGCGGCTGGTCGGTGCGGGCGAAGAGCTCGGTGCCCCTGGCCATGGAGGTCAGCGACGCCAAAAGGGCGCGCATCCGGTAGAGCGTGTCGTACTGACCGTCTCCTGTGGCGACGATGATCAGTTTTTCCAGCTCCGCGCCCTTGGCGAACAGGTGGTAGCCGGGGGCATAAGCTTGCTTCGACTGTTGAGCGGCAAGACCGATGACAAAGGCTGCTCTTGAGCGCTTGTTTGCATCAAGGGCTGTTTCAACGTTTGAAATGTAGGGCTCACTTGTCTGAGGAGCTGGATAATAATAGCCCGCATGCGAATCGAAGGCACTGGACGGCAGCGTGCCCGCTGCCAAAACCGCCGCTATACATGCGCCTTGAAATGTCCGGCGTGCGCAGGCCTTTAGAATAGAATCGATCACGTTTTGAGCCCCCCTGAAGATAAGGCTCTATGAAGTCTGGTCTTCTGACCGAAATCAAGGGCGAACATGATACCGTCTGAACGCGGAAACGCTTGAGGGTGCTATACTTTCGCCACGTTATCGGCTCACATGGTCGATGTCTGGGCAGATAAACAGGAGTTTTGAGGATGTTGAACCGCTTTGCGATGACTCTGGCCGCTGCGGTCCTGACAATAACACCGGCTCTCGCCCAGTCCGGCGGCCCGGCAATCGCCTACACCACGGCCAATTTGAACATGCGCGCTGGGCCCGGAACCAACTATCCGGTGCTAACAACCTTGCCGCAAGGCGCCGGGGTCACCGTGTTCGGCTGTACGGCCGACTTTCAGTGGTGCGATGCGGCCTTCACGACAGTCAAAGGCTGGGTCTCGGGGAAATATCTCAGCTATGGCGTTCAGGGCCGGTATTATGGCCAACCGATTCCGCGGTCCGGGATCTATGTGGGTGTGCCGCGCTATCAACGGAACTACCCGGTCTATGGGCGTGGTCCGGTAAGGGTTCAGCCCCTGCCCGGCTACCGCCGGTACTGAACCGACGATCGATCCGGCAAAGGAAGGAGCGCCCGTATTTTGGCGGGCGCTTTCGTTTGGCAGTGACTGCCATCCTCCCGCACCACGCCGTTCTTTTGAGTGGTTTTTAAACGTATATTGGAAGATATCGTTTCATCGCTGTCTGTATTATATTTAATAATTTCATTAAGTTCTTGTGGGTCCTTCAGAAAGCTGCGCTGGATTTGCGACATGAACCGTAGATGAATGGCTCTGTTGCAATTGGGCCATCTTAAATCTCCACATCATTGCCGTGTCATGGGCCGTTTTTGGAGAGAAGATCATGTTGAAGCAAGCCGCATTGGTGATGATGGCCGCAGGGTTTCTTACGCAGCCAGCCATGTCCCAAGCAAATGCATCAGTCGCCTACACCACAAATGGGCTGAATATGCGGGCTGGGCCCGGAACCAGCTATCCTGTCATAACAACCCTGCCGCAAGGCGCGGCAGTCCAGATTTCGGGATGTACCGCCGGATATGGCTGGTGTGATGCGAGCTACGGGAATATGTCCGGATGGGTTTCCGGAAGCTATCTGGTTTATGGAACGCGTGGCAGCTATTACCGCCAGCCTATCCCGAGTGCGGGCGTTTATATTGGCGTGCCTATAATCAACCGAAACGTGACCATCTATAATCGGCCGGTACGCCCCCGCGTTTATGCGCCGCCGCCCCGCGGTCCGCGTGGTCCATATTATCAGCCGAGACCGCCGCGTGCTGTTGCACCCATTCTGCCGGACCGCCCGCCCCGGGCCCAGGTCAGACCACCCCGTCCGCACCAGCCGATGCAACCGCCGCGTGGTCCGAGGCGTTCCTGATCAGGCTTATTGAGTTGGCGCCGGAGCTGCCAGAACAAGCGACCAGAAGACCTTGTGTTTGGCATTGGCAGAATAGGCTGTCGCGATGCCAAGGCGGGTGGCGGAGTTTGCGAGAAGCACCTCGTTGTGTTTCGGAGACTCCCGCCATCCGGAAAAGGCTTCGGCAAAAGTGCGGTATCCGGCACTCACATTTTCAGACGCGGCGGTTTTTGGCTCCCCGATTGCGGCCATGCGGGTTTCCAGTTGCAGATTGGACGCAAGCGATGCCTGAACCGTTCCGGCGGATGCCATGGCGTTGGCTTGGGTCTGCGCGATGGAGGTCAATCGCGGGTCAGGCGTGACAGCCGGCAAACCGTTGTTGATCCGGTATTGCGAGATCATCTGGGCGGCCGTTGCTGGATCAACCTGTCCGTCGGTATTTGCCAGATCCTGATAAAACGGCGGCGTTTGCAGGCGATCGCCCATACAGGCGGACAGCCCCAAGGCCGCTAGCCCGATAGGGATCAATAAAAGTTTGGAGAGGGATCGCCGGGCTGTCGCACGCATTTTCAATAAGCGCCTGTATCTGGAGTGCATCGTGATTCGATGCAGGAACTGTGTCGGCGAATAGCAGCAGAATTGGGACTGGTTCGACAAGCCATGTGATCAATGCTGAGAGGGCTGCCCACAGATGGCGAAAGTCTGACGGTGCCGGCCAACAAAAAAGCCAGCCCGAATGTCGGGCTGGCAGGCTGCATCAGGCTCTAAGCCTTCGGGGAGAATGGTTGATCTAGCGTTTTCCCGCTTCAATCACGTCTTCCAAGGTCCGCAGACCCGTCGTCGGCGCACAAACAAGAACAGACATGTTGCCGGGGGCGTGTTCGTTCTTCCACATCTTGGTGTGCGCTTGCGGGATCTGATCCCACGGGAACACTTCGGACATGTAAGGATCGATCCGGCGTTCAATCATGAGCTTGTTGGCGGCCGATGCTTGCTTCAGATGCGCAAAGTGCGAGCCTTGCAGGCGCTTTTGGTGCATCCACATGTAGCGGACGTCAAAGGTGCAGTTAAAGCCCGATGTGCCGGCGCAGATCACAACCATGCCGCCTTTTTTACAGACGAACGTCGAGACAGGGAACGTCGCTTCGCCCGGGTGCTCAAAGACGATATCGACGTTGTTGCCTTTTCCGGTGATGTCCCAAATCGCCTTGCCGAACTTGCGCACTTCCTTGAACCAGTCGGCATATTCCGGGGAACCGACCTTCGGCAGCTGGCCCCAACAATTGAAGTCCTTGCGGTTCAGGACACCCTTTGCGCCCAGATCCATGACGAAGTCACGCTTGTCTTCGTCTGAAATGACACCGATGGCGTTGGCGCCCGCTGCCGTGATCAGCTGGATCGCATAGGATCCAAGACCGCCGGATGCGCCCCAAACCAGAACGTTCTGGCCCGGCTTCAGCTCGTGCGGGTGGTGACCGAAGAGCATCCGGTAAGCCGTTGCAAGGGTCAGCGTGTAACAGGCGCTTTCTTCCCAAGTCTGGTGCTTCGGACGCGGCATCAGCTGCTGCGCCTGAACCCGTGTGAACTGGGAGAAGGACCCATCCGGGGTCTCGTAGCCCCAAATGCGCTGGGAATTGGAGTACATCGGGTCGCCGCCGTTGCAATCTTCGTCGTCGCCGTCGTCCTGATTACAGTGGATGACGACCTCATCGCCGACTTTCCAGCGCTTGACCTTGTCACCAACGGCCCAAACGATCCCGGATGCATCTGACCCGGCGATGTGGAACGGCGCGCCGTGGCCGTCGAACGGGCTGATCGGCTCGCCAAGGCCGGCCCAAATGCCGTTGTAGTTCACACCGGCGGCCATCACGAGAACCAGAACCTCATGGCTGTCCAGTTCCCAGGTCGGCACGACCTCAAGCTTCATCGCGTCTTCCGGAGCGCCGTGACGTTCCCGGCGGATCGCCCACGCATACATGTTTTTAGGAACGTGACCGAGCGGCGGGATTTCACCGATTTCGTAGAGATCTTTCAACGGAGCGTCTCCCCGCGTTTGGTTGTCATTGGCTTGCGCTGTTGCTGTCACTCTCCCCTCCCAGGGCTGTCTTTGGCGCGATTTTCTTTCGCATGTGCAAAAGGCTCTATCGGGGCAAAACCCCAATTTGCGCAACTATTGTTCAAAAATAGATACGTATCTATACGACTATTGCTTAACTTGCGTTTTTTGGCCAGTCGTATTTTGCATTGCAAGAGAAGGGTTTCGCGTGCGCGCAAACTCCGGCACACTGTTGGTCTTGGGAGATAGACCGGTAAATCGGGTGCTACAGGGAAAAGAAGACTGGCAAAATAAGGCCTTAGGAGGAGAAGCGGCATGAGCGCAGCAGGCGATGGCAAGGTAGAGCGGGACCGTCCTTGGATCTTTCGCACCTATGCGGGGCATTCCACAGCCGCCGAATCCAACAAGTTGTACCGGGGCAATTTGGCCAAGGGGCAGACCGGACTGTCCGTGGCGTTCGATTTGCCCACACAAACCGGTTATGATCCGGATGACCTTCTGGCGCGCGGTGAAGTTGGAAAGGTCGGTGTGCCGGTGGCCCATCTCGGCGATATGCGGACACTCTTTCACGAGATCCCGCTGGAGCGCATGAACACGTCCATGACGATCAACGCGACCGCGCCGTGGCTGTTGTCACTTTATATCGCCGCGGCTGATGAGCAGGGCGCGGACCGCAAACTGCTCTCCGGCACCACACAGAACGACATCATCAAGGAATACCTTTCCCGTGGCACCTATGTGTTCCCGCCGGCACCGTCGCTCAGTCTGACGACGGATGTCATTTCGTGGACCTATTCCAACATGCCGAAGTGGAACCCGATGAACGTCTGCTCCTACCATTTGCAGGAAGCAGGCGCGACGCCGGTCCAGGAATTGTCCTTTGCACTGGCGACGGCTGTTGCGATTCTCGACAGCATGAAGGCAAGCGGAGCGATTCCGGAGGAAGATTTCCCGAAGGCGGTTGGCCGGATCTCCTTCTTCGTGAATGCAGGCATGCGTTTCGTCACTGAAATGTGCAAGATGCGCGCTTTCACAGAGCTTTGGGACGAGATTTGCCGCGAGCGCTACGGTGTTGAAGACGAGCGCTATCGCCGTTTCCGGTATGGTGTTCAGGTAAATTCCCTTGGCCTGACAGAGCCGCAGCCGGAAAACAACGTCTATCGCATTCTTGTTGAAATGCTGGCTGTCGTTTTGTCCAAAAACGCAAGGGCTCGCGCTGTCCAGCTTCCGGCCTGGAACGAGGCGCTGGGCCTGCCGCGTCCGTTCGACCAGCAATGGTCGCTCAGAATGCAGCAGATCCTCGCCTACGAGACCGACCTTCTGGAGTATGCCGACATTTTTGACGGGTCTGCGGAAATCACCCGCAAGGTTGAAGAGCTGAAAGACGAAGCCCGCGAGGAACTCGCACGCATTGACGCGATGGGCGGGGCGGTTGCGGCTGTTGAGTCCAGCTACATGAAACGCAAGCTGGTGGAAGCCAATTCGGCGCGCCTTGCCGGGATCGAAAGCGGTGATCAGGTGGTCGTCGGTGTCAACAAATGGACCGAGACTGAGCCCTCGCCACTAGCCGCAGGCGAAGACGGCGGCATCCTGACAGTGCCCGAGCATGTTGAGGGCGAGGCCATCGAGAAGGTCAAAGCCTGGCGTGAGGCACGGGATCAGGCGGCTGTTGATGCTGCCATTTCCGAACTGCGTGCGGCAGCCCAGGAAGGCCGGAACATCATGGAACCGTCCATTGCTGCGGCAAAAGCCGGTGTGACGACCGGGGAATGGGGTCGCACCTTGCGGGAGGTCTTTGGTGAGTACCGGGCTCCAACGGGTGTTGGTCAATCCGTCAGCGATGATGCCGGTGATCTGGCCGCCGTGCGGGCGGATGTGGAAGCTGCGTCAGAAAAACTCGGCCGGCGTCTCAAATTCCTCGTTGGAAAGCCTGGGCTGGACGGACATTCCAACGGCGCGGAACAGATTGCCGTGCGGGCGCGAGATTGCGGCATGGAGGTCGTTTACGAGGGCATTCGCCTGACCCCGGCCCAGATCGTCAATGCTGCGGTCGAAGAAGACGTTCACGTCATTGGCCTGTCCATTCTCTCGGGATCCCATTTGGCGCTGGTGCGCGATGTCATGGATCTCCTGAGAAGCTCGGGTGCGGATGACATTCCTGTTGTCGTCGGCGGCATTATCCCGGATGAAGATGCTGCGCAACTGAAAGCCATGGGAATTGCTGCGGTCTATACGCCCAAGGACTTTCAGCTGACGGACATTATGGCCGATGTCGTCAAGATTGTCGGCGGTGCTGCGGAAAAGGCTGCATAAGTCGTAAAAAACCAGTCCTGTCAGATTTGCTGCTTCTGGAACAACGAGTTAACATAACGTAAAGATTCGTTAACTCTTTGTTGTGAAAATCAAAGAAGGTTTGCCAGAAGGCAAGCTTTCTCTGAAGGCCAGGAGGCCGAAATGGCGACGACGATTGAAAGGCCCATCGCGGCCCAGGTCGTGGCGCATGCGACAGAGTATCCAGCGGACCGGGACGGTGATGGCACCGGATATGGCCGCGACAAAAAGCGTACCGCAGAGCGCCAGGATCAAGATACCGGTTCCTCGACTGAAGACCCGGCCGTTCTCATTGACGATCATCACACTGTAGATCATACCCTTGACGGGATTGCTGCCTACAAGGCGGCAGCTCTTGAAGTTCTTGAGCCTGGCGTGGATCACGGACCTGTTCATCCTTTGCCCGGACCGGTCGACAAAGTGCCGCCGCAGAACGTCAGGCATGCCTATGAAGATCACCCGCATGGTGAAGAGCCACCGCACGCAGTAAATGTCGCGACTTGAGCCGCGTGAAGCTTAGTCAATCGGGTGCAATCAGGGCTGTTTTTCCTTGAAATCCGCCGGGAAACGTCTCATACCGCGCGGCGTAGGTGATCCTACGTATTTTTGAGCGTGCCAATTGGCTCGCGAAAATCAGATCAAGCAGGGGCGGCCAGAGGTGATCGAAACAATTCTTGGATTGGCGGCGCAAAACCTTTTGTCGCCTATCATCTTGTTTTTTGCGCTTGGTTTGGGAGCGGCATTCGTCCGCTCCGACCTGACGATCCCGGAAGCGGCCGCCAAATCCCTGTCGATCTATTTGCTCTTTGCCATTGGCTTCAAGGGCGGGGTGAGTGTCAGTGCGCACGGGATTGATGCGACCTTGATCCTGTCCCTGATCGCTGGTCTGATCCTGTCCTTCGCGCTGCCGTTCCTGGCGTTCGCTCTTCTGCGTGGCATGACACGGTTGAGCACGGTGGATGCGGCTGCTGTCGCTGGTCACTACGGCTCAATCTCGATTGTCACATTTGTCGCGGCAACATCCGTTCTGCAGAGCCAGGGCATTGCCAGCGAAGGCTATTTGGTGGCTGTGGCCGCTGTGATGGAAGCGCCAGCCATTTTGTCCGCGCTCTGGATCGTTGCGCGGTTCTCTTCGAGCGCGGAAGCCAAGGAGCGTGAACAGGACACGCAGGGCCTGTGGCGCGAGATCTTGCTCAATGGCTCCATTGTGTTGTTGGTAGGGTCGTTCCTGATTGGCTTCCTGACCGGCGAAGACGGCCTCAAGGAGATCGAAAGTTTCATTGTTTCGCCGTTCAAAGGCGTGCTCTGCCTGTTCCTTCTCGACATGGGGCTTGTTGCGGGCCGTGGTTTGCGGGCGAGCGCCCACCAGCTGCGGCCGGGCCTGATCAGCTTCGGCATCCTGATGCCGGTGCTGGGATCGGCGGCCGGATTGATCGCCGCCAGCCTGATCGGTCTGACGACCGGTGGGGCAGTTCTTTTGATGACCTTGAGCGCGTCTGCTTCCTATATCGCGGTGCCTGCGGCCATGCGTGTGGCCTTGCCCGAGGCCAATCCGTCTATTTATCTCACCATGTCGCTTGGAATAACCTTTCCATTCAACCTGACACTTGGCATACCGCTGTACTTAAGTGTCGCGCAGGCAGTGGGGGTATAAGCCATGGAAATGAAACAGGCCAAGCGGGTCGAGATCACGATCGAAGCGCCGATGGAAACGCGTTTGACCAACGCGCTCGACCGGGCCGGGGTCACCGGCTACACGATTTTGCCGGTTCTGGGCGGCAGTGGCCGGTCTGGCCGGTGGAGCCGCGAGGGACAGGTGTCCCGCGCAGGCGGCATGGTCTCGATCATTTGCATTATCCGCCCGGAACGTCTGGATGAGCTTCTGGAAGCTGCATTTGGCGTGGTTGAACGGCATATCGGCGTCGTCTGCGTGTCCGATTGCCAGGTCCTACGCGCCGAGCGTTTCTGATCCTTTAGCCACTTTTGCTGAGGGTATGTACGTACTTTCCCTGATTGGGCGTGCCCGAGTGATCCCGTAAAATTGTTGGACTGCACAGTGTGCGTCAACGCTCAGGAGATCACGGCCAATGGCTTTCCCGTCCGAACTGCTCAACGGATACAGCCGTTATCTGAACAAGGGCTTTGTTCGCCACAAGGAAATCCAGGAACATCTTGCGATCTACGGGCAGACGCCGGAAGTCATGGTGGTGTCTTGCTGCGACAGCCGTGTGACCCCGGAAGGCATCTTCGGGGCGGGTCCGGGTGAGCTGTTTGTCGTGCGCAACGTTGCCAATCTCGTGCCGCCGTTCGAAGCAACCGAAGGCCAGCACGGCACAAGCGCGGCCATAGAATATGGCGTGACCGGTCTTCACGTGAAGCACATCGTGGTCATGGGCCACTGCAAGTGCGGAGGCATCCAGGCCTTCCGCGAAAGCGCCAATCAGGACCATGCGCAGAAGGGGTTCATTGGACGCTGGATCAAGCTTCTGGAACCTGCAGCGATCTCAATGGCATGTATGCCGGTCGACAAGATCGAAGACCCGCAGTTGGCCATGGAATATGCTGGCGTGCGGCAATCCCTAAAGAACCTGATGACCTTCCCATTCGTCAAAGAGGCTGTTGATCGGGGCGAGCTGCAATTGCACGGCGCCTGGTTCGATATTGGGTCGGCCGAACTCCGTGTTATGGACCCGGCCACAGAGCGTTTTGAAACCGCAGACGGCCCGGAAGCCATGCCGATCCCGACGGTCGCTGCTGAATAGTGCGGGTTGCTTGATTGAGCCTAGCCGGGTGAGCAGTTTTTTGGCATCAAGCGGTTCCAATTCCGATACCTGTTCCAAGGCCTTCCCATGACAACTGAAATTGCGATTTACCAGCGTCTTTCCAAGTACAACACCTGGATGACGGAAAAAGCCTATGTGGCCGCGGAGAAGATGAGCGATGCGGATCGCAGAGAGGACCGCGGGGCTTTCTTCAAATCCGTTCATTCCACGCTCAATCATCTTCTTTTTGGTGATCGCGCTTGGATGCGCCACTTCACGGGCCGGGATTACCAGGTCGGTGGGATGGGCGTCGATATTTTCCAGGATTACGAAGCCCTCAAGGCCGCGCATTTCGAGATCTGCGCCGACATTGAAGAGTTTGCCGGTGGACTGACATCCGAATGGCTGGCCGGGACCTTGGAATGGACCAGCCGCAGTGACGGTCAGACCCGGACCCGGCCGCGCTGGCTGTGCCTGACGCACATGTTCAACCATCAGACCCATCACCGGGGCCAGCTGTCGACGCTCTACATGCAGGCCGGGATCGACATCGGCAAAACGGATCTGCCGTTCATGCCGGATCTGATGTAGTTGAAGTGGGTTCCGTCAGCCCCGGGTTTTCTCGGTGCTGACGGAACCGGTCAAGGTCTTTGAACAAGAGATCGAGAAACTTTCGGACACGTGGTTCAAGATGTTTTCTTTGCGGATAAAGCGCGAGTATTGGAATGGGGCCGCAGGACACGTTGGGTAGAACAGTTTCCAGGTGACCATCCGCCAGATCGTCTTCGACAAGCAGCCGTGGCAGCAGAGCGATTCCAAAACCGGCCAGACCGGCATCTCGCAACGCGCTGGCATTGTCGACACGAAGGCGTGAGTGGCCGGATACGCGGGTCCAAATGCCCTCCTTTTCACTCAGATGCCAGCCCTGCCTTTCCGGATGTGTTCCAAAATATAGGAGATCCAGCGGTCCAAGCTGTTCGATGGATTGGGGTCGAGGGCGATCAGCGAAGTAGCTTGGTGCGGCGCACAGCACTGCTCGATCAATCAACAGTGTTCGCATGATCAGTCCCTGGTCCGGTTCGGTGACACCGATCCGAATGGCCAGGTCATAATTATCAGCAACGACGTTTTCGACGCGATCTGAGAAACTGATTTGGATCTGGATGTCAGGCCAATCCCTAAGGTAACGCTGAACGGTCGGTAACAGGAGTTTTCGCCCCATCGCTCCAGGGGCAGCGATGCGCAAGGTGCCTCGGGGTGTGCCGGCGGAATGTTGCAATGTGGTTTCTGTTTCTTCGATTGCAGCGCGTATTTGCATTCCGTGCCGATAAAGGTCTTCTCCTTCCGGTGTTAGCGATATCGCCCGGGTTGTTCGGTTGAGGAGACGGGTTCCATAGTGATCTTCAAGTCGCGCAACTGCCTTGCCTGCCGTCGACCGGGTGAGCCCAAATGCTTTTCCTCCGGCGACAAAACTGTTCTTATCGACAACCGACATGAAAATCAGAATGTCATTGACCCGCGATCCAATCATTTTTACCTGCTAATTGGCGAAGTAAATTCGTTACTATTGCGAAAATAGATCGCATGTGAAATCGCGTAAAGAGAAGCCCAATCTCAAAAGAAAAGGGTTTTCAAATGTCAGATACACTTCAGCGCCTAAATCCAATCGAACTGCCTGATGCCGGCAAAATCGGATATTCGCAAATTTCGATTGTCGAACCGAAGCGACTTGCTTTTGTTTCTGGCCAAGTTGCCTGGAGCGCCGATGGAGCACCAACCCCTGCGGCGTTTTCCGAACAAACCGCTCTTGTGGTTAGAAACCTGGAACGGGCCTTGGAGGCGATTGGTTCAACGCCCCATGACATTGTTCAAATTCGGATTTATGTTACTGATCTGACGAACGAAACGCTGTCCGAGGCCATGAAGCAGCTCACGGCATTTCTTGACGGAGCGCGTCCGAGCCTCACGGGAATTGGCGTTGCGAAACTCGCCAGTCCAGACTTACAAATCGAAATTGAGATGGTGGTGCAGGCAGCGTAGGCGCCTTCGCGACGTTAACTCGCAAACAGCAACGCGCTTCCCACAACAACCAGACCGGCACCGGCCCAGGCGCCAAGGGCCGGGATTTCTTTGGTCCGCCACCAGAGCATCGGCAGCATGAGGGCCGGCGTGGTGGCGGAGAGGGTTGCGATGATGCCGACTTCACCGCCGGACAGAGCGAACAGGATCAGCGTCATGCCGACGCCCATGCCGAGAAAACCGGAAAGCGCGATCAGGCCAATAAGTGACGGGGTAAACCGGCCGGCCGGTTTCACCCAGGAGACCGGAAGGCGGGTCAATGCCAGAAGGCAGAGCGCAGCCATGCCGACGCGAAGGCTGGAGGCGGCAACCGGATCGGCGCCGGTTTCCATCACCGGCCGGGCGATCAGAGAGCCGATGGACTGCGACAGGGCAGCGGCCAGTCCCAGCAAGACGCCGGCCCACAGCGGGCCGCGAACGCTCTCCCATTGGTGCAGCTGGGATTTGCGTTTGCCGAAGCGGATGGCCAGCAACACACCGCTGAAGGTGATGAGAATTCCGAGGATCTGTGTGACCGTCAGGTCTTCGTTCAAGAGCAGCCAGCCGAGGATTGCCGACATCGGCGCATTCAGCGAAAACAGCATCGCCGTGCGGCGCGGGCCCATTCGGTTCAGCGTCAGGAAAAGCGCCGTGTCACCCATGAAGATCCCGATCACGCCGGAGAGCATCAGCGGCACAATATGGTCAGCGCTGATTGATCCCCAACCGGTGGAGAACGCCACCCAGGCAATCAGCATCAGCGCGACGAGCACCATGCGGGTGCAATTGAAGGCAATCGCACCCAAGTGCTGCGCCGGCCCCGCCGATATCAAGCCGGTTAGAGCCCAAAGGGCGGCGGCACCAAGAGCGGCAGCTTCATAGACGAACATTCTTTTTAAGACCGCGCGGCAAGATCAGCCGGGAGAGCTGCTTCGCCGGTCCAGGCCGCGTCAAAAAACGCCGTTTCAAGCATGCTCATGCGGGTAAAGATCACTGCCAGCCGCTCCTGTTCATCTGCGCCAAGCGCGCTGCCAACGGCATCCATCTCTTCGCGGATCCAGTTGACGAAACTCTCAAAACCCTCGACCGCGTGCAGATCGATCCATTCGGCGAGATAGAAGTGTTGCGGGCGTGGCTTTTGCGCTTCACGCAGCCCCCAGATCAGATAGGACCACTCCGCGCACAGGAGGCAGGCCAGGCCCTCGGCATATGTGCCCTTTCCGGAGGAGGTGAGAAGCAGCTCCGCGAACGCTCGGGTCACTGGACCTTGAGCGGCTGTTTCATAGACGGAAGGTGATACGCCAAGCGCCTCAAACGAGCGGAGGAAATAGTCGTTTTCCTCCGATGTCAGCAAAGCCAGAAAACCAGACAGGCGGGCCTTGGAGCGCATGGAGGGCGCTTTGGCGACAAGAAATCCGAGTGTCGAAGCGAGATCGGTGATGAAGGTATAGTCTTCAATCAGATACCGGACATAGGCGTCATCCGGCATGCTGCCGTCGCCGATGGCTTGGGTAAAGGCATGACCGGTGGCCGCACTCCAGTGCGGTTCGGCGCGGGCGGCAAGCCAGTCGGTAAACCTGGCATCGGGCGTGGTTGTCAGGAATTCCTGAAAAGAACCGGAAAAAGCCTCGGGCATGGCGCCGGGCTCCTTGTCTCAATGATATCTGGGAAGAGAAGAAAAAACGGGCGCCGGATGGCGCCCGCTTAGAAATACTTAGGCTGCGGCCTTTTTCGGAGTGATCAGACCGCGGTTCACCAGAACCTCGGCGATCTGCACCGTGTTGAGCGCCGCGCCCTTGCGCAGGTTGTCGGAGACAACCCACATGTTGAGACCGTTCTCGATGGTTGCATCTTCGCGGATGCGGGAGATGTAGGTCGCATCTTCACCGGCAGATTCATACGGCGTGATGTAGCCGCCGTCTTCGTGCTTGTCGATGACCAGGCACCCCGGAGCTTCGCGCAGAATGTTGCGGGCTTCTTCCGCCGTGATCTCGTTTTCGAACTCTATGTTGACGCTTTCGGAGTGGCCGATGAAGACAGGGACGCGTACCGCGGTGCAGGTCACCTTGATGGCCGGATCAAGCATCTTCTTGGTTTCGGCCAGCACCTTCCATTCTTCCTTGGTGTAGCCGTCTTCCATGAAGACATCGATGTGTGGAATGACGTTGAATGCGATCCGCTTGGTGAATTTTTCCGGCTCGATCGGGTCGTTCACAAACACTGCGCGGGTCTGGTTGAACAGCTCTTCCATGGCGTCCTTGCCGCCACCGGAGACCGACTGGTAAGTCGAGACAACAACGCGCTTGATCTTGGCATGATCGTGCAGCGGCTTCAGCGCAACAACGAGCTGCGCAGTCGAGCAGTTCGGGTTGGCGATGATGTTCTTCTTGGTGAAGCCGGTGATGGCATCGGCGTTCACTTCCGGAACGATCAATGGCACGTCCGCGTCATAGCGCCAGGCGGACGAATTGTCGATCACAACGCAGCCCTTTGCACCAATCCTCGGAGACCATTCCTTGGAGATGGTGCCACCTGCGGACATCAGGCAGATGTCGGTGTCGGAGAAATCATAGTTCTCCATCGCCTGGACCTTCAGCGTTTTGTCGCCAAAAGAAATATCAGTGCCTTGGGAGCGGCGGGACGCCAGCGCGACGACTTCGTCAGCCGGAAAGCCGCGCTCAGCGAGAATGTCGAGCATCTCCCGGCCAACGTTTCCGGTTGCCCCGGCAATTGCGATCTTGAAACCCATGTGACTGTCCTTGTCCGTCTCCCCGCTTCACCAGCTGCCCAGGTCATCAGGCATGCCAGCTTCCTGGCGCCTCCCATCCCCGGGGAGGCGGGATGAGCGGCACCTTAAGCGGTGGTCTTGGTCGTTTTTGTCGTGTGCTTGAATGTGGTTTTGGCAGGCGTCATCGTCCCGCCGCGCATGAAGGTCACGCTGGCAAGGGCTTCAGACATCATGTTCAGAATGTCGGCTTTCAGCCGGGTCATCGGAAACTCACATTCGACAAAACTCGAGACGGCGCTCTTTTTGCCCGGAAAACCTTGAGAGTCAATACGCAAAGCGGCCAGACCCGGCCTTTGGGTTTTCGTTTGTTGCTGAAAGGCGACGGTTTCTTCGATCAGTCGAACAGCCGGCCCGGTCCGCGTCCTTTGGTTTCAATCCCGGCAAGCTTCATCATGTGCCAGGCAAGCGCCGAGTTGGAACTGATGATCGGCTTGCCGAGTTTTGTTTCGCAGGCCTCGAGAACCGGAAATGTGCGCAAGTTGGTGCAAGAGGCGAACACGGCATCCACGTCCTGGTCCTTTCCGACTGTACAAATGGCATCCATCGTCGAGGCTGGCGAAATCCGGGCCACCACGGCTTCTTCGGATTGGCCAAACGAGCCCAGCTTCACAACGGTAAGACCATTGTCTTTAAGCAGAGAAACAACCGCTTTGGAAACTTCCGCGATATAGGGCGTGACCACCCCGATCTTTTTTGCGTTCAAGTGCTCAAGCGCGGCCAGCACCGCTGCAGCCGGATTGGTCACTTGGGCGTTTGGGTGGGCTTTTTGAACGGCTTTGGCAACTTCTTCCGAGCCAATAACGGTCGAGGCGGATGTACAGGCGTAACCGATAACATCCAGCGCCCGGGCGTTCGGGAGAAGGGCAGCAGTCCCTGTCAGTTGCGCTTTCATGCGCATCAGGGTTTCGGAGGTGACTTCCGGGGCGCTTTCGATGCGGGTGTGATTTAAGGTCACGCCGTCGATGTCGAACAAAGGCCGGAATTCGTTTTCAATCGTCTCATCCGCCTGCAAAACGATCAGTCCAAGGGCGGCTTTGTGGGCAAGGCCTGCGTCTGTTTGGAAATTGAGGTTCATGGTATCGCTCTTGTTATTGAATGACCGGAATGTCCGGATCCGCAGGCGTCGATAGGAATTCCGGTGCGCCGTCGCGGATGACGATGTTTTCCTCATGCACCATCATTTTGCCGTCACCAAGATCAAGGCCCGGTTCCAAGGTCAGAACCATCCGCTCCTGAAGGACTGTTTCGTCGAACGCCGTGAGCGACGGGGTTTCGGTCAACTGAATGCCGAGGCCATGCCCCATCCGGCCGACGTCGCCGTCTGCTTGTCCAAGCACATCGGTCATGGCATTGAAAAGATCCGCGCAGGTCTTTCCGGGCCGGGCAATGGCGGCCGCGGCATGCACCGCTTCGACAAGTTTGCGATGAGCTTGCCGGACAGGATCGCTGGCATGCCCGATCCCATAATTCCTGTCAAAGTCGCAAAAGTAGCCGTTTTTAACCGCGCCTGTGTCGAGCATGAGCACATCGCCTGCTTGAAGTGGTGCGTCGGTGGGCGGCGAAATCACATCGCCATACCCGCCCGGACCGGCGCCGCCGACAAGATACGGGACATCGTCCGCGCCGCGCTCCAGAAGATCAATCTTGAACCTTCGAAAGGCGCTTTTCAGGCTTTGGCCTTTGTGAAACAGGTTGGCTGCGCTTTCAAAGCTGCGCGAAGCGATCTGACAGATCTCACGATGGATCGCAATTTCTGCTTCCGACTTGATATGGCGGACCGACTGGACAAGCGCGCTGGCGTTCCGGAATTCAGTGCCCGGAAGGGTGACCTTGACCCTTTCGAAATCCATGAGCGGCATGCGCAGGGAACTCTCGCGGCCCATCGGCATCCCGACCACCGCGTAGGGTTTGAGCGCATCACTTAAGAGACGGACCCCTTCATCCGTTGGGTGGGGCGCTGCAAATGTCCGGATATCATCGACCCAGGTGCTGGCCATCAAATGCGCGCCGATTTGCGGGATGACGGCGATGGGTTTGCCGGTTCGCGGAAGAATACAGAACCAGGGCCGCGCCGGGCTCTGCCAGAAGAGCGTCCGAAACCCTGTAAAATACCGGACCTCGGCCTCGGTCGTGAACAGAAGCGCGTCGTGACCCTGTTCATGCATCAAGCGCTGAGCCCGATCTGCACGATCCTCAAATTCAGTTACGGCAAAATCTGCTTCTGACATCGGCGCTTCTTTCGGGTGTTTGTTTTGCTGTCGAAGCAATGCGTTTGGTATCAACGCTTTGACTGTTCGATGGAATTGATCTCGATGCGCAGAGAGGATCAGTTCTTTTCAATCTACTCAAGCGATTTTTCCGACATTGGGCTGCCGGGACAGGGGCGAACAAACCTGCAAAACGCCTTGTCAGTAGCTATCAAATCAATATATCATGATTTATGGATATAAATTTCGCATTGGGGGCCTTCGGCGCTCTAAGCCAAAAAACACGATTGGACGTCTTCCGTCTTTTGATCAAGGCCGGGCCGGACGGGATGAGCTCGGGAGAAATTGGAGAGGTTTTGGGTGTTCGGCAAAACACCATGTCCGCAAATCTCAGTGTTCTGCTTCAGGCAGGACTCGTGAAAAATGAACGGGAAGGCCGCAGCATCCGCTATTTCGCGAATATGGACCGGACGCGCGATCTTCTGACGTTTCTGCTGGCTGATTGTTGTGGTGGCCACCCGGATTTATGCGCGCAGGTTATGGAAATCGTGACCTGCCAAGCCGAGACAACGTCAAATGAAGACCATCGGGAAGGTTTGTAATGTCAGATAAAGCCTACAATGTTCTCTTTCTGTGTACGGGCAATTCCGCCCGCTCGATTATGGCCGAGGCGATCCTGAACCGCGACGGCCGGGGCCGTTTCAAGGCCTTTTCTGCCGGCTCCACGCCTTCCGGATCTGTGCGGCCGGAAGCTTTGGCGCTCCTTGGAAAGATGAATTACAAAACTGAAGATGCCCGCTCAAAGAGCTGGGATGAATTCGCGGCCCCGGACGCCCCGGAAATGGATTTTGTCTTTACGGTTTGTGACAATGCGGCCAAGGAAAGCTGCCCGGTTTGGCCTGGGCAGCCGATGAGTGCGCATTGGGGTGTGCCCGATCCTGTAGCGGTGGAGGGCAACGAGACCGAGCAGCAATTGGCTTTTGCCGAGGCTTTCCGGATGTTGAGCAACCGGATTTCGATTTTTACAAGCTTGCCATTAACGTCGCTCGATAAATTGTCCCTGCAGAAAAAGCTGGACGAGATCGGCAGCGCCACCTGAACCAGGTTATTCGGCCGGGGCGTCTCCACGGCGTGCCGGCCGGAAGGTCACAAGCGCAAGCGCCAAAGTGATGATGGCGCAGGCGGCGATCGCGCCTGTTAGCGGCAAGGCCGTCCGGTCGAAGAACGGTGTGCAGAGGCCGATCATCACACCGCCTGCCACCATCTGCAGCGTGCCGCCGAGCGAGGACGCCATCCCTGCATGTTCGCCATGGTCTTCAAGAGCCATGACCATCGCAGGAGCGATGACCTGCCCCAGGAACGAATTTGCGACGAACAAAAACGCCATCAGGACCGGCAGGCCGTCTATCCCCGACCAGACCAGGATGAACAGTGTCGTTGTTGCCGCCGTGAAACCACCCACACCCATAAAGGCAACACGGGCCATGCCGTGGCGTTCGCCCAAGGGGGCGGCGAATTGAGACGAGGCAAAGAAACCAACCGCGTTGATCGCAAAGACAATGCTGAAGCCGGTCGGTGTGAGCTCATACTGGGTCATGTAGACCAGGGGTGCGGCGGCAATGAACACAAAGAAGCTTGCCAGCGCAAACCCGCCAATCAAGGTCAGCCCCAGAAAGCGTGCGTCTTTCATGAGATAAATCGTGCTGCGAATCAGAGCGGTTGCATCAATCTTGCTGCGCCGCTGGGGCGGCAGTGTTTCGGGAAGCTGGAAAAAAATCATCACCATCGATGCAAAGGCTAGAACCCCGAGGGTCAGGAAAATCAGACGCCAGCTGCCAAACGTGATGAGTAGACTGCCAGCCAGTGGTGCCAGCATGGGCGAGACGCTGAAGACCAGCATGACCAGCGCCATAAGGCGGGTTGCTTCGGTCCCGGTATGCAGATCGCGCACAACGGCACGGACGATAACCATGGGCGCGCCTGCTCCAATCGCCTGAACCAGCCGGCCGAGCGTCAAGGCGTCAACGTCTGCAGCCCAGGCGCACATCAAGGACCCGATAATATAGACGACAAGCCCGAGAAACACGGGCAGGCGGCGGCCATAGCGATCGGCAAGGGGGCCATAGATCAGCTGCGCCAAGCCAAACGCGATGAAATACACGGTGAACGTAAACTGGACAGCAGCATCGTCCGTGTTCAGATCAGCCACGATCTGCGGCATGGCCGGCAGATAAAGGTCAATGGCGAAGGGACCAACAACGGCCAAAAGGCCCAGCACAATGGCCGAGCGCACAAATCCAATAGACATGAAAATCCAATCTCAAAGCGCCCGGCAGAAAGATGATGGCCGGGAGCGCAAAGAAACACCCATACAATCCGCTTGTCGAGCAGTTTTCAGAAACGATGGTTTTGCGACCGGGAGTTCTGGACTTCGGCCGGGCTTCCGTCGATGCAATCGTGATTGCAATGAAACGTCTGTTTTTGCTGTAGCAGTGTACCGCTGGGCACTCCGGCGGCATTGAGTTTGTGACGGTGGGGCACTAGGTTCACCCTCACTCTGTCTAATGGGAAACCGTCAATGCTTTATGCCCTGATCTGCACCGACAAACCCGGTGCCCTGCAAACACGTCTCGATAACCGCGAAGCACATCTCGCTTTCTTGAAAGGCATGGGAAATGGCCTGAAGGCAGCTGGGCCGTTTCTGGATGACGATGGCAACATGACCGGGTCCCTTGTGGTGATTGAAGCGGCCAACCGGGATGGAGCGCTTGCGATCTCCGAGGAAGACCCGTACGCAAAAGCCGGATTGTTTGAGAGCGTTGAAATCCGGCCCTGGAATTGGGTCGTGAAAAACCCGGAGAACGCATAAGTGCAGTACTGGTTGATCAAATCCGAACCGGACAAGTGGTCTTGGGAGCAACAAAAAGCCAAGGGCGATGCCGGTGAACAATGGGACGGCATTCGCAATTATCAGGCGCGCAACAATATGCGCTCCATGGAGATTGGCGATAAAGCCTTCTTCTATCACTCCAATATCGGCAAGGAAGTCGTCGGTGTTGTCGAGGTATGCAGCGAGATCCATCCAGACACCACAACGGATGATCCACGTTGGGAATGCGTGGACTTCAAGGCCGTGTGCGACATGCCGAACCCGGTGACACTTGCGCAGGTCAAGGCGGAGCCGCGTTTGGAAAAAATGTCCCTGGTGACCTCCATGCGTCTGTCGGTTCAGCCCGTCACGGAAGAGGAATGGAAGATCGTCTGCGAAATGGGCGGAATGTCCAAGCCAGCCTGATCCGACACCCGGTTTTTGGAAACGCTTTTGGCCCGAGTTACCGATCCCGAAAAGTTTATCCGGGAAGAAACCCGGATACGGCCCGTGCCGCATGCGGAAGAGATATCTCTTCACGTTGCAGATGAGGCGATGGATCTTTGGCAAAAAACTGAAGAGGAGCTTGGCGAGCTTGGTCTTGCTCCTCCTTTCTGGGCGTTTGCCTGGGCCGGAGGTCAAGGTCTTGCCCGCTATGTGCTCGATCACCCTGAAGTGGTTTATCAAAAGCGCGTGTTGGATTTTGCGTGCGGGTCTGGTCTTGTGGCCATTGCGGCAAAAATGGCAGGTGCGGACTCTTGTCACGGGGTCGACATTGACCCATTTGCCATCGCGGCATCCCGGATAAATACGGCCTTGAATGGCGTGGTGGCAACGTTCGCCGAGGGAGATATCACACAGTCTTCCGTTCCGGATGTTGAGGTCGTGTTTTGCGGGGACGTGTTTTACGACCGGCACATGGCCGATCAGGTTATGACATTCTTGGACGCGCTGATTGAGGCCGGAATCGAGGTTTATGTCGGTGATCCGGGCCGGTCTTATCTGCCGAAGGAACTGCTGAAAGAACTGGCCGAATACCAAGTGCCTGTTGTCGGTCAGTTGGAGGACAACGAAATAAAGAATACGCGCGTCTACAAGGTGGCGGAAAAACAATCCTGACGTCCGGTCCAGGCACGGATATCCTTGCCAAACCGTTCGCATGTGTGACATTTTCCACCAACTGACAGTCCCTTCCGTTTTGGCCGCACATCATGCGCTGACGCGGACACCCCTTCAAAACTGAAGTTTTTCAAGGAGTTCTTCATGCCCATCGTAAATCGCCTCGCAGATCTGGCTGATGAGATCACAGCGTGGCGCCGCGACTTTCACGAGAATCCGGAAATCCTCTACGAAACGGTCCGCACGTCCGGCAAGGTTGCCGAACTCTTGGAAAGCTTCGGTCTGGATGAAGTCGTCACTGGCATCGGCAAAACCGGTGTTGTCGGCGTGATCAAGGGCAAGAATGGCGGTGCTGGCAAGACGATCGGATTGCGCGCAGACATGGATGCACTTCCGATCGAGGAAATCACCGGAAAACCCTACGCTTCGAAAGTCCCGGGTAAGATGCATGCGTGCGGTCATGATGGCCACACCGCGATGCTTCTGGGTGCTGCAAAGTATCTGTCAGAAACCCGCAATTTTGACGGCACGGTTGTTGTGATCTTTCAGCCGGCCGAAGAAGGCGGCGCCGGTGCAAAAGCCATGATCGATGATGGTCTGATGACCCGTTGGCCGATCGATGAAGTTTACGGCATGCACAATTTCCCGGGTATGCCGGTTGGCGAGTTCGCGATCCGCAAAGGACCGATCATGGCCGCGACCGATGAGTTCCGGATCGTCATCACCGGTCGCGGTGGTCACGCGGCCAAGCCGCATGAAACCATCGATCCGATCGTGACCGGCACGAACATGGTCAATGCCCTGCAGACAATTGCGAGCCGGAACGCCAACCCACTGGATTCTATCGTTGTATCGGTTACCGTCTTCAACGGTGGGAATGCGTTCAACGTGATCCCGCAGGAAGTCACGTTGCGCGGTACCGTTCGGACCTTGAGCCCGCAGATGCGGGATTTGGCAGAAGAGCGCATGAACAAGATCGTGACCTCTGTTGCCGATGCATTTGGCGCCACCGCTGAGCTCACGTTCCTGCGCGGCTATCCGGTTACGGCCAACCACGATGAGCAGACCGACTTTGCAGCTGGCATTGCCGAGACCATCGCCGGAGAAGGCAAGGTCAACCGGTCGATTGACCCGATGATGGGCGGTGAAGACTTCTCCTTCATGCTGGAAGAACGTCCTGGCGCCTTCATTTTTGCGGGCAACGGCGACAGCGCCGGGCTGCACCATCCGGCTTATGATTTCAATGACGAACTCATCCCAGTTGGTTGTTCCTATTGGGTCAAACTGGTTGAAACGGCAATGCCGCGCGCAGCCTGATCATTTGTGCTAGAAAACGCCGGAGTTCTTCCGGCGTTTTCATTTCGGGTTCCTGCCGTGTCCTTTCTCTCGTCCCGCCTGCCGATCATCCCGACTTACGTCCTTGTTGGTGCCATCGTCGGTGTTCTTGTTATTCATCCGCTCAATCTGGTGGTCGTTTGGTGGGAATTGGCGCGCTTTTCAGAAACCGCGCCGCTGCTCATCGAGTTCTTGAACGCCCGTTTGTGGTTTGTACTGCTGCCGCGTCATTGGGACGTCGCAGTTGCCTACACCCTTGTTGGTGCCATCGTGGGTCTCGCCTTTGGTGTTTTTACCCGCAACTATCTGCGGGCGAGTGAGGCCTACAAATCCCTTCGCGAAGAACAAATTGCGCTTGTTCCGCAACTGATTGGGCAGGGTGAGACCGATCGGGTTGAGTTCAAATCATCGCTGCGGTGGGACGTTCAGGAAAACAGGATCAATCGCGGACTAGAAAAGGTGATTGCGAAAACAATCGCCGGGTTCTTCAACGCCAAAGGCGGGCATCTGATTGTTGGTGTCGATGACGATGGCAAACCTCTTGGCCTTGCCAAAGACCTTGCCACCCTGCGGAGCCCGGATCACGATGCCTTTGAGCGAACTGTCAATGATATCGTTTCGAAAAACCTTGGGGGTGATTTATGTCCCTATATTCATACGGTTTTTTCTAGTGTTGGCGGGGAAGATGTTGCGATGATCATCATCCGGCCGGCACCGCGCGCTGTGTACCTCGAAGAAGGCAAATCATCGATCTTCTACGTGCGCAGTGGCAATTCCACGCGCCAGCTCGATGTTCGCGAGGCGCTCAATTACGCAAACACACGATGGTCGTGACAGCGTGAGCCTGGTTGACTTCATCGTTCCTCAAGACCTGTCGGGTCTAGCAACGCTGCTGCTGGTTGCTTGCAGCTTCCTCACATCTGCTTTGACGGCTGCCGTCGGTTTGGGCGGGGGCATTGCTCTGATTGCGATCATGGCGCTGATCATGCCGCTGAATGCCCTGGTTCCCGTGCACGGCGTTGTCCAGTTCGGCTCCAATGCGGGCCGGGCGATGGTTCAAATCAAACATGTCGATTGGCTGATTGCTGTTTGGTTCGCAATTGGAGCTGCGGCAGGGGCGGCGCTGGGAGGCTCCATCGCGGTTCAGTTGCCGGCAGCCATTTTGAAAGCAGGGATCGCCCTGTTTGTCGTCTGGGTGGTTTGGGGTAGACCGCCGAAATTGGGCGGTATGAAAAAACGGGCTATGGCCGGTGCCGGTTTTGCGTCGACGTTCCTGTCCATGTTTTTCGGAGCCGCCGGGCCGATTGGCGGATCGGTGCTGTCTACGCTCGGTCTCACCCGCCATCAATTCGTTGCAAATCAAGCGGTTACGGCCATGATGATGCATGTCTTCAAGATTGCTGCTTTCGGCCTTCTGGGATTTGCATTTGCGCCCTGGCTGGGTCTTATCATTGCGATGATCGCTAGCGGATTTCTTGGAACACTTGCAGGCAGCCAACTGCTTGGGCGGATGAATGAGCAGGCATTCAAAAAGGGATTCCGATGGGTTATGACGGTCCTTGCGTTGAACCTGATGCTTCAAGCGCTTGGTATTATTTGATGGCGTCTTGTGCGGGCTCAACGACTTAATATCTGATGGCCTCAGGCAAAAAATTAACGCCGAGGAAACGTCGAGTTTCAAAAAAAGCAGGGGCTTTGGAACTCAAACCACATAGTGTCAATTTTAACAATTGCAAAGCATTGGAATGAAACAGTTTTTTGTTGCCGTAACCAATTGATAACCAACAAGTAATTTTGCCGTCTAAGTTACACACATTGGCGGCGCTACGCGGATACTCTTCAACCGTCAACACCTTGAAAAACAAGGCTTACTTCATGACGGCACAACCGGCGTTCGTCCCATTGCTGAATGGATTTCCAAGTACGCATGCTTTCCTTGAAAGCGCGGAAACGCTCCTCGATTACGCGTTTCAGCCCATAGTTGATGCGCATTCCGGCGACGGATATGGATTTGAAGCGTTGCTACGCAATGTGGGGCAACTTGGATTTCAAACGCCTTGTGATGTCTTTGATTTCGCGGCAGATGCCGGTGTTCTGGTCGAGTTGGAATGTCTTTTAAGGAAAAAGGCGATCCGGAAATTCGTCGCCATGCCCAATCGCGGCAAGACAAAACTGTTCCTCAACGTCGATGCCCGCCTCTTGGACGTCGATGGCTTCTTGTTCGACGAGACCCGGCTTCTGCTGGACGAGGGGGATCTGTCCGCCGCGCAGATTATCCTGGAGGTCAGCGAAACTGGGGATGTCAATGAGACGTGCCGGCTGAACGAGTTCACCAAACGCGGGCGCGAACTCGGGTTTGGTTTTGCAATCGATGACTATGGCCGCGGATACGCGCAGCTGAAATCCTTGTATGAGGTCGAGCCTGATATTTTGAAAGTGGACCGGTTTTTCATCCAATCGATTAACACCGACTCCCGCAAGCGGTTGATGGTGAAAACCGTCGTCGATATCGCCCATGTTCTTGGTATGCGCGTGGTCGCAGAGGGTGTTGAGACCACGCAGGAACTCGCGGTCTGCAAGGCTATCGGCTGCGACTTGATCCAAGGGTATCTGGTGTCGCGGCCGTTCCAGGATCTGGAGGAAGCGGAAATCCGTTATCCGGTTGTGGCCACAGCAGTGAAACGCACGCCAATGATGCCGCGGGACGACGCTGATCTGGTGGCCCGTGAAATCCGGCCGCTGGTGCCGCTTCAGGACAATGCCCGGATGGAGGAAGTCCTCAATCTGTTGCGGGCTGGCCGGGCCAATCCTTTCATTCCGGTGATCAATTCGAGCGGCGAACCCCGTGGTCTGATCCGGGAGAAGGATATCAAAGCCTTCGTCTATGTGCCGTTCGGTCGGGATCTTCTGCTGGACCCGGTGATGAGCAACAGCCTGGCGGCGTTTACGCACCGGTGTCCGGTGGCCAACGTCAATACCCCGCTTGATCAGCTCGTTGCGATGGTTGCGGATGAAGATGATGAGGCCGGCGGCATTATCATCACGAAAAACGGCAAATACAGCGGCTTCCTGACAACAACATCCTTGCTGAAGATTTCGAATGAAGTCCGGATGCGTGCCGCGGAAAACCAGAACCCGCTGACCAAAATGCCCGGCAACGCGCTGATCATTCAATATGTCCAGAACGATGCCCAGAGCCCGGACATTGAGCGGTCATTTTGCTATCTCGATTTCGATAACTTCAAGCCGTTCAACGATGCCTACGGCTTCACTCTTGGAGACCGGGCGCTGTTACTGTTTTCCGAATTGATGAAGCGCATGGCGACCAGTGAGAACGTCTTTGCCGGCCATATTGGCGGGGACGACTTTTTCATTGGTGCCCGCGGGCGGACGTCGGAAGAAATGCGCCGCATGGTCTATGATCTACAGGAAGAATTCCGCCACCAGGCAGAGAGTCTCTACGATGCGGCAGACCGGCTTCAGGGATATATCGAGGCGTCTGACCGCCACGGTATTTCAAGGAAGTTTCCGCTTTTGCGCTGTTCGGCGGCCATTTTGCACCTGCCGGTCGGCCTGAGTGTCGATCGCAAGGACATCCTGGGCCGCCAGATCGCAAGCTTGAAAAGTGAAGCGAAGGGCAATCCGGTTGGCATTGCCGAAGCAACGCTCGGACAACTTTTCCAGCAGCCCGTGCACTGAGGCCTGCTTATAACTTACGCAGCGCGCTTGACCTTTCCGTAGGCGTTGCTTGAGTTCTTTGCAACATCCCGCGCCTTGCCAGAACGCGGCAGGCGCGGTAACCCAACGCCATCTGTTTCTATTATCTGCGGGATGGTACGCCAAATGGGCTCTCAAAACTTGCTGCTTTTGCCGGGTGACGGCATCGGCCCGGAAATCATGGTCGAAGTGAAAAAGGTCATTGCCTGGTTTAACGCCAAAGGCGGCATGGCTTTTGAAACCGACGAAGGTCTTGTGGGCGGGTCCGCCTATGATGCGCATGGGCAATCCATTTCCGAAGAAGACATGGCGAAAGCCATGGCGGCGGATGCTGTGATTTTCGGTGCGGTGGGCGGTCCGAAGTGGGACAATGTGGCCTACGAAGTTCGCCCGGAAGCCGGCCTCCTACGCCTTCGCAAGGACATGGAGCTGTTCGCCAACCTGCGGCCGGCGATCTGTTATCCGGCACTTGCCGATGCTTCCTCGCTCAAGAAGGACGTGATCGAGGGCCTCGACATCCTGATCGTTCGGGAACTGACCGGTGGCGTTTATTTCGGAGAGCCGAAGGAAATTACGGATCTCGGCAACGGCCAGAAACGCGGTGTTGATACACAAGTGTATGACACCTACGAAATCGAACGCATTTCCAAGGTTGCATTCGAGCTGGCACGCACCCGGAACAACAAAGTCACGTCCATGGAAAAGCGGAACGTGATGAAGTCCGGCGTTCTTTGGAACGAAGTCGTGACGCAAACACACAAAAACGGCTTTGAAGACGTCACTCTGGAGCACATGCTGGCGGACGCCGGTGGCATGCAGCTCGTGCGCTGGCCGAAGCAGTTCGACGTGATCGTCACTGATAACCTGTTCGGCGATATGCTGTCAGACGTTGCGGCCATGTTGACCGGGTCCCTCGGTATGTTGCCGTCCGCCTCGCTCGGGGCTCCGGATGCCAAGTCCGGCAAGCGCAAGGCGCTTTATGAGCCGGTCCACGGCTCTGCTCCGGACATTGCCGGCACAGGTGCGGCCAACCCGATTGCGATGATCGCATCTTTCGGAATGGCTCTGCGCTATTCCTTTGAGGAAGTTGCAGCGGCTGATCTTCTGGACAAGGCCATTGCCAACGCTTTGGACAAAGGCCTACGCACCAAGGACATCGCAGCTGAAGGCGAAGCCACTGTGTCGACCGCTGAAATGGGCGATGCCATCGTCGCCGAGCTGGACGCTCTTAAGGGCTAAGCAAATCCTTGTTTGCACCCAAGGCCGTCACCGGGTATCCCGGTGGCGGCTTTTCCTTTGTTTGACCTGAGACTGTTATGATCGAAGATAAAATCGCTCCGTTTCTCGGCACCTGGATCCTTGATTCCGACGCCAGCGAATTCGAGCAAGGCGATCCGCCCAAAAGTGCGACGCTGAAGATTGAAGACAATTTCGGCATGGCGGTTTTCACCATGAACCAGGTTTCAGCTGATGGAGATGTCACCAACGACAGCTTTGAAGCCGTTCCCGATGGGCCAGAAGTCAAGCTCGGGAAAAGCGGTTTGGTCGATGCCATGCGGCTGGTCTTTGCAAATGACCGCAATCTGGTGTCCGAGGCCCGGCGCGGAGGCCTCACCATCATGAAGGCGGAGCGGGAGCTTTCCGAAGATGGGCGTACGCTGACAGTGACCCAAACGGTCCATCTCGTCGACGTTGCCAGCTTTACAAACGTATCGGTTTACCGCCGCGCACAGTAGTTTATGGGGATCAGATTCGGTGGTCGCTGACTGCAGCTCAGCGCCAAGAGGTTTTTAGGGCAATTTCAAGCTACCCGAATTTATATCGACCCCCCTGACCTCTTTCTGATGCGGCCTTAGAGAAATATGCGGAGGTTGCATAAAATTTGAGAAATGCAACCACAGATTTAATACTGTATTAACTGTACTCACCAACTCTCGCGTGTAATTAGGGAGGGTTCCATGTGGGATCGTTTGTCCATTCGTTTTAAGATTCCAGCTGCAATACTGGGTTTTGCGCTGGCCGTTGGCGCGGGCATTGGCCTGAGCAGTTATTTTTCTGCATCCAGCGAAATTCAAAAGCTGACAAAGAGCCGGTTGGAAGCGATTGCAACCAACCGTGTCAGCGAGCTGTCAGACTATTTGCACACCATCGAAGCAGATCTGAAGCTCGTCAGTACGCTCCCGTTCGCGCACGATGCTCTGTCAGCCTTTGATGGTGCCTGGCAAGAGATTGAAGGCGATCATACAGAGATCCTGAAGGCTGCCTATATACGCGATAATCCACATCCGCTTGGAGAAAAACATCTCCTTGATACCGCTGGCGGCGAAACCGCCTATGATGCCGCTCACGCGGAGTTTCATCCCTGGTTTCGGGAATCTCTGCTCGAACGCGGCTACTACGATGTTTTCCTGTTCAACCCGGACGGCGACCTGATCTACACGGTCTTCAAGGAAGAAGACTATGCGACCAATTTCAAGGTGGGTGGTCCGTGGTCTGATACCGATCTCGGGCGAGCGTTTCGTGCGGCAAATGATGGTCCTGCGGATGCGATCCACTTCTTTGACTTTGCGCCCTACGGACCGAGCCATGGTGCACCGGCCAGTTTCATCTCCATGCCGATGATCAAAGATAGCGAGAGAGCGGGCGTTCTCGTCTTCCAAATGCCGATTGACCGGATCAATCAACTGATGAACCGGTCTGCCGGATTGGGGGACAGCGGCGAAACGCTGATTGTCGGGTCGAACGGGTTCCTGCGGAACAATTCCAGGTTCACGGATGGGAACGACATACTTGAAACCCAATTCCAAACCGAAGCGTCTGATGCGGCCTTGAATGGCCAGACGAAAGTCATGATCGGTCCGGCTCACCGGGATGGGCGGTTTATTCAGGTCGGCAAGTCCTTTGAGTACCAAGGTGTGACTTGGGCGGTTTTGGCAATGCAGACCGAAGCCGAAGCAATGAGGCCATTGACCGATCTCAAATTCTGGATGGGGACCGCGGGGGTTGTCTTGTTCGCCCTTGCCGGAGTGGGCGGATATCTGCTGGCATTGACCTTCACCCGCCCACTTGGACAACTGATCGGCAATATTCGGGACCTGATAGATGGACGTCTCGACACCGTGGTCGAAAATGATGACCGAGCTGATGAGCTTGGAGACATGAAGCGGGCGATGAAGGTGTTTCGCGACAACGCCCTTGAGGTGAAGCGAGGTGAGGCTGCGGCGCAGGAACGCCGTGCGCAGGAAGACGTGCGTCGATCCGAGATGGACAGGCTGGTCAATCGTTTCAAAACCCAGATCTCTAACATCCAGTCACAGCTGTCGACGCAAACTGACGTGATGAGCGCGACGTCCGAAAAACTGGTGGGGATCGCGGAGGCATCTTCAGACTCCGCTGACGGCGCGCTCGCAGCGGCACGTCTGTCTGACGACAGCGTTCAGTCGTCCGCGTCTGCTGCCGAGGAGCTCAGGATTTCCATTCAGGAGATCAATCAACACACAACCCGCGCATTAAGCATCACTCGTGGGGCGGCCGAGACGGCAAAATCGACGGATACCGATGTCAAGGAGCTCGCCGGAACGGCGGAAAAGATCGGCGATGTCATCAATATGATCCGGGACATTGCAGAGCAAACCAACCTTCTTGCGTTGAACGCGACAATTGAAGCAGCCCGTGCCGGTGAGGCCGGGAAAGGCTTCGCCGTTGTGGCGGCTGAGGTGAAAGAACTGTCGACGCAGACCGCAAAGGCAACTGACGAGATTTCATCTCAGGTCGCGGCCGTTCAATCGTCCACCAAC
>ERZ1023313.121-NODE-121-length-34076-cov-6.609094_pt1 | contig 34076 bp, 32 predicted proteins | sample MGYA00521233_ERZ1023313 | MGnify/ENA primary metagenome ERZ1023313 (study PRJEB32759, sample SAMN07749866) | skin metagenome | biome: transportation; feature: city; material: polyester macromolecule | host: Homo sapiens | place: Hong Kong:TKO line | collected... | reverse complement strand
GACACCTCCGGCAGCGAGTTCGAAGCGAAGAGTGTGGGGGTGAAGCTCGCCTTCTGAGCGCCTGCGGCGCTGTGACTCATGACTCGTGATTCGTAGCGGCAAAGGCAAAGGCAAAGGCAAAGGCGACCTTTCCCCGTCACCCCCCGACTTGATCGGGGGTCCAGCTGCAACGGTGGGGTCTGGATGCCCGATCAAGTCGGGCATGACGGGTGCAGGCAGCGTCACCCGGACTGGATCCGGGGCCCGGCTGCAACGGTCGGGTCTGGATGTCCGATCCGATCGGGCATGACGCGTGAGCATGCCCTCCATGGCCTCACCCTCGTCACGCTGGCCATTTTCAGCCTGCAAAGGCTGCTTCCGTCGGGCATCATCCGCAGCCCGATGTCAGGAAAGTGACGCATTTCATCCGCCAAAGGTCGAAAAACCGTGATGAACGGTGCGGTTTTTGCGTGTTCATGCGTCTTAGTGGATAACACCGCCGCACAACGGTCGAGGCCGACACAGGCGGTGTGTTGGAGGTTGTGATGATGTGGATCGTGCTCTCTGCTGTGGTGTTGCTGTGTTTTGCAGGCGCACTGGCTGTGGTGGTTTGGCGACGCCGCCGTCGTGACCGTGCCCGTTTGTCGGGGCGCTGGCCCTATCGCCGCCGTCGCCCGTTGGGAGACCTGGAGCAATCCATTTTCTTCTCCTTGATGGATGCTCTGCCGGATCACATCGTGCTGTGCCAGGTGTCATTGGCCAAGCTGGTCTTCGTTCGTGGCCAGGAGGCGCGGTTGTGGCAACGTCATGTGCAGGATTTGGTGGCCGATTTCGTTGTGTGTGATCGCAGTTTCCGCACGGTGGCCGTGATTGAGCTTGAGGATGGCTTTGAAGACGAGATCGAGCGGACCGAGGCTGAGCTTCGCCGTGAGAAGGCGTTAATGGATGCAGGGTTCCGGCTGTTTCGCTGGAATACCTTCAATCTCCCCAGTACCGATCAGATGCGCAACGCCATCGTCGGACTGAAGCTGGCGGTCGATTCCCCCCGTTCGTTGCAGCCTCTGGAGCCATTGGAGCCTCCGGTCCAGTGATCGGGTGTGCCTTTCGTGCCGTCCGGCATGGGCGAGGCACGTGGCGCACCTGTGGTGTTTGGCGTTCCAAGCGTTTATCCCCATACGAACCCACTGCGGGTGCTTCCGAGGCCGTGCACAGCCCGCCGGGGCGCCGTGAAAGCGGGCGATGGACGTGATGCGGCTGAAGGGTACTGCGCCCGACGACGGCGTCACCAGTTCGGCTGGAGGAGGTCTGGATGAGCGCGCCGCAACCCTTTCTGGCGGATGCAATGGATGACATGGAGCGGGATGACGCCGGCTCGGCGGAGGGGCGGGCTGCGTTCGAGGCGGCCTATCGTGAGCATCATGCGGCGGTGCTGCGGATCCTGCAGCGCCGACTCGGCAATGAGACGGAAGCCGATGACCTGGCGCAGGAAGCATATGTCAGGGCGTGGCGCTATCGTGATCGGGATCCCGAAAGTTTCAAGGCGGTGCTGTTCCGCATTGCCATCAACCTGGCGTTCTCACGCGGGCGCCAGGATCGGGCCCACAATGTGCAGGGTACGGTGACGGTCGATGAGCTGGAGTTGGCCGCCGATGAGGCGCCAGTGGATGAGCAGGTGGCGCAGGAGGAGCAGATGCGGCTGATCGTGGCGGCGGTTTTGACGCTGCCGGAGCGGTGTCGACAGGTGTTTGTCCTGAGCCGCTTCCATGGCCTGCGACATCGCGAGATTGCCGCCCGCTGCCGAATTTCCACCTCAATGGTCGACCAGCACATCACACGCGCGTTGGCGCTCATCCGAGAGCGGGTGGGTGTGCTGGAGTGCGAGGTGACGAAATCGCTATGAAACACACACCCACACCTCAGCAGTTGGCCGAGGCCGAGCGCTGGTTTGCACGGTTGCTGGACCCTGACATCAGCCCGATGGAACGCATGGCCTATCAGCATTGGCGGGCCACGCCGGCACACGCGCTGGCCTTTGATCAGGTTGAGCGGTTGTGGGCCCAAGTGGGCGCCGCTGCAGGGCGCGCCGAGGTGCGGCAGTTGATGCGGCAGACGTTGCGCGAGACGGCCAGGCCCCGGGTGCGCTGGCGGCAGTCTGCCGCGCTGGCGGCCAGTCTGCTGGTAGCTGCCCTTGCGTTGGGCGCGCTGTGGTTGTGGCAGAACCCGCCAGGCCTGTATCGCACGGCGTTGGGGGAGCAAAAGACGGTGACGCTCGCGGATGGCTCTACGGTGATTCTCAACACCAACAGTCGTCTGCGGGTTGCGTATCGCGATTCGGCGCGGGAGATCGACTTGCAGCAGGGGGAGGCGCTGTTTGATGTGGCGCACGATGCGGCACGTCCTTTCAGGGTGGCGGCCGGTCGCGGTAGCGTGACGGCGCTGGGTACGCGGTTTACGGTGCGGCGGGAGGACGACGAGCTGAGGGTGACGTTGCTGGAAGGGCGTGTCGTGGTGGATCGCGACGAAGGACATCCGTCGCTGGAGGTGGCGCCCGGTGAACAGTTGCGGATCCGACCGGCGCAGCCTGCGGTTGAGCGGCAGCAGGTGGATGAGGATGCGGTGGTCAGCTGGACTCGGGGGCGCTTGCTGTTCAGGGCCACGCCGCTCGCCGAGGCGGTGCGTGAGGTCAACCGCTATGCCCGCCAACGTATCCACATTCTCGACCCATCGCTGAACCTGCTGCCGGTCAGTGGCACTTTTGTGACCGGTGACGCCGAGAACCTCGCCGCCGCCCTGGGCGCGGAAATGTCGATCGAGGTGCGCTACAGCGAGGATGGTCGCGAGATCGGCCTGGCCAAGCGGACGCCCTGACGTCGGGCGGCTTGCCCGACGTCGGCACACAGCGGATCATTTCCGGCCCTGCGTTCCGGACCCCGGACATGACTGACCGCATTCTCATTGGCAAGGGCGACACCCCCCAGGCGTTGCGGGCCCGCTATGCCAACCGTCACGGGCTGGTGGCCGGCGCCACCGGTACCGGCAAGACCGTCACACTGCAGGTGCTGGCGGAGGGCTTTTCGGCGATCGGCGTGCCGGTGTTCTGTGCTGATGTGAAGGGTGACCTGTCGGGGCTGGCAGCCGCCGGAGGCGACAACCCCAAACTGGCGGCGCGCGCGGCCGAGGTGGGTGTGACGGGCTATGTGCCGGCGGCGCAGCCAGTGGTGTTCTGGGATGTGTTCGGCACCGCGGGACATCCGGTCCGCACTACCATTTCCGAGATGGGCCCCTTGCTGCTGGCGCGGCTGATGGGCCTCACCGATGCTCAGGCCGGCGTGCTGGCGGTAGCCTTCAAGTTTGCCGATGACCAGGGCCTGGCGCTGCTGGACCTGAAGGATCTGCAGGCCCTGCTGCGGCATGTGGGGGAGAACGCCAAGGCCATCGGCCAACAGTATGGGCTGGTCAGCACCGCCTCGGTGGCGGCCATCCAACGTGCGCTGTTGCAGCTGGAACAGGAGGGCGGGGCGCACCTGTTCGGCGAGCCGGCGTTGGAATTGACCGATTTGATGCGCACGGACCTGTCCGGGCGCGGCATCATCAATGTGCTGGCGGCGGACCAGTTGTTCGCGCGTCCGCGGCTGTACGCCACCTTTCTGCTGTTTCTGCTGTCGGAGCTGTTCGAGAGTCTGCCGGAGGCGGGGGATCTGGACCGGCCCAAGCTGGTGTTCTTCTTCGATGAAGCCCACTTGCTGTTCAAGGATGCCCCGGCAGCGCTGGTGGACAAGGTGGAACAGGTGGTGCGTCTGATCCGCTCCAAGGGTGTGGGGGTGTATTTCGTCACGCAGAACCCGCTGGATCTGCCCGATGCGGTGCTGGGGCAGCTTGGCAATCGGGTGCAGCATGGCCTGCGCGCGTTCACGCCCCGGGATCAGAAGGCCGTGCGGGCGGCCGCCGAGACCTTTCGCGCCAACCCCGGGGTGGACGTGGTGAGTGCCATCACGGCCATGGGGGTGGGTGAGGCCCTGGTGTCGACGCTGCAGGACAAGGGTGTTCCAAGCCCGGTGGAGCGGGCGATGGTGGCGCCGCCGCGCTCGCGGATGGGGACTCTGACCGCGGACGAGCGCTCCGCGGTGATGGCGCGTAGCCCGGTGGCGGGCCGCTACGAGGCGGCGGTGGACCGCGAGTCTGCCTACGAGGTGCTGAGCCGCAAGGCGGAGGCGGCCGAGACGCGCGCTGCCGAGGACGCAGCCGCAGCCGAACGCGCGGCCGAATGGCAGTCGCAGGTGTCCGAGGCCTATGGCCCGGTCACGTCCACGCGGCGGACCCCTCCGCGCCGACGCGCGGCGCCGCAGGGCATGGCCGAGAAGGCACTGCAGTCGGCAGTGCGCAGCGCCGGCAGTGCCATGGGGCGGGAAGTGGGCCGGCAATTGCTGCGGGGGCTGCTGGGCTCCCTGCTGAAACGGTGACGCCATGAGCCTTGCGCACGCCGACCTGCGCCCGCGTCTGGTGCACGGCCTTGCCGCCCTGGGGCATACCCTGCCTGCAGATACGGTGGACCAGCTGATGGCCTATCTGGCCGAGCTGGCCCGTTGGAACAGCGCCTACAATCTCACCGCAGTCCGCGACCTGCCGGGAATGGTGGACCGGCACCTGCTGGATTCGCTGGCCCTGCTGACGCCGCTGGCATCGGCGCTGGCGGCGCCCGGTGCGCGCGTGTTGGACGTCGGCAGCGGGCCCGGCCTGCCCGGACTGATCCTGGCCATCGTGCACCCGACGGTGTCGATCACCGTGCTCGACAGCAATGGCAAGAAAGCGCGGTTTCTGCGGCATGCGGTGCGCACGCTGGGCCTGTCGTCGGTCTCGGTCGCCGAGAGCCGTGTGGAGGCCTGGCAGCCCGCTCAGCCCTATACCGTGATTACCAGCCGGGCCTTTTCTGCCCTGTCTGATTTCGTCGACCTGACCCGCCCGCTGTTGGCGGCAGGTGGTCAATGGGCGGCGATGAAGGGCAAACTAGAAAAAGAGGAACTGGCCGCCGTGCCAGCCGATATCACCATCAGGGAGCTGCTGCGTCTTCACGTGCCTGGCCTCGACGAGGCCCGACATCTGGTGTTGGCGCATCCGACATGAGCTACGTCATTGCCGTTGCCAATCAGAAAGGAGGGGTGGGGAAGACCACCACTTCGATCAACCTGGCGGCCTCTCTGGCCGCGACCAAGCGGCGCGTGCTGCTGGTCGATCTCGATGCCCAGGGGAATGCCACCATGGGTGTGGGGGTCGACAAGAACGGCGTGACGCACTCGGCGCGCGATGTGCTTTTGGAAGCCGCGCCTATCCGTGACGTCATCGTGCCGGTCGAAACCCAGAATCTGTCGTTGCTGCCCGGCAACAGCGACATGACCGAGGCGGAGATCAAGCTGCGCGAAGTTGCCGCAGGCGATTTTGCGCTGAAGAGCGCGCTGGCCGAGGTGGCTGATCAGTACGATTACGTGCTGCTGGACTGCCCGCCGGCGTTGTCGAAGCTGACAGTGAATGCACTGGTGGCGGCCGATGGTGTGCTGATCCCGATGCAGTGCGAGTATTACGCACTGGAGGGGTTGAGCGCTTTGGTGGACACCATCTCCAAGATCAAGCGGGTGATCAACCCCCGTCTGGAGATCGAAGGCCTGCTGCGGACCATGTTCGACCCGCGCAACAACTTGTCGAACGATGTGTCCGCCCAGCTGACCCAGCATTTTGGCGACAAGGTTTATCGCACCGTGATTCCGCGCAATGTCCGCTTGGCCGAGGCGCCCAGTCACGGGGTCCCGGTGATGCTCTACGACGCCGCTTCTTCGGGGGCCAAGGCGTATCTGGCACTGGCCGGCGAGGTACTGCGCCGGCACGACGGGGGACAACTGAGGTTGAGTGAATGAGCACCAAGAAACGCGGACTGGGTCGGGGCCTGGACGCCCTGTTGTCGAGCACGCAGGCCGCGGGCGTAGACGAGGCTGCAGGCGATGAGCTGCGCGAGGTCGAGATCGGCCTGTTGGTGGCCGGAGCGCATCAGCCGCGGCGCCATTTTGACGAGGACGCGCTGAGCCAGTTGGCCGATTCGCTGAAAACCCAGGGCGTGGTGCAGCCGTTGGTGGTGCGCGCCAAGGGACGACAGTTCGAGATCGTTGCCGGCGAGCGACGCTGGCGCGCTGCCGAGCGCGCCGGTCTGAAGACGGTGCCGGTCATCGTGCGTGCGCTCAGTGAGCAGGATGCGATGACGGTCGCGCTGGTGGAGAACATCCAGCGTGCCGACCTCAACGCGCTGGAAGAGGCCGAGGCGCTGCGGAAACTGATCGACGATTGCGGCTTGACTCATGATCAATGCGCGCAGGCCGTCGGGCGCTCGCGGGCACATGTGAGCAATCTGCTGCGGCTGCTGGAGCTGGAAGCCGAATGCCAGGCGCTGGTGCGCAGTGGGCAGTTGAGTCTGGGTCACGCCAAGGTGTTGCTCGGTGCCGAGGGCGCGCGCCAGGTACAACTGGCGCGCACCGTGGTGCAGCGACACCTTTCGGTGCGTCAGACCGAGTTGCTGATGAAGGCGCCGAATGGCGCGCCGGCAGAACGGCCGGTTCCCGAGCGCAACCCTGATCTCGAGCGTCGCCTGTCGAGTGCGTTGGGGCTGCCAGTGAAGTTGCAGGGCGGCTCACAGGGGCGCGGGAAGCTGGTCATCAGCTACCGGGATGCCGCTGAACTGCAGCGCCTGCTGGGGGCGCTGGAAGGCTAGTGCAGCGCTTCCAACAAAGCGTTTGGAGATGGCGCGTGCGATTGAGTGCAGCGCGAGGCGCGAAGAGGAACGACAGCGGGCGCTATCGCGACGCTGCGCAACGAAGCGCTGTGCTCAAGCGCGCCGCCAAAACGAATGATTTGTTGGAAGCGCTGCACTAGCAGGGCCCTAACTTGCCATTTCAGTTTGATGCCTGTTTGCGGAAACCCTGATGGTGCGGGCGTTTCAGGCGACGCCATTCGACAAAAGTTGATTGCACGGGGGTTTTGGCGGGAGTTGCCTCGATTGAGGGCCTTTGTTTATACTTCCGTTGATTGGTGCGGCGCATCAAACAACGCGGGAGCGTCATGAACGTCGCCACGCGCATAGCACGGTTGCAGGTAGCAATAGCCGTGATGATGTCCGTACTCTGGGGATTTGCGTCAGGGCCCATGCCTGGTCTGGCTGCCTTAACCGGCGGAATGATCGCAGCGGCGCTGACTTTTTACGCGGGCGTTCGGGTGTTCGGCGCTGCGGCGCGCGACCCCCACGACATGGTGCGGGCGTTCATGCGGGCGCAGGCCCGCAAGTGGATTCTGGCCATCGTGCTGTTCACGATCGCATTGCAGGGCTTCGCATCGCACGCCCTGCCGTTGATCGCGGGCTTCATCGCAGCACTGGTGGTGTACTGGTTTGCTTTGCTCTGGGATTGAAGGAACGGATTAATGGCGGCGGAAAACTCAGCCTCGGGTTACGTCACACACCATCTTGAGCACCTCACTGCAGGCGCTCATGAGACGGGCTTTATCCGTTTCGACACCTGGCACCTCGACACGTTGTTCTTTTCGACGGTGCTGGGCCTGCTCATGCTTACCCTGTTCCGCATTGCCGCAGTGCGTGCCACCAGCGGGGTGCCTGGGCGACTGCAAGGCTTCATCGAGGTGCTGGTCACCTTCGTCGACGAATCGGTGAAGGGCAGTTTCCACGGCAACCGCGCCTTTGTCGCGCCGATGGCCTTGACCATCTTCGTCTGGGTGTTCCTGTGGAACTTCATGGACCTCATCCCGGTGGACCTGCTGCCGATCATCGGCAACAAGGTTTTCGGGCTGGAATATCTTCGTGTCGTGCCGTCCGCCGACATGAGCGCCACCTTTGCGCTGTCGATCTCGGTGTTCATCCTGATTCTGTTCTACAGCTTCAAGGGTAAGGGCGCGGTCGGCTTCGCCAAGGAATATCTGACGCATCCGTTCGGCAGCAATCCGCTGCTGATCCCGGCCAACCTCGTGATCAACACGGTGGAACTGCTGGCCAAGCCGCTGTCGCTGGCGCTGCGACTGTTCGGCAACCTCTATGCCGGCGAGCTTATCTTCATCCTGATCGCCCTGCTTGGCATGGCGTGGTCGGGTTTCAACGTCATGAGCCTGGGCCTGTTCGCAGGTCAGCTCATCGCCGGTTTTGCCTGGGCGGTGTTCCACATTCTGGTCATCACCCTGCAGGCCTTCATTTTCATGACCCTGACGATCGTGTATCTCGGCATGGCGCACGAGCATCACTGATCTTCAGTCCTTTTTCGTTCCACCCACCCACCTCTTCATCTAGTTAACACGGAGCATTTCGATGGAACTCATTGCCCAGATCCAGGCCAGCACGGTTCTCACGGTCGGTCTCATCTTCGGCCTCGCCGCGCTCGGTACCGCCATCGGCTTCGGCCTGCTCGGCGGCAAGCTGCTGGAAGGCGTTGCCCGTCAGCCGGAACTCGCCAACAACCTGCAGACCAAAATGTTCATCGTTGCCGGTCTGCTGGACGCCGTCGCCATTATCGGTGTGGCCATGGGCCTGCTGATGATGTTCGCGAACCCGTTCCTCGCCGCCCTGCAGGGTTGATCGCAGCGCCGGAGTCTTCCGGCGCGCCATATCTCCAAGCGGAGTTTTAGATGGGTATCAGCATTCCCTCCGTCCTCGGCCAGATGATCGTTTTCATCCTGTTCGTGCTGTTCACGATGAAGTTCGTGTGGCCGCCGATCATGAAGGCGATGCAGGAGCGCGAAGCCAAGATCGCCGACGGCCTTGCCGCGGCGGACAAGGCCAAGGCTGCGCTGGCGGACGCTTCCTCCAAGTCCGAGGAAGAACTCAAGGCGGCGCGTGCGCAGGCGCAGGACATCGTGACCAATGCCAACCGCCAGGCGGCTCAGCTGGTGGAGAAAGCGAAGGCCGATGCCCAGGCTGAGCAGGACCGCATCATCGCCAACGGTCAGGCCGAGGTGGAACGCCAGGCGGCGCAGGCGCGGGATGCGCTGCGTCAGCAGGTGGCGGCACTGGCCGTGTTGGGCGCGCAGCAGATCCTCAAGCGCGAGATCGACGCCAAGGCGCACGCCGACGTGCTCGAACAGCTTGCGGCACGGGTGTAAGGCACGTCATGGCCGAACTCAGTCAGCTTGCCCGCCCTTACGCCAAGGCCGTGTTCGAACTGGCCCGGTCCGCGAACGATTTTGCGGGCTGGTCCAACTGCCTTTCCGCACTGGCCGCATTGGTGCAGGACGCGGCGGTGGCGCCCCTGTTGAATCACCCGAAAGTGACGCGTGCGACCTTGTCGGATGCGATCTCCCAGGGGCTCAAGGGCGCGCAGGGTGATGCCGGGCAGAACCTGGTGCGCCTGCTGGTCGAGAACGGACGCCTGACCGCTGCACCGCAGATTGCCGAGCAGTTCGAGGCGATGCGGGCGGAAGCCGAACGCACGGTGGAGGTCGAGATCACGGCCGCCGTCGATGTTCCGGAAGCCCAGCAGAACGCACTGGTGAAGGCCATCGGCGAGCGACTGGCGCGTGCGGTCAAGGTGCAGTGGCATACCGACCCGGAGTTGATTGCCGGAGCGGTGATTCGCGCGGGTGACCTCGTGATCGATGGATCTGCGAAGGGCGAACTCGCCCGCTTGCAGACGGTGCTGGCCCAATAAGTCAATGTGGCGCGCCTGCCGCGCGCTGAACGAGTAGAGACGAACATGCAGCTGAATCCTTCCGAAATCAGCGACCTCATCAAGAGCCGGATCGAGAATTTCGAGTCCGCCTCCGAGGCGCGCAACACCGGTACCGTGGTGTCCTTGCAGGACGGCATCGTCCGCATTCACGGTCTTTCCGATGCCCTTCAGGGTGAAATGCTGGAGTTTCCCGGCAACACCTTCGGCCTCGCGCTGAACCTCGAGCGTGACTCGGTGGGCGCGGTGGTACTGGGTGACTACAAGCACCTCAAGGAAGGCGACACGGTGAAGACCACCGGCCGCATCCTGGAAGTGCCGGTCGGTCCCGGGCTGCTCGGCCGCGTGGTCAACGCGCTGGGCCAGCCGATTGACGGCAAGGGTCCGGTGGACGCTGCCGAGTCCAGCCCCATCGAAAAGGTGGCGCCGGGCGTGATCTGGCGTCAGTCGGTGGACCAGCCGGTGCAGACCGGCTACAAGGCGGTCGATGCCATGGTGCCGGTGGGACGTGGCCAGCGTGAGCTGATCATCGGCGACCGTCAGACCGGCAAGACCGCGTTGGCGATCGACACCATCATCAACCAGAAGCACTCCGGCATTAAGTGCATCTACGTCGCCATCGGACAGAAGAACAGTTCGATTGCCGGCGTCGTGCGCAAGCTCGAAGAGCACGGTGCCATGGCCTACACCACGGTGGTGGCGGCGAGTGCCTCCGAGTCGCCGGCGCTGCAGTTCATCGCGCCTTACTCGGGCTGCTCGATGGGCGAGTACTTCCGTGACAACGGCGAAGACGCGCTGATCATCTACGACGATCTGTCCAAGCAGGCCGTGGCCTACCGGCAGGTGTCGCTGCTGCTGAAGCGCCCGCCGGGTCGTGAAGCCTACCCGGGCGACGTGTTCTATCTCCACTCCCGTCTGCTGGAGCGTGCCGCGCGTGTGAACCCCGACTACGTCGAGAAGCACACCGGCGGCAAGGTCACCGGCAAGACCGGTTCGCTGACGGCGCTGCCGATCATCGAAACCCAGGCTGGTGACGTTTCGGCGTTCGTGCCGACCAACGTGATCTCGATCACCGACGGCCAGATCTTCCTGGAAACCGACCTCTTCAATGCCGGCATCCGTCCGGCCATGAACGCCGGGATCTCGGTGTCTCGCGTGGGCGGCTCGGCGCAGACCAAGATCGTCAAGAAGCTTGGCGGTGGTGTCCGTCTGGCGCTGGCGCAGTATCGTGAGCTGGCGGCCTTCGCCCAGTTCGCCTCCGACCTCGACGAAGCCACCCGCAAGCAGCTGGAGCGTGGTCAGCGCGCCACCGAGCTGATGAAGCAGAAGCAGTATGCGCCGCTGTCGGTCGCGCTGATGGGCGCGTCGCTGTACGCCATCGAAAAGGGCTACCTCGACAAGGTGCCGGTGGAAAAGATTCCGGCTTGGGAATCGGGGATGCATCAGTTCCTTCAGTCCAGTCATCAGGCGCTGGTCGACAAGATCAACGTCAAGGGTGATTGGAACGACGAGCTGGAGTCCGGTCTCAAGGCCGCTCTGGACGCCTACGCGAAGCAGTCCGCGATCTAAACCTCAGAGAACGTAATGGCAGGCGCAAAGGAAATCCGCGGCAAGATCAAAAGCGTGAAGAACACGCAGAAGATCACGCGCGCGATGGAAAAAGTCGCCATGTCGAAAATGCGCAAGGCGCAGGATCGCATGGCGCAGGCGCGGCCCTATGCTGAAAAGGTGCGCCGTACCCTCGGTCACCTGGCGGCAGCCAACACCGAGTATCGGCACCCGTTTCTGACGGAACGTCCGGTCAAGCGCATCGCCTATCTGGTGGTGTCGACTGATCGCGGTCTGTGCGGTGGCCTGAACATCAACACCTTCCGTGCCACGGTCCGCGATCTCAAGGGCTGGCAGGACAAGGGTGTCGAAGCGCAGTTCGCGGTGGTGGGTGCCAAGGGCGTGTCCTTCTTCAAGCGCGTTGGTGGCAAGGTGCTGGCGCAAGTCACGCAGCTGGGCGATCGGCCTCACCTGGAGGCGCTGCTCGGCACCATCAAAGTGCTGACGGACGCGTATCTGGCCGGCGAAGTGGATCGTGTCGAACTGGTGTCGTCGTCCTTCGTCAACACGATGACGCAGCAGCCTCAGGTGCAGCAGTTGCTGCCGGTGGCCAAGGTGGAAACCGAAGGGCTGCTGGACAGTTGGGATTATCTCTACGAGCCCAGTGCCGAATCGCTGATCGATACCGTGCTGACGCGCTATCTCGAATCGCAGGTCTATCAGGCCGTGATCGAGAACACGGCCTGCGAAATGGCCGCGCGTATGGTCGCGATGAAGGCGGCCACTGAAAACGCCGGGCAGATCATCGATGACCTGCAGCTGGCCTACAACAAGGCCCGCCAGGCCAACATCACCAAGGAACTGGCGGAAATCGTCGGCGGTGCCGCGGCGGTATGAATTTAAAGAGTGAATTGAAATGAGTACTGGAAAGATCGTTCAAATCATCGGTGCCGTCGTCGACGTCGAGTTTCCCCGTGACGCCGTGCCCAACGTGTATGACGCCCTCAAAGTCGAGGAATTCAGCCTGACGCTGGAAGTGCAGCAGCAGATGGGTGACGGTGTTGTCCGTGCCATCGCCATGGGTGTCAGCGACGGCCTCAAGCGCGGTCTTTCGGTGACCAACACCGGCAAGCCGATCTCGGTGCCGGTGGGCAAGGGTACCCTGGGGCGCATCATGAACGTGCTCGGCGATCCCGAGGACGAGCGGGGCCCGGTGCAGACGGAAGAGCGCTGGTCGATCCACCGCGATGCGCCGTCCTATGAAGATCAGTCGGGCTCCACCGACCTGCTGGAAACCGGCATCAAGGTGATCGATCTGCTGTGCCCGTTCGCCAAGGGCGGCAAGGTCGGCCTGTTCGGCGGCGCCGGTGTGGGCAAGACCGTGAACATGCTCGAGTTGATCAACAATATCGCCAAGGAACACTCGGGTCTGTCGGTGTTCGCCGGGGTGGGTGAACGTACCCGTGAAGGCAACGACTTCTACCACGAAATGTCGGATGCCGGCGTCATCAACCTCGAGAACCTGCCGGAGTCCAAGGTGGCGATGGTGTACGGCCAGATGAACGAGCCGCCGGGCAACCGTCTGCGCGTGGCGCTGTCGGGCCTGACCATGGCCGAGTACTTCCGTGACGAAGGCCGTGACGTGCTGCTGTTCGTCGACAACATCTATCGCTACACCCTGGCCGGTACCGAAGTGTCCGCGCTGCTTGGCCGTATGCCGTCGGCGGTGGGCTACCAGCCGACCCTGGCCGAGGAAATGGGCGTGCTGCAGGAGCGCATCACCTCCACCAAGACCGGTTCGATCACCTCCATCCAGGCCGTCTATGTGCCGGCGGATGACTTGACCGACCCCAGCCCGGCCACCACCTTCGCCCACTTGGACGCCACCGTGGTGCTGTCGCGCGACATCGCCGCCCTGGGGATCTACCCCGCCGTGGACCCGCTGGACTCGACCAGCCGTCAGCTCGATCCCAACGTGATTGGTGATGAGCACTACCAGGTGGCCCGTGACGTGCAGGGCGTGCTGCAGCGCTACAAGGAACTGAAGGACATCATCGCCATCCTCGGGATGGATGAACTGTCCGAGGAAGACAAGCAGGTCGTCGCCCGTGCGCGCAAGATCCAGCGCTTCCTGTCGCAGCCGTTCCATGTTGCCGAAGTGTTCACCGGCGCGCCCGGCAAGTACGTTTCGCTGAAGGAAACCATTCGTGGTTTCCGCGGCATCGTCGATGGTGAATACGACCACCTGCCGGAGCAGGCGTTCTACATGGTCGGTTCCATTGATGAGGCCGTGGAAAAAGCCCAGAAGATGTGAGGACCCCAATGTCCGAACTGCAGATTGAAATCGTCTCCGCCGAAGGCCACATCCATGCCGGCACCGCCGCCATGGTGTTCGCCCCGGCCGAGATGGGCGAAGTGGGGATCACCCCGGGCCACGCGCCGCTGCTGACCCGGCTCAAGCCGGGTGCGGTGCGGGTGAAGCTGGCCGGTGGCGAAGAGTTGCCGTTCTTCGTCGGGGGGGGCTTGCTGGAGGTTCAGCCCAAGCTGGTGACAGTGATGGCCGATACCGCGTTGCGGGCCAAGGATGCCGATGAAGCCGCCGCCGCCGCCGCCAAACAGGCCGCGGAGGATGCGCTTTCCAACGCTGCGAGCGACATGGATGTGGCGCGAGCGCAGGCGGAACTGGTCGAGGCTGCGGCGCGACTGCAGTTCGTGCAGAACCTCAAGAAAGCGTCCCGCTGAGTGTGTTCCAAAGTTGAAAAGGCCGGGCTTGCCCGGCCTTTTTCGTTTCCATGATCCTGCGGGCCCCGTACACTTTCGCTCCATGACCGACGTCGCGCCGCTCCACCTCGTCATCCTGGCTGCAGGCCAGGGGACACGTATGAAATCCGACCGCCCCAAGGTGCTGCATCCGGTAGGGGGCACCCCCATGCTCGGACATGTGCTGAATGCGGCCGAGGCCATTGGCGCTGCCGGCCTGCATGTGGTGCATGGTCATGGCGGCGAGGCAGTTCGTCACTGGGCGCAAACCCGAGCCGGCGGAGCCGCGCGGCTGCACTGGGTGCACCAGCGCGAGCAGCTTGGCACCGGACACGCCGTGCGCGAGGCGACTCCCGGCATTCCCGATGATGCGGTGGTACTGGTGGCGTACGGGGATGTCCCCTTGATTCGTGTCGAGACCTTGCAGGCGCTTGCCAGCGCTGCGCGATCGGGGCTTGCCGTGGTGACGGTCGAGGTGCCGAATCCGCATGGTTACGGCCGTATCGTCCGGGACGCGCAGGGGGCGGTCCGCGCCATCGTCGAGGAAGGGGATGCCGACCCGGCACAGCGCGCCATCCGGGAAATCAATACCGGCCTGATGGGCGCGCCTGCGAAGTGGTTCAAGCCCTGGCTGGCCCGGATCGACAACGCCAACAGGAAGGGGGAGTACTACCTCACGGATGTGGTCGGCTTTGCAGTCGCCGACGGGCAGTCCGTAGCGGCGGTGACGGCTACCGACCCCGACGAAGTGGAGGGGGTCAATGATCGGTTGCAACTGGCGCGAGCAGAGCGCGTCTACCAGCGCCGTCAGGCCGAGCGCCTGATGCGGGAAGGCCTGTCGCTCGCCGACCCCAGTCGGTTTGAGCTGCGTGGTGACCTTCAGGTCGGGCGTGACGTGGAGGTCGACATCGGCTGTATTGTCGAAGGCGAGGTGCGGTTGGCGGACGGGGTCAAGATTGGTGCCTACTGTCTGCTGAAGAATGTCAGTCTGGGGGCAGGGGCTGTGGTTGAGGCCCATTCCATACTGGAAGGCGTGGTTGCCGGTGCGGGCGTCCATATTGGCCCGTTCGCGCGGTTGCGTCCCGGCACGCGCCTGTCGGATCAGGCCCGTATCGGCAACTTCGTCGAGACCAAAAAGACCGATGTGGGACCTGGCAGCAAGATCAACCACCTCAGCTACGTTGGCGACAGCCAGCTGGGCGCGGGCGTGAATGTCGGCGCCGGCACCATCACCTGCAACTACGACGGTGTAAACAAGCACCAGACGGTGATCGGCGACGGGGCCTTCATCGGCTCCAACAGCGCCCTGGTGGCGCCCGTGACCATCGGCAGCGGCGCCACTATCGGGGCCGGCTCTGTGATCACCAAGGATGCGCCGGAAGGTCAGCTTACTGTGGCGCGGGGCAAGCAGCTCAGTCTGCCGGCCTGGCAGCGCCCCACCAAGAAGCCCTGACATGGCAACCGGCTGGATGCAGTCCGCCTTTCAGGGGTTCAGTGGCCTCGCGGACGCCCCCCTGTTCTCGCTCGGCGATGCCCCGGTTACGCCTGGACGGTTGCTGCTGGGATTGGTGCTGTTGTTCAGTGCAGCCTGGGTGGCAGCGCAGGTCGAACGTGGTCTGCAGCGTGTCGCGGCGCGTCGGCCTGGCCTGAACCGGTCCACCTTCTACACCCTGTCGCGGATCACCCGTTATCTGCTGTGGATCGTCGGCACCTTGCTGGCGCTCCATATCATCGGTGTCGACCTGTCGGCCATCGCACTGCTGACCGGGGCCATCGGCATCGGTATCGGACTGGGCATGCAGGGTCTGTTCAACAACCTGATCGGCGGCCTGTTCCTGCTTGGCGAAAAGGCACTGCGAATCGGCGATGTCGTGACGCTGGAATCGGGAGTTGCCGGCACCCTGCGCGAAATCGGCCTGCGGCACACCCGTATTCAGACCGTCGACGGGGGCGAAGTGATGGTGCCCAACAGTGAGCTGGTGCTGCGGCAGGTGACGCACTGGACGCTGCAGACCGCCCGGCGCCGCTTGCACGTGCCGTTCCGCGTGGCGCCAGACGTCGATCGCGAACAACTGCGCCTTGCCGTGCTGGCCGCGGCCAGCCGGGTGGCGGTAACCGTACCGGACCCCCGGCTGGCGCCCGAGTGTTGGCTGACCGAGCTGCACAGTGACTACTTGGCCTGTGAACTGGTTGTCTGGATCGGGCGCAGTGGCATCGAGCGGCCGTCTGCAGCCCATGCGGCTTATCTGGCGGCCCTCGCCGATGCCCTCGATGAATTCCATCTGGCCCGCCCCCCGCCCGGCCACCGCCTGCAATTGCCCCAGCAGCCGCTGTCGGTGAAGCTGCTTCCTCCCACCTCATCCGGATAAATCGCCATGTGCGGCATCGTCGGCGCCATCGCTCAACGCAATGTCAGTCCCATTCTGGTGGAGGGCCTGCGACGGCTCGAATACCGCGGCTATGACTCGGCAGGCGTGGCGCTGGTGGTCGATGGTGCCATCGCCCGTCGCCGTGCCGTGGGCAAGGTTGCGGCGCTGGCGGCCACGCTGGACCAGGCGCCGCTCGACAGCGCGCTCGGGATCGCGCACACCCGTTGGGCCACGCACGGGGTTCCCGCGGAGCGCAATTCTCACCCGCACACGTCGCGGACGGTGGCGGTGGTCCACAACGGCATCATCGAGAACCATGAGGCCCTGCGCGAGGAACTGCGGACTGCCGGATTCGACTTCCAGTCGGAGACCGATACCGAGGTGGTGGCGCACCTGCTGCAGCAGCGCGTGGATTCGGGTGACAGCCTGCGCGAGGCCCTGCGTACCGTCCTTCCGAGGTTGCAGGGCGCCTACGCGCTTGCCGTGGTCGACAGCGGCAGTCCGGGGCGGCTGCTGTTGGCGCGCAAAGGCAGCCCGCTGGTGATCGGCGTCGGCATCGGCGAGCATTTTGCCGCCAGTGACGCCCTGGCCCTGCTGCCGGTCACCAACCGTTTCGTGTATCTCGAAGAGGGGGATCTCGCCGAGCTGCGGACGGATGGCTTCGAGGTATTCGACGCGGCCGGGCGATCTCAGAGCCGACCCGTGCGAACCTCCACACTGTCACCAGATGCGGTCGACAAGGGGCCCTACCGCCACTTCATGACCAAGGAGATCTTCGAGCAGCCGGTAGCGTTGGCGCAGACCCTGCAGGGCCGCATTGCCGGTGGGCGCGTGCTGGAGGCCTGTCTGGGGCCGCAGGCTGACAGCCTGCTGGCCCGCGTCAAGCATGTGCATATTGTTGCCTGCGGCACCTCGGCGCATGCCGGCATGGTGGCCCGCTACTGGTTCGAGCAGATCGCCGGCATGCCCTGCCAGGTCGAACTGGCCAGCGAGTTCCGCTACCGCGCGCCGGTGATCGCCGCCGACACCCTGTTCATCACCATTTCCCAGAGTGGTGAAACCGCCGACACGCTGGAAGCGCTGCGACATGCGCGGCAGAGCGCCAACGTGGCGGCCGCCCTGGTGATCTGCAACGCACCTGAATCATCGCTGGTGCGCGAGTCCGATATCGCCCTGATGACCCACGCGGGCCCTGAGCGCAGTGTGGCCTCCACCAAGGCCTTCACCACCCAGCTGATGGCGCTGGCGCTGGTGATGTTGCTGTTGGCACGACGCAATGGTGGCATCGACGCGGCGCGCGAAGCGCAGTTGGTCGCCCAGCTCGAGGCCACCCCGCGGTTGGTGGAGCAAGTGCTGGCGCAGGACGACCGCATCCGTGTGATCGCCGAAACACTGCTGGCCAAGCAGCATGCCCTGTTTCTCGGGCGTGGGCCGATGTGGCCGGTGGCCATGGAAGGTGCGCTCAAGCTCAAGGAAATCAGTTATGTCCACGCCGAGGCCTATGCTGCTGGCGAACTCAAGCATGGACCGTTGGCATTGGTGGACGAGGACATGCCGGTGATCGCAGTGGCTCCCCGCGGTGACCTGCTCGACAAGGTGAAGTCCAACCTGCAGGAAGTACGTGCCCGCGGTGGCGCGCTGTTGGTTCTGGCTGACGCCGAGGCTGGTTTCCGCGATGAACCGGGTGTCACTGTGGTGGGGATGCCGCATGGGGCCGAGCTGACCGATCCCATCGTCTACACGGTGCCGCTGCAGCTTCTGGCCTATCACGTGGCGGTCCTGAAGGGCACGGATGTGGACCAGCCGCGCAACCTGGCCAAGAGCGTGACGGTGGAGTAGGTGCCGGGGCCGGTGACGGTACGACCATAACCAAAGATAGGGGCCGGTACGGAGATCGGGTTTGATACTCCTGCGACGCTTAGCAGGAGACCCAAAATGGCAGACGATCTGAGCCACCCGATGGACGACTTTCCCGTCCGCCCGTTGCAGTTCGAGGTGTCCAAGCTGGACGCGTCCAGCCGTCTCTGGAGCCGCACCTGTCCGGAGTTCTCGATGTTCGTGAACGCACTGGGCATTCATGTTCCGTACTTCGAACGCTATCTGGTGCGGACCATGACCCGGGCCAAGGCGGTGATCGAGTCGCCGTCCCTGCGGCGCGACATGGTGGCCATCAGCGGCCAGGAGGCCCACCACGCCAAGAACTTCATTGCCTACAACCAGTACCTGGCGACCCAGTATCCGAGGGTCGCAGCGTTTGAGGCAGAGGCCCGCACCTATTTTTCGGATCGCGCCAAGCGGGATTCGCTCAAGCAGATGGTGGCTTTCTCGGCGGGGTACGAAACCTTCACATTTCTCGGCGGCATGATCGTGCTCGACAACCATGCCCGCTGGTTCGAGGACGCCGACCCCACGGTCAAGGCCCTCTGGGTCTGGCATCAGGTCGAGGAGGTGGAGCACGGGGCAGTGGCGTTCGAGGTCTATCAGCACCTGTACGGCCGGCAGGAGCTGTATCGCAAGTGGAACGTACTCACGGCGCTGCTGCATATTGCCAAGGAGACCCTCAGGGCCTACGTGCACATGGCCAAGGTCGAGGGCTGGTTCCGCAATCCCTTTCGTGGCCTCTGGAAAACCGGTTTCTGTGTCTTGATGCTGTGCCGATTTGTGCGGGCGGCGCTACCGGTCTTCAGTCGGTCCTATCACCCGCGGCGTCACCCGTTCGTGACGCAGCGGCAAAACCCCATTCAGATCGCCTGGCGCCGTTACGAACGCAAGGGCGGCGATGTGCTGGAGATCGACCGGCACAAGATGCAGGAGATCATGGGCATTCAACCCGAGGCCTGAGTTGCGACGCCCCCGGATGCCAGTGGGCGGCGTCGCCAGGCTTGCCAGCAGAACCACGGTTGGCTGCGCTTGGCGCCTTGCCCCCTGAAATCCGGTGGCATCACAGCGATGACCATAGCGGTAACCGGCCCTAGCGTCCTGTCCCAGAAATTCCTTGATGAAATCGCGCCAGGATTTTTCGCGTCTGGCAAGGCGCGACGACGCGTCATCGTCGAACTATGGCGAGGAGGAGCAACGCGGCCAGGCGCGAAAAAGACCCGCGAGCTCGCATGCGAACTTCTGGGACAGGACACTAGGTTGCGGGGTCCACCACGATCACCGCACCGGCCATGTCGACACTGACCGGCACCTGACAGCCCAGCCGGGTGTCGGCCGTCACCTCGTCGCTGCAGAACGCCAGCAGGTCGCGCTCCTCGTCGCCCGCCTCGGGAAGGGCCTCCAGCGGTGTGGCCGTGATGCGCACGCGGCAGGTTCCACAGGCGCAGCAGCCACCGCAATCCCCGCCGATCCCTTCGATAAGGTGCTGGGTGGCGACCGCCATCAGGCTGTCGCCAGGTTGTGCGACGACATCATGGGCGTTGCCGGCCGCATCGATGAAGCGAAGGGGTATGGCGGCCGGTTGGGGGGTGTCATCAACTTGGTCTGCGGACATGGCGTCTCCTGGCGGACGCTCGCCAGGCGCCGTTGCCGGGGCCGGGAGCGCCTCGATCGAATTAGAAAAGCCGCACCTCAGGCACGGAAGGAGGAGGAAAACCGTGCGTGTTGTGCGACAAGGAGGGTTCGCCCTTTGTGGCGGTCGGTCCACCGGCGCGCGCCGGACACAGCGCCGTCCCGGTTCGGGAAGCCAATGGAAACGCCGCCACTCGGATGGGCGCCGAACCCTTGCCTGCATTGTTCCGCCACCCTGTTGCCGCTGCCCCTAACTTCCGGAGGGTAGCGGTAGGGGGCTACATCAGGTTGAGCTCACGGGCCCGAGTGGCGGCGGCGGTTCGGTTGCGAACGCCGATCTTGCTGAAGATGTTGTGGAGGTGCCACTTCACCGTGCCTTCGGATATCAGCAGGGTGTCGGCCAATTGCCGGTTGGCAAGGCCCGCCTCGACCAGTCGCAGCAACTCGATCTCCCGCGAGGTCAGGGGCTCAAGCACCAGGACGTCCTCGACGGCATCCGCATGGGTGGTGCGACCGACACTGCGGTCGTGCGCGAGCGTGGCCACCAGCAAGGTTTCGAGGCTGCGTCGTGCGACCATCTCCGCTGCCGCCGGTGCTTCGGTGCGGCGCTCGCGGATGGCATCGAGCACTGGCAGCAGGTCGGGACCGGCGAGCACCAATGGCAGGGCATGCTGCTCGGGGGCGGCGATCGCCAGCGCCTTGTCCAGCTCCCGTAGGGCCTCGTTGTGCCGCTGCGACTTCCAGAGGGCGATGGCCTTCAGCGCCTTCAGTGATTGCTCAAGGCTGGTGCGTCGCTCGACATGCAGGCCGTGGTGAATGCGCGTGATCTGTCGTAGTGCGCTATCGACCTTTCCGTGGGCCAGGTCCATGCGAATGCGCAGCAGGCCGAGGGCTTCGTGCTCACCTTGATACAGGCAGGTCCCCGACTCTGCGATCTCATCGTCGAGAAGGCGGGCGCGGGAGGCGACGGCGACGGCTTCGGCGAGGTCGCCCTGATCAAGCATCAGGCGCGCTTCTTCGATCGCGAGGTTGATGAACAGGCGTTCCTGGTGCGTGCCGATGGCCATATCCTGACCATCGGTGAGAATGCGGCGTGCACGCTCACGGTCACCTTTCCAGGCGGTGATGCGGGATTCGCAGCGGATCGCCAGCAGGAGGGGCTCCAGCGGACCGAACAGTGCGCTGAAAGTCCGTGCAAGCGACACGTATTCCGTGGCGCGGGCATAGTCACACCGCTGGATCGCGATCTCTGCGCTGAGCAGCGACGCCATGCTGACAGTGTAGTTGCGCGCAGCCTCGCCTTCGGCACGTGTACTGGCGTTGGCCCGACGCGCATGGAACTCGGCCGTGCTCAGATTGCCGCGTTCGATGTCCACCAGGCCGTGAAGGAAATCGGCCCAGACCGTCGCGTAGTACATGTCGGCCAGCTGGCCGAAGCGGGCCGCATCTTCGGCGGCACGACCGCTGCGCTCCAGTTCGCGGCGCGTGAGATGGCAATAGCTGATGGTGTTGCAGACCGAGGCCGCCAGGAAGGGCTGGCGGTCATCCAGCCGCTTTCGCAGCTCGATCCCCTGAGCCAGCGAGTCATCGATGGCATCCTCGGTTCCCTTGGCCATGACCTGAATCACCAGCGCCAGCAGGCGGTGGTACGCACGTTCCGACTCTTCAGAGGGCCACCCTTCCTTGCCCTCCTCGAGCAGTGTCAGGGCACGCTCGCACAGTGCCTGCGACAGCGCAGCGTCGCGCGAAAACGCGCGGGACCAGGCATGGCTCAGCAGGATCTCCGGGCGGCGTTCGTGGAAGGCCGCTGGCAGGCGACGCATCCATTCGAGCACGGTGTAGTGGTCCCCGTGCGTCTGTGACAAGGCCGGCGCATGGGCGGCGATGAGATCACAGGCGCGATCAAAGTGCTCTCCATCCAGCGCGTACTGGATGGCTTCCGTCATCAGGCCGCTGCGCTCGCACCAATCGGCGGCGTTGGCGCAGACCTCACGGTATGACTCGGGGTTGGCCCGTCGCAGGGCGTGCCGCAGGAAGTCGGAGAACAGGTGGTGGTACCGGTACCAGCTTCCCTGGCGGTCAAGTGACAGCACGAAAAGATTGGCCCGCGACAGGTGCGTAAGCATTTCGCCCGCGCGCGGATCGCCGGATGCGGCACGGCACAGTTCAGGCGACATGCGGCTGAGCGGCGAGGTCTTCAGCAGGAAGTTGCGAACGCTTTCCGGCTGGCCGTTGAGCACCGCCTCCATCAGATAGTCAGTGAGGTCGGTGTCACGTCCCGAGAAGCGCTCGATCAGGTCGCGCGGTGGACCGCGATGGCGACGCAGCGCCAGCGCCGCGAGCTGGAGACCGGTCGGCCATCCTTCGGTGGTGGAGATCAGGGCGCTGAGATCCTGCTCATCGAGCTCCAGATCGTGCACACGCGCCAGGAAGGTGCGGGCGTCCGAGGTGCTGAAACTGAGGTCGCCCTGCTGCACCTCGAGCAGCCGGCCCGCGACGCGCAGTCTGGCGAGATCGATCAGCGGCACCTCACGGCTGGCGAAAGCGACCTTGACGCAGGGTGGGAGGCGGTGCAGCAATTTGTTGAGAAAGCGCAGCAGCTGTTCGTCGCGAAGATTCTGGAGGTCGTCCAGAAAGATCGCCACCGGCGCCTGCAACGCGGAGATCATTGCCACGATATCGTTGAACAGCGGTTCGAAATCGCGCGCCGGGTTGGCGCGAGGCAGGTTCAGCGTGTCGGGGTGCCGCCCCTGGTTGAGGGTGCCGAGTGCGGCGATCAGATAGGTGGCGAAACTGGCGGGGCTGTCGTCTTCGGCATCAAGGCTGAGCCAGCAACTGGGCACCTGCTCGGCTACGAGTGCCTGGTACAACTCCGACAGCAGAGTGGATTTCCCCGAGCCGGCCGCTGCGACCACGCTGAGTACATTGCGGTCCGGGCTGGCGATGAAGTCCTTGAACAGCGGTCGGCGGCTGATGAAACGGTCGCCGACCGCAGGCGCGTTGAGCTTGGTTTCGATGAATCCAGCAGGTTTGTCGCGTCTCGCCAAGGGTTCTCCTCCCCGAAGGCTGCGCCCGGCAAACGACCGCCGGGTTCATGTGGCCCTGGAGCCCGGGCGGCGGCAATGCAGGCGACTGCGGCCTTGCCTCGCCAGCCACGTTCCCGTGCCGCCCAAGGCTCCTAGCATGATGGTACCCCTCCTTCCACGGAAGAAGCCTACCTTTTGACAGGGTGGCATTCCGTATCACCCCCCTAGGCTGCCGTGCATCAAACCAACGGGAGGGGCAGCAACAATGGCAAGCCAACAGGCGGCTCGGGTCATCAAGCACGGCATTCTGGCGCTGATCGTGGCGCTGGTCGGAGGATTCGCGCTCATTTTTTCAATGATTCAGGGTATTTCCCTGTCGCCGCTGCCGGTGTTCATTGACGTCATCATTCCCGGGTCTCCCGAGGGTTGGCGCATCCTGCATGTCGGCATGCTGATGAACGGCATCATGGCCGTGGCACTCGGGCTGGTGCTGGACCGCCTCAGCGTCACCGTGCGCGGTGAGGCGATCGCGGGCTGGGGCATCATCCTGGCCGTCTGGGGCAACTTCCTTTTCTACCTGTTCGGCATGTTCGCGCCAAACCATGGCGTGACCATGGGCGACAACGCCCTGGGTGAAGGCACGCTGGCAGGCGCCATTGCCTTTTTCCCCGCATTGCTCGGCGCGGTTTCCTTGATCAGCGCGCTGGTGGTGATGTTCCGGGCCCATTTCTCCCGCACCTGACTGGCGGCCGCAACCCATTCGGGGTTGCCGCGACGCATCGCAACCAACACAACGTGAAAGCCAGGGCGGACGTCGCGGCCCGAGGCTTTCCGAGGCAGGAGAAAAGCATGAACAGAAAGTATCTGAGCGGGATCGCATTCGCGCTGGCAGTGTGGGGCCCCGCGGTGCCGGCGCTCGCCGCCGTCTCTGCGGAGGAAGCGGCGCAGCTGGGCAAGTCGTTGACGGCCGTTGGCGCTGAACGCGCCGGCAATGCCGACGGCACCATCCCCGAGTGGAAGCCGTCTGAGCGCAAGGGTGCGCTGAAGGGTGAGTACCCGAGCATTCCGGCCATTGAAGCGGAAGCGCCGTTGTTCACCATCAATGCGAAGAACGTTGCGCAGTACGCAGACAAGCTGACGGCAGGGCATCGGGAACTGCTGCGCCGGTTCCCCGACACCTACAAGATGAACGTCTACCCGACGCACCGGACAGTGACCTATCCGGAAAAGACGCAGCAGGAAACCATCAAGAACGCAACACGCGCCAGCCTGGAGGGCGTCGACAATCCGAGCGGCGCCTACATCGGGTTTCCCTTCCCCATCCCCAAGTCCGGGGCCGAACCGATCTGGAACCATCGGGTGAAGTATCGCGGTGACAGTGTGCGGCGCTTCAACAATCAGATGATCGTACAGCCGGACGGACACTTCACCCTGACCAAGATTGTCGAGGATGTGAAGTTCACTTACTACGCCGATCCGGATGCAGCGGAACCTCAGGAGCTCAAGCCGGGCGCGGATTTCATTCGTTACCTGTCCGAAACGGTGTCGCCGCCGCGCTACGCCGGTACGGTGATTCTGGTGCACGAGAAAGCCGGCTTCGGTACCGAGGGGCGCTCCGCATGGCTGTACGCGCCCGCGCTGAAACGCATCCGTCGCGCGCCCGCAGTGTGCTGCGATAACCCTTACGAGGGAACCGACGGCCATATGTTCTATGACCAGATCGACATGTACAACGGCGTGCTGGAGCGGTTCACGTGGAAGCTTGTCGGCAAGCGTGAGGTCTACATTCCGTACAACTCGTTCCGCATTGCCGGGGCGGGTGCGAAGTACGCCGATATCGCATCGCCGAATCACGTGAACCCTGAACTGCCGCGCTATGAACTCCACCGGGTGTGGGTGGTGGAAGCGGAGAACCGTCCGGATCAGCGCCACACCTTCAAGAAGCGGCGCTTCTATATCGACGAAGACAGCTGGAACGTGGTCGCGGTGGACAACTATGACCATCAGGATCAGCTGATGCAGTTCCAGGAAGGCCACCTGGTGCCGATTCACGCTTCGCTGTGGGCAAGCACCATTCCCGAGGTCATCTACCACCTCGACTCCGGCCGGTACTTCGTCACGGCGATGATCAACGAGGATCAGCCCTACGACATGTCGCTGGAGATGACCGACCGCAATTTCTCGGCCGAGACCGTCCAGAAGCGCACCTCGAAGTAATGCATGCGTGCACCGCCGGCGCCTCCTGAATGGCGCCGGCGGTGCTGCAGCCGTTCATGACATAACCATGGGAGAGACGCGCATGCGCAACCTTATTGCGGCGGTCGCTGCGGCAGTGGTGTTTCCTGCTGCGCAGGCCGCCACCTTTGATTTCTCGCTGGGCGATACGCAGTTTTCGTCCGTGTTGAACAACACTGTCACTTTCGGTGCGTCCTGGCGCATCGAGGACCGGGCCAACGACCTGGTCGGCAAGTCCAGTCTCGATCCTCAGGTGTGCTCGGGTGTGTACCAGACCTGTCAGGGACTGCATCGTCTGCAGACCTATCCAGCCGAACACCTGGCCGCAGCACCCGGGATGGCCTCGATGAATTTCGACGACGGCAACCTCAACTACGACAAGGGTGATATCACCCAGGCGCCGTTGAAGCTGTCGCAGGACTTGAACATCCGTTTCGGTGACTTCGGGTTCTTCTTTCGCGGCATCGGCATCTACGACGACGTCAACTATCGAGACTTCGGTGCCCGCTATCGCAACCGGATCACCCCCGGGAACGCGAGCAGCACCGGTAATACCGGCGACCCCCGGATATCGAATCGATACTTTGACCGGGTTCATGGTCCGGGCGGCGATGTCACGATCGACCGGCCCGAGGACGAGGCCCAGGAAGTCGGCCTGCGGTACGACCTGCTGGACGCCAACTTCTACGGAGAGGTGCCGTTGGGGTCGGAACGCGAGCTGCTGTTCCGCATCGGTCGCCAGACGGTGAACTGGGGGCAGAGCACCGTGGCGGTGGTGAACAGCGTCAATCAGGCCCAGCCGGTGAACGTCAACAGCCTGCATCGACTGGGGTTTGGCCTGCTGGAGGAGCTGTTCGTTCCCGTCGGCATGGTGCGGGCATCGACGGATCTCTTCTACGGCGCCAGTGTCGAGGTGTATTACCAGTTCGAATGGGAGCCGGTGGAAATTCCCACGCCCGGGAGTTTCATGTCGTTTGTCGATGTCGGCACCGACAACCTGCGGGGCTCGGTGAATGCCTCGTTCGGCGGCTCTGCTGACGATCCGGATCATGCCGGGTTCCCACTCGACAACCCGCTGTCACTGCTGACGCCGACGACGGTCAACATTGATCGGCTTCCCGACAACGAAGCCCGCGATACCGGGCAGTACGGAATTTCGTTCAAGTACTACGCCGAGCAGCTCAACAATGGCACCGAGCTGGGGCTGTACTTCATGAACTACCACTCCAAGCTGCCCTACGTGAGCTTCTATTCCACCGACGCCAGTTGTGCACGGGCCGCCGGCAACAGTGCCGGCGTGGACGCGACCAACACCCTGGAGTTCCTCGCAGCCTGCCCGAACCTGCCCGTTACCCGTGGGCTCGATACGGTGACCCAGGTGGGACTGGACCTGACCACGCTGGCCCTGCAGCGCCCTGGCATCCTCGGTGAGCTGGGTCTCGGGCTCAATCTGGGGACGGCCCTGGGCGCGCTGGGGAACCTGTTGATCCGGCAGCCCGGAGTGGCTGAGAGTGACATGCTGCCGCTCGACACGGCCAAGGTACAGCTGGAGTATCCAGAAGATCTGCAGATGTACGGCTTCAGCTTCACCACCACCGCAGGAGAGCTGTCGTTCCAGGGCGAGGTGTCGTACCGCCCCAACGTGCCGCTGCAGGTGGCCATCCTGGACCTGGCATTTGCCTCCTTCGGTCCCACGCTGTCGAGCTGTCACCGCGAGTCCCTGGGCTGTTCGGGGGCCAGTGCCGGGCTGGGTTTCGACGAGGCCGGAAACTACGTCGTCTATGACGGCGACAATTTCACCGATGCCAATGGCAACAATCCGTATCCGGACATGATCAACATGCTGGTGGGATCGGTGCCGGGGTCTGCGCGCTCCTTCCCCAACTTCATCATTCCGTATCGCGGGGGCACGGTCGGGGACAATGCGCCCAACAGCTACATCCAGGGGTGGATTCCCGGCAAGGTGCTCCAGTACAACCTGGGCGCCACGCAGGTGCTCGGAGCCTCGGACAACTGGATCGGTGCGGACCAGGTCATCCTGCTCTACGAGCTGGCCGCCACGCATGTGCTCAATTTGCCGGACTTCGACAAGCTGCAGATCGAAGGGCCGATGAGCGGTGCCACCCACGCCAGCGCGGGCGCTGATGGCAGCGGTGCAGACGGCTCGCGATTGGCGTGTTCGACCAATCCGGCCTGCACGGTCGGCCCCGACGGCTTGCGTTTCAATCCGACTCAGGCGTCGCGCAGCGCGTTTGCCGATGACTTCTCCTGGGGCTACCGCGTCGTAGGCCGGATCAACTACGAGTCGGTGCTGCCGGGCATCGGTGTCCAGCCGCTGTTCATCTGGCAGCACGATATTGGAGGCAACGCACCAGGGCCGGGCGGCAATTTCGTCGAAGGGCGAAAAACGCTCAACCTGCTGCTGGAGTTCCGCCTGCAGAAGTCGATGTCGCTGACGCTGTCCTACAACAGTTTCTTTGGCGGCGGCAGTAACAATCTCTACAGGGATCGGGACAACCTTGGCGTGTTTGCCAAGTACCTCTTCTGAGCCCCAACCATCGATAGGGGTGTACGGCACGGGGTTCGGCAACACTGGGCCGAACCCCCTTGTAGGCTCGATCATGAACGCTCAACCTGCTGACCTCTCCTTCTCCCTGCCCGGCGTCGACCTCGACGCCCTGTTCGCGCGTCAGGCGGCAGCATTCGAGCAGGATCGCAACCCGCCCCTCGCCACGCGTGTGGACCGTCTGCGACGGTTGCGAGCGGTCGTGGCGGACAACCGGGCGCGAATCATCGAGGCGGTCAATGCCGACTTCGGCAGTCGCGCCGAGGAAGAGTCGCGGCTTGCCGAAACCGGCGCCACGCTGACCACCATCGACTACACCCTGGCCCGGGTGGCACGCTGGATGCGGCCGCGTCGGCGCGGGACCTCGATCTGGTTCCTGCCGGCGAGCAATGCCATCGTTCCGCAACCGCTCGGGGTGGTGGGCGTGATGTCCCCGTGGAACTATCCGGTGAATCTGGCACTGGCACCGCTGGCGACAGCGCTGGCGGCCGGGAACCGGGCAATGGTGAAGATGTCGGAGTTCACCCCGGCCACCACGGCGCTGATCCAGCAGCTGGTGGCAGCGGCGTTCGACGACACCGAGGTGGCGATCATCGGCGGTGAGGCGAATGTTGCCACCGCATTTTCGGCGTTGCCGTTCGATCATCTGCTGTTCACCGGGTCGACGGCCGTCGGTCGCCGGGTGATGCAGGCGGCCGCACAGAACCTGACGCCGGTCACGCTGGAGTTGGGTGGCAAAAGTCCGGTCATCGTCGACCCCGATTACCCGGTGGATGAGGCGGCACACCGGGTGCTGTGGGGCAAGACCACCAATGCCGGGCAGACCTGTGTGGCGCCGGATTACGTGATGGTGCCGCGGGGTCGCAGTGGCGACTACGTCGAGGCGACGCGCAAGCACTACCAAGCTCATTTTCCCGAAGGTGCGCGGGCGGCGAGCTACACCGCCGTCATCAACGCGCGGCAGTACGAGCGCCTTCACGGTCTGGTGGCCGACGCGCGTGAGCGCGGTGCCGACGTGATCGAGATGGAGCCGGATGCCGAAGCGCTTCGCGCGGGGCGCAAGTTCCCCCTGACACTGGTGGTCAACCCGCCCGCGGATGCCCGTGTGATGCAGGAGGAGATCTTCGGCCCGGTGCTGCCGGTGCTGGAGTACGACGGATTCGACGGCGCGCTGTCACAGATCAATGCGGGGGACAATCCCCTGGCAATCTACTACTTCGGACATTCCGCGGACCGGCAGCGGCGGGTCCTTCGGGATACCTTGTCCGGCAGCGCAGCGGTCAACGAAGTGGTTGCGCAGTTCCTGCAGGTGGACCTGCCGTTCGGTGGTGTCGGCGCCAGCGGATTCGGGCGCTACCATGGCGCCGAAGGGTTTGACACCTTTTCCCACCTCAAGCCCATATTCACGCAGCGCGGAATGGGCCGGTTCACCGGCCTCAAGCTGCTCTATCCACCTTACAGCCGATTCGCGCACCGGCTGATTGCCATGATGAAGGGGTAAACCACGATGACGCAGGCGCTGAAGCTCTCCGCCGCCTTTGAACACCATGCTCAATGCCGGCCGGATGTGCTGCTGGTCGACAGTGAGCTTGGGACGCTTCGCTATGGCGATGCGGTAGACCGGGTGAGCGCGATCATCAACGCGCTTGAGGGGCTCGGCCTGGGCCCTTCGTCCCGTTTCGGCGTGGTGGCGCGTAATCGCACCGAGACGCTGCTGCTGTTGTTGGCGGCCCAGCGTGGCGGCGCCGTGATCGTGCCGGTCAACCACCGGCTTTCACCGTCCGAGATGGCGTGGATACTCGAAGACAGTGGCTGCGAGGCTCTGGTGGCAGAGTCGATGTTCGCTTCCGCGCTGGAGCCGTTGCTTCCGGACTGCGTCAAGCCGGAAGGGCGGATCGTGATGGGCGGGGCGTTGCCGGGCTGGCGGGACTTCGACGGTTGGGTCGACGCGGCCGCACCGCTGCCGGCCCACACGTTGCGGGACGATTCTCCGGAGCGGCCGTATCTGCAGATGTACACGTCGGGGACGACCGGCCGGCCCAAGGGCGTCGTGCTGAACGGCCGCAACGGTTTGGCCAGCTCGATCGCAGCGTTGATTGGTTTCGATGTTGCGGTGCATCCTGGCGAGCGTGCCTACCAGGGGTTCCCGCTGTTCCATATCGGCGGCGTGTTTGCCAGCCTCTGGCTGATCAGTCGCGGCGCGACACTGCTGTTGCGTTGCGACTTCGATCCCCGTGCGGTCAATGCGATGATGTGTGCCGGTGAAGTGGCGCATGCCACCCTGGTGCCGGCGATGATCCAGGCCTGCGTCGGCGTTGACGGGGCTTCCGGCGATGCCGAGGGGTTCCGCAACATTTTCTATGGTGCGTCGCCCATCAACGCACCGCTGCTGCACGCCGCGCATGCCCGCTATGGCTGCGACTTCTCTCAGGTCTACGGTATGACCGAGACCCACAGCACCATCGCCATGCTGACCGCTGCCGATCATCAGCGCGCCCTGCAGGGGGACAACACGGCACTGGTGGCCGCTGCCGGCCGGCCGGTCTCCGGTACCACGCTGCGGGTGGTCGACCCGGAGGGCAATGATGTGACGCCTGGAACAGTCGGCGAGGTCTGCGTTCGCGGACCACAGGTGATGGGCGGCTACTGGCAGCGTGATGATGCCAATGCGGAAACCTTCCATGGCAATTTCCTGCGGACCGGCGATGCCGGGTACGTGGATGCCGAGGGCTACCTGTACCTGGTGGACCGGTTGAAGGACATCATCGTCAGTGGCGGCGAGAACGTCGCTTCCAAGGAAGTCGAGGCTGTCCTGATGGCGCACCCGGGGGTTGCTGACGTGGCGGTCATCGGCGTGCCCGACGAGCGTTGGGGTGAAGCGGTCAAGGCAGTGGTGGTGATGCGTGATGGCGCGGTGACCGACGATGCGCTGATCACGCACTGCCGGGCTCATCTTGGTGGTTTCAAGGTGCCGAAGTCGATCGACCGTACCGATGTCCTTCCGCGGAACGGTGCGGGCAAGGTGCTGAAGACCGTCCTGCGCGAGCCCTATTGGCAGGGTGTGACGCGCCGCGTGTCCTGACGGCCTCAAGGGGGCGCTGACTGCCCTCCCGAACGACTTTTATCTCTTGGGAGTATTGCAATGTCGAATCATCCGTCCGTACAGCGCAGCATGGCTGTCTGGCATGACATGGTGGCGCGCCGTGACATGAGTGCGCTGCCCAGCCTCTTGCACCAGGAGGCGGTGTTTCGCTCGCCGGCTGCGTTCAGTCCTTACCGGGGCGAAGCGGCACTGGTGCTGATTCTGACCACCGTCCTGCTGGAGGTTTTCGAGGGGTTTACCTATCACCGCGAGCTGTGGTCGGAAGATGGCCTGAGCGTGGTGCTCGAGTTCAGCGCCCGGGTGTCGCAGCGTGACCTCAAGGGCATCGACATGATCCGTTTCGATGCGGACGGCAGGATTGTCGACTTCGAAGTCATGGTGCGCCCGGCCAGTGGCCTGAAAGCGCTGGCGGAGGCGATGGGGGAACGGATCGGCGCGCGTCTGGAGGCTTTCAAGGGAGGGCAGGCCGCCTAGGCGCCTGGCGCCTGCTGACGCGACGAGCGCCGTCGCGGCAGTTGCGGTCGTGTCAGCAGGCCCGAAGGCTTCCCAGCGGAGTGGCCCGTCGTGCGGGCGCCGCCTCATCGGCCCTCGGTGCGATGGACCAGCCACCACAGGATGTTCGGGAACCACCGTCGCAGCACATAGGACAGGCGGGTCACCGGCCCGGGGAAGGACCAGAAGCGAGCGCGGTGCAGCTGCCGCTCGATATCGTCGAGCACGGCTTCGGGCGTGATCGGCGGAACCAGGTCCAGCATTTTCGGCCAGCGGGTGTCCCGGCCCTGCTGCAGCAGCGGGGTAGCCACCGCCGGCGGACAGACGCAGACGAAGCGCACGCCACTGTTGCGGTTCTCGTGGCGCAGCACTTCGGTGAAGGCCACCACGGCATGCTTGGACGCGTTGTAGGCCCCCATGTACAGGATCGGCCAGTGGCCGGCCATGGACGCGAAACTGACGAACTCACCGCGTCCGCGCGCCAGCATGCCGGGCAATACCGCCTGGGTGATGTTGACCAGTCCGCCGTAGTTGATCTCCATGATCTTCATCATGGTGTCGCGCGGCTGTTCGGTCAGCAGCCCCAGCGGCATGATGGCTGCGGCGTTGACCAGCCGGTCGATTGGCCCCAGTTGCGCGTCGCATTGCGCGACCGCCGCCTGTACTGCGGCAAAGTCGGTGATGTCGGTCCGGCACTTGAGCAGCCCCGGGTGCTCGCCCAGTGCGTCCAGGCCCCGGTCGTCAACATCCAGTGCGGCCACCTTCCAGCCGGCCGCCAGCGCACGCCGGGCGGCGAGGTGGCCCATGCCGCTGCCGGCGCCGGTAATCAACACCACTTTGGGGGTCATGCGGAAAACTCCTGGCTTGCGTTGAGGGACGGATCAGTCGTCGATGAGATCGTAGTCTTCCTTGCCGGCTCCGCATTCCGGGCATTGCCAGTCTTCGGGAATATCCTCAAAGCGGGTGCCCGGGGCGATGCCGCTGTCGGGGTCACCAAGGCGTTCGTCGTAGATATGCGAACAATAGCGGCACTGATAGCGGCGCATGGCGGTGTCTCCTCAGTGACCGGCCGCCCGCAGGCGGATTTCGGGATGAATGTTCAGTTTGTGCTGGATCGCGAGATCGTGCTTCATCAGCTCCGGCTCCAGCAGTTTCCACACCTTGTAGTTGTTGTAGAACGGCGTCATCGGGTAGAGGTGATGAATCAGGTGATAGTTCTGGTACTGCAGCACCGGCCCCAGCAACCACTCCCATCCGAAACGCACGGTGGTGGCCCGGGTGAAGTTCTCGGCCTGACTGACATCGTGCGGCACGTGTGGAAGCCAGAAGAAGCTGAATCCCAGCATCAGCATGACCAGGCGTGACGGCACGAACCAGAGCATGAACAGTTCGGCGCCGTACCCCAGGGCGATCAGCGTCGCGAACACCACGGCCACCACGGCCGCCATCTGCAGGGATCGGCGCAGGTAGGGCTTCGACACCTTGTCGACGTGCCGGAGGGCATGCACGAAGTAGGCGAGGTCGATGAACATCCAGCGGAACGGCAGCGTCCACCAGGCCCCGCGGAACGCGATGTCCGGATCGCCGTCGCCGCTGGCAAAGCGGTGGTGCAGGATGTGCGCCCAGCGGAACATGCGGGTATCGACGTAGGGCAGCACCACCATCAGGCCGAACTGACCGATGGCGTCATTGAAGCGGGTGTGTGTGGACACCGCACGGTGCAGCGAATCGTGGGCGACGCTGAAGGCGACGTATCCCACTACCGTGTTGACCAGGGTGCCGATCCACAGCGGGAGCCAGCCCATTCCGCAGACGACGTAAACCCCGATGAAGGTGCTCACGAGGATGACGAACAGGATCACCGTGGGCCAGGCGACCGGCGGGGCGCTGGTGAGTTGCTTGAGGGTCTTCCTCTGTTCCGGGCTCAGGTGGTCGAGGGCGATATGGACGCGGCTCATGGGAGGTTCCTTCCGACGGGATGGGGCTCAGCCGCGCGTGGCGCGGGCGCCACGTGAGGCGGTGATGGGGGTGGCGGCGTCATCCGCGCGGCGGGTGCCCAGCAGATGATCGATCATCGTCGGCACCAGGGCGTCGAGGTCGTAGCCGTGGACCAGCTGGTTGGCCGTGTGCAGTGTCATCAGCCCGTGCACCTGGCTCCACACGATGTGGGCAAAGCGGCGGGCATCGCCGTCGATGACGCCGTGGTCGATGGCGCGTTGGGCGATGCCGACGGCGTGATCGAACAAGGCCCGGCGGGCGGCGAGCAACTCGGGGAACAGCGTCGGTGCCGGCTGGTGGCTGGCAAAGATCAGCAGGTAGTCCTGCGGATGGGCACGGCCGAATTCGACGAAGGCGAGGATGGTGTCGCGCATCTGCTTGAGGATGTCCGGCTGCGTCGGGGAGCGGCGCAATACGTGCTCGCTCAGTCGCTGCATCGCTTCAACGCGAACGCGCGCCATCAGCCCATCCTTGTTGTCGAAATAACGGTAGGCGCGGGTGTGGCTGATGCGCAGCGCCTCCGCGATGCGACGAAACGTGACGGCCTCCTGGCCTTCTTCGCGATAGATCGCCAGCGCCGCCGCGCTGAGGCGGCGGCGGGTGGTTTCCAGCTCCAGGTCGGTAAGCGCAGCACGTGGCATGAAAGCGGACCGTTGTTTAATAAACAGTGGTAAATAATTAATGACACAGCACGCCGCCGACCGCAAGTGCCGGCCTCATCCCGGGACGCCGGGGCTAGTGTGGTGTTCCGTAAATGGTTTGATGAAATCGCTGAGGGCTTTTCGGGTC
>ERZ1023313.119-NODE-119-length-34188-cov-6.583131_pt1 | contig 34188 bp, 31 predicted proteins | sample MGYA00521233_ERZ1023313 | MGnify/ENA primary metagenome ERZ1023313 (study PRJEB32759, sample SAMN07749866) | skin metagenome | biome: transportation; feature: city; material: polyester macromolecule | host: Homo sapiens | place: Hong Kong:TKO line | collected... | reverse complement strand
TAAAGCGGTACGCGAGCTGGGTTCAGAACGTCGTGAGACAGTTCGGTCCCTATCCTCTGCGCGCGTTGGAAATTTGAGAAGGTCTGTCCTTAGTACGAGAGGACCGGGACGGACGAACCTCTGGTATGTCAGTTGTACCGCCAGGTGCATGGCTGATTAGCTACGTTCGGGATGGATAACCGCTGAAAGCATCTAAGCGGGAAGCCGGCTTCGAGATGAGATTTCCTTGCCCCTTTGAGGGTGTGAGGCCCCCAGCTAGAACACTGGGTTGATAGGCTGGATGTGGAAGCGAGGACTGAAGACTCGTGAAGCTGACCAGTACTAATAGGCCGATGACTTACACACACTCTTATCCCATTGCTTGCTTCAAGGTGATGGGTTGGTGTTCGCGTCCACTGTGCGGTTGTCTGATTGCAACCGGCTGTCTGCTTGTTGGTGGGTGGTTGGGGTGTTTCAGTTGAATAGTGTCACTGTTGTGTGACCCGTAGGTTTCCCTGCTGTTGCCCGTGTTGAGGGTGGTGGTGTGGGGTTAGGGTTACGGCGGTCATAGCGTGGGGGAAACGCCCGGTTCCATTCCGAACCCGGAAGCTAAGGCCCACAGCGCCGATGGTACTGCAGCCGGGAGGTTGTGGGAGAGTAGGTCGCCGCCGGACATTCTTTGAGGGAGGGCCTCGCACCGTTGGGTGCGAGGCCCTTCCCGCATTTCTGGACTGCTTTCCCCGCAAGGACGGTCTGCCACAGGCTCCGGGCACTAGCCTGGTCCCCTGAGGACCCGGCCGCGAGGCCGGCACATGAGGAACAGAGACCGCGTTCCCGCGGACCGTCGCGGCGTGACGCCCAGGAAGGACACCATGGCTGAGGACACCCCCCGAGAGCGCCGCGAGGACCGCGGATCCGAGGGCCGCGGGCCCCGTGGTGGCGGTGATGGCCGGCGTCGTGGTGGTGACCGCGACGGACGTCCTCGCAGCGGTGCCGGTGACCGGCGCCGCTCCGGCGGGCCTCACGAGGACCGGCGGCGCGGCCCGGGCCAGGGGGGCGGACGCCCCGAGCGCCGCGGTGCGCCGACGGGCCCTCGTCGCGAGGACCGCGCCGAACGACCCGCGCACAATCCCGGTGACCTCCGAGCGGCGAATCGTGCGGACCAGGAGCGCTCTCCGGACATCGACCCGGACGTGACGGGCCAGGAGCTCGACCGCGGCACGCTCAAGGAGATCAACGGCCTTGACGAGCGTCCTGCCAGCTGGGTCGCCAAGCATCTCGTGATGGCCGGCCGCTACCTGGACGTCGACCCGGCGCTGGCGTTCCAGCACGCCCTCGCCGCGTCCCGCAAGGGCGGCCGCCTCTCACGCGTGCGCGAGGCAGTCGCGCTCACCGCCTACGCGGCGGGGGAGTACGCCGACGCGCTGCGCGAGTTCCGCACCTACCGGCGCATGACGGGCGACGACACCCACATCGCCGCGCAGGTGGACAGCGAGCGTGCCCTCGGCCGCACGGAGAAGGCCCTGCAGCTGGCCGCCGAGGTGGATGCCTCGCGTCTGGACCGGGCGGCGCGGGCCGAGCTGGCCATGGTCGTCTCCGGCATCCGCGAGGACGCCGGCGACCTCCAGGGCGCCCATGAGGCCCTGCAGATCCCGGAACTGGACCGGCGGCGCGGCTACCCCTTCTCTCCCCGGCTGTTCCAGCGTCAGGCCGACGTGCTGCTCGCCCTGGGGCGCCGCGACGAGGCTCGGCTCTGGGCGCGTGCCGTGCGCGTCGCGGAGAAGGCCCTCGGCGTGGGCGGGTTCGCGGACCCGGAGATCATCGACGTGGACACCGAGCCGGTCGAGGACCCCCGGGACCGCCGCCCGTCCCCCCGCGAACGGCGCCACGAGCGGTATGCGGCCGAGGCCGGTGCGGAGCCGACGGCGGACGGATCCCCGGCCGAGGAGCCGGAGGCCGCCACGGAGCCGACCGAGGCGCCCCGGCCGGAGGCCGCCGCGGAGCCGCCGGCCGCCGTCGACGCGCCGGACGAGGTCGACCCGAACCAGCTGTCGCTGTTCGACGCCCTCGAGGCCCCGGAGGCAGACGAGCGGTGAGCGCCACGTTCTTCGCCGGTCACGACGGGCTGCTCTGCGACCTGGACGGCGTCGTCTACGCCGGAGGCGGCGCGATCGCCGGGGCGGTCGAGACGCTGTCGACGCTGCAGGAACGGGGCGTGCCGGTCGGGTTCGTGACGAACAACGCCTCCCGCGCGCCGGAGTCCGTGGCCGAGCATCTCCGCACGCTCGGGGTGCCCGCGCAGGCGGGGCAGGTCTTCGGCTCCGCACCGGCGGGCGTCGACCTGCTCGAGGAGACGCTCGGCCGCCGCACCGGCCGGGTGCTCGTGGTCGGCTCGGCGTACCTGCGCGCCGTGGTCGAGGAGCGGGGCTACGAGGTGGTCGCGTCCGCGGCGCAGCGTCCCGACGCGGTGATCCAGGGCTTCGACCCCGGTCTCGGCTGGGCCGATCTGGCGGAGGCGGCGTACGCCGTGCGCGCCGGGGCCACCTGGGTCGCCACCAACCTGGACACCTCGATCCCGCGCGCGGAGGGGATCGCCCCCGGCAACGGGGCCCTCGTCGAGGCGGTGGGCCGGGCCACCGGCACCGCGCCCGTCGCGGCGGGCAAGCCCGAGCCACGACTGTTCCGGACGGCGGCCGAGGCCCTCGGCCTGGCCCGTCCCCTCGTGGTCGGCGACCGCCTGGACACGGACATCCGCGGCGGCAACGCGGCGGGGTTCGACACGGTGCTCGTCCTGACCGGCATCGACACGCGCGAGACCGCGGCCGCCGCCCCCGGGCCGGACCGGCCGACGTGGGTCCGTGCGCACCTGCCCGCTCTGCTCGCCGGCGGGGCCGAGGCCTCCGCGGACCCACGGCGTGGCTGAGACCGCACGCGCCGACGTCGCCCTGGCCGCCCGGGGCCTGGCCCGCTCCCGCACGGAGGGCGCGGCGCTCATCCGCGCGGGGCAGGTCCTCCTCGACGGCCGCCCGGTGCGCCGGCCCTCCGACCGCGTGGCCGCCGACGCCACGCTGCGCCTGCGCGACCCGGGCCCGCGGTACGTCTCCCGTGCGGCCCACAAGCTCGTCAGCGCACTCGAGGCGTTCCCGGACGTGGGCGTGGCCGGCCGCCGGGCGCTCGACGCCGGGGCCTCCACCGGCGGCTTCACCCAGGTCCTCCTCGAGCGGGGCGCTGAACGGGTGGCCGCCGTCGACGTGGGCCACGACCAGCTGGCCCCGCCCGTCCGGGCCGACCCCCGCGTCCTCGTGCGCGAGGGGCTCAACGTCCGCGACCTCACGGCCGAGGACATCGACGGTCCGGTGGACCTGGTGGTCTCCGACCTGTCCTTCATCTCGCTGCGCCTCGTCCTCGCCCCGCTCGCGGGCGTGTGCCGACCCGGCGCGGAGCTGCTGCTCATGGTCAAGCCCCAGTTCGAGGTCGGGCGGCGCGCCCTGCCGCGCTCCGGCGTCGTCACCGATCCGGACGCCCGCCGCGACGCCGTCGCCGGGGTGGCCGCGGCCGCGCTGGGCGCCGGCCTCGCACCGCGCGGCCTCGCCCGATCCGGCCTGGCCGGACAGGACGGGAACGCCGAGTTCTTCCTGCGGCTCCGCCGTCCCGACGCCACCGCGGCCGACAACCCGGCAGGCGGGACGAGCCCGGCCCCGCCCGCCGGCGAGCGCGCCGCCGGGTGGGTCCGGGGCGCCCACATCGACTGGTCCTGACCCCCGACCGGGGGACACCGCCCGTCCACGGGCGCGGGGCCACCGGTTCGCGCGTCCGGTCTCGTGGCTATCCTGGAGCGCAGTGCCCGGCACCCCGGCCCGCGGAAGGAACCATGCCCTACACCCCCGGACGTCGCGTCCTCGTCCTGACCCACACGGGCCGCGAGGACGCCATCAGCGCGGCGCTGCAGGCCACCCGCATGTTCGCGGAGGAGGGCCTGGTCAGCGTCATGCTCGAACAGGACGTGGCCGCCATCCGCGCGGCCGCGGGGGACCCCCCGGAGTTCGCGCCGGAGGCCCTCGGGGTCGACTGCGAGCTCGAGGACATCACCCTCGGCCTCGTCCTCGGCGGCGACGGCTCGGTGCTGCGGGCGGCCGACTTCGTCCGCGGCCACAACGTGCCACTGCTGGCGGTGAACCTGGGCCACGTCGGCTTCCTCGCCGAGTCCGAGCGCACCGACCTGCACCGCACCGTCCAGGCGATCGCCTCGGAGTCCTACGTGGTGATCGAGCGCATGGCCCTGGACGTCGTCGTGCACGTGGAGGGCCGCGAGGTGGCCCGCACGTGGGCCCTCAACGAGGCCTCCGTGGAGAAGTCCCACCGGGAGCGGATGCTCGAGGTGGTCGTCTCCGTGGACAACTCGCCGCTGACGGCCTTCGGCTGCGACGGCGTCGTCCTGGCCACCCCCACCGGCTCCACGGCCTACGCCTTCTCCGGCGGGGGCCCCGTGGTGTGGCCCTCCGTGGAGGCCCTGCTGTGCGTGCCCATCAGCGCCCACGCCCTGTTCACCCGCCCCCTCGTGGTGGGTCCGCGCTCCACGATCGGCGTGGACGTGCTCACCCGCACCCGCGAGACCGGTGTGCTGTGGTGTGACGGCCGGCGCACCGTCGAACTGCCGCCGCAGGCCCGGATCGAGGTGTCCCGGTCGGCGGAGCCGGTGCGCCTGGCCCGTCTCAACCCGACGCCCTTCGCGGAACGGCTGGTGCGCAAGTTCCGGCTGCCCACGGACGGCTGGCGCGGCCCCGTCACCGCCCAGGAGCGGGCGGGCGTGCTCCACGCGGTGGAGACCGTCGAGCCGCGGCACGCGGGGCCGCGTCCCGACGTCGTCGAACCGGCCACCATGCCGCTGTCGGTGCTCTCGCCCGCGGACATCCAGCGCCACCGCGACCGCGGGGCGCGTCACCCCGGGGAGGACGCATGATCGACCATCTGAGGATCTCGGGGCTCGGCGTGATCGGCGAGGCCACCGTGGACCTGGACCCCGGCTTCACCGTCGTCACCGGCGAGACCGGCGCCGGCAAGACCATGGTGGTCACCGCCCTGGGCCTGCTGCTCGGTGCTCGCGCCGACGCGGGCGCGGTCCGCCGGGGCTCGTCCCGTGCCGTCGTGGACGCCGGCGTGCGCGTGGCCGCGGACCACGCGGCGCTCCGCCTGGCTCAGGAGGCCGGCGCGGTCGTGGACGAGGGCGACGACGGCACCCGCGACCTGGTCCTCAGCCGCAGCGTCACGGCGTCGGGGGAGGGCACACGCTCCCGCGCCGCGGCCGGCGGCCGTTCCGTGCCCGTGGGCCTGCTCTCCGAGATCGGGGCCACGCTCGTGGCCGTGCACGGGCAGAACGACCAGGTCCGCCTCCAGGGCGCCGACGCCCAGCGGCACGCCCTCGATGCGTTCGGCGGCGCCGAGCTCGCCGCGGCCCTGCGGGCCTACCGCGCCGACCACGCCGCCTGGGCCGCCGCGCGTCGGGAGCGCGAGGAGCTCACCACCCACCGCCAGGAGCGGGCCCGCGAGGCCGAGGCGCTCCAGCGCTCGCTCGAGGAGATCGACCTCGCCGACCCGCAGGAGGGGGAGGACGAGGAGCTGCGGGCTCTCATCCGCCGGCTCGAGGACGTCGAGGAGCTGCGCGCCGCCTCGGGGGAGGCGCACGCCCGACTGGCCGGCCCCGACGTGGACGCGATGGACGAGACCCCCGGCGCCGTCAGCCTCGTGGAGGGGGCGCGGCAGGCCGTGCTCGCCGCCCCCGGCGACGACCCCGAGCTCGCCGCCGCGGCCGCGCGCCTGGCCGAGGCCGCCGTCGTGCTCACGGACATCGCCGGCGACCTGGCCCGCTACACCGCTGACCTGGACGCCGACGCGGCCTCCGACCTCGACGCGGCCCAGTCGCGGCTGGCCGAGCTCACGCGACTGCAGCGGCTCTACGGGCCGGAGCTCGCCGACGTGATCGACTGGGCCCGGACCCAGCGTCCGCGCCTGGACGAGCTGCAGGGCGACTCCGGCCGCCTCGAGGAGCTCGAGGCGGAGGTCGACCGGCTGGACGCCGCGCTGCGCGAGCGGGCCGCGACCCTCACCGCCCTGCGCACCGCGGCCGCCGAGCGGCTCGAGACCGCGGTGACCGAGGAGCTGCACGCCCTGTTCATGCCGGACGCCTCGTTCCACGTGGGACTGACGCCGGTCGCCGGGGACGGTCTCGGCCCGTACGGCGCTGAGGACGTCACGCTCGCCCTGCGCCCCCACGCGGGCGTCGAGCCCCGGCCCCTGGGCCGCGGCGCCTCCGGCGGCGAGCTCTCCCGCGTGATGCTCGCCCTCGAGGTGGTCCTGGCCGCCACGGACCCGGTGCCCACCTTCGTGTTCGACGAGGTCGACGCCGGCGTGGGCGGTGAGGCCGCCGTGCGGATCGGGGCCCGCCTGGCCCGGCTCGCCCGCCACGTGCAGGTCATCGCCGTGACGCACCTGCCCCAGGTCGCCGCCTACGCGGACCGGCACGTGCGGGTGGAGAAGAACTCGGACCCGGCCGCGGGTGTGACCACCTCCGACGTCGTGACGCTGACGGCCGACGAACGGGTCGAGGAGCTCGCCCGCATGCTCGCCGGGCACGGGGACTCCGCGGCGGCCCGCGAGCACGCCCGGGAGCTGCTCGAGTCCTCCGCCCGCGAACGCGGCTGACCCGGTCCGCGGACGCCGCCCCGACATGAAAGGATCGCCCCATGCCTGAGATCCCCGCGTCCGCGGGACGCTCGCCCCTGCGCGACCTGCACGTCCCCCGCCCGGTGAAGAAGTCGAAGACCGTCTACGAAGGCCGAGTGTGGGACATCGCCCGGGAGTCGTTCCGCCTGGACCCGGCGGACAAGTCCCGGGATCCGCTGACCCGGGAGCTGATGGTGCACCCGGGCGCCGTGGCGATCCTCGCGGTCCGCACCAAGCTCACCACCACCGGCCCCCGCGAGCAGGTGGCCCTCGTCCGCCAGTACCGCCACCCCGTGGGCATGGAGCTGTGGGAGATCCCGGCGGGCCTGCGGGACGTGGACGGGGAGGACCTCCACCAGGTCGCCGTCCGTGAGCTGGCCGAGGAGGCCGACCTGCGCGCCCGCGAGTGGCACACCCTCGTCGACTACTACACGACCCCGGGCGGCTCCAGCGAGGCGATCCGCGTGTTCCTGGCCCGTCAGATCGAAGAGATCCCCGACGGCGAGCGGCACACCCGGCAGGACGAGGAGGCCGCCATGCCGCTCGTGTGGGTCGGCCTCGACGAGGTGACCGACGCCGTCCTGGACGGCCGGGTGCACAACCCGTCCACCGTCGTCGCCGTGCTGGCCCTGGGCGCCCACCGCGCCCAGGGCTGGCGACGCCTGCGTCCCGTGGACGCGCCGTTCGTCCCCGACCGCCACGGCCCCGGGGCGGACTGGCCCGCGTGAGCACCGACCCGGCCGCCCGGGGGAGCGGCGAGGCCGAGGCCCGTGGGAGCCGTGGGGGCCGGGGCGCGGAGTCCGCGCTCGCGGCCCCGTTCCGCCGCCACCTGGAGCACCTGGCCGTCGAGCGGGGCCTCGCCGCGAACACGCTGGCCGCCTACCGCCGCGACCTCGAGCGCTACCGCCGCTGGCTCGAAGCCCACGGGGTGCGCGCCCCCGCCGACGTCGACCCCGGCCACGTCTCCGGCTTCCTGCGGGCGCTGGGCACCGGCGAGGACGGCGGGCGGCCCCTCGCGGTCCGCTCGGCGGCCCGCGTGCTCGCGGCCGTGCGCGGCCTGCACCGGTTCTGGGCCCTCGAGGGACTCACGCCCGCCGACCCCGCCCGCGACGTCCACCCGCCGAAGCCGGGCGACCGCCTGCCGAAGGCGCTCCCCGTGGAGCAGGTGACGGCGCTGCTGGAGGCCGTGCCCGTCGACACCCCCGCCGGACTGCGGGACCGCGCGCTGCTCGAGTTCCTCTACGGCACCGGCGCCCGCATCTCCGAGGTGGTCGGCCTCGACGTCGACGACGTGGTGGGGCTCGCGCAGACCGGGGACGACGGCGGCCAGCCCGTGGTCCGCCTGTTCGGCAAGGGGTCCAAGGAGCGCGTGGTGCCGATCGGCTCCTACGCGGCCGCCGCGCTCGACGCATGGCTGGTGCGGGGACGGCCCACGATCATGACGGGAGTCACACGCTCCACGCCCGCCCTGTTCGTCAACGCCCGCGGGGGCCGGCTCTCCCGGCAGTCCGCGTGGGCCGTGCTGAAGCGGGCGGCCGAGCGCGCCGGCCTCGAGGCGGACGTCTCGCCCCACACCCTGCGCCACTGCTTCGCCACGCACCTGCTGGCCGGCGGCGCGGACGTCCGCGTGGTCCAGGAGCTGCTCGGGCACGCGTCCGTGACCACCACGCAGGTGTACACCCTCGTCACCGTGGACTCCCTGCGCGAGGTCTACTCCGCCGCGCATCCGCGCGCGCGCTGAGCCCCGCACCTGATACGCTCAAAATCCGTGGTGAAACGAACTTCTCGTACTCAGACGTCCACGCGCGTCACCCGTCACGTGTTCGTGACCGGCGGTGTCGCCTCCTCCCTCGGCAAGGGGCTCACGGCCTCCTCGCTCGGCCACCTGCTCAAGGCGCGCGGGCTCAGGGTGGTGATGCAGAAGCTCGACCCCTACCTCAACGTGGACCCGGGCACCATGAACCCGTTCCAGCACGGCGAGGTGTTCGTTACCGAGGACGGCGCCGAGACGGACCTGGACATCGGCCACTACGAGCGCTTCCTCGACGAGGACCTCGACGGCCTGGACAACGTGACCACCGGCCAGGTGTACTCCACCGTGATCGCCCGCGAGCGCCGCGGCGAGTACCTCGGGGACACCGTCCAGGTCATCCCGCACATCACCGACGAGATCTGCCGCCGGATGCGCCTGCCCGCGGAGCCCCGCGGCGACCGCCCCGCCCCGGACGTGATCATCACGGAGATCGGCGGCACCGTCGGCGACATCGAGTCGCAGCCCTTCCTCGAGGCCGCCCGCCAGGTCCGCCAGGACGTCGGCCGCGACGACGTCTTCTTCCTGCACGTCTCCCTCGTGCCGTACATCGGCCCCTCGCAGGAGCTCAAGACCAAGCCCACCCAGCACTCCGTGGCCGCCCTGCGCTCGATCGGCATCCAGCCGGACGCGATCGTGCTGCGCTCGGACCGGGCCGTCCCCGACGACGTCCGCGGCAAGATTGCCCGCATGTGCGACGTCCCGCAGGACGCCGTCGTCAACTGCGCCGACGCCCCCTCCATCTACGACATCCCCCGCGTCATCCACGACCAGGGCCTCGACGCCCACGTGGTGCAGTCCCTGGACCTGAAGTTCAAGGACGTGGACTGGACCGCGTGGGATGCCCTCATGGACGCCGTGCACCACCCGGAGCACGAGCTCACGGTGGCGCTCGTGGGCAAGTACGTGGACCTGCCGGACGCCTACCTGTCCGTCACCGAGGCGCTGCGCGCCGGTGGCTTCGCCCACCGGGCCAAGGTGGGCATCCGCTGGGTGGCCGCGGACGAGTGCGCCACCCCCGAGGGCGCGGCGGTGGCGCTCGCGGACGTCGACGCCGTGTGTGTGCCCGGCGGCTTCGGCGTGCGCGGGCTCGAGGGCAAGCTCGGCGCGCTGCGGCACGCCCGCGAGCAGCGGATCCCGACGCTGGGTCTGTGCCTGGGCCTGCAGTCCATGGTCATCGAGTACGCCCGCAACGTCCTCGGCCTGGAGGACGCGGACTCCACCGAGTTCGACCCGGAGACCGCCTCGCCCGTGATCGCCACCATGGCCGAGCAGGAGCAGATCGTGGCCGGCGAGGGGGACCTCGGCGGCACCATGCGCCTGGGCGCCTTCCCCGCGACCCTGCGCCCGGGCTCCGTGGTGGCCGAGGCCTACGGCACCACCGAGGTGACCGAGCGCCACCGCCACCGCTACGAGGTGAACAACGCCTACCGCGACCGCCTCGAGGAGGCCGGTCTCGCGATCTGCGGCACCTCCCCGGACGGCGCCCTCGTGGAGTTCGTGGAGCTGCCCCGGGACGTGCACCCGTACTACGTGTCCACGCAGGCCCACCCGGAGTTCTCCTCCCGGCCGACCCGCCCGCACCCGCTGTTCGCCGGCCTCGTCGCCGCCGGCCTGGCCCGCCGCGCCGACGCGGCGGCCCGGCGCTGAGGGGCCGACGACCGGCCCGACACAGTGGTCACGACACGCCGTCGCCGCGCCCGGCACGCGGCGTGTCGTGACCACTCTGCGAGGGCGTCGCACCGATGACGACACGACGACGGCGGGCCGCCCCACCCGGGGCGACCCGCCGTCGTCGTGCACGCGGCACCGCGCCGCGAGCGAATGGGGCGACGTGTCGGAGGTGATCTGCGTCTACACCTCCGACAAGTCGCCCCGACCGCCCCTCACGAGGCTCAGCCCGCCGGCAGCTCCCGCTGCTCGGGGCCGTCGTAGGCCGAGAGCGGGCGGATCAGCGCGTTCGCGGCGCGCTGCTCCATGATGTGGGCGGTCCAGCCGGTGATGCGCGAGGCGATGAAGATCGGCGTGAACAGCTCGGTGTCGAAGCCCATGAGGTGATACGTCGGGCCGGCGGGGTAGTCGAGGTTCGGCTTGATCTGCTTGGCCTCGTCCATGGCCTGCTCCAGACCGTCGTACAGGCCGAGCATCTCCTCGCGGCCGTAGTGCTCGATCATCCGGTCCAGCGCGGCCTTCATGGTGGGCACGCGGGAGTCGCCGTTCTTGTAGACGCGGTGGCCGAAGCCCATGACCTTCTTCTTCTGGGCCAGGGCGTCCTCCATCCACGCCTTCGCTCGGGCGGCGGCGTCCTCACGGGACTCCTCCTTCCGGATGCCGATCTCGTCGAAGGTGTGCATCACGGCCTCGTTGGCGCCGCCGTGCAGGGGGCCCTTGAGCGCGCCGATCGCACCGGTCACGGCCGAGTGCAGGTCGGAGAGCGTCGAGGTGATCACGCGCGCGGTGAAGGTCGAGGCGTTGAACGAGTGCTCGGCGTACAGCACCATCGAGACGCGGAACGCGTCCACGACCTCCGGGGCGGCCTCCTCGCCGAACGTCATCCAGAGGAAGTTCTGCGAGTAGTCCAGGTCCTCGCGCGGCTCCACCACGTCCTGGCCGCGCCGGCGGCGCTGGTCGTAGGCGACGACGGCCGGGAACGCCGCGAACAGCGCCTGGGCCTTCTCCAGCTCGGCCTCGGGGGAGGAGTCCTCCGCCTTCGGGTGGTTCGCGCCGAGCACGGACACGGCGGTGCGGCCGACGTCCATGGGGTGGCAGTCGGTGGGCAGCAGGTCGATGGCCTGCTTCACCTTCGGGTCGAGGGCACGGTGGGCGCGCTCGAAGCGCTCGAACGCGGCCAGCTCCTCGTCCGTGGGCAGCTCGCCCGTCCAGAGCAGCAGCGCGACGGCCTCGAACGAAAGCTGCGCGGCCAGGTCCTGCACGGGGTAGCCGCGATACAGCAGGGAGTTCGTCTCCGGGTTGACCTTGGAGATCGCCGTGGTGTCCACGACGACGCCGGCCAGGCCCTTCTTGATCTCGGTCTCGGTCATGGTGTCCCTCCTCGGGGAGTGGGGCCCGCCCGCGCACGGGCGGGCCCGGTGACGGGTCAGAGGTCGGCGTGGTTGGCGCCGATGTCGAGCGTGGGCACGTCGAAGTTGAAGATGCCCGTGTCGAAGGCGTTGTAGCCCTCGTAGTCCACCAGCTCGTAGAGGCGGGCGCGGGTGAGCATCTGCTCCACCTGCGACTGCTGGGTGCCCTCCTCCTTGATGGCGTCGAGCACGCGCTCGGCGGCGCCCATCGCGGAGCGCAGCAGGGTGACCGGGTAGATCACCATCGCGACGCCGGCGTCGGCCAGCTGCCGGCGGGTGAACAGCTCGGACTTGCCGAACTCGGTCATGTTCGCCAGGACCGGGACCCCGAGGGGCTCCAGCTCGCGACACACGGTCTCGAACTCGCCGATGTCCTTCAGGGCCTCCGGGAAGATCGCGTCCGCACCGGCCTCCACGAGCGCCTTCATGCGGGCGATCGCGGCGTCCAGGCCCTCCACGGCACGCAGGTCGGTGCGCGCCATGATGAGGAAGTTCGGGTCCCGGCGGGCGTCGACGGCGGCGGCGATGCGCTTGACCGCGGTGTCGAGCTCCACCATGTTCTTGCCGTCGAGGTGGCCGCACCGCTTGGGGTTGAACTGGTCCTCGATGTGGCAGCCGGCCAGGCCGGCGTTCTCGAACTCCTGCACCGTGCGGGCCACGTTCATCGGCTCGCCGAAGCCCGTGTCCGCGTCGATGAGGCACGGCAGGTCCGTGAGGCGGGCGATCTGCCCGCCGCGCACGGCCACCTCGGTGAGCGTGGTCAGCCCGACGTCGGGCAGGCCCAGCTCGTTCGCGAGCACGCCGCCGGAGATGTACACCCCGGGGAAGCCCTTCTCCTGGATCAGCTTGGCGGTCAGCGGGGTGAACGCGCCCGGGAACTGCTGGGCGCCGCCCTGCTTCAGGGTCTGCCGCAGGTCGATCCGCTTCTGTTCGGCCGTCTTCGTCGAGTACAGCATCAGAACAGGCCCTTCGGGGCGGCGGCGAGGTCGGCCTCGGACAGGAACGCCGGGTCCGCCAGGATGTTCAGCTGGTCCAGCTCGCCGGGCTGCAGCTCGGCCACGCGCTCGGCGGCGGCCAGGAAGCGGTCCTGCTCCTCCTTCGAGACGATGCCCTCGGCCAGGGTGCGGAACTTCTGGATGTACTGCTCGCGGGCGAACGGCCGGGCGCCGAGCGGGTGGGCGTCGGCCACGGCGATCTCGTCGGTGATGACGGTGCCGTCCTTGAGGGTGATCTCCACCGCTCCGCCGAACGCCTTCTCCGCGAGGTCCAGCGAGTGGTAGCGGCGGGTCCACTCCGGGTCCTCCACGGTGGTCACCCTGTGCCACAGGGCCACGGTGTCCTCGCGCTGGGCGCGCTCGGGGGCGTAGGAGTCCACGTGGTGCCAGGAGCCGTCCTGCAGGGCCACGGTGAAGATGTAGGGGATCGAGTGGTCGAGGGTCTCGCGCGAGGCCGTCGGATCGTACTTCTGCGGGTCGTTGGCGCCCGAGCCGATCACGTAGTGGGTGTGGTGCGAGGTCTTGATCAGCACCGACTCGACGTTCGCCGGGTCGGTGGCCTCCGGGTGCTCCCTGTGGAGCTTGCGGGCCAGGTCGATCCAGGCCTGGGCCTGGTACTCGGCCGAGTGCTCCTTGGTGTAGGTGTCCAGGATGCCGCGCTTGGGCTCGCCCTGCTCGGGCAGCGGCACCTCGTAGGAGGCGTCCGGGCCGTCCAGCAGCCAGGCGATCACGCCGTCCTCGCCCTCGTAGATCGGGACGGGGGAGGTCTGGCCGCGCATGGCGCGGTCCACGGCCTCGACGGCCATCTTGCCGGCGAACGCCGGGGCGTGGGCCTTCCACGTGGAGATCTCGCCCTTGCGGGACTGGCGGGTGGCGGTGGTGGTGTGCAGGCCCTGGCCGATGGCCTGGAAGATGGTCTCGGTGTCCAGGCCGAGCAGGGTGCCGATGCCGGCGGAGGCGGAGGGGCCGATGTGGGCCACGTGGTCGATCTTGTGGCCGTACAGGTTGATGGACTTCACGAGGTCCACCTGGATCTCGTAGCCGGTGGCGATGCCGCGGATCAGGTCCTTGCCGGAGCGGCCGGCGTGCTGGGCGACGGCGAGGATCGGCGGGATGTTGTCGCCCGGGTGGGAGTACTCGGCGGCCAGGAACGTGTCGTGGTAGTCCAGCTCGCGGACGGCCACGCCGTTGGCCCACGCGGCCCACTCGGGGGAGACCTTCTGCTCCACACCGAACACGGAGGCGCCCTCGCCGCCGGTGGAGACCGGGTGGGACAGGGCCTGGGCGCGGGCGGCGACGATCGGGCCGCGCTTCAGCGAGGCGACGGCGACGGAGGCGTTGTCGATGATCCGGTTGATGATCATCTCCTCGACCTCGGGCAGCACCTCGACGTCGTCGACGGCCACCTCGGCCAGCTTCCAGGCCAGCTGGTCCTTGCGCTCGAGGTTCTCCTCGGAGCGGTGGACGCGCACGTGATGGTTCTTCATGGTCGGTCTCCTTCGGTGGGGGTCAGCAGGGTCGGGGTCTCCTCGGCGCGGCCGCGCCGGGTCAGATGGTGGAAGGCGTGGTGCAGGTGGACCCGCGTGGTCGCCTCCGCGAGGTCCGCGGCGCCCGAGCCGACGGCGTCGGCGATGTCCGCGTGCTCCGCGGCGGAGGCCGCGAGGCGGGCCGGGTCGTCCGCGGCCAGTCGGCGCAGGCGCGCCAGGTGCAGGCGCAGGGTGCGCAGGGTGGAGACGAGGTAGGGGTTCGCGGCGGCCTCGTCCAGCCGGCTGTCCAGCTCGGCCGTCATCGCGTAGTAGTCCGCCGGGTCGGTCCCGCCGCGCAGGGCCGCCTCGGCCTCCTGGAAACGGCCCGCGAGGACCGTGAACCGCTCGGCCGCCTCCGGGGTGGCCCGCTGCGCGGCCCGGCGCGCCAGGAGGGACTCGAGGGCGATGCGCAGGTCGAACAGCTGGTCCGCCTGCTCGAGGGACAGGTCGGCGACGACGATGCCCCGGCCCGGTGCCTGCTCGGCCAGGCCGTCGGCCACCAGGCGGGAGAGCGCCTCGCGCAGAGGGGTGCGCGAGATGCCCAGGCGCTCGGCCTGCTCCACCTCGCCCAGGCCCGCGCCCGGAGGGAGGGACCAGTCGAGGATCTCCGCCCTCAGGGCCTGGTACGCCCGCTCACTCGCTCGCATGCCGCCAGTGTATACACAACAGTCCCGCCGAGGGCAGGGGGTGTGTCCGATGCGCGTGCCGGGCGACGCCGTCCACGGGGAGCGTCGTCCGGCGTGCGGGGGCTGGGTGGTGCGTCCCCGGCGCGGGTCTCGCGCGTGCCGCCACGCCTCACTGACGGGGCACGAAATGTATACAGATCCCTTGCCCCCTGTGATCCACGGCACTACCCTGGGCGCATGGCGACCCACGATGCCCCCGCCGAAGACCGCCCCTCCGGCGCGTACGCCGACGCCCACGCCCGCTCCCTCCGCGACCCCGAGGGGTTCTGGCTCGACGCGGCGCGCGCCATCGACTGGACCGTCGCGCCCACGCGCGCCCTCGACGACTCCGCCGCGCCCCTGTACCGCTGGTTCCCGGACGGCGAGCTGAACACCGCCTTCAACTGCCTGGACCGGCACGTCGAGGCGGGCCGCGGGGACGCCGTCGCGCTGATCCACGACTCCGCGATGACCGGTGAGGTCACCCGCTACACGTACGCCGAGCTCACGGACGCGGTGGCCCGCCTGGCCGGCGCCCTGGCCGCGCGCGGCGTCGGCAGGGGCGACCGCGTCCTCGTGTACCTGCCGATGATCCCGCAGGCCCACATCGCGATGCTGGCGTGCGCGCGGCTCGGCGCGGTGCACTCCGTGGTCTTCGGCGGCTTCGCCCCGCGCGAGCTCGCCTCCCGCATCGACGACGCCGCCCCCGACGTCGTGCTCACCTGCTCCGGCGGCATCGAGCCCAAGCGCCGGGTCGAATACCTGCCCGCCGTGGCCGAGGCGCTCGAGACCGCCGCGCACCCCGTGCGCACGGTGCTGGTCCACCACCGCGAGGGCTTCGAGACCGCGCTCGCGGACGCCGACGGGCGCGGGGGCGCGAGCTGGGAGGACTGGGGCGAGGCCGTCGCGGCCGCCGAGCCGGCCGACTGCGTCCCGGTGCAGGCCACCGACCCGCTGTACGTGCTCTACACCTCGGGCACCACGGGCAAGCCGAAGGGCGTCGTCCGGGACAACGGGGGCCACGCCGTCGCCCTGCGCTGGACCATGGAGCACATCTACGACGTCGGCCCGGGGCAGGCGATGTGCACGGCCTCGGACGTGGGCTGGGTCGTGGGGCACTCCTACATCGTCTACGGCCCGCTGCTGGCCGGGGCCACCACGGTCATGTACGAGGGCAAGCCCGTGGGCACGCCCGACGCCGGCGCGTTCTGGCGGCTGATCGAGGACCACGGCGTGCGCTCCTTCTTCACGGCCCCCACGGCGCTGCGCGCGATCCGCCGCGCCGACCCCGAGGGCGAGCTGCTCCAGGCCCACGACCTGTCCTCCCTGCGGCACTTCTTCGCCGCGGGCGAGCGCCTGGACCCGGAGACGCAGCGGTGGATCGAGGGCCTGCTGGGCATGCCGGTGATCGACCACTGGTGGCAGACCGAGACCGGCTGGGCCATCGCGGCGAACCCGGTGGGCCTGGAGCAGCTGCCGGTGAAGATCGGGTCGTCCTCGGTGCCCTCGCCGGGCGTCGATCTCGTGGTCCTGGACGGCCTGGGCGAGCCCGTGCCCGCCGGGACCGAGGGCAACATCGCCCTGCGGCTGCCGCTGCCCCCGGGCACCCTGCCCACCCTGTGGGGCGACGACCAGCGCTACATCGACTCCTACCTCAGCGCGTTCCCCGGCCATTACGCGACCGGTGACTCCGGCGTCGTGGACGAGGACGGCTACGTGTTCGTGCTCGGCCGCACCGACGACGTCATCAACGTCTCCGGGCACCGGCTGTCCACGGGCGTCCTCGAGGCCGCCCTGGCCGCCCACCCGGCGGTGGCCGAGTGCGCCGTGATCGGCGTCGCGGACCCGCTCAAGGGCCAGCGGCCCTCGGGCTACGTGGTCCTCAAGTCCGGCGTCGAGACGCCCGAGCCCGGCTCCGAGGCCGAGGCCGCGCTCCTGGACGAGCTGCGTCAGGCGGTGCGCCGCGAGGTGGGCCCGGTGGCGGACTTCCGCGACGTCGTCGTGGTGGACGCGCTGCCCAAGACCCGCTCGGGCAAGATCCTGCGCAAGACCATGCGGCAGATGGCCGACGGCGAGGAGTACGCGGTGCCCTCGACCATCGAGGACCCCGCCGTGCTCGAGGCCCTGGCCGGGGTGCTGCGCCCGGCCCGCTGAGCCCCGCTCACGTGCGGCCGGCCCAGCGGTACTCCTGCTCGGGCCGGCCGCGGCCGCCGTGCCGGGCCGAGCGCCGCACCCGGCGGATCCGCTCGAGGTGCTCGAGGTAGCGCCGGGCCGTCACGCGGGAGATGCCCAGGCGCTCGCCCACCTCGGCCGCGCTCAGGGCGGTCTCCGGGTCCGCCCCCAGCAGCTCCACCACCTCGCGCAGGGTGCCCTCGGTCAGCCCCTTGGGCAGGGCCTCGGCGCGCCGCTCGCGGGAGACGCGGAAGACGGCGTCCACCTGCTCCTGGCCGTCGAGGGCGCCGTCGCCGGCCAGCATCGCCGAGGCGGCGCGGAACCCGCCCAGCCGATCCGCGAACTCGTCGAACCCGAACGGCTTCACGAGGTACTGCGTCACGCCGTACGCGACGGCCCGGCGCACCACCGGCAGGTCGGTGGCCGCGGTGAGCGCCAGCACCCCGCCGTGGAAGCCGGCCGCGCGCAGTTGGTGCAGGAAGTCCAGGCCGTGCCCGTCCGGCAGGTTCATGTCCAGCAGCACGACGTCGAACGGGAAGCGCCCGTCCGCGTGCAGGCCCGCCGCGGCGACCTGCCGCGCGGCCAGCAGGGAACCGGCCACCGCGGCCACCTCGAAGCCCGGCAGCCGGTCCAGGTGCGCCACGTAGGTCTCGGCCGTCAGCTGCTCGTCCTCGACGACGAGCACCCGGTACGGGCGGGCGGTCATGTCTCCTCCTGGGGTCGGGGGTGCGGGGCACCTCGACGGTGAACACGGTGCCCGAGTCGGTCGCGACGTCCGCGACCCCGCCGGCCTCCTCCGCGATCCGCCGCGTCAGCCACAGCCCCATGCCGCGTCCGGCGGCGCCGACGGGCTTCGTCGACCAGCCCCGGTCGAAGAGTCGGCCGCGGTCCGCGTCGGAGGGTCCGGGGCCGCCGTCGGCCACCTGCACGAGCAGGCCCGCGGCGTCCGAGACCACCTCGACGTCGACCCACCGGTCTGCCGCGGACAGGTCCGGTGCGGCGGCGGCGTCGAGGGCGTTGTCCACGAGGTTGCCAGCACGGTCAGCAGGTCGAGCGGGCGCAGCGGGGCGGGCGCGGTCAGCTCGGCGGACCAGGTCAGCGCCACGCCCCGCTCACGCGCCTGGGCGGCCTTCGCGTCGAGCAGGGCGGCGAGGACGTCGTCGGAGGCCTCCTCGTCCGCGGCGCGGCGGGACAGCACGGCCCGGGCGGCCTCCAGCCGGCCCGACTCCACGAGGGCGAGGGCGGTGTGCAGCTGGTTGGCGTGCTCGTGCGTCTGCGCGCGCAGCGCCGTGGTCAGGGTGTGGGCCACGGTGAGCTCGTCGCCGAGCCGCTGCAGGTCGGTGCGGTCGTGCAGGACGAGCACGCGCGATCCCGCCGGGGCGGTGGTCACGCCCTCGCGGGCGGCCGCGGCGAGGGCCGTCGGCGGGACCGACCCGCCGGGGTCGGAACGGCCGGGCGACCGCACGACACGCTGCTGCACCACGAGGACCCGCCCGCCGACGGCGAGGCTCGCCTCGCCGCCGACCGCGCCCGGCAGGGCCGCGGAGAGCTCGGTGGGCAGTCGAGGCTCGCCCGCGCCCTCCCAGCCGAGCAGGCGCGCGGCGGCGTCGTTGTGCAGGCGGACCCGCCCGTCCGGGGCGAGGACCACGACGCCGGCCTCGAGCGAGTCCATGGCCGTCTCCGCCAGCAGGAACTGCTCGGCGATCTGCTCGGGGCCGCGTCCGAGCGTCACCCGGTTCAGATACCGGCCCACGAGCCAGGCGACGAGCAGGCCGACGGCGGCCACGGCGGCCGAGCCGAGCAGGATGCCGGGGATCTGGGCCTGGGCCATGATGGCGACATCGGAGATCTGCACGCCCGTCGTGACCACGCCCAGGACGGTGCCGTCCTCCGGGTCCACGACCGGTGCGAGCGCGCGCACCGAACGGCCCGCCGCACCGGTGCTCGAGAGCTCCACGACGGTGTCCCCGGCGACGACGGCGTCCACCGGCCTCGGGTAGCGGACGCCGACCTGCTCGGGGCGCCAGCTCGCCAACCGCATCCCGTCCGGGTCCATCACGGTCAGCCACGAGACCTGTGCCTCGGCGATCCAGCCGTCGATCCCGGCCTGCAGGGCGGGGGCGTCGCCGGCCCGCAGGGCCGAGACGAGCGCGGGGTCGCGCGCCACGAGGGTGGTGACGCCCTGGACGTGGCGCTCCTCGACGCGCAGGGCCACCTCGCGGGCCTGGAGGTAGGCGCTCCACACGCTGAACAGGGCGATGGCCGCCACGAGCGCCACGTGGACCACGGCGATCCGCCGGGCGATCGACCACGGGTGGCGCATGCCTCTCCTCCCTCGGGCCGGCGACGCGCCGGTCCACCCCCACGATCCTGCAGTCCGTCGGCCGCCGTGACCACTATGACCGCAATCGTGACCGACACCACCCCGGCCCGCGAGAGTGGTCACAACCCTCCCGCGCCGCTGCGGACCGTTCGGCGGCGCGCCACCACCGCACAGAACGGAACGCCCGATGGCGCACACCCCACCGGCCGAGACCTCGGCCCCGCCGGCCCCGGCGACGAAGAAGGACCGCACCCACTGGCTGTACATCGCCGTGATCGCCTCGGTGGTGCTGGGCGCCGCCGTCGGCCTGCTCTTCCCCGAGTTCGGCAAGTCCCTCAAGCCGCTGGGCGACGGCTTCGTCTCCCTCATCAAGATGATGATCGGCCCGGTCATCTTCTGCACGATCGTCCTCGGCGTCGGCTCGATCGCCAAGGCCGCGACCGTCGGCCGCGTGGGCGGCATCGCCCTGGTCTACTTCATGGCGATGTCCACGTTCGCGCTGGCCGTCGGCCTCGTCGTCGGCAACCTCATCCATCCCGGTGAGGGCCTCAAGCTGACGCCCTACGACCCGAACAAGCCCCAGGCCGCGGTGGACGGCACCGTCCAGTTCCTGCTGGACATCATCCCCGGCTCCCTGCCGGTGCTGCCCACCCTGTTCATCGCCCTGCTCGTGGGCTTCGCCCTGCAGCAGATGGGCCCGGCCGGCGCCCCGCTGCTGCGCGGTCTCACCCTGATCCAGGGCGTCGTGTTCCGCATCCTCATGATGGTGATGTGGGTCGCCCCGATCGGCGCCTTCGGTGCGATCGCCGCCGTCGTCGGCTCCACGGGCTGGTCCGCGATCGGCGCCATGGCGCTGCTCATGGGCGCCTTCTACCTGACCTGCATCGCCTTCATCGTGGTGGTGCTCGGCACCATCCTGAAGGTCGTGACCGGCCTGAGCATCCTGTCCCTCATGAAGTACCTGGGCCGGGAGTACCTGCTCATCTTCGCCACCAGCTCCTCCGAGACCGCCCTGCCCCGCCTGATCGCCAAGATGGAGCACGCCGGCGTGGACAAGTCCGTCGTGGGCGTGACCGTGCCCACCGGCTACTCCTTCAACCTGGACGGCACCGCCATCTACCTGACCATGGCCGCGCTCTTCGTCTCCAACGCGATGGGCGCGGAGATGAACCTCGGCGAGCAGATCGGCCTGCTGGTCTTCATGATCATCGCCTCGAAGGGCGCGGCCGGCGTCACCGGCGCGGGCATGGCCACGCTCGCCGCCGGCCTGCAGGCGCACCGACCCGAGCTGCTCGGAGGCATGGGCGTGATCGTGGGCATCGACAAGTTCATGTCCGAGGCCCGCGCCCTGACCAACTTCACCGGCAACGCCGTGGCCACGCTCCTCGTCGGCCGCTGGGTGGGCGAACTCGACGGCGAGCGCGCCCGGCGCGTCCTCAGCGGCGAGCTGAAGTTCGACGAGGCGACCGTGGTCGGCCACGACGGCGCCGCGCACGACCCGCAGCAGTCCCCGACGATCGCCGAGCAGGCCTACGAGGGTCACCCCGACTCCAGCCTGAACTTCGCCATGGCCGCCGACGGCGACCGGAACCCCGCCCGCTGACGGAGGCGGCGGGCCCGCGCGGCACGCCGCACCGTCGACCACCGGCGACGCCGGGGACGAGCCCGGATACAGGCCCGTCCCCGGCGTCGCCGTCGTCCCGGGAACGCCAGGCACTAGGGTGGGGGAAGATCCGGACACGCCGACGACGGCGGCCGCGGCGCGCCGCGGCCCGCGGCCGGGCGTGCAGACCACCGTGGAAGGAGCCGGCGCCGCCGTGACCTCGAGAGAACCGATCCCCGTGATGACCATCCACGGCGAGCCCGTGCTCGGGCCCACCGGCCGGCCCAAGCACGACTTCCCCGAGCCCGCGCCCCTGACCTCGCACGGCCCGGCGCGGATCATCTCGATGGTGAACCAGAAGGGCGGCGTCGGGAAGACGACCTCCACCATCAACCTGGGCGCCGCGCTCGCGGGCTACGGCCGCAGGGTGCTCATGGTGGACTTCGACCCGCAGGGCGCCCTCTCGGCCGGCCTGGGCGCGAACCCGCACGAGCTCGACACCACGGTGTACAACGTGCTCATGGAACGGTCGGTGACCGCGAAGGACGCGATCCTGTCCACGGACTTCGAGAACATGGACCTGCTGCCGGCCAACATCGACCTGTCCGCGGCCGAGGTGCAGCTCGTCAACGAGGTGGCCCGCGAGCAGGTCCTCGAGCGCGCGCTGCGCCAGGTCCGCGACGACTACGACGTGGTCCTCATCGACTGCCAGCCCTCGCTGGGCCTGCTGACCGTCAACGCGCTGACCGCCTCGCACGGCGTGATCATCCCGCTGACCGCCGAGTTCTTCGCGCTGCGCGCGGTCGCCCTGCTCGTCGAGACGATCGAGAAGGTGCAGGACCGGCTCAACCCGGACCTGGAGATCGACGGCGTGCTGGCCACGATGTTCGACCAGCGGACCCTGCACTCCAAGGAGGTCGTGGGCTCGCTGGTGGCCGGCTTCGGGGACCGCGTGTTCGAGACCGTCATCAAGCGGTCCATCAAGTTCGCCGACGCCACGGTGGCGGCCACGCCCATCACCCTGTTCGCCGAGAACCACGACGGCGCCAAGGCCTACCGGCAGCTCGCCCGCGAGCTGATCTGCCGCGGCGGCGCGCCGTGACCGTCCGCTGAGCGCCGACGACGCCGGCCCGGTCCCGTCGCGGGACCGGGCCGGTTCTCTGCGCGCTCGCGGCCGGGGGAGCGGTGGCCGGGAGACGCGACGCCGCCGATCTGCGAGAATGGAGCCGGGCGTGTCCGTCTCCGGGCCGTCCCTCACCCCCTGACCCGTCCGCCGCCGGCCCGACCGGCGCCGTTGACGCGCACCCGAAAGGACGCCCTCCCCATGAACTCCCGCAAGCCGCGAGGCTCCGGACGCACCCCCGCCGTCGGTCGACGGGGCGGCCCGTTCCAGGAGCGCGACTTCCAGCGACAGATCGGTGCCCGCCGCGGCGCCGCCGCCCCCCGTGAGGAGGCCCCCTTCGACGAGGACGCCGTGCCGCGCACCCGCGGTCGCCGCGGCCGCGGCGCCGGCGCCGCCCGGGCCAAGGCCGCCCACCTCGACCGCATCCACGACGAGTCGGGCGAGCGCCTGCAGAAGGTGCTGGCCGCGGCGGGTGTGGCGTCCCGGCGCGTGAGCGAGGACCTCATCGCCGAGGGCCGCGTGGAGGTGGACGGCGTCGTCGTCACCGAGCCCGGCGTGCGCGTGGACCCGGCCACGGCCGTGATCCGGGTGGACGGCATCTCCGTGCAGACGGACGTGACCAAGCAGTACTTCGTCTTCAACAAGCCCCGCGGCGTGATCTCCACGATGGTGGACCCCGAGGGCCGGCCCTCGATCGCCACCTACCTCAAGCCCGGGCAGGAGCACCTGTTCCACGTGGGCCGTCTGGACAACGAGACCGAGGGCCTGCTCATCCTCACCAACGACGGCGAGCTGGCCAACCGCCTCACCCACCCCAGCTACGAGGTCCCCAAGACCTACGTGGTGCAGACCCGCGGCCCGCTGGCCAAGGGCGTCTCGAACCGGCTGCGCGAGGGCGTGGAGCTGGAGGACGGCGTGGCGCAGGTGGACTCGTTCAAGCTCGTCGACTCGACGCCGGGCCACGTGCTCGTCGAGGTCGTGCTGCACTCGGGCAAGAACCGCATCGTGCGTCGCATGTTCCAGGAGATCGGCCACCCGGTCGAGCGGCTCGTCCGCGTCAAGGTGGGCCCCATCCTGCTGGGCGACCAGAAGCAGGGCACCGTCCGCGCGCTCAACGCGCAGGAGCTGGGCCACCTCAAGGCCCTGGTCGGCCTGTGAGCGCGCCCGCCGAGTCCGCCGCCGCGCTCGGTGACGGCCCGGCCGGGATCCCGCAGCCCGTCCTCGTCCGGGGGACCGGTCTGCTGGGCACCTCGATCGGCATCGGGCTGAGCGCGGCCGGTGTGGACGTGCGCCTGCACGACCCCTCGCCCGCCGCCCTGGCCGTGGCCGCGGACATCCGCGCCGGACGCCCCGCCCGCCTGGACGCCGAGGGCGACGACCTCGACGCCGCCCCGGGCCTCGTCGTCGTGGCCGCGCCGCCGGACGTGACCGCCGACGTCGTGGTCGACTCGCTGCGCCGCTGGCCCGCGGCCGTGGTGGTGGACATCGCCTCGGTGAAGGAGGCGGTCGCCGCGGGCGTGCGCGCTGCCGTCGACGACGGCCGCCTGGCCCCGCAGGACGCCGACCGGTACCTCGGGACGCACCCGATGGCCGGCTCCGAGCGGTCCGGTCCCGTGGCGGCCCGCGGCACCCTGTTCACGCAGGCGCCGTGGGTGCTGTGCCCGACGGACACGACGCACCCGGGCGCCCTCGCGGCCGGTCGGGCGCTCGCGCGGACGCTGCAGGCCACCCCGTACCGGATGGCGGCCCGCGCCCACGACGAATCGGTCGCGCTGATCTCGCACCTGCCGCAGATCGCCGCCTCGCTCGTGGCCTCCCGCCTGCAGGACACCCCGGACCAGGCGCTCGCCCTGGCCGGCAACGGGCTGCGGGACACCACCCGGATCGCAGCGTCGGACCCGCAGCTGTGGGTGCAGATCCTCTCCGGCAACGCCGGGCGGATCGTGCCGGCGCTGCACGGGCTGCGGGCGGACCTGGACCGGCTGATCCGCACCCTGGAGGACCCCTCCGCCCCCGGGGCGCGGCTGGACATGGCGCAGCTGATCGCCGAGGGCAACGCCGGTCGGGCACGGGTGCCCGGCAAGCACGGGGCGCCGCCGCAGGCGTTCGCGGTGGTCACGGTGATCGTGGACGACGCCCCCGGGCAGATCGCGGCCCTCCTCGACGAGGTCGGCCGCACGGACGTGAACGTGGAGGACCTGCGGCTCGAGCACGCCTCGGGCCACCGGGTCGGCATGGTGGAGATCTCCGTGCTGCCCGGCCGCAGGGACGAACTCGTGGCGGCGCTGACCGCCGCCGGATGGAAGGTGGTCTGAGATGACCGAGCACACCCGCGACGACGTCGCACCCGCGCCGCTCGTGGTGGCGGTGGACGGCCCCTCGGGCTCGGGCAAGTCGTCCGTGTCCAAGGCCGTGGCCCGGCGTCTCGGTGCCGCGTACCTGGACACCGGCGCCATGTACCGCGCCGTGGCGTGGCACTGCCTGCACGAGGGCGTCGACCTGGCCGATGCGGAGGCCGTGGCGGCGGCCGCCGTCGCCATGGACCTGGACCAGTCCACCGACCCGGACGTCGAGGCCGTGCGGGTCGGCGGCACGGACGTCACCGAGGCGATCCGCGGCCCCGAGGTCACGGACACGGTCTCCACCGTCGCCGTGGTCATCCCGGTGCGCGAGGAGCTGCATCGTCGCCAGCGGGCGGCGATCGCCGCCGCGGGCCGGATGGTCGCCGAGGGCCGCGACATCACCACGGTGGTGGCCCCGGACGCCCACGCGCGCGTGCTGCTCACGGCCTCCGAGGCCGTGCGCACCGCCCGCCGCTCGGGCCAGCTGGCCGCGGCGGGGGAGACCGGCGTCGACGCCGGCACGCTGCACCGTCAGGTGGCCGGGCGCGACGCCCGCGACGCCACCGTGTCCACGTTCGACCGCCCCGCCGACGGGGTGGCGCTCGTGGACTCCACCGAGCTCGACTTCGAGCAGACCGTGGCGGCCGTCCTGGCCGCCGTCGAGGACCAGGCCGGCATTCCGGCCGTGAAGGGAGGCCGACGATGACCGAGAACCCCCAGCACCGCTCCGGTGAGGACGAGTTCGTCCCCGCCGGCGACGATCAGGTGGCCGAGCGGCTCGCCGCCATGACCGAGGAGGAGGCCGAGGCGCGCGCCGCGTCGCTGCGCGCCGGCCTCGAGGACTACGAGCTCGAGGAGGACGACGCCGCCCTCCTCGACGCGTGGCAGCTCGGGCCCGACGAGGACGTCGACGCGCCCGTGCCGCCCGTGCTGGCCATCGTGGGCCGGCCGAACGTCGGCAAGTCCACGCTCGTCAACCGCATCATCGGCCGTCGTGAGGCCGTCGTGGAGGACGTGCCCGGCGTGACGCGCGACCGCGTCTCCTACGACGCCGAGTGGAACGGCCGCGAGTTCACCGTGGTGGACACCGGCGGCTGGGAGCACGACGCCAAGGGCATCCACCGTCGCGTGGCCGAGCAGGCCGAGCTGGCCGTGGACGTGGCGGACGCCGTCGTGTTCGTGGTGGACGCCACCGTCGGCATGACGGCCACGGACGAGGCCGTGGTCTCGATGCTGCGCCGCAAGGACCGCCCCGTGATCGTGGCCGCCAACAAGGTGGACGACATGGTCCAGGAGGCCGACGCCGCCACCCTGTGGTCGCTCGGCTTCGGCTACCCGTACCCGGTGTCCGCGGTGCACGGCCGCGGCGTCGCGGACCTGTTGGACGCCGCGCTCGAGGCACTGCCGGAGGAGTCCGCCCACGGCGGTCTCGTGCCGCGCGGCGGCCCGCGCCGGATCGCCCTCGTGGGCCGGCCGAACGTGGGCAAGTCCTCGCTGCTGAACAAGCTGGCCGGCTCGGACCGCGTGGTGGTGGACGACCTGGCCGGCACCACGCGCGACCCCGTGGACGAGCTCGTGGAGCTCGGCGGACGGCTGTGGCGCTTCGTGGACACCGCCGGCATCCGTCGACGGCAGCACATGGCCCACGGCGCCGACTACTACGCCTCGCTGCGCACGGCCTCCGCCCTGGACCGCGCCGAGGTGGCCGTGGTGCTGCTCGAGGCGCCGCAGGTGATCTCGGAGCAGGACGTGCGCATCCTCCAGATGGTGCTGGACTCCGGTCGCGCCCTCGTGATCGCGTTCAACAAGTGGGACCAGGTGGATGAGGATCGGCGGCTCCAGCTGGCCAAGGAGATCGAGCGGGACCTGGCGCACGTCGCGTGGGCGCCGCGCGTGAACATCTCCGCGAAGACCGGCTGGCACAAGGACCGTCTCGTCCCCGCGCTGGACCTCGCCCTGGACTCGTGGGACACCCGCATCCCCACGGGCAAGCTCAACGCGTTCCTCGGCGAGCTCGTGGCGGCCCACCCGCACCCGCTGCGCGGCGGCAAGCAGCCCCGCATCCTGTTCGCGACCCAGGTCTCGAGCCGGCCGCCCAAGTTCGTGCTGTTCACCACCGGGTTCCTGGACCCCGGCTACCGCCGGTTCATCGTGCGCCGCCTGCGCGAGACGTTCGGGTTCGAGGGCACGCCCCTCGAGATCGGGATGCGCGTGCGCGAGAAGCGCGGTCGCCGCCGCTGATCCGGCCCCGCCCCGACGACGTCCCTCGGCCACCCGCGCCGGGGGACGTCGTCGTCCCGGCAAGCTCCCACCGTTCGTCCACCTTCGCCTCGTAGCCTGAGGGCATGAGCCTCATCCGACGTCGCCCCGCCGCCCTGTCCCTGGCCACCCTGGCCGCGCTCGCGCTGGCCGCATCCGGCTGCGCGGTCGACGACGGCGAGACCCGGGCCGCGCTGCAGAGCGCGGAGGACCGGCTCGCCCAGGCCGAGGACCGGATCAGCGAGCTGGAGGCGGACGCCTCGGACCGCGTGGACCTGGGGCAGCTGCGCCAGGAGGCCGAGGGCGCCCTCGCAGAGGCGGACCAGCGCGCCGCCGAGGTCGTCGAGGACCTGACGCGATCCCTGCCCTCCGGTTCGGACATCGTCGACGTCGAGGCGCTCCGGGAGGACGGAAAGGTGGTCATCGAGTACGGCCAGTCTTTGCTCGATGCCGATCCCCAGGTCCTCGAGGACACGATGCGGGAGGCGGCGGAGCGGGCGCGCAACGCCATCCCGGACCTGAAGGATGTCGAATTCCGCGTGGGGGACCGGACCTTCACGTACTGATCCTGCGACGGGGATCCGTGAGCCCCCCGACACGCCTCTTCGACCCGCCCGGAACGGCGGATCGGAGCGGCTCGACGTGTTACGCTTCACCCGTGCACGACTGCACCCTCAGTCATGAGAGGGTTCGTGCAGACCGCCAGGCCCACCGGTACGCCGGGGCCGCGGTCGCTGGGGGACTCTCGGTCGGGTGGCCCTCGGTCAAGGGATGAGGGGTTCACGTCTGTGAAGAGGACGTGGGCCCCTTGTTCACGTTCCGGGGGTGTCGCGCGGTTTGCCCCTGACGACGGCGACCCGGCCGGCCCGCTCCCGATTCGCGTCCGGCGGTGCGGGTGGGGTATGCTCGTCGGGTGCCGAAGCGCGGATGACCGCGATTCGCCACGGGCTATGGCGCAGCTTGGTAGCGCGCTTGACTGGGGGTCAAGAGGTCGTGGGTTCAAATCCCGCTAGCCCGACCACGTTCCCACGGGTCAGAGTCCGCATCTGACGAGGGAAAATGGAATGAGGCCCAGGTACTCCCTCGAGGGGAGCGCCTGGGCCTCTTTCCGTGCCTGACATATTCCTTAGCACAAACTGATCGAGACAGACCCTACGGTTCGGCGTTCGGCTCGACTTATATCCCCGGGAATTCAGAACTTCCTCAGTGGCCGAGCGGCTCGATCCAAAATCGATCTCGTCGGTGACCAGAGCGTTGGCCCTGAAGCCCCCTGGGTCTGATGGAGACTCGCGCTATTTGATTCCGACCAGCTGTTCGCGGCCGGCTTCGACAGCATAGAACGTGTCCTCGAACTCGGCGGGTGGGACGTCGCCGAGGTAGCCGTGGAGGCGTTGCGTGTTGTGCCAGGACACCCACCCGAGGGTCGCGAGCTCGAGGTCCTCGACCGTCCGCCAGGGACCTGGCCGTGCGGGTCCGCGGACGTGCTCGGCCTTGTAATAGCCGTTCACGGTCTCGGCCAGGGCGTTGTCATAGCTGTCCCCGACGGTCCCGATCGACGGTGTCGCTCCGATCTCGGCGAGGCGTTCGCCGTAGCGAATGGAGGTGAATTGAGACCCCGCGTCGCTGTGGCAGCGCAGGTCCTCGTGGCGAGCGCCGCGGGACCAGCGGGCCATCTCGATCGCGTCGAGGACCATCTCGGTGCGCATGTGTGACGCGCACCGCCACCCGACGATCATCCGGGAGAACGCGTCGACGATGAAGCAGACGTACGCGACGCCGGCCCACGTCGGCACGAACGTCAGGTCGGTGACCCAGAGCCGGTTCGGGGCAGGCGCGGTGAACTCCCGCTTCACGAGGTCCGGGTGCCGCGCCGACGCCGGGTCCGGCCGGGTGGTCTTGACCCTCTTCGACCGCCGCGCACCCTCGATGCCTGCAGCGCGCATCAGCCGGGCGGTCTGGTCTCGGCCGATCATGATCCCCGCCCGGCCGGCGGCTTTCCAGAGCTTGCGGATTCCATAGACGCGGTAGTTCGTCTCCCAGAGCTCGACCAGCTGCGGGATCAGCTCCTCGTCCCGCACCGCGCGAGCCGAGGGGGCGCGGGTCTTGGCGGCGTAGTAGCTGCTCGGAGCCACCTGCAGCAGCCTGCAGATGAGCTCGACTCCGAGCCGGCGAGCGTCGACCAGGTCATCCTTGTTCGCGTCGATGAACGCGACTACTTCCGGTAGTGGCGGTCGAGCTCCGCCCCGAAGAAAGACGCAGCACGCTTGAGGACCTCGTTGGCCCGCCGCAACTCCCGGACCTCCTGCTCCAGTTCACGCACCCGCCGCGCCTCAGCGCTGCTCACGCCAGAGGTGACGCCGTCGTCGATGTCGGCTTGCTTGACCCACATCCGCACGGACTCGACCCCGTATCCGAGCTGCGTCGCGACCCGCTGCACAGTCCCATGCTCGGTCCCCAGCTCGGCACGCAGCGTCCGCACCATCCGGACCGCCGCGGCCTTCTCCTCCGGCGAATACCGACGCGTCGTCGGCTTCCCCGCTGTCTGCTCTTTCGGCATAACTCCATCCTCGTTTCCAAGGTCAGGAGTCTCCAACAAACCCAGGGCGCTTCAATCGGTCAGGAAGGCAGCAGGAGCACCTTGATGTCGTAGTCGAGCTTGCAGAGATAGAAGATCAACTCGACGACGGGACGGTGACTATCCCAGCGGGGCTGTGAGGGGCCGATCTCGCAGAACCTTGCGGCAAACTCAACCTTCTCGCGCGCGGCCGGGATCGATGCGCGGAAGGCCGCTTCATCCCATTGCTCTTCGCTCATACTCCCGACCGTAGCGGTGAGTACCGACACGGCCGTGGGAGCTCTCAGCCCCAGAAGATCGGATCCTGGTGGCTGCCGATGTAGTCGAGCAGACTCTGGACGTTCTTCGTCGGGCGCCTCTTCGTGTACTCGTGGAACTTCATGTGCCGGTCACGCCAGTAGATGCTCCACTGGCCGGTCTTGACGGTGTATCGCAGGCGCGCGACCGGGAACCGCGTCCAGTCGCCCTGCCCGTCCCACGGCGGCCGCGTCTCGATGATCGTGACGTGCCGGTCGGCGATCTCGGCTTCTACTCTCACCTGATCCCACAGGTGCTCGGGCACGCGTTCACGGCACCAGCGGCCGATGCGCAGCAGGTCGGTCTCGGGCATAGCCATGGTCAAGTCCTTTTGAGTGGTGTATCGAGGCTTTGTCGGGTTCCTCGTGGTCGGGTGGGTTGTCAGGCGGCGAGTGCCGCGTGGCCGGGGTCGTCGGTCATGGTGTCGCTGACCTGTAGGGCGGCTTGTTCAGCCGCGGCTTTCGCGGCTGCTTCGGCGAGCATCGTGTCGGTCGCGGTCAGCAATTCCAGGCTCATGTAGCGCCGTGATTCGGTCCATTCGTCGTGCTGCTCGGCCAGCACCGCGCCGAGGAGTCTAATCACCGCGACTCGGCTGGGGAAGATGCCGACGACGTCGGTGCGTCTCCGGATCTCCTTGTTGAGCCGTTCGTTCGGGTTGTTCGACCAGATCTTCTTCCACACCTCCTTCGGGAACTTCGTGAACGTGAGCACCTCATCGCGGGCGCCCTCGAGGTGCTCGGCAGCGGCCGGCAGATGGGTGGCCAGGCTGTCGATCATGTGCTCGTACTGGGCGATCACCGCCTCGACGTCGGGCTGGGTGTAGACGCTGTGCAGCAGCGCTTTCACCGCGGGCCACTGCGACTTCGGGCACACCGCCATCAGGTTGGCCGCGTAGTGGGTGCGGCAGCGCTGCCACTGCGCCGTCCCGAACACCGCCCCGGCCGCTTCGACCAGCCCGGCATGGGCATCGGAGGTGATCAGCTCCACCCCCGACAGGCCGCGGGCAGCCAGATCACGGAAGAACCCGAGCCACCCCTCCCTGGTCTCCGCGGTGCCCAGTTGCAGGCCGAGGATCTCGCGGTAGCCGTCGTTGTTGATGCCGGTGGCGACCATGGCGGCGACCTTGACGACCCGGCCGTGTTCACGCACTTTGAGCACGAGCGCGTCGGCGGCGACAAACCGATACGGCCCAGCATCGAGCGGCCGGGTGCGGAACGCTTCGACCTGCGCATCCAGGTCTTTACTCATCTCTGAGACCTGCGATTTCGACAGGCCCGTGATGCCGAGAGTCTGCACCAGTTTGTCCATCCGGCGGGTGGAGACGCCGAGCAGGTAGCAGGTGGCGACCACCGTGGTCAGCGCTGCCTCGGCGCGGCGGCGCCGCTCCAGGAGCCAGTCGGGAAAGTAGGTGCCTTCGCGCAGTTTCGGGATCGCGACGTCGATGGTGCCGGCGCGGGTGTCCAGGTCCCGGTGCCGGTAGCCGTTACGCCGGTTGGTGCGCTCATCCGAGCGGGCGCCGTAGGCGGCGCCGCACACGCTGTCAGCCTCGGCCGACAGCAGGGCATTGATGAAGGTGGTGAGCATCTGACGCATCAAGTCCGGCGAGGCCTGGGTGAGCAGATCGGACAGAAACGCCTGGGGGTCGATATCGTGGGGAGCGGTCATCGCGGGTGTCCCTTTCGAGTGGGATGTGAGAGTTTCCTCGAAAGCCTCCCGCGGTGACCGCTTCTACTTCGCGGTCGACACGCCAACCGGAGTCAACGTGCTGCGGGATTCGTACACCACTCTGCCGGACGCAACTGCGCCGCACCCTCCACACCGGGATGAGCCTGCTGACCGACCGCCAAAAAGAACACCTCAGCGTCCTCTTCGCCCACGAGAAGCACGCCGCGGTCGAAGCGGCCTGGGAGATCTACCAGGCCATGGTCGCCGCGTATCGAGAATTCGACCGCGCAAAGGCTAAGGCCAAGATGGAGAAGGTGATCGCGGCGCTGAGCAAGAAGGTCCCCGACACCCTCGAGGAACTGGGCAAGCTCGGCCGGACACTGACCAAACGCGCCGCCGACGTGCTGGCGTTCTTCGAGCGACTGGGCACCAGCAACGGTCCGACGGAGGCGATCAACGGCCGGCTCGAACACCTGCGCGGCTCCGCCCTCGGCTTCCGCAACCTCACCAACTACATCGCCCGCAGCCTCCTCGAATCAGGCGGCTTCAGACCCTTGCTACACCCTCAAATGCGATGAGCCTCGAATGCAGGATCTTGTGCCGACAGCGGCGCACGATGGTCGCGGGGATCTCGAACAACCGTGCGCGAAACCGTTTGGGCTCCCAGCGACGTGCATCATGGCCGGCCAGCGCGATGGCCTGCATCCAGGCGACGATGACGCCGGCGAGCTGGACGATCTGGCACCAGACCTGGTTCTGCGCGAATCCCTGCAGCGGGAACTTCATCAGGCCCATGTCCTTGGCGTTGCGGATCCGGTCCTCGCAGCGCGCGCGGCGGCGGTGACGCAGCTCCAGCACTGGAAGCTGGCCGCGTGGGGCGTTGGTCGCGAACGCAGTGATCCGCATCCCTTTGTGATCGGTGATCCGTAGCTGCACTCCGGGGTGGGGGCGTTCCTTCCTTACGGTTACCCGCATTCCGGGGGCCACCCGGGCAGGTCCAGTAGTCCGGTCAGTTCCGCGACCCATGCCCCATCGCGGATCCCTTCGGTGTCGGTGTCGTAGGCAGGAGTCCACGCCTTCGCCTCATCAATACGTTCCAACAGGTCAGGAGTGTTCGCGGGGAGGGTGAACCCGACTGAGTAGGCCAGACGCTGCCGCTCCAGCCAGCCCGCGAAGTCCTTGGGGCCGCCGGCCCCGTCGGTGCGAATCAGGACCTTTTTCGATCCCCGCCCGCCCCGGCCCAGCAGGGCCGGTGGGAGCTGCGCAAGGGCCAGACGGGTGACGGCGATGTGATCGCTGGCGGTGTTCGAGCCCGCGTTGCCGGGGCGAAGGTGGATCGCGAGCGGTTCCCCGGTTCCTTCGCTGCCGTGGTCCAGGAACGCGTACAGAGGGTGGTAGCCGAAGCCGCGTTTGAACGTCGGTGCGGCCTGCTCCTTCTCGCTGTGGACGTTGATCAGGGTGGCGTCGAGGTCGATGACCAGCGGGGTCTTCGCGCTCGTCCCCTCGGCCGGGGAATGCTCGCCGGCCAGGGCCCAGGCCTGCTCGCGCGCGGTCCTGCGAGCCCTGGCGATCGCGGGGTCAAGCCCCATGAAGTGGTGTAGCGGCTGATTCCTTCGTTGGGGTTGTCAGGCGCTGAACTCGAGGGCGGGCGCGGTGTCGGGGTTCACCTCGCTTCCCGTGTTGCTGACGGTGGTGAGTCGGCAGCGGGCCAGGACCTCCAGGCCGAGGTAGCGACGGCCCTCGGCCCACTCGTCTGTCTGCTCGGCCAGCACCGCGCCCACCAGTCGTACGATGGCCGCCCGGTTGGGGAAGATGCCCACCGCGTCGGTGCGGCGGCGGATCTCGCGGTTGAGCCGCTCGGCCGGGTTGTTCGACCAGATCTGGGTCCAGACGTCCTTGGGGAATGTGGTGAACGCCAGGATGTCGGCCCGGGCAGCATCGAGGTGCTCGGCCACCACCGGCAGTTTCTCGCTCACGTAGTCCAGCAGCCGGTCGAACTGGGCGTTGACGCTGGCGGCATCGGGCTGGTCGTAGACCGAGTGGAGCATGGCCTTCACCGCCGGCCACATGCTCTTCGGGGTGATGCCCATCAGGTTCGCCGCGTAGTGGGTGCGGCAGCGTTGCCACACCGCACCGGGCAGGTTCGCGGCGATGGCGTCCTTGAGCCCGGGGTGGGCATCAGAGGTGACCAGCCGGACCCCGGCCAGGCCCCGGGCGACCAAGTCGGCGAAGAACTCGTTCCACGCCGCCCCGGTCTCGCTGGTGGCCACCCGCAGGCCCAACACTTCGCGGTGGCCGTCGCCGTTGACCCCGGTGGCGATGAGCACCACCGCGTTGACCACACGCCCGCCCTCACGCACCTTCATCGTCAACGCGTCCGCGGCAACGAACGTGAACGGTCCCGCCTCCCCGAGCGGCCGGTGGCGGAAGGCCTCCACCTGCTCATCGAGGTCCGCGGCCATCCGGGACACCTGGGACTTCGACAGGGCATTGATGCCCAAGGTCTTGACCAGCTTGTCCATCCGCCGGGTAGAGACACCGGCCAGGTAGCAGTCTGCGACCACGGTGATCAGCGCCGATTCGGCCCGCTTGCGCCGCTCGAGCAGCCATTCCGGGAAGTAGGTGCCCGAGCGCAGCTTCGGGATGGCCACGTCCACGGTGCCGACCCGGGTGTCCAGGTCCCGGTGCCGGTACCCATTGCGCTGGGCCGTGCGGTCACGGGAGGGTTTGCCCCATTCGGCGCCGACCACCGCATCGGCGTCAGCGCAGAGCAGGGTGTTGATCATCGTCTGCAGCAGGTGGCGCATCATGTCCGGGGAGGCCTCGGACAGGGCTTCGCCCAGCAGGCCGGCAGGGTCGACAATATGAGGAGCGGTCATCGTGATGACTCCATTCGAGGATTCTGTGAGAGGTTGACTCGAAGGATCACACGGTGGCCGCGTCCACGTCTGGAACGACGTGCCCGACCACCGGGCGCTACACCACTATGCGGGACTCAACTTCTCGGACTCCAGGAACGGGTACAGGTAGCCGGTTACTCGGTAGTAGCCCACG
>ERZ1023313.107-NODE-107-length-38392-cov-6.736495_pt1 | contig 38392 bp, 21 predicted proteins | sample MGYA00521233_ERZ1023313 | MGnify/ENA primary metagenome ERZ1023313 (study PRJEB32759, sample SAMN07749866) | skin metagenome | biome: transportation; feature: city; material: polyester macromolecule | host: Homo sapiens | place: Hong Kong:TKO line | collected... | reverse complement strand
GATGCCGCTGCCTTCGGCGAAGTCGCCTTCCAGTTGCCAGTTGAGGCTGCTGACGCTGGCGTAGCGGGCCGGTGATTCGGTCTCGGCCAGGGCCGGTGTCGCCATCAGTCCGGCCAGCAGCGCCAGCGGGATCATCTTGTTGGTCATCGTTGCTGCTCCTCGTTGTTCGTTCTTCCCACCGTCATGCCCGACCGTTCCCTATCGTCATGCCCGACTGGATCGGGCATCCAGAACCCGCAGTGGCCACTGGTCCCCGGATCGAATCCGGGGTGACGAGGAGAAAGCCGCTTTTGCCGTTACGAATCACCTATCACCCACCACGATTCACGGCGCGTCGCGGGCGCACTTACCACTGGTAGCGGAATCCGGCGGTCATGCCGAAGCTGTCGTAGTCGTCGCCGAAGGTGCCATCGACCTGCAGGTGTCCGCTGACGGTGCCGCCGGCATTGCCCAGGCCAACGCCCAGCGCGATCTCGCTCAACGCGCTGTCGAAGGTGTCGTCGACCACCAGGTCCGGCCCGATACTGCGGATTCGCACCGCGGTCTCGCCCTGGAATTCGTTCCAGAACCGCGCGGTCAGCCGATAGTCGGCGCGCAGGCTGCCCAGGGTCTGCTGCAGGCCGGCACGCGCACCTACGGCCCCCCGGAAACTGCTGGGGGTGTTGTCGCCGAACACCTGGTTGCCGGGGCGGGCCCCGACGTTCTTCGACAGAATGGTCATCGTGTCGAACTCGGTGCGCGCCCAGGACAGGCCGATCAGCGGTTCGATGTAGGCCTCGGACCAGGACAGGCGCCAGCCCGCCTCGGCCTCGACACCGATGTTCTGGGCCTGCGTTTTCAGGGCATCGAACGGGTCGGTCGGATCGCTGAAGGCGATGTCGTCATAGTCCATCTGCACCCAGTTGCCGGTGAGCAGGGCATCCCAGAAGAAGGCGGCGCCCTGGTAGCCGGCGTACACCCCGGCGGTCACACCATCGAACTCGGCCTGGGTGCCCATCTCGGTAAAGTCCACCTGCGAGTTCGCATAGCCGAACAGGGTACCGACGACCCAGGAGGCGCGGCCGTCGCCCCCGTGCAGCCAGTCGACACCGGCCTGCACGGTGGTGATGTCCTGGTCGTAGTCGTTGCGGAACTGGGTGGGTCCGCTGTGCTGCCCGGGCTCGCGGGAATGACGCGACTGGGTGATACCGCCCCAGATGGCGTTCTCGGCCGCGGTGCCGCGGTCACGCACCGTGGTCCGGCGATCCGCCTGCCGTCCCAGCCAGGTCTGTGAATGGGCGCGTCCAATCGCCTGGGTGGACTGCACCAGCAAGGGCATCTGATAGGCGCGGTGGCCCGGCAGGCCCAGCAGCTTGTGCTGCTGTGTTTCCTCGTCGTACACCAACGGAAAGTGGAACAGGCCTTTGTCGAGGGCATTGAGGGCCGGGTTGTACAACTCGGATTCCGGCGACAGCACGAAGTGCCCGGCGGCGCTGCTCCCCCCGCTGACATCCACCACCACGAGGCCGTCCGGGTTGTGGGCGCCGGCATCGGTGGCGAACCGCTCGTGCACGACGATCTCGGTGACGCCCTCGGTGCTGCCACCGGTCAGGTCCACACAGTCGGCCCCCGGCAGTCGCCACATGCCGGCACGGCCGGCGCGGTCGGTGCAGTTGGCCTGGGAAAGCCCCAGTCCGAGGGCGGCATCCAAGAGGATCTGACTGCCGGCCTGTCCGACATAGTGGGTACCGGGCATCGACAGCACATCACTGAACTCGCCGTCGGTACGGCCATAGCGATCAATGCACGGCCCGCCGTAATCGCAGAGCAGGGTGTCATCGACGACGGCCAGGTGCGGCGCAGCCCGGGCAACGCCTCCGAGGATGATCAAGCCACTATTCTCGAAGGTCTCCAGTCCGATCACATTGAGCTGAAAAGCTTGTGGATCGGAATTGAACAGGTCATCCACCGTGGTCTCACCCACCACCAGGACGCCGTCGTTGACCCAGCGATCATTGCCCGCACCAAAATCGGCGGCGGCCACGATAACTGCCTCCGGTGTGCCCCCATCACGATCGTCGAAGAATCTGGGGATCCCGGAGATAATCTGGGCACCGGCCTCGTTGCGGACCACATCGTCCCCGCCGCCGAAGCGCAGGCCGGTTTCCAGGAAGGTCAGACCGACGGCCTCTGGATGGGCTGCGCTGGCGCCATAGTTGTGGAAGGTGACGCCCCCCGAGTTGGAGGAAAAGTCCATGCTGCCGTGAATGCCGGCACGATTGTGGATGACCGTACGCCCGGCTCCGCCGCCCCGCAGCACCACAATGGTGTTGCTGGTCCCGGACTGCACCCGTGAGTCAATGAGAGTCTCGAGATTCAGCGTGGTCTGGGTGCCCGCACCCGGATTCAGGTCGAACATCGGCCGGCTGGGACGGTTGAGGTTCACACCCTGATGCAGCGTGATCACGGCATCGCCGCCCGTCTCGGTGCGGAGGGTCGCGCGATCCAGAAACGCACCCGGCTGCAAATCGACTTGCAATGCGCCAGTGCCGGTTCTCAAGTCTGCCTCCCCGAAAATCAGGGCGCCGTCCACACGCATCGAGATCGCACCCGCCCCGCCGGTGGTGTCGAGCGCGATACGATCGTTGACCGAACCGCGCACAACGAGATCGATATCACCCTGCTGCGTCGACGCCCTGATGGCGTGATTGGGTGTGCCCGCCCCCGGCACGTCGATGGTGCCCGCAATATCAAGCGAAATGTCACCGGAAATCGACGTCGCCTCGATCCCGGTCAATACGCCGCCGATGGCGCCGCCGGCGGTGATATCGATGTCACCGCTGACACTGCTGGCGCGGATGCCGTGACTGGCGGTACCACTGCCGGTGATACGGTTGGTCACGACGTCGATCGCACCGGCCTCTGTGGTGAAATCGAGGATCGCGCCGTCGCTGCCGCGAATGACGTTGGTGAAGAGGCCGCTGTCCCATGCCATGCCGTCGCTGCCGACAGCGCTGACGGATGCCCCCGCCGCATTCAACTGCAGGTCGCCATCCGCCAGTGGCACCTGCACCGTGAGGTCACCATCGGCCTGGTAGGTGATACCGCCGGCATAGTCGCCCGGGGCACAGGTGACCGTTTCGGCCGCGCCCGGCTGCTGCTGCACACCGCATTCGTTGTCCGCCACGGCCACAGCGGGGACCAGCAGCCCCAACGCAGCCAGTGTCGTCGGCAGGAGGTAATCCCGCATCTCGATGCTCCTCGTGATGTAATTTTTCATGCCGGTCTCCTCCTTAGAACTGCTTGGTGATGGATACACCGACCAGGCGGGGATCCAGCGTGAAGATGTTGGTGGTGAGGCCGGTGTCGTCAGAGTTGAGGAAGGTGCCGGTGATGGGTGTTTCGTCAAACAGGTTCTTGACGTAGCCCTCCACCGTCACGCCCCACTGCTCGTTCGAGGTCCAGACCGACAGGTTGGTGTTCTGCCACGACTTCAGACGGTCGTATTCGGTGTTGTAGATGCGGGCAAAGGACTTGCCCTGGATGTAGTGGTCCATCCGCACCGTGGTGCGCCAGGCCGAACCCATGTCGAAGCTGTACTGGGCGCCAACCGCCGCCGTGAAGCGCGGGGAGTTGGGCAGTTCGTTACCGCTGACATCGGCGAAGAAGCCCGCTCCGCCGTTGGGAGCGTCGGTGGTAGCGTTGAAGGTCTCCCCCGTCACCAGCCCGAAGGTGTCCGTGGCACCGGGAGCTGCAATGCCGGTGTAGTTGCCACCGATGATGTTGCCGGCCGGACAGAAGGCGGTGAGGATCATGCTGGTGCCGATCAGCGATGGCGGCACCGGCTGCCCGCCAAAGGTGGTGCCGTTCTCCAGCGCGCTGCGTACCAGTTCCGCCGGCACCACGCAGTTGGAAGTCTGGGTGGGGTTCGGCTTCAGCAGCACCCATTCGTCGTAGGTACGCCCGTCGGCAGTGGTGAAACTCTGGTTGCCGCCTTGCGTGCGATCCATGAGGTCGATGGAACGTTCGCCCTGCCCGACTTCGGTGCTGAGGAACCCGAGCGCCGCATTGAACTGCCAGTCGTAGCTGGGCGCAAAGATGGTCTCCAGCTCAAAGCCCCAGATCTCGGCATCGAAGTTCTCGTTGGCGGCCGAGCGATCGACGATCTTGGAGATCTGGTAGTCCTTGTAGTCGTACATGAAGGCCGCGCCGTTGACGATGAGCATGCCGTTGAACAGGGCGTTCTTGGTGCCGATCTCGTAGGCGTTGACGTACTCCGGGTTGAACGTCCGCGGGGCCACTGCGCCTTGTGCGGCGGCGATGAAGATGCCGGCCGGCGCCGCAATACCCGGCGGGTTGGCGCCGCCGCCCTTGTAGCCACGCGAGTAGGACGCGTAGAGCAAGGTTTCGTCGGTGAACGGCAAGGTGGGCTTCCAGTCCACCACGATGCGCCCGGTGGGTTCGCGCCAGGTCTGCACAATGTCGGGATCAGCCGGGTAGCCGCGCCCGCCGGGGGCATTGCCGACGATGCCGCATTGATAGCCGAGGATGGTGCAGGCTTCCGGCGGGTCGCCTTCCTTGATCAACCCCTGGTTGAACGCGCCGCCCTCCCGATAGTCCGGCAGCAGGGTCTGGCTGGGGATGGGCGTGAAGACCTTCTGGTCCCAGGTGTAGCGCAGCCCCGCCGTCAGCTTGACGGTATCGCTGATCTGCCAGTACAGCTCGCCGAACAGGGCGGCCGAGTCCAGCTGATAGGGGTTGCTGCTACGGAAGTAGTTGTGCCCGTCTCCATTGATCTCGGACAGTTCGTTGGGATCGATGTAGATACATCCGCGTTCGCCGCCTGTACTGGTGCAGGTCGGGCTTACGCCGCCAGGCCCGTCGAACGGTGCCGTCTGGGCCAGTGCCGACAGCAGGTTCGAGAAGACGTAGTACTCGTTGAGGGTCTTGAAGCGGGTGTAGTTGGCGCCGAAGCTGAAATTGAAATCGCTGGCAAAGCTGGAGACCAGACGGATTTCCTGGTTGAACTGCTGACTGGTGGCTTGCGACACATCCTGGATCAGCAGCGAATCGGAGCAGCCGAGCTGCGGATCGCAATAGATGCCACCGGGCGCGAAGTCGGCATAGATCGGATCGACACCGGGGCCGCTGATGTCGTTGAACAGACCCGGGGATATTTCAAAACGGTTGAAGTCCTGCGTGGAGTAGAGGTCGTCATCAACATAGACAGTCTGGGACGACAGCACCAGCGTGTCGGACAGGTGATAGTCAAGGCTTAGCTCGAAGATGTCGGAATCGGCCCGATAGACCGGCTCGATCCGCGAGTAGATGGTGCGGAGATCCCGCGGTTGGTTGCGGTTGGCGAACACGTCCACGCACTGGTCCACCAGCGACCAGTACTGATCCCGGCGTCCCTCGAAACAGACATCCGGATTGCCGAAGTTGGGGTTGAAACCGATCGGCCCCGGGAATGCCGAGATCAGGAACAGGCCGTTCTCGCGCGCACCGCTGACGAAGGGAATGGCATCCCCATTGGGCGTGTCGAAGGCGCCACGGTCGTAGAGCGATTTCGGCAGACAGCCCTGGTTGGCAATGCGCTGAATCGCCTGAAACTCCGGATTGGCCAGGACGTCGTATCCGCCAATGTCGGTGAGCCCTTCATCGCGATGACACAGCTGCTTGGCACTGCGCACGCGCTGGTCATCCTCTTCGAAGCGCTCCCACAGCAGATTGACCCGCAGGCGCTCCGTGGGCTCCCAGCCCAACGACAGGCGCCCGGTCCAGAGGTCGCGGTCGTCGACATCGCTGCGCACGTTGGCGAAATCGGCTGCAGCCTGATTGAAGCCGTAACCGTCACGCTGGGTCATGGCATAGGCGGCACGCAACGCCAGCGTGTCGCCCAGGGGAATGTTGTAGTGGCCGCGCAGTCGCTGGGCGCTGAAGTTGCCCCCTTCCAGTTTGATCTCGCCAAACTCCTCACCGATCGCGGGTTTGGCGGAGATCACATTGATGACACCCGAGGTCGCATTGCGACCGTACAGGGTGCCTTGCGGGCCGCGCAGCACTTCGACCCGCTCGATATCGAGGTATTCCTGCTCGAACAGACGATTGACGATGAGCGCGGTGTTGTTGAAGGACACCGCAACACCGGGATCGGTGGCCGCCGACACCGCCTGGGTGCCGATCCCGCGAATCTGGAAGTTGTAGCCGGTGAAGTTGGTCTTGGAGAAGGTGACGTTGGGAATCGCCTTCAGCAGATCGAATCCGCCTTCCAGCTTCTGGGCATCGAGGTCCTCCATGCTGAATGCCGAGATCGCGATCGGCACGTCCTGCAGGCGTTCAGCCTTTTTCTGTCCGGTAACGATGATCTCTTCAAGACCCCCCCGTTGCGCGATCTCGACACTTGTCGTGCCGCCTGGCGCGGGGGTGATATCGATGGCGGAATGGTCGTCCTCGTCCGGCCCTGCGCCCAGCACCAGCGTGTTGCCATTGACCACCGCCCAGCGCAGACCGCTGTCGGACAACAGTTGCGACATGGCCTGCCCGACGCTGTGGCGGCCTTCCAGGGCCTCAGCCTGCCGCCCCTCGACCAGCGCGGCGTCATAGATGATCTGCAGCCCGCTCTGCTGCGCCAGCTGGTCGAGCGCGCCTGCGAGATCTCGCGCGGCAATCCGGTACTCATGGACCTGCCCGAGCACCGCAGCTTCGGCCGATTCCGCGTTCGCAGGCTGCCGCAGTTCCTCCTGCGCGCGAAGACCTGGGCTGAGCATCGCCAAGGCCAGTGCCACACTGACACAGGCTCTGGACAGGCCGGCCGATGGCCGACGGCTTGGTGTATCCACGTGTTGTCTCCTTCCTTCTCGGTAGCACCCGGAACCCGCGTCTTGTTCAGTCTGAGCGGGATCTTTGTGTTACCTAAAACGAAGGCAACCCGGAATCGGCTACCTGCCGCGCGAAAAATTCGGTCAGCCCGCGATTCGGCGTTCCAGCAGAATGCCACCGTCGGCCAGGCGCCGCGCCTGAATCGGCCACTGATGTTCCAGCGCCAGGATCAATGCACGCTGGTCCCCGGCCCGGAAGCGGCCATTGACCACCAGGGCACGCAGACCTGGATCCTCAATCCGGATCTTGACCGGGGTATGCCGGTTCATTTCCTCCACCAGCGCATCCAGCTTCCACCGCTTGAACACCAGTTCGCCCTGCGGCCAGGCCTCCGCCACCTCGATATCGGCAGGTGCCTTGTCGATGGGCTGTTGCGGGCTGCTGTAGCGTACCTGCTCGCCCGCCTGGAGCCGGGTGGTTTGCGCGGCCGCCACCAGTCCCCCCAGCACCGAAGGCATGTCGACGGCCACCTCGCCTTCGAGGAGGGTGACCACCACATCGTCCCCCACCACCCGCACCTGAAACTCGGTGCCAATGGCACGGACGCTGCCATCCGCGGCCTTCACCACGAAGGGCCGCTGGGCATCCCGCGCCACCTTGAACTGCGCCTGCCCGCGGTTGAGCACGAGGTCGCGCTGGCTCAGGCTGTATCGCACATGCAGGGTCGATTCGGCGTCGAGCAGTACGGTTGAGCCGTCGGGCAGCAAGATCCGCTCCTGCTGCGCCGTGGCGGTCATGTAGCGCTCACCGGTCCATGCCACCGGCACCCAGGTGGCGGGTGTGCCGGGCAGCAGCACTGGTGCGCCGATGACGAGCGCTGCCACCGTTGCCGCAACGGCTGCGGCAACCCGCCAGCGGCGGCGCCTCCGAGGACGTCGGCGATCGGCCGTGTGCAGTGCTTCCCGCGTGGCGTCGAGCACCGCCGGCCGCGTCTGCAACAGCGCACTCATCCGCCATGTGGTCTCCACCTCCCGCCATGCGCGGTCGTGCGTTGCAGATTCGCCGCGCCAGCGACGGAAAGCGGCCCGATCCAACTCCGTACACGCCGGATCGTTGAGGCGGACCCACCACTCGCTGGCCTGACCAATCTCATCGCCGGGAAGGTCATGGTCGCGGTTCATGGCGTGCCCTCCCGCCGCTCACCGGAACCCTGGTAGGCGCGGCCGATCCGCGTCAACGTGGCCAGAGCGCGCGAGATGTACTTGTGGATCATGCTTTCCGACACCCCAAAGTGCCGGGCAATCTGGGCGTAGGTCTGCCCTTCCATGCGATGCAGCAGGAACACCTGTCGGCACCGGGGGCTGAGCTGCAGCAGCGCATGCTCCAACACGCCCAGCACCTCGTCCTGCTCCATGGCCTGCTGGGGTTGCGCCGCCTCGCAGATCAGTTCCTGCTGCTCGATCGGCACGTGATCAGCAGCCCGATGCGCCGCGCGCCGCCGCGCATGGTCACAGGCGATATTGGTGGCCACGCGGTACAGCAACGGCTTCCAGGCCTGGGGCGGCTCGGTGTCCCGATAGCGGAGCATCCGCAGCACGCTTTCCTGCGCCACATCCTGCGCATCCTCCTCGGTGGGCAGGCGGCGGCGCAGAAAACCGGTGAGCGCAGCCTGCTGCTCCCTGAGAAAGGCCTCGAAATCGGCAGCCGGAGGCTTCAGCACCGTGGGGCGCAGGTCCACCTCGAATCCGTTGGCCATGGGGTCTCCTCCGGCTTTTTTGAAAGCCGTTCCAGACCTATAACGCAGCAGCGGGCGAACCGGCTACCCCTGAGGCTCCGATTGGAGCCTCAGGGCGCCCCCCGGAGACAGTTCCGGGGGGACGGGCCGTCACGCCACAGCGTGCGGGTTGGCATTCGCCGGGACACCCTGGTGCCCCAGATTGCGCCCCAGGTAGAGGTAGGCCGCCGGCACCACGTACAGGGTGAACAGGGTCCCGATCGACATCCCGGCAGCGATCACCAGGCCCATGGAGAAGCGCGCAGCGGCGCCCGGGCCTGAGGCGATCAGCAGCGGGAACATCGCCACCACCAGAGCTGCGGTGGTCATCAGGATGGGCCGCATGCGGATGCTGGCCGCTTCCTCGATAGCCTCCCGCTTGCCGTAGCCCTGCTCCTGCAGCTTGTTGGCGAACTCCACCATCAGGATCCCGTGCTTGGAGATCACGCCGATCAGGGTGATCAGCCCCACCTGGGTATAGATGTTGAGCGTCATGCCCGGGAAGCTGGTCAACTGCATGCCATTGGTGATGGCAAAGATGTTGATGAACAGCAAGGCCCCGCAGATCGACATCGGCACGGTCACCAGCATGATGATGGGATCGCGGAAGGATTCGAACTGGGCGGACAGCACCAGGTAGATGACCAGCAGCGCGAACCCGAAGGTGGCGATCAGCGCCGTCCCTTCCTGTTTGAACTGCCGCGAAGCCCCGCCGTAGTCGATACGGAAGCCGGGCGGTGCCACTTCGTTGGTGATGTCTTCCAGAATCTTCAGTGCCTCGCCCTGCGGAACGTCGGGCCGCGGCACGGCGATGATGGTGTCGGCGTTGAGCTGCTGGACGTGCTCGATGGAGCGGGCCACCGTGCGGTCTTCCAACCGGACCAGCGTCGCCAGCGGCACCAGATCGCCGTTGGCGGCACGGGTGTGATAGTTGGCGAGCTGGTCGGGGTTGACCCGGTCGGCTCGCTCAACCTGCTGGATCACCTTGTAGGAACGGCCGTCATACGCGAAACGGTTGACCTCGGCACCGCCCAGCAAGGCGGCCAGATCGGCCGAGACCTGCTGCATGTCCACGCCCAGCAACGCGGCCTTGTCACGATCGATCACCAGCCGTGTCTCGGGACGGTCGATCCGCAGCTTGGGCGCTACGAAGAAGAACTTCTTGGAGGCCTGCGCCTTCGCCACGATGTCGTCGCTGGCGGCGGCGATATCTTCCGGCGAGGCGGTGGCCTTGATGATGAACTCCACCGGGTACCCCTGGCCCGGCGTCGGCAATGCCGGCGGCAGGATGGCGGCGGAGCGGAGCCCGGCGATGTTGTTCAGGCCCTCGCTGACCGATTCGACGATGGTCTGCGCACTGCGATCACGCTCGCTCCAGGGCTTCATGATGAAGCCCATGAAAGCCTGGTTGCTGTTGCCCGGAAAGCCGAAGGTGAAGATGTGGTCGACATCCGGGTCGTCCAGCGCCACCACCTTGGCCTGATCGAAGTACCGGTTCAGATATTCCTGAGTGGAATAGCCGTCGGTCTCGTTGACCGAAAACGCGAAACCCGGATCCTCAGCTGGCGCCAGCTCAGCCGGAGTCGATACGAACAGGAAATAGCACGACACCAGCACGATGGCGCCGAAAACGCCAATCACATGAACCGTGTTCAGCGCACCGTGCAGGCGTTCCTTGTAGCTGTTGCGCCACTTCTCGAACTGGCGGTCGAGGAACTCGGCCAGGCGGTTGCCGCCATTGTCGTGCGAGGATTTGAGAATCCGGGCACACATCATCGGCGTCAGTGTCAGCGCAATCACCCCCGAGATCAGCACGGCGCCCGCGAGGGTGAAGGCGAATTCGCTGAACAGCTTGCCGGTGATGCCGGTGAGGAAGCCGATGGGCGCATACACCGCCACCAGCGTGATGGTCATCGCGATCACCGGCCCCACCAGCTCCCGCGCGCCCTTGATGGCGGCATCAAACGGCTGCATGCCTTCTTCGATGTGCCGGTGGATGTTCTCCATGACGATGATGGCGTCGTCCACCACCATGCCGATCGCCAACACCATCGCCAGCAAGGTCAGCAGGTTGATGGTGAAGCCCATCGCCAGCATGAAGAACAACACGCCCACCAGCGACAGCGGCACGGTGACTGCGGGGATCAGCGAGTTCCGCAGCGAGCCGAGGAACAGGAAGATCACCACGATCACGATAAGCAACGCCTCAAGCAGGGTGGCCCGGACTTCGCTGATGGCATCGCGGATGTAGATGGTGCTGTCGTAACCGATTTCAGCCTTCAGGCCTTCCGGCAGCCGCTGCTGGATGTCCGGCCAGATCGCCATCACACCGTCGATGACCTCCAGCACATTGGCCTCGGGGCGCACCTGTACGCCGATGAACAGAGCCGGCGTCCCATCCCAGCCGGCATCGCCTTCATACACCTCTGCACCGAGCACGACGTCGGCAATATCCTCGAGCCGCACAACCTTCTCGCCGTCGGCCTTGACCACGATCTGGCGAAACGCCTCCGGATCCCGGACGTCGGTGCCGGCCGAGAGGCCGATGCGGACATAGTTACCCTTGGTTTCACCCACAGCCGACAGCACGTTCTGGCTGCGCAGGCGGGCATATACCTCGCTGGCGGTGATGTTGTGCGCCGCCATGCGATCGGGCTTGAGCCAGACCCGCATGGCATAGGTGCGGGCGCCGATGATCTCCGCACGCTCCATCCCCTCGATCGCCGACAGCTGAGGCTCGATGACGCGGCTCAGGTAGTCGGTAATCTGGCTCTGGTCGAGCACCTCGGAGTAGAACGAGATGTACATTGCCGCCGTACCTCCCCCCTCGGCGATCTGGATCACCGGATCCTCCGAGCCTTCGGGCAACTGGCTGCGCAGCTTGTTCACCTTGGCGGCGATTTCGGTCAGCGCCTCGTTCGGGTCCTTGGTCAGCCGCAGGTTCGCGGTGATGGTGGCCGCATTCTGGGCAGAGCTGGAGGTGAGGAAGTCGATACCGTCCGCAGTGGCGATCTCGCGCTCGAGCGGTGTGGTGACAAAGCCTTCCACCAGGGCCGGATCTGCGCCTGGATAGGCGACCGTGACGGTGATCTGCGCGTTCTGCAGCTCCGGATACTCACGCACGGTGAGGTCCAGACCGGCGCGCAGGCCCAGGAAGAAGATGATCAGGCTGATCACCGTCGCCAGCACCGGGCGCTTGATGAAGATGTCGGTCAGATGCATGAGAGACCTTTACATGGAGGACGGATCAATTGACCGTCTCAGGTATTCGGAGGCGTCGGCGCCAGCTCGGGTGCCATCGAGATGTCGTTGTTGATGATGACCGGCTGGTCATTGCGCAGCTTCAGCAGACCGCTGGTCGCAACCTCGTCGGTCGTTTCCAGGCCGTCCACGATGGCAACGAAATCGCCGCGCGCGGGCCCCAGCCTTACGAAGCGCTGGGTCACGGTCAGCGGCTCACCGCCTTCCTGCTGGGCGGCTTCACGATCTCCCTTGACCACGAACACCGACGAACCGTACGAGCTGTAGTTGATGGCCGTGCGCGGCAGTGCCAGCACTTGCTGACTGCCCGGCAGTCGCAGCATCACGTCGCCGTACTGACCGGCGCGCAGCTTGAGGTCGGGGTTCGGCAGCCGGGCACGCAGGCGAACATTGCGGGTGGCGGGGTCGACACGCGGCTCCACGGCCAGCACCGTCCCTTCGAACACGTCATCCGGGTACGCCTCCACCTTCACCCGCACCGGCAGTCCCGCGCTGATCTGCGACAGATATTGTTCCGGCAGCGCAAAATCGACATCGACGGGATCAAGCGACTGCAGCGTCACCACCGGTGCGCCGGCGTTGATGAACTGCCCGACACTGACCTGACGAATGCCCAGCTGCCCGCCAAACGGCGCCCGAAGGTCCTTCTGCGCCAACCGCGCGCTCTGGGACTGCACCGCAGCCTTGGCTGCATCGGCTTCGGCCACGGCAGCGTCGTAGTCGGCCTTGGAGATCGCCTCAAGGTCGAACAGCTTCTTGCGCCGTTCGCGGTTGAGCTCGGCCAGCTCGGCCTGCGCCTTCAGCCGCAGCAGTTCACCTCGCTCGGTGTCACTGTCCAGTGTCACCAGACGGGCACCTTTTTCGACGCGGTCACCGCTTTCGAAATGAATCGCCGTGACGATACCGCCGACTTCGGTGCTGATATCGGCGCCCTGCACCGGCACCAGCGTGCCCACGGCAGCGGTCTCGTTGTCCCAGGTCATGTCCTGCCCGTTCGCGGTGGTGATGGTCACCGGAGGGATCGGCATGTTCTCGATGTACTGCACCATCATCTGGTTGCCGAACCACTTCATGCCGAACACCGCACCGAACACGAGGCCGGCCAGCAGAAGCATGATGATCATTCGCTTGGTCATGGGGTTTTCTCTACTGCAATGATTGATTGAGGGCCGGCTTACTCGAAGATGCCGTCCATACTGGCCACCATCTCCGCCGTCAGCGTGCCGGCGTTGGCCAGCAGGATCAGGGTTTTGATGAGCCGATCAAGCCGCGATGCATTGAAATCGCGGCGTGCCTGCACCTGCCGGCTCTGGGCATCGAGAATGTCCGCGATGGTGCGGGTCCCTGCGTCATAGCCAGCCTGCACCGCGGCCAGGGCCGCCTCGGATGACTCCAGGGCGCGGGCATAAGCCCGCTCGGCCGCCGCCGCTGCCTCCACGTCGCGGACCGACTTGCGGATATCACTGCGCACCTCGCGTTCCGCCTGCGTCAGTGCCAGACGCGCTGCGTCCAGCTTGGCAGTGGCCTCGCGCATCCGGCTGTTGTTGAGTCCGCCCGCGTAGATGGGCACCGTCAGTTCAAGCCCGACACGCGCATCGTCGGCCTGCTGGCCGAGCGCATAATCGGTGGAGTCGTTGCGGCCGGCAGTGGCAAAGGCGTCCACGCTCGGCAAGGCCTCGGCTTTGCGGCTCTGGCGATCAGTTTCGGCGATCAGGGTATCCAGCCTGGCGGTCACCAGCCGGGTGTTGTTCTCCTGCGCCATCTGATACCAGCGGGCCTCATCCATCGACCCCAGGGGCGGCATCTCGAATTCCGGCTTCAGCTGCGGCAGCGGCGAACGGTCGTAACCGGTGATCTCCTCCAGCAGATCCCGGGCTTCGCCCACCGCCGCCCGCGCCGAGATCAGCTGGGCCTGCATCAGGTCATCCCGGGCCTGCGCCTCTTTCAGGTCGGTGCCGGGCACCAGCTCGACCTCGTACCGTTTGCGTGTGTCCTCCAGCGATTTTCGTACCGCCTTGGCCTCGGCTTCCGCGAGCCGCAGCTCGTCCTCGGCCAGCAACACGTTCAGATAGCGCTCCGAAACCCGGGCAACGAAGTCGATCTGCGCACCGTGATAGCGGGCATCCGCAAGACGGTCCCGCGCCTCGGCACGGTCCATCCTGGCGCCCCAGTCCAACCGCAGCAGCGGCTGGCGCAGTTCCAGACCGGCACTCCATTGGTAGTACTCGTCGTCCTGGGAGCCGAAAGCGAAGCTGGCATCGGTGTAGCCATAGTCCACGCTGCCGCGCAGCGCCAGCGTCGGCCGCAGGCTCGCCCGCTCCTGCTCGCCCTGCTCCCGCGTCACACGTTGGTCAGCCGCTGCCGACAGGTACTGGGGGTCGTACTCGGAGCCCTTGATCAGCGCCTCGGAGATCCGCAGTCCGGCACTGGCCGGCACCGTGATCAGCGCCAGCGTCAGTACCGCGATCGTCCGTTCAGCCCGCACAGATCGTTTCATCGAAAACCTCATTGCAAATACGTTTGATCAGCGCATCCTGCGCTTCCGGCGAACCATCACGGTCGACCGGCTGCCAGCCCATGCCATCCAGCAGATGGGTCATATGCCGACACATGGCCCGATACGGCGAGCAGACCGAGAAGTCCTCGAGCACGCCATCGGTATGCACCAGCTGGTGGTAGCCCGAACACAGGGCCCAGAGTCCGGAGGCAAGCTCCTGGGCGCTCTGCTCCCGCAACTGGAGATCGCCTCTGGCGACCGCGTCCTCGACGATGGACACCACGATGGCGCCAATCGGCTGGGTCACCTCCACGAAGGACTGCCGCCGCTCGGGCGATGCCGCCTTCCACACCACCTCGCACAGCGAATACTGCGACAGGCGGAAGAAATCCGGATGACGATTGACGAAAATCATGTCCGCCACGCCCACGGCGAACATCCGCTCCCGGCTGGGCGCCCGCCAATCCGCCACACGATGGAACAGCGCGGTGTGCTCCGCCACATCGCGGGTCACCAATCCCAGCAGCAGGTCCTCCTTGGAGCTGAAATGCTGGTACAGCGTGCCCACCGCGTATTCGCAACGCTCCGCCACCTTGGACATCTGCAGGTTGAGCAACCCGTTCTCCGCGATCAGCTCGCGCGCGCAGGCCAGGAACTGCTGTTCGCGTTCCTCAAAATCGCGCTGGCGTCGCTCGCGGGTCCCCATGAGCCCTGCACATTCCCATCGATATGATCAGGGTGCGAATTCTGAATCTGATTCATTTAAGAATCAAGGTTCATTTTTTAGTCATATGTCTAAATCATTGTTGCAGCGCAAAAAAATGCCCCGCCGGAGCGGGGCAGATTCAGATGCCGCCAAACCTCAGAGCTTGTGAAAATATCGAACGCCGTCGCAAGCGCTTCGCCGGGCGTCTCCGGCAAGGCGTCCTGCGCGAAATCCAAAGAGTTTACTGAAGTAAATGACGCTGGATTTCACGTAGGACAACGCAGACGGGAGCGTTCGACGGCGGGCGATTTTTTCACATGGTCTCAGAACTGGTACTTGAAGAAGAACCCGAGGTTGTCCCGGTCACGGTAGAGGTTGTTGCTGCCTCCACCGAAGAAGGTGTTGTAGGAGATGGTGAACGCGTAGGACGCCCCATAGCGGGTTTCCAGCAGGAAGTTCAGCGCCTTGCGGCCTTCCACGAAGTTGCCCGCCGGCCCCGGCGAATTGCCGTTGATATCGTGCGCCCAAATGAACAGCGGCTGGATGCTCACGCCCGGCAGCACCGACTCGTAGGCAATACGGCCGACGATACGATACCCCCAGGAGAATGCATCGGCGTAGGCGCTGCGCGGGCTCTGATAGGGATTGAAGCGCAGACCATCCGGCCCGATCGTGCAGGTGGGATTGGACGAACAGGCCAGTCGTGAACCGTCTGCGCCGCTACCGTCGGCCCCGGCGCTCGCATGCGTGTAAGCCGTGTAGGGGCCTTCGATCTGCAGCTCGTCGAAGTCCGGCATGTTCAGCACGTGGGTGGCGGCCACTTCGTACAACAGGATCACCTGATCGGCGCCGATCCAGTTCTCGGAAGCCCCCAGCACGCGGGTGGCGCCAAGGTTGTACTGGGCGACACGCCCCGGAATCCAACCCTGGATGTAGCTGTTTGGCGCGTTATTGCCGATGGCGTCGTCGCCATACAGATAGGGAATCAGGAAGCTCGGAAAAGACCGTGCAGAACCCGGGACCGCACCGACGATCAGATTGACGGTGTCAGGGCGAGGGTTGTTGCCGCTTGCGTCGGTGTAGTCGTTTCCGTCGTAGAGGACGTAGTCGCCACTCTCATTGAACCCCAGTCCGGCGCTCGAACCGGCGCAATCAAGCGCCTGGCCGTTGACCTCGGTGTTGTGGCAGCTCGCCAAGGTCGGCCCAAAGGCGGAGAACGCAACATCAACCAGGGCCACCTGTAATGGCACGTCCGGCCGGTACGAGACCTCCCCCTGGAACGAATAGTCCCCGAATGTGGTGGTGAAGTCCGCCCCAAACATCTGCAGATCTTCAGGATATTCGATCAGCAGCTGGGCAGAGTCGAATGGGACCACGCTGGATTCCGGCAGCCCAGGCCGCGGCAACAGCAGGTTGGCAAGGCTCAAGGGGTTGCCATCCAGCAAGCCGAGTTCGGTCAGCGCAATGCCAGGACGCTGCGCGCTAAGGTTGACGGCATCCAGCAGCAGGTTGGTCTGCCCCCTCAGCGAACTGCCAGCGATGGGCATGTTGGGACAGCGATTGAGCAGCTCGGTGGTATTGCGTGCCGGCAGCCCATTGGCCCCCAGCTGTCGCGCACAGCTCAGGTCCGTGGAGAAGAAGCTGACGTAGGGCAGCTTCGAGTGGTAGTTCATGAAGTAGGCACCAAATTCGGTACCGTTGTTGATGTTGTCGGCGTAGTACTTGAAGGAGACGCCGTACTGCCCTGAGTCACGCGCATCGCGATCCGGCAGGCGCTGCGCACTCAGCGTGGTGTAGGTGATCGCGGTGAGCGGGTTGTCCAGCGGGGCCCCAACGAAGTCCGGGTCATCCGCGGCGCCGCCGAAGGCGAGGTTCACCACATTGCGCTGGTTGTCGGTGCCAATGTCGACAAAGGACATGAAGCTGCCGGCGGTGGGGATCTCGATCGGCTGCCACTCCAGCTGGTAGTAGGCCTCCATGGTGATCCCGGCAAATACCTCGGTGCTGGCGCGGATCATATTAACCGGCACGAACAGCTCTTCCAGCAAGCCGAAGCCGAGGCGGTACAGCGCGTTGGCATTCACCGGCTGTGCTTGGTTGACGCTGTTGACCACCGCCACCGTGCTCTGGCCCCAGTTCACCGTCTGACGGCCGATACGCAGGGTCAGCGTACGGATGTCGTCCAGCGGAACGTTGGCGAAGAAGTTGGCATCCAGCAGGTCGTACCGCAGGCCAATTTCCTTTGCCTCGTCGGAATTCCGGATTTCGCGGACCACCCCGCCCGACTGATACACACCATCGAAGTATCGGTTCGAGATCCGGGAATCGCCCGTGATGATCACGTCGCCAGCGTTTTCGGCAGTGATCTTGTTGGGACTGAAAGTCTCGAAATCATCATAGTTGTGATGATCGTAGATGCCGATCCCACGAACGAAGATGCCGTAATTGTCCCAGGTGAAACGGAAGTCATGCGTGAACTTCAGCGGCATCTGGGTGATATCACCCTTGTCGTAGTTCAGGTTGCCGTCGTCGAAATTGACCGACCCCTGCCCGGGCGCGTTCGCCAGCCGGGCAGCCGGGAAGTTCTGCAGCCGGTGCAGACCTTGGCAACTCTGATAAACGCCACGGCACAGGTCCGGGTCCTGGCTGCTCTTGCCCAGCAAATCGGACGCCTGATCCTGCAATCGCCAGGACGCGCCGAAGGTCAGGGTATTGTTGAAGACGGCATTGACGTTCTTGCCCATGACGTCAAACCGGGTTTCAAACGCCATCGCCGATGGCATGGCCAGCAAAAGGCCTACCGCCATCCAGACGCCCGCGCGCAGCTGACTCGCCCGCTTGCCCTCACTCATGTCGCTCTCTCCTTTCCAGTTTCGCACCAGACGGCGTACCGACCTCTGCTGGATCGTGTATTCGCCCGTCCCCACGCTAAGTGGGAGTGTCAATCAAACATGCTGTCCCCGCAAACTGCTTTTCCGCCCCGCCACATGACGATCAGTTCAGCGTCCAGCGCCGAATGCCGAAATCACCCACGGTGACCAGCTCGCCCTCCGCCAGACGCAGCGCGTCGGCATAGGCGCCCGCTTCGACATCGTTGATGCCATTGGACTTGAGGGCGACGAAGGGAAGCTCGGGCGTGGCGCCCTCCGCCTCGACCCGAGTCGGCGACAACGGGACCACACCGCCGTCGGCGTCGACACGCAGCAGCGTCGCGTTCAGGCCCACCAGAACATAGGCACCGCCGTCTTCCGGCACGATGTTGAAAATCGACTGCACGGTGCCGGTCTTGATCTCCGTCCACTCACCGGCCGCGGCATCGTCCGTCACGAACACGTTCCCCCGCAGCCCCCCGACGATGGCGCCCTTGTCGCCGCGGGCCGCCACCGCGAACAGTGAACTGTCATACGGCGCCGTCAGGCGCTGCCAGGTTTCGCCGTTGTCCTCGGAGCGCGCCATCATGCCCATCTCACCGACCAGCAGCAGGCTGTCGTCGCCCAATCGGGTGACAGCGTTCAGGTGGAAGCCTTCGTCGGCCACTTCCGAGGCCTTCAGCGCCCAGCTGTTTCCGCCATCGCGGCTCTCCAGCAGCAGGCCGAAAGCGCCGAAGGCATAGATGTGCTCGGCGGTGACCGGCAGCACGGTCAACAAGGGTTCCTGTGAGGCATCGAAATGCTGCAGCGCCCAGTTCTCGCCACCGTCGGTGGTCTTGAGAATGGTGGCATCGTGGCCCACCGCCCACCCCGTCTGGTCGTCGACGAAACGGACCTCGGTCAACAGGCCGCGCACCGGCACCGGAACCTGCTTCCATGCCGCTCCGCCATCTGCCGATACCAGCACATGTCCGCGGGAACCGACAGCCACCAGCCGATCACCGGCCGAGGCGATCGCGGTCAGCAGGGCCTGCGCAGACTTGGGCGCCATTTCCGATGGCCGCGGCTGGATGGTTTCATCCTCTTCCTGCGCGAACGCGACGGGCGCCGACAGCCCCAGAACCAGCAGAGGCGCCAGGGCGAGGCGGAAGGGACGAAGACGGGTAGGCATGGTCATGAGCATCTCTCGCGTGAGCGGCCGTCAGAACTGGTACTTGAAGAAGAAACCCAGGTTGTCACGGTCGCGGTAGAGGTTGTTGCTGCCCCCACCAAAGAAGGTGTTGTAGGCAATGGTGAAGGCGTAGGACGCCCCGTAACGGGTTTCCAGCAGCAAGTTCAAGGCCTTGCGGCCTTCCACGAAGTTGCCGGCGGGCCCCGGGGCGTTGCCGTTGATATCGTGCGCCCAGATGAACAGCGGCTGGACACTCACACCCGGCAGCACCGACTCGTAGGCAATGCGGCCGACGACGCGATACCCCCAGGAGAAGGCATCGGCATACGCACTGCGCGGCGTCTGGTACGGGTTGAAGCGCAGGCCGTCCGCACCGACCGAACAGGAGGGGTTGGACGAACAGGCCAGCCGCGAACCGTCGGCTCCACTGCCGTCCGCACCGGCGCTGGCATGGGTATAGGCGGTATAGGGCCCTTCGATCTGCAACTTGTCGAAGTCCGGCATGTTCAGCACATGGGTGGCCGCAACCTCATAGATCAGGATGACCTGGTCGGCACCGATCCAGTTTTCATTGGGCCCGAGCACCCGGGTGGCGCCAAGGTTGTACTGGGCCACCTTGCCGGGAATCCAACCGCGGATGAAGCTGTTGGGGGCGTTGTTGCCGATCGCATCATCCCCGTAGAGGTAGGGGATCAGAAAGCTCGGGAACGAGCGCGCCGAACCCGGTACCGCGCCCACCACCAGGTTGATGGTGTCGGTGTACGGGTTGTTGCCGTCGGCGTCGGTGAAATCGTTGCCCTCATAGAGCACCGAATCCCCGTTCTCGTTGAACCCCAGGCCGGCGGAGGAGCCGAAGCACCCCACCTCCTCGTTGTGACAGCTACCCAACACCGGCCCGAAAGCGGAGAAGGCCACGTCGATCAGTGCCACCTGCAGAGGAACATTGGGGCGGTAGCTCACTTCCCCCTGGAAGGAATACTCCCCATAGGTGGTCGTGAAGTCGGCTCCGAACATGCGGATGTCTTCGGGATACTCCAGCTGCAGCTTGGCACTATCGAACGGCACCACGCTCGACTCCGGCAGGCCCGGCCGGGGTGCCAGCAGGTTGATCAGGCCACCCAGGTCTTCGAGACCGAGCCCGGGCGACCCCAGGTCCAAGATACCCAGCTCGGGAATGATCTGCAGGCCGGCCTGCGCGCCCAGCGACAGGATGTCTCCGATCAGCGCGCCAGGGCTGTCCATCCGGGTCGTCGGCAGATTCGGGCAGACATTGAAGAGCTCAAGGGTATTGCGAGCGTCGATGCCCTGCGCGTTGCCGGCCGCGCGGGCGCAGCTGGCATCGGTGGAATAGAAGCTGACGTACGGCAGCTTCGAGTGGTAATTCATGAAGTAGACACCGAACTCGGTGCCGTTGTTGATGTTGTCGGCGTAGTACTTGAACGACACGCCGTACTGACCGGAGTCCCGCGCATCACGGTCCGGCAGACGCTCGGCGGTCAGGGCAGTCCCGGTGATCAAGGTCAGCGGGTTGTCCAACGGGTTGCCGAGAAACTCGGGGTCGTCAGGCGACTGCCCGAAGGCCAGGTTGACCGTGTTGCGCTGATTGTCGGTTCCGATGTCGACGAAGGACATGAAACTGCCAGCGGTGGGAATCTCGATCGGCTGCCATTCAAGCTGGTAGTACGCCTCCATGGTGATGCCACCGAAAATCTCGGTGCTGCCACGGATCATGTTCACCGGCACGAACAGTTCTTCCAGCAGCCCGAACCCGAGGCGGTACAGCGAGTTGGTGTTGACCGGCTGGGCCTGGTTGACGCTGTTGACCACGGCCACCGTGCTCTGCCCCCAGTTCACCGTCTGCCGGCCGACGCGGAGGTTGAGCGTGCGGACATCATCCAGTGGAATGTAGGCAAAGAAATTGGCGTCCAGCAGGTCGTAACGCAGCCCAATTTCCTCCGCCTCGCCGCGGGCGCGGGTTTCGCGTACCACACCGCCCCGTCCGAAAACCTGATCGAAATAGCGGTTGGAGGTCTGGTTGCCGGCCTGTATGCCAACGTCGTTGACATTGTCGGAGGTGATCTTGTTGGGACTGTAGGTTTCGAAATCCTGATAGTTGTGATGATCGTAAATACCGATCCCACGAATGAAGATCCCGTAGTTATCCCAGGTGAAGCGGAAGTCGTGGCTGTACTTCAGCGGCATCTGAACCAGATCGCCGCGGTTGTAGTTGAGATTGCCGTCATCGAAATTGATGGATCCCTGTCCGGGTGCGGCAGCCAGACGCGCCGCCGGAAAGGTCTGATTGCGGAACAGCCCCTGACAGGTCTGATACTGCCCGGCACACAGGTCCGGGTTGATCGCCCCCTTGCTGATGAGGTCCTGCGCCTGATCCTGCAAGCGCCAGGATGCACCGAAGGTCACGGTGTTGTTCAGGACCACTCCGACATCCTTGTCGAACAGCCGCACAGAGGTCTCATAGGCACCGGCATTGAAAGCGGCGGTGCACAGCAGCAGCGGGGAAAGGGATCGAATCAGGGAAAGCCGCATCATGTTGGCAATGCTTTTTTTATGGTGACAGGCCCCGCCGCCGGTGTTGCGACCGGCGGCGGGGAATACGACAGAAAACTTACTTCGAGGCGCGCGTCTGGATCGTGTTGGCTTCGAAGAAGTTGGAGGGGTAGCTCACCGTGTTGTCGTAGGGCTGGTCTTCGTTGCCCATGGCGGTCACGAAGTAGCGGCCCGAGTTCAGGTGATAGATGGTTTCCGGCTGGGTGGTGGTGGCCAGTACGTTGTAGTAGGTCACCAGATTGCCTTCCTGGAACTGCATCAGCTTGCCCTGCTGGTCGTAGTTGTCGATGGCCACCACGTTCCAGCTGTCCTCATCCACATAGATGCGGCGCATCTTGAAGGTGTGACGCATTTCCGGCTTGTTCTCGGATTCGACCACCCACACCCGGTGCAGCTCGTAGCGCGGCAGTTCGGGGTTCACGTGGTTCGGCGAGGCAATGTCGTCGTACTTGGTCTGCGGACCGGCCATCTTGTTGGAGTTGTACGGAATGTAGATCTCCTTCTTGCCGACCAGCTTCCAGGTGAAACGCTCAAGCACACCGTTGTACATGTCCACCTGGTCATAGAACTGGTGACCATCGGTGCCTTCATACGGGTTGTCGCAGCAGACCGCCGGGGCACGACGGATGCGCTTGAGCGCCGGTGCGTACAGCCATGCTGCGCGACCGTCGGTCCCGGCGCCGGCCTTTTCGTGCACCAGGATGTAGGTGCCGGCGATACGGGGCGGCGAGATGGTCTCTGACAGGTAGCGGAGGAAGTCAGCGCCCGGCGCCAGAGTCGGCGGGTTGTCCATCTTCGAGTTGGCGTAGAAGAAGGTGACGTCCTCGACGATCTTGGTCAGCGAGAAGTTGCCGTCCTGCTGCACGATCATCTGGTTGTTGTAACGACGCACATCGTTGCCGCGCCACTTCACACGGTGGTTCCACACCACCTCGGCGCCGCTCTTCGGAATCGGGAACGGGAACCCGAGGTGCCCGCCCACCGGATTGTCGACCCCTTCCAGCTTGGTGGTGGTCGCATTCTTGATGGTGGCGTCGAGGACTTCCTTCGGGAAATTGACGTCCCGATGAGTCTTGTAGACGTTCATCTTGTAGGTCTGCGGGTAGCGCTTGAGCAGCTCCTTGTGACCTTCCGTGAGCTTGTCAGCGTACTGCCCGACGTTCTGGGCCGTAATCGTGAAGATCGGCTTTTCTGCGTCGAACTCGGGGTTGTTCGGATATACCGCTTTCAGTTCACCGCGCTGCTCGGCGGGCGTCCACTCGGGGATGGTGCCGTCAGCATTGCCGGCACGCTCGGCGCCGACCGGGGTGAGATCCTTGCCCAGGCGGGCTGCCTCTTCGGCGGACACTGCCGCCCAGGTGGTGCCGGAAGCCATCACCATGGCCGCCAGCGCGGTCAGTTTCAGCATTGATCGTTTCATGACACCTATCCTCCTTGTGAAGGCGGGTCTGCCGTGTCCTGCAGGTCCGCCGTAGAACCGTGGCCGGTGCCCGATAACGGGCACCGGCACATGATCAGCTTACGCCGATGCCGCGGGAGCGGTAGGGGCGTTTTTCGGCGCCTTGAGTAGGAAGGCGGCGAATGCCGGCAGCAGAATGGCGGCGGCGACGGCGTTGGCGAAGAACATCAACGTCAGCAGAATGCCCATGTCCACCTGGAACTGCAGGTTGGAGAACATCCAGGTGCACACCGTGGCCCCCAGCGTCAGCGCGGTGAAGATCACCGCCTTGCCGGTCTGGTGCAGCGTGTTCTGGTAAGCCTCGCGCAGCTTCATGCCCTTCTGCAGCACGTTCTCCTCGAGCACGCTGTAGATGTAGATGCCGTAGTCAACCCCGATACCGGCGGCGAAGGCGGCCACCGCGATGTTGGAGAACTTCACACCGATCTCGAGATAGACCATCACCGCGTAGCTGACCACGTGCACCAGCGCCAGCGGCACCAGCACGCAGACCAGCCCGGCGACGCTGCGGAACGACAGCGCCACGCAGACCCCGATGCCGAGGAACAGCCACAGCAACACGGTGTATTCGGTTTCCTTGATGACGTCGTTGACCGCTGCCATCACCCCGACATTGCCGGTGGCCAGCTGGAAGGTCACGGGCGCGCTTTCCGGCAGTTCATCCCGGAACTCGTTGATGGCGGCGATGATGACGTCGATGGTCTCCGCCTTGTGGTCCTGCGTGAAGACAAACACCGGCATGGCGCTGCAGTCTTCGTTGAGCAGGCCGGTGGAGCTGGGGAACGGCTGCACCGTCACCACCAGCGCGCCGGATTCACGCGGAAGGGCGTTGAACTTGGGATTGCTCTCCGAATAGCTGCTGAACACCAGCTTCTGCAGCTTGGGCAGCGACAGCGTGGACTGCACCCCCGGAGTGTTTTCCATGCGCCAGGCGAAACGGTCCATCAACGACACGATGCTGTGATCGATACAGCCGTCGGCCTTGCCTTCCGCCACCACCTTGAGCACGTCCACGCCGATGGCGAAGTCCTTGACGATCTTGGCCGAATCCAGGTTGTAACGGGCATCCGGGCGCAGCTCGGGCACCCCGTCATGGAGCTCGCCGATCTTCAGGTCCTGCGCAATCCAGTGCCCGGTGGCCCACATGCCGGCCCCGGCGAGCAGCACCACGGCCGCCACCGGCTTGCGGGTGATGTTGGACAGCCCGCGCCAGATCGGCTCGAGCTTGGCATCACGCGCGTGCTGGTGATCACGGAACTTCTTGGGATCCTTGAGGCTGGCGAAGGTCAGCAGACAGGGCAACAGCACCTTCTTGCACAGCACAATGGCCACCAGACCGAACATGGCGTTGGCCGCCATCTCGCGGATGATGTCGATGGGGATCAGGAAGATCGTGCCAAAGCCTACGAAGTTGGTCGCCAGCGCCGAGATGCCGGGAATCACCAGACGGCGGTAGGTGGCCACCGCAGCATCAAAGGCGCCCAGGCCATGGTCGGCCGTCTCGTTGAGCCAGAAGTTGGTGATCTGGATCCCGTGACTGGTGCTGATGGCCAGCACGATGAACGGCATCAACACCGCAAACGGATCGAGGCCGAACCCGAACAGGTGCAGCATCCCGAGTTCCCACACCACCGCCAGAATGCCGCAGGCGGTCGGCAGGAAGGCCACCTTGAACGAGCCGCAGTACCAGGCCAGCAGCATCCACACCAGAAACACCGTCAGGCCGAAGTAGCTGAACACCTCCAGCGCGCTGTCGGCGATGTCGCCGACCGCCTTGGTGAAGCCGATGATGTGGATGTCGATGTTGGGGTTGTAGTCCGGGTTGCTTTCCTCGACCACCTCCAGCATCGCCCCCGGGACCTCGCGCTCGACCTCGAGGCCCTCTTCGTTGGGCATGATCACCTTGACGTCGAGGAAGTCGAACAGCGGGCCGCGCTCGTCGGTGTAGCCGGTCTTGACGATGTCGCCGGCCTTCAGCGGCGGCAGATCCTCTTTCAGCGTGTACTGATAGCGGGTTTCGGTGGTGAAACGCCGGCGGATGTCTTCGAGCCGGTGGGCCGTGGCGATGTAGTCCAGCTTTTCGCCCGTGACCGGGTTGCGTTCCAGCAGTTCGGAAAACACCATGGCGCCGCCATGGTCGTTGGCGATGAGGCGGCCGACGATGCCCGCCTTTTCCACGTTGGAGCGCACGCGGGCCAGCATTTCCGGCGTGGGGGTGAAGTCGGCCGGCACCACGTTGCCGCCCTGGAAGCCGCCCTCCACCACCTCGAGGTAGCGCACGTCCGGTGTGAAGATGGAGCTGACGCGCGAGCGGTCCATACCGGGCGTGAAATACACCGCATCGGTCAGCGCCCGCAGGGTCTTCATGAACTCGGGGTTGTAGATATCCCCATCGTTCTGGCTCAGCGCCACCAGCGTGGTGTTGGCGCCGCCGAACTCCTTCTCGTACTGCTTGTAGATCTGGATGTAGGGATGCTGCAGCGGAATCTGCTTCTCGAATCCGGCATCGATCCTGAGCCCCGTCGCCTGCCACCCAAGCAATACCGTCAGCACCGCCATGACGCTGAGCGTCACCAGACGGCGGCTGAAGATCAGCGGTTCCGTGATGCGGACAAAGGCCTGCGCAAACGCGCCGCGCGAATCATGCATTGACTGGCTCTCCTCGTAACGACCGAAGCCCAGGCGTGCCGGCGCCCAGACCTTTCCCCTGCTCAGAAAAACGTATAGTGCGTTGTTAAGGTGCTCAGAATAACTCACCCCGCCAACGAACCGTCAAGTATCCGATCATATGGACAGCGTATGAAGGTCCGGGTAAGTGCTGCGGATTCCCGCGCTCAGTGCACCGCCCGCGCCCGGCCTGCGACCGCTGTCGCAGGCGGGCGACGCTGCAGATCTCGCTCCAGAAAATCGTCGATGAACTGATAGACCGCCCGCTCGTGCATCGTCATGAACAGCTTGCTGATCGCGGGGATGGCGGTGTCGATGATGGCGATCAGCTCATGGGTTTCGAGGCCGCGCATACGGTCGCGGAAGATCTCCAGCTCGTTGTCGAGGACGTGACGCGCCGCCTCCAGCACAAAACTGATGTCCTTGGGGCTGAACCCCCGCTCCAGCTTGAGCCCGGCATCGCGCAGGCTGATCCAGAGCCGGACAATCTCGACATCGCTGATGGTGGCCACACCCGACGCTGCCACACCGAGATCCCGAAGCTCCTTGCGCTCCAGCCGTGACAGGCCGAAGTCCAGCGCCAGCTTCTCGGGCGGCTCCGACATCGACAACCGCCCCTGCGTGGCACTCAATCGGTGGCGGATGCGTTGCAGGGAGGCCAGCTGCGTGGGCGTGAACTCCGGGTCACCGCGCCCGCCCAGCACCATGCGAATGGCCTTGAGCGAGAGAAAATGGTCGCGCTGCAACCGCTTGATCTGCCGCAGCTGATCGAGGTGGACCTGCCCGTACCAGGCCATGTTGCGCGCGCTCTTCTCCGCCGGAGGCAACAGCCCCTCGTTGATGTAAAAGCGGATGGCCTCCCTCGAGACGCCGGTCTGCTCGACCAGATCCTTCATGCGGTAAGGCGGTTCCGTGCGCGGTTTCAATGGCTTGCGCGGCATGCGCCAGACTCCTCATTCCAATAGGTGTTCTTCGACACCGTGCGGGAGGCACACTCTACCCTGCGGCCAAAAAAAAGGAAGCCGCCCCGCAATCGGGGCGGCTTCCTGACCCGTCGCAACCTCAGCTGCGCTTGGCGATCGGCACGAACTTCTGATCTTCCGGGCCCACGTAGTTGGCCGAGGGGCGGATGATCTTGCCGTCGATGCGCTGCTCGATCACGTGCGCACTCCAACCGGCGGTGCGGGCAATCACGAACAGCGGCGTGAACATGTCGGTCGGCACACCCATCATGTGATAGCTGACCGCGCTGAACCAGTCGAGGTTGGGGAACATCTTCTTGATGTCCCACATCACCGATTCCAGCCGCTCGGCGATGTCATACATCTTCATGCTCTTTTGCTCGTCGGACAGCTGACGGGCGACTTCCTTGATCACCTTGTTGCGCGGATCGGAGACCGTGTACACCGGGTGACCGAAGCCGATCACCACTTCCTTCTTCTCGACACGGGCACGGATATCGGCTTCGGCTTCGTCCGGGTTGTCGTAGCGCTTCTGGATCTCGAAGGCCACCTCGTTGGCACCGCCATGCTTCGGCCCCCGCAGGGCGCCGATGCCGCCACAGATGGCGGAATACATGTCGGACCCGGTACCGGCCACTACGCGCGTGGTGAAGGTCGAGGCGTTGAACTCGTGCTCCGCGTACAGGATCAGCGACGTGTGCATCGCACGTTCCCAGGATTCGCGCGGCTTTTCGCCATGCAGCAGGTGCAGGAAGTGCCCGCCGATGGAATCGGCGTCCGTTTCCACCTCGATGCGCTTGCCGTTGTAGGCAAAGTGGTACCAGTACAGCAGCATCGAGCCGAGCGAGGCCATCAGCTTGTCGGCGATGTCGCGCGCGCCCGGATGGTTGTGATCATCCTTCTCGGGCTTGACGCAGCCAAGCACGGACACGCCGGTGCGCATGACATCCATCGGGTGCGCGGACGGCGGCAGCTGCTCCAGCGCCACCTTGACCGCGGCCGGCAGGCCACGCAGCGCCTTCAGCTTGGTCTTGTAGCCGGCCAGTTCGGCGGTGGTGGGCAGCTTGCCGTGCACCAGCAGATAGGCGATCTCCTCGAACTCGCAGGTGGTGGCGACATCGAGGATGTCGTAGCCGCGATAGTGGAGGTCGTTGCCGCTACGGCCAACAGTGCACAGCGCCGTGTTGCCGGCGGCAGTGCCACTGAGGGCGACGGACTTTTTCGGTTTGAAACCGGGCGTGGGGGTTGCTTCGCTCATGATCTCTCCTGGAGTTGTCAGGTGGTGGGACGCCGCTTACTGCTTCTTGGCCGCGAAGAGCGCGTCCAGCTTGTTCTCGAAGGCGTGATAGCCGATACGGTCGTACAGCTCCGCGCGCGTTTGCATCAGGTCCACCACATCCTTCTGGTGACCATTGGCGCGGATGGAAGTGTAGACGGCCTCGGCCGCCTTGTTGGCCGCACGGAAGGCAGACAGCGGATACAGCTGGATGCTGACCCCCACCGACGCCAGCTCGTCGCGGGTGAACAGCGGCGTGGCCCCGAACTCGGTGATGTTGGCCAGCACCGGCACTTTCACCGCCTCGACAAACTTCTGATAGGTCGGCAGGTCGTAGGCCGCCTCCGCGAAGATGCCATCGGCCCCCGCCTCGACACAGGCGATGGCCCGCTCGATGGCGGCATCCACACCCTCGGCCTGAATGGCGTCGGTGCGGGCAATGAGGAAGAAGTCCGGGTCGGTCTTGGCATCGGCCGCGGCCTTCACGCGATCCACCATTTCGCCCTGCGTCACGATCTCCTTGCCGGGCCGGTGACCACAGCGCTTGGCGCCCACCTGGTCCTCGATGTGACAGGCCGCGGCGCCCGCCTTGATCAGACCCTTGATGGTGCGCTCGATGTTGAACGCGGATGGCCCGAAGCCGGTATCGATATCGACCATCAGTGGCAGATCGCAGACATCGGTGATGCGGCGGGTGTCCACCAGCACGTCATCGAGCGTGTTGATGCCGAGGTCGGGAAGGCCCAGCGAACCGGCCGCCACACCGCCACCGGACAGATAGATGGCCTTGAAGCCGGCGCGCTGCGCCAACAGCGCGTGGTTGGCATTGATCGCCCCGATGACCTGCAGGGGGTGTTCGGCGGCAAGGGCGGCGCGGAAACGGGCGCCAGCGGAGCACAAGGAGCTCATGAGGTCGGATCTCGTGGAAGGGGACCCGACCCGATACAAGGCCTATGCCAAACCAGTGAAACATCACGCCACTAAATAAATTCAAATACTTGAATGACATTCCAAGCGCAGATGTTTCGTTCAATGGGGTTTCTGTTTCATAATGTTTCATGCCGGATGAAACATCACGCCATGACCCCCGCCCCCGCATCGGCGTGGTGGCGGTCACCCGATTGTCGGCCCTGCTGGGCGATGTGATCCCCGACTTCGATGCGCGCGCCGACATCGAACTGGTTCCCCTCGGCTTCGAGGAGGCCGTCCGCCACCTGCGGCGTCAGCACGCGCAGCGGCCGTACGACGTCCTGATCGCGGCAGGCTCCAACGGCGCCTATCTGCGCAGCCGCATGCCGGTGCCGACGGTCATGATCCGCCCCTCCGGCTTCGACCTGATGCAGGCGCTGGCCCGGGCACGGGCGGTGTCTGCGCGCCTGGGCGTGATCACCCATGCCGCCGACATGCCGGCTTTCGCCGATTTCTGTCGCGCCTTCGACCTGCCCATCGAACAGCGCGCCTTCGTCACCGCCGAGGAGGCCCGCCTGCGGGTATCGGAGCTGCGCAGCCTGGGTATCGGCGCTGTGGTCGGGACCGGGCTCACCATCGACCTCGCCGAACAGCAGGGCCTGGCCGGCATTCTGTTGTACTCCGAAGCCTCGGCCCGGGCCGCCTTCGAGCAGGCGCTGGATCTCAGCGCCCTGATCGACCCCGCCGCCCCGCGCGCGCCACGTGCCACCCGCGCGCGCGGCGGCAACCGACCGGCACCCCCGTTCGTGGGCGACAGCCGCGTTGCAGAAACGGTCCGTGCCGCACTGCCGCGCCTGGCGGCGAGCGATGCCACGGTCCTGCTGCTGGGCGAAAGCGGTACGGGCAAGGAACGCGTGGCCCGCGCTCTGCATGCGCTGAGCCCTCGCGCCGGACAGCCCTTTGTCGCCGTCAATTGCGGTGCGCTGAACGAATCGCTGCTGGAAGCGGAGCTGTTCGGACACGAAGAGGGCGCGTTCACCGGCGCCCGCCGGGGCGGACGGCCCGGCCTGATCGAAGCAGCCCACGGTGGCACCTTGCTACTGGACGAGATCGGCGAAATGCCGGCGCTGCTGCAAACCCGCCTGCTGCGCGTGCTGGAAGAGCGGGAAGTACTGCGGGTCGGCGCCACCCGCGCCACGCCCGTGGATTTGCGGGTGATCGCCGCCACCCACCGGGACGTCGAAGCCGCCGTGCGCAACGGGCACCTGCGCGCCGATCTCTATTACCGGCTGAACGTACTGCGCCTGTCGCTGCCCGCGCTGCGCGAACGTCCAGATGACCTCCTGCCGCTCATCGCCCACCTGCAGCAGACCCTGGGCGCCCCCCCGCTGCCGGTGTCGGACGCCGCCTTGGCGCAACTGTGCGCTCACCCCTGGCCCGGCAACGTCCGCGAGTTGCGCAATCTGCTGGAGCGCTGCCGCGTCGCCGGCGCCACCCGCCTGGAGGTCGACACCCTCCATCGCATCGCCCCCGAGCTGCGCCGCACGAACCCGCCGCCCCCCGCCGGCGGTCGACCGGGGACCGCAGCACTGCAGCGCCGGCTGGAAGCCCTCGGCGGCAACCGCGCGGCGCTGGCAGCCGAGCTCGGCATTTCCCGCACCACTCTCTGGCGCTGGCTCAGGACCTGACGCTGCCATCAGCCTGCAGCAGAAGCCGGATATGCTCGGCCGGTTCCTACGGGGGTCGTCAACAATGGGTCGTTTTCGTGAGCCGCGACGGGGCTGGACCCGTCGTCATTTCCTGCGCCGCGCGGGTGCAGCGGGCCTGGCCGTCGGCGCGCTGCCGCTGGCCGGCTGCGGGGAGGGCACGCCGCTGTCGCCCTCCCCGGGTGGCAACCCCTTTCAGCACGGCGTGGCGTCCGGCGACCCGCTGCCCGACCGGGTCATCCTGTGGACCCGTGTGACGCCCCCCGAGGGGGTGGTGGGTGACATCCCCGGCACCGTCACCGTGGCCGAGGACCCCGCACTGACGATCGCCCCGCGCACCTTTGCCGTCACCGCCTCCGCGGCGCGGGACTGGACGGTGAAACTGGACGCCACCGGACTGAGCGCCGGCACCACCTACTACTTCCGCTTCTCGGCGCTCGGCGTGGACTCGCCCCTGGGCCGCACCCGTAGCGCGCCGCTGGACACCGACCACCTGCGCATCGCGGTGGTGAGCTGCTCCAATTATCCTGCGGGCTTCTTCAACGCCTACCGCTTCATCAGCGAGCGCGCCGATCTGGATGCGGTGCTGCACCTCGGCGACTACCTGTATGAGAGCGGCTCTCAAGGGGCCGTCGGCCGCGGGCACGAGCCGCCCGCCGAAATCCTGACCCTCGCTGACTATCGCGCCCGCCACGCCCAGTACAAGGCTGATCCCGACCTGCAGGCAGCGCATCGTCAGCACCCCTGGATTACCGTGTGGGACGATCACGAGTCCACCAACAATTCCCGCCGCGACAGCGCCGACAACCACACCGAGGGCGAAGAAGGGGTGTGGGCAATCCGCAAGGCCTGGGCACAGCAGGCCTATGACGAATGGATGCCGATCCGCCTGCCGGAACCGGGCAATCCGGACCGGATCTGGCGGCGCTTCCGGTTCGGGCAGCTGATGGACCTGTGGATGCTGGATACCCGCCTCTATGATCGCGACGACGAGCTCGGTATCAACGATCCCGCCAGCTTCGCCGCCGACCGCAAACTGATCGGCCCGGTCCAGCGAGACTGGCTGCTGTCGGGTCTGACCGACTCCACCACCACCTGGAAACTGGTCGGACAGCAGGTGATGTTCGGCCAGCTCAAGGCGACCCCCTTGCCGGACCTCGGCATTCCCATCCCGGCACTGGCCGAACTGCCGATCCCACTGTTCGCCAGCGGTGAAGGGCTTACCGATATCTACGCCAACCCCGACCAGTGGGACGGCTATCAGGCAGAACGCCGCGCCATCTTCGATCACCTGTCCGCGCAGGATATCGACAACTTCGTGGTGCTCACCGGCGACATCCACAGTTCCTGGGTCATGGACCTGACCCGGGACCCCGAAAACCTGCTGCAGTACAACCCGCTTACCGGCGCCGGCAGCCTGGGGGTGGAGTATGTCGCCACCTCGGTCACATCCAGCGGCTTCGACCAGCTGGCCGGTGCACCGCGCCTGGCCAACGCCCTGCGGCTGCTGAACCCGCACATGCAGTATGTCGAGGTCACCCGTCGTGGCTATCTGCTGCTCGACATCACCGCAGCGGAAACCGTGGGCGAGTACTGGTACGTCTCGACCATCACCGAATCCGGCGGCAGTGAGGCGTTCGCCACCGGCTACGCCACCGCGGCCGGCGCCCGGCACATCACCCGACTTCCGCGCAGAACCCCCACGGCACCACGCGAGGGCGCGCCGCCGCTGGCGCCCTGAGCGCCCTGCCATCAAAGTGTCGTGCAGGGCCGCTATGCTGGCGTGTTTTCGGGTTCAGGGTGGGGAGTAGGTCATGGGGCGGATTCGCATCAAGCGTCGCGGCTGGTCGCGTCGGGATTTTCTCAAGCGCGCCACCGGCGCCGGTGCCCTGGCCGCCGCCGCGCCCTTTCTGCCCGGCTGTGGTGACAGCCACCCGCTGAGCCTTGTGGGCGGTACGACCCCGTTCCGACACGGTGTCGCCTCCGGTGACCCACTGAGCGATCGGGTCATCCTGTGGACCCGCGTGACCCCGCCTGCGGGTATCGAGGGCGATATTCCCGGCATGCTGGTCATCGCCGACGACCCCGAACTGACGGTGGATGCGCGTAGTTTCGCGGTCACCGCCGTCGCCGCGCGCGACTGGACCGTGAAACTCGATGCCACCGGCTTGTCTGCCGGCAAGACCTACTACTACCGCTTTCGCACGCTGGGGTTCGAGTCGCCCCTGGGGCGCACCCGCACCGCACCGGAAGGCAATGTCGACCATCTGCGCCTCGGCGTGGTGAGCTGCTCCAACTTCGCCTACGGCTATTTCAATGCCTACCGCTTCATCGCCCAGCGCGCAGATCTCGACGCCGTGCTGCACCTCGGCGACTACATCTACGAGTACGGCGACGGCGAGTATGGCGATGTCCGCCCCTGCGAGCCGCCCACCGAGATCATCACCCTCGAGGATTACCGTCGTCGTCACGCCCAGTACAAGACGGACCCCGACCTGCAGGAAGCACACCGCCAGCACCCCTGGATCTGTGTCTGGGACGATCACGAAACCACCAACAACTCCCGCCGTGACAGTGCCGAAAATCACACCGAAGGAGTCGAGGGGGTGTGGCAGGTCCGCAAGGCCTGGGGCCAGCAGGCCTACGACGAATGGATGCCGATCCGGCTACCGGAGCCGGGCAATCCCAACCGGATCTGGCGCCGCCTCGCCTTCGGCAATCTGGTGGACCTGTGGATGCTGGATACACGCCTCTACGACCGCGACGATGAGGTCAACGCCATCACCAGCCCGGTCATCTTCGACGAGGACCGGCGCCTGATCGGCCCCGAACAGCGCGACTGGCTGCTCGGCGGCATGAGCGGTTCCAGCGCCACCTGGAAATTGATTGGTCAGCAGGTGATGTTCGGTCAGCTCAAGGCCACGCCGCTGCCCGACATCAACATTCCGCTGGAAGTACTGGACGCACTGCCGCTGCCGCTGGTGGGCGGCGAAGGCATCAGCGACCTCTATGTCAACGGCGACCAGTGGGATGGCTACCAGGCCGAGCGGCGCGCCATCCTCGATTTCATTGCCGATCAGGGCGTGCAAAACACCGTCGTGCTGACCGGCGATATTCACAGCTCCTGGGCCATGGACCTCGCACGCGACCCAGACAACCTGGCGCAGTACAACCCGTTCTCCGGCGCCGGGGCCCTGGGGGTCGAATTCGTCGCCACCTCGGTCTCGTCGCCGGGCCTGGATGTCGTACCGGGCCTGACACAGCTGCCACAGCTGATCAGCGCCCTCCGACTGGTGAACCCTCACATGAAATACATTGAGGGCACGCGCCGCGGCTATCTGCTGCTGGACATCACGCCGGAACAGACGGTCGGTGAGTTCTGGTACGTCTCCACCGTCGCCGAGCCGGGAGGAAGCGAGGCGTTTGCCACGGCCTACGCAGTCGCCGCCGGTGACAACCATCTGAGCCGCGGCGCCCGCAGCGAACCCACGCCGACCCTGCCCAGCGCCGCGCTGGCCCCCTGATCGCCACGCCGGCCGCCGTCATCGGTTGGTAACGCGTCATCCTTAGCGTTCCCCGGCTCATCAACCGGGGAATGACAGGATGAAAGGGACTCGTACGCTCCAGCGCGCTGCCATCGCAGCCGCCGCTGCCACGTTCTGTGGCGCCGTTTTCGCTCAGACAGGTACTGCCACTCTGCAGGGTCGAGTGACCGACAACAGCGGCGGCATTGCCTTTGAAGGCGCCCGCGTTCGTATCGAGGGCCTCAGCGTGGAAGCAGTGACCGCACGCGACGGTCGCTTCAACTTTCCCGCCCTGCCGCCTGGCGAGTACCGCCTGGTGATCACCTACCTCGGCGCACCCGAGCAAACCCTGCGCGTCAACCTGGATCCGGGCGAGCGTGAACAGGTCGCCATCACCCTGGGGGGGCGTGATGGTCAGACGGAAAATGTGCTGGTGGTGGGGCAGCTTGCCGGGCAGGCCGCCGCGCTCAATCGCGCGCTCAATGCCGACGGCATCGAGGAGGTGATCTCGGCTGACGCCATCGGTCAGTTCCCCGACCAGAACGTGGCCGAGGCCCTGGCACGCTCGCCCGGCCTGTCGCTGTTCCGCGATCAGGGCGAAGGACGCTTCCTGGTGGTACGGGGCATCGACCCCGCCTTCACCGCCACCACCGTCAACGGCCTGCGTGTCCCCGGGCCGGAGGGCGGGTCGCGCCAGGTCAATCTGGACGTCATCTCGGCCGACCTGCTGGAAACGGCAGAGATACAGAAAACCAATCTGCCCGACATGGACGGCGATACCGTCGGCGGCACCATCGAACTGCAAACGGCAACTGCCTTTGACCGCGGCAACACCCTCACCCTGCGCGCTGAAGGCAGCTACAACGAGCAGAATGAGGAAACCAGTCCGAAGCTGGCGGCCAGCCTTACCCGGCTGCTCTCGGTGGGCGGACAACGCGACAACCTCGGCGTTGCCGCCGCCGTCAGCTGGTTCTCCCGCGACTTCGGCTCGGAAGGAGTGGAAACCCCGGGGTTCGACGACCTAGATGGCCCGGACGGGACCTTCTCGGGGCTCGAGGAAGCGGAGCAGCGTGACTACACCATCACCCGCGAACGGCTCAGCGCTGCCGTCAACTTCGACTGGCGCCCGACCCCCACGCTCGACCTCTACTGGCGCAACCTCTACAGCGATTTCAGCGACGACGAAGTGCAACTCAGCAATGTCTACGGCTTTGGCGCTGACGATGCCGAAATCCTGGCACTGGACGCCAACCGGGCGCAGTTCAGCGGCGTCGAGGTCGAAAAGCTCAACGAGGCCCGCAAGGAGACCCAGACCATCCAGAGCACCCTGCTGGGTGCCCAGCAGCGCCTCGGACGCTGGACCCTCGACTACCGCCTCGGCTATTCGGTCGCCGAAGAGGACAATCCCGGAGAACTCAATGTGGCTTTCGTCGGCGAGGGTATCGACGCCGGCTACGATCTGGCACAGCGCCGCATCCCGCTGCTGGCCGGAACCTCCCCCATCTACAACGATCCCGCCACCTTCGAACTCGACGAGATCGAGCGCGGCAACAGCTTCACGCAGGATGACGAGTGGCAGTTCGCCTTCGACGTGCAGCGCGACCTGTTCTGGGGCCAGGCCCCCGGCTTCTGGAAGGCGGGCATCAAGCATCGTCAACGCGTCAAGACCAGCGACGTCGACGTCGAGATCTACGGTGACTTCGGCGCCGACTACACCCTCGCCGACTTCCCGCTGCAGAACGTCGACTACGACCTCGGCCAGTGGGGCCCCATCACCCGCAATGGCGCGCTGCGCGACTTCGTCCGCATGAACCTGGCCGCCTTCGAACTGGACGACAACGACAGCGCCGTGGACTCCCAGCTCGAGGACTATCGAGTGGAGGAAGACGTGCTGGCCGGTTACCTCATGGCACAGGGCACCTGGGGCGCATTGCGCGTCACTGGCGGCGTGCGCGTGGAGCAGACCGACTTCTCCGCAGTCGGGGTACAGTCCCTGATCGACGAGATCGGTGGCAGCGGCGACCCGGTATTCGGGCTGCAGCACCACGACCGCAGTTTCACCGACGTGCTTCCCAGCATCGCGGTCCGCTACGAAGTCCGCGAGGACCTGGTCCTGCGCGGCGGTTACGCGCGGACGCTGGCGCGCCCCACGTTCGAGGCGGTCGCGCCGTACGCCGCCATCGAGGTGACCGAGGATGACGGCGACATCGAACGTGAGGCTGAGCTCGGAAACCCGAACCTCGACACGCTCACCGCCGACAATCTTGACCTGGCCATCGCCTGGTACCCCGGGGATGTGGCGGTGCTCTCCGCCGGGCTGTTCTACAAGCGCCTGAAGGACTTCTTCGTGGTCTCCGACGTCGCTGGCGAGCCCGGTCCCTACGTCGATTTCGATGAGGCACTCACCACCCTCAATGGTGATACCGCCGAACTGTTCGGGCTGGAGCTCAACGGCGTACGCCAACTCGACATGTTGCCTGCCCCCTGGAACGGCCTCAGCCTGAGTGCCAATCTCACGCTGACCGACGGCGAGGCCACCCTGCCGTTCCGCGATGGCAAGACACCACTGCCGCGACAGTCGGAAACCCTTGGCAACATCGCCATCGGCTACGAGGATGCCCGCTGGTCGCTGCGACTGGCTGCCAACTACCGCAGCGAGTTCCTTGACGAAGTGAACGAGCTTGATGACCCGGCCTTCGACCGCTATGCCGACAGCCACCTGCAATACGACTTCACCGGCAGCTACCGCGTGGACAGCCGTTATCTGGTCTACCTGAACGCCATCAACCTCAACAACGAACCCTTCTACGCCTACTTCGATGAACCGGCCTTCAACTCCCAGTACGAAGAATACGGACGGACCTTCGAGCTGGGCGTGAAGGCCAGTTTCTGAGGCCTGCCCTACACTGGCACCATCGACCCGACCGGAGAACGACATGACGTCCCCCCGCATTCTCGGCGCCGCCCTGCTGTGCGCCGGCCTCGCCGCCTGCTCCAGCATGCCCCGGCTCCCCTCATTGGTGGGCAGTGCCGACCGCGAGGACCCGCCGCTCCCGGCCTATGCCGGGCTGGTGACCCTGCAGGAACGCTACCTGACGGTGCGGGTAGAGGAGGACAACACCGATTCCGTGGCCACCTGGCACGGCCCCGGTGGCGAACACTGGCTGCTGGCCACCGCCAAGGAAACCGACCACCTGCTGGTTTTCCAGGCCAGCAACGGCACCCTGCTGCGCAAGGTCGGCGCCAGTGGCAGCGAACCCGGACAGCTTGAGCGTCCCAACGGGGTGGCGGTGATCGACAATCTCGCCTTCGTGGTGGAGCGCGATAACGCCCGGGTGCAGGTCTTTTCACTGCCGGACTTCCAGCCGCTGCTGCAGTTCGGCAACGGCGAGGAGCAGCCCCTGGTCAAACCCTACGGCCTGTGGATACAACCCATGTCAGGCGGCAGTTACCACGTGTACGTCACCGACAACTACGAAACCGAGGATGAGCAGATCCCCGCCGACAGCGAGCTGGGCCGCCGGGTCAAGCAGTACGCGGTCAGTCAGAGTGCCGTCGGCTGGGCCGCCCGCCCGATCCGGGCCTTTGGCGAAACCAGCGGCCCCGGACGCCTCAAGGTGGTCGAATCCATCTGGGGCGATCCCGAAACCGGCCGCCTGATGGTGGCGGACGAGGAGGAGTACACCGAGCGGCGCATCAAGGTGTATGGCTTCAACGCCCGATACGCCGGCCGCACGATGGGCGCCGGGGTGTTCCGCGCGCAACCGGAAGGGCTGGCACTGTACCGCTGCGCCGGTGACCGCGGCTACTGGATCGCCACCGACCAGAGCCACAACGGCAACTACTTCCATTTCTTCGACCGTCAGACGCTGGATTACCAGGGCAGTTTCCAGGGCGCCGTCACCTCCAACACCGATGGCATCTGGCTGACCCAGACGGCGTTTCCGGGCTTCCCCGGCGGCGCCTTCTTCGCGGTGCATGACGACGGCAACGTGGCGGCCTTCGACCTCAACGAGATTGTCAGCCGTCTGGGACTGCAGGCCTGCGGGCGTTAAAGCCCGCTGACACGACGCACAACAAAAGGCGCGGATCGACGCACACCGGCCGGAGGAGGGCAAAGGCCGGGGCGACGATCCGCGATGGAGCAGCCGGTGCCGGCTGGCACCGACGGGAGGGTATTCACCCGGTACTGTCGAGGACTTTCTGTCGTTCGATTTCGGCGGAGACGAACTTCACCCAGT
>ERZ1023313.104-NODE-104-length-39317-cov-5.204702_pt1 | contig 39317 bp, 38 predicted proteins | sample MGYA00521233_ERZ1023313 | MGnify/ENA primary metagenome ERZ1023313 (study PRJEB32759, sample SAMN07749866) | skin metagenome | biome: transportation; feature: city; material: polyester macromolecule | host: Homo sapiens | place: Hong Kong:TKO line | collected... | reverse complement strand
GGAACCGGCGCATGTACACACTCGATCAGATCAATGAACTTCGATCGTTCCTGGCCGAAAAGCGTCCCGGACAGTCCCTACAGTTTGATCCGCGTCGTCGTAAAGATGACGGAATGCAAATTGTCGCGATCTCCAATTTCAAAGGTGGCTGCGCGAAAACGACGACTGCTTTGCACTTGGCTCAGTTTCTCGCGTTGCAAGGCCTCCGCGTTCTCGCAATCGACCTTGATACACAAGCAAGTCTGACGGAGATGCTGGGTGTTCAGCCGGTCTTGGAAGTAGGCGACAACGAAACGGTGTTTGGCGTTCTGCGTTACGATGATGAACGTCGGCCACTTCCGGAGGTAATTCGACCGACCTACTTTGCGGGCCTGGATCTTGTTCCAGGCCAGAGCGAGCTGCAGTATTTCGATTACGAAACGCCAGCCGCCATCATCAGCAACAAATACGTGGGAGACGAATACTTTATTCGCCGGTTGGCGACTGCACTGAGAAGCGTGGAGGATCGTTACGATGTAGTCGTAATCGATGCGCCACCGCAATTGTCGTATCTGACATTAAACGCTGTATTTGCCGCTACCGGGCTAATTATCCCTGTACAGTCCGCGATGATCGACGTCGCAAGTATGAACCAGTTTTTGTACATGATGGACGAAATGCTGGAACAAATGGCTCACTTTGGTGCGCCTGTCGATCATGAGTTCATGCGGTTTCTTTTGACCAGACATATTCCCCACGATGTTCCACAGGTGAATATTGCAGCGATGCTTCGGTCTCTCTTTGGAGAAAGCGTCTTGACTGCTGCAGTTGTAGAGACCACTGCGATCACAAATGCCGGTCTGGAAAACAAAACGTTGTACGAACTCGAAAAAGGGTCTGTCGGACGCGACACGTACAATCGCGCCATAGAATCCGTAAATGCTGCCAACACTGAGATCTTCCAAGAGATCCTGAAAGTCTGGGGACGCTCATGAACAAAGCATCCAACCGGGCGAAACGCCTTGCCGGCATGTTTGGTGCCGTAGACCCGAACGAACTTGCCAAACAAGCTGAAGTCGAGAAATCGGACAAGACTACGAGTCGGCCCATGACGACTGCTCCGACGAAAGCACTGCAGGCGAGTTTTGCAAGCATCGAAGAAGAAAACCTGCGGCTGAAAGCCGAGCTTGAAAAATCCCAAACCGTTGAACTCGACCCCGTCACCGTGCGGGCTTCCATCATTCAAGACCGTCTTGAATGGACCGACGATGACCCGGATTTTCAAAGCCTGGTGACTTCCATTAAGGAAGAAGGCCAACGACTCCCCATCCTTGTCCGTCCACATCCGGCAGAAAATGGTCAGTACCAACTGGCGTATGGAGCGCGGCGCAATCGTGCTTGCATGGTTCTTGGGCAAAAGGTGAAAGCTTACGTTCAAGAACTTTCTGACGAAGAGCTTGTCATTGCTCAAGGTCTTGAAAATAATGAACGAAAGAACCTGTCCTTCATTGAGCAGGCGGTATACGCAGTCGCCCTTTTGGAAGCCGGTTTCACGCGTAAGCTTGTAGCCAAGTCTGTTGGAGTTGCCTCTGACACAACGATTTCGAAAATGTCTGCAATCGTCGCTTTGGTGCCAGCTGATATCTTTCGTTTGATTGGACCTGCCCCCAAGATCGGCCGAAATCGTTGGGAGGCTTTTGCGAGTCTCGCTGATCGAGGTGCAAAGAAGTCTTCGATTCTCGAAGCGGTGCGTGCTCTACCCGAAAGCGCAGTGTGGAAAGGGGCTGACTCCAACAAGCGTTTCGAACTGGCTTATCGGACAGCTGAAAAAGCAGACAAGTTCAGGACGACGAAATCCAGAGCTGAAAAGTCTCGATTGGAGAACGAAGGTCGCTCGTTCGGAACGATGGAGCAATCCAGCAACGCTGTCAAAATCTTCCTAGATGCGAAGAAAGAGCCGGCTTTTGCTCAGTTTGTCGCAGACAAGATGACGGCGTTGATTGAAGAGTTCAAAAAAGGCGAAGGGAAACAAGCGAGCAAATAAAAGCATGAAGCAAAGAACCCGCCACGTGGGCGGGTCCTCGTTGAGATAAGCACGAGTGCCTATGATCTCAGTCTAGCAGCTCTGATTCTAGAATCACTCGCAGCGCAACGCAAGTTCTGTCTCGCAGCCGAGCACGATTTCTTGCGTCTTCCAGCTTGTCTCGCATCTGAAAATTCAGTGCTCGGTCGCGTTTATGCGCTTCCGGCAAAGGAGGACTTATGTCTTCGACTCAGCAGATTGCGAGTTTTCGCAAGGTGTCTGCCGGGATTCTTGCGAGCGCGCATCTGGCGTCCCAGGAAGACCGGCCGAAGGTCACCAAAAAGGAAATCTCCCTGGTTCTGAAACGCGTTGCGCCGGCGCTTGGTATCGATGGCACGGCTTATCATGTCCTGGATATTCTCTTGGGTCTTGTGCAGCCCGACGATTTCCAGGCCGGAAAGCGGCCGGTAGTGGCGATCTCAAATCAGCGTCTTGCCGAATACACTCGGCGCACCACGCGCACTGTCACGCGCTGCCTGAAGAAACTCGTCGAAGCCGGAGTGCTTGCCTATCGGGACAGTCCGACCGGGCGACGCTATGTCTATCGCGGTTCAGAAGGGGCTCTGGAGCAGGCCTACGGTCTGGACTTTAGCCCTGCGTGCTTCAATCTGGAGGCCTTCAAGGTTCAGGCGGATGCATTCCAGCGCCGTATCAAGGCCGAGCAGGAAGCCAGGCGGGCTGTTACACGGTTTTCACGGGCGATCGCCGACATGGCCGAACTGGAGCCCGTAGAATTTCACGGGTTTGCTGCCCGAGCCCAGGCGATTGTGATCCGGGACGAATTGAATGTGGCGGAGAAGGCGGCACTTCTGGAATCGCTCTATGCGCAGGTCCTGGCTCTCCATGAAGCACATTCGTTGAAAAATAAGGATAAAATGTCATGCGCGGGTGACATTGATGTCAGCCCCTTATTTATTACAACCCCAACCGACTCTCTTGGAAGTAATTCTCAGCCGACTTGCTCTAACGAGCAATACACTAAATTTCCTTCTGACAACGGCTTCGCCGTTGATATGGCTCTTGAAAAAGAGCCTTGCGGCGGGCGCACGGAAACACAACGGCCGAAATCACAAGTGGGAAGGGGAGGCGGAGGCAAGTTTCCCGAAACCAACCTGGATGGTGTTTCCATAGGGCTCATTCAGTCGGCATGTTCATCGGTACAGGCAGAATTGGGGGTCGGTCTGAGCAGTTGGCCGGCTCTTTGTGGAGCTGCTGAGCAGTTGCGCATGCTGATCGGCCTCAGTCCGTCCGGATATCAGCTCGCTGTCGAGCGGCAAGGCAGATATCTGGCCGCGGCCTGCCTTGCGGTTGTCGCCGAAAAGGCGCTGCGGGATCCGGAGCACATTGCCTCGCCCGGCGGATATTTCCGCGCTATGATCGACAGGGCTGGGGAGGGCAAACTCCACCTCCACAAATCCCTGCATGGGCTGGTGTGAGACCATGGTGAGGTCTGGGCGGGCAATTTGCGCCAGAGTTCCGATTTGGGACTCAAACTGCTTCGAGCAAACCAGTCCGCTTTGCCCGGTCGATGAGGTTCTTGACGGAAGACGGCGACCATTTTGTCCCACCGCGGGGCGTTCGCTCGTGCAGCCGCTCGAGCTGACCGGCAATCTCTCGCAATGTCAGCTCCGGGTTCGACGAGTGGATGCCGGCGACCAGGGTCATCAATCGGTCTTCCGGCGGGCGTGGAGGCGATTTCCTCAGCAATTCCTTGTCCGCCATTCCCTCGGAAACCATCCACTTCACCGCGCGCCGCAGCCGCTCGGGCGTCCAGTCGTGCCCGCGGCTTTTCAGAAACCGTGCGATATCGTCCCAGGTGTGATCCGGACGCATGCGCCGGACAATAGGAAGCCATTGACTGGCAGTCGCCTGAATGCGTGCGCCATAGGCTGCCTTTTGAGCGGCCGTCATCTTGGCCAGCGCTTCAGGCCTGCGCTCTCGAATTCCTGGATTGCCGGGCAACTTCCCCTTGGCCTTTGCAGCCTTGATGCCGGCCTTGGTGCGCTCGGAGATCAAGGCGCGTTCAAGCTGAGCAACAGCACCCAGAACCTGAAGGGAAAACATGCCCTGCGGGGTCGATGTGTCGATCGGGTCGCTGAGTGAGCGGAAATGCGCTCCCTTTGCATTGAGTTCGTCGATAACTTCCAACAGATGGGCCACCGAACGGGCGAGGCGATCAAGTCGGACAACGACCAATGTTTCACCTGTACCTATCTCCCGAACCAGTCTGGCAAGGGCAGGGCGAGCGCGTGAAGCGCCGGAGCCGTATTCCTCCACAATTGTCTCGCAGCCGGCAGATCGCAGTTCCAGCTGCTGTGCTTCTGTCGCCTGCTCGTCCGTGGAGACGCGCGCATAGCCGATAAGCCGTCCCTCAGGCCGACGAGAAGTGCGATTGAGCGCCGATTTGGCCATTTGGGACGCCTGAGAGCCGTGTTGAGAGTGGTTTTCCAAATAAAGAAGATATGGATAACCGATCGTTTGTAAACGTCTCCTGAGTGCCTTTTCCACGACCCGAACCGTCAAAACCCCAGGAAAACCGGACCCTCTCGTCGACCTGAGCGCGGATTGCCGGGCATTTGTTCAATTCAGAAGGCCTCAGACTGCATATCGGCGAACGCGAGTTTACGGGGCAGTCTATGACGGAAGTTAAATTCGTGGTAGCTTCCTCATAAATGCGTAAGACATGAAAAAACAATGCCTTATGAAATTGGAAAGTTGAGCCTCGAGGCTCTCTTGAAGCCGATATCGGCGGCTGAAGATGCACTCGCACGGCTTGATGAGCGTGTTGCCCGATCTGAGGTCGGACAAGGCTTTGCAGAGCGGGCTGATTTCTTCGAGGCCGTCTCCAACATGTGGGTGGCCGGCGAACTTGTCCATCTGGAAGACTTGGTTCTGCACGACGCCAAGATGGACGTTCGCGCACCAAGCCACGAGCTTGTCATTGCGCACCGGATCGTCCGGGCGAGACGACGGGCGATGAGAAACAATCCGGGTTGGGCGATCTCGCGGGCTGGGATCATTGCCTTTGCGGGGATTGCCGAACAGGAGGATGAACTTCCCAGAAAACGTCAGAGGAGAGGGGAGGGGAGGGATCTCGAAACGGACGAGCACGATGCGCTTCCTCCGGAATTGGCAGAGTTCGACGAGGTGCTTGCGGAAACCAGCTGGCTGGTGGAAGCCGTTCCCCCCGGATCTACCAGAACCCGGCAACCAGACCTCATTGTGGGCGAGTTGGTCATCAGGGATCCTGATTGGGACGAATCTGAACGGATCTCTGAATGGCTCGAGTTGGTCAGAAAGGTTGAAGCGCTTCCGGCGACCCTGGCCGCGGCGGTTCTTTGGGACGCATGGGATCAGCTCGAACCGCTTCAGCGGCAGCACTGGCTTGGGCAGGTCCTTGTTTCGGATTTCCTCAGATCACGCGAAAAGGTCCGGTCACACCTTCTGGCCTTTTCAGTGGGTCTGCGAGAGATGCCGCGTGAGCGGCGACGTGCTCGGGACCGGACAACCAGGCTGATCGCCTTTCTCGATGCAATGAGAGCGGCTGCTGTCGCTGGGATGAAGGATATTGATCGGCTGACGCTCGCGAAGCGTCAACTTGAGCGGCGCGTTGTTGGCAGGAGATCAAACAGCAGCCTGCCGGCTGCGATCGAGCTCATACTTTCACGGCCGATCGTATCGGCGCACATGATCGCGAAAGCTGCGAAAGTCACGCCGCGCGGAGCATTGAACCTTGTCGGAGAGCTCGGTGTGCGCGAGATGACGGGGAGGGGGCGGTATCGTGCATGGGGTATCTTCTAGCCGCTAGTCTCGGGGCTGTCCCCGGGAACGTTGTCGCTCATGCCGCAGAAGGTGAACGTACACGATCAGTTCGGACATTCTTCGGGACACCCGATAGTCGAGTGTCTTGTCCTTTAGGCGGGCCTTCAAGGCCGACAATGAGGAAGTTCTCGCCTCGCGTTGGGAAGCCCAAAGCAGCACGTCAGTTGCTTGAAGTCCGGCGTTGTCTTTTGAAGACGGCATTTCGAATTGGGCCAGATCGTAGTCGGCAAGCGAAATCTCCGGGAAGCTGCCGTCAAGCGAATCCTGCCAGATGATATTTCCGAAGTGCCGGTATGTCTCTGCGAGCGCCGTTCGAAATTCGTCTTGCTGGTCATGGATAAGCCTCTCGGGCAGGCTATTGTGCTTGGCTGCGAATTCATGGATTGCCTAAAACAACTGGGTGAAGGCAACGACATTTGGAGAACTGGCCTGATATCCCTTCTTCTTTTGAGTGTGTGACAGCGTGAACTCAGCCGGTTTCTGCCTGGCAAATCCAAACGCTTCCCTAATTACGTGCCGGATGGCCGTTGCGCACTCGGCCATCCGAAGCCCTTTGTCGATATAGTCAAGACAGCGAGTTATGCCATCGAAGTCGTCGCTCAAGTAGGAAGACCAGAACAGTTCCGCCGCGTCTCTGGACATTGCATCGTCAATTGTCAGGCAAAGCACATGACGATTCAGTTCGTCCCAATACCATTCGCCCGGAACGGCCTTGTTTTCACCCGCATCGAAGATGACGTCCACGAACTTGGTCGGAGCCATATACGGCTTGTGTATTTCGGTGAGGTTGAACGTCCACGGTCCGGACTGATCAAGGGCGTCTATAATTGCCTGTCCTACCATGGCCACTTCGGTTTCGGGCCATTCATGCGCATGAATCCGATCAACACTCTTTTCCTCGAGAATAGGGGCCAGGACCATTGCTATCGATGGCGCTATGTCGCCCACCGACAAGACGGCACCGAGGCGAAAATACTCGTTTCTATCAAAAATGTTTCGGCCGGAATTTCCGGTCTCATCGGCATACGCAAACACAGCTTTTCCAGTTCAGTCGATTGCCGGCACAAGAAGGGTACCGGTGAACAGAATTATCATAGGCGATCAAACCCGGCCTGCGGTAACGGCGAAAAATCGTGATTGAGGAAACGCCCGTTGACCCAAAGGCCTAGAGCAGCCGGGCTATGACAGCGCGATCAATAGTGGCTTGGCCCTCTTGCTGAAGAAGCGTTTGATCTCAGCGTTGTGATACTTGGCGAGCCATTCGTATTTCAGACGTACGCTGGGAGTGGTGGCATTTGCGCGTGCTTTGGCAATAACCCGACCGTGGTTCAAAGCCCACTCGTGGCACGCCGACTGCCAAGCTTCGGTCCGCATGCGATCCCGATCTTCTCCAACGATGGCGGGTTCAACCGATTCAAGGCAGATACGTAGATAATTAATGAACCAGTGAGTCTGCCCGTTTGGTAGCTTGCGATGCTGCTTGAGCGTCTTCGCAAAGGGCTCAATATCGTCGCTGTAATAGGTGCGATCAGGGTGCTGGGCGAGGTATTTTCGCAGTGCGGGTGTGATCGCGATCATGGGAACACATGCATCGTGCTCAAGTCTGTATGCGTTCACCATCGCTGGGCTGATCAGGGTGTCTTTGCGATGAAACCAGTACCCGAGATCGACTCCCCCACGAAGGAAAATGCCGCGCTGAACGCAATCGCCTTGCGCGATAGCAAAGCTTGTCAGCTCGCTCATCAAGACGTCAAACGTGCCCTGCAATTTGGTCAGATCGGAGCGCAGCGGTACAGATATGGCGACACAATCCGAAAATGCTAGAACCCGCTTGCCCACGATTTTTTGAGACTCGCGGACAAAGTAGTCCGAAGATTTGTGCTCAAATTCGCCCTGAACGAAAACGACATCGTCGTCGAGTTTCCGCAGATCCTCTTCTGTTTCAATCCGCTGCACTCGATCAGAGAATCCGAGAAGGTCGATGAAGGCGAAAAGCCCATTCTTCAGATTCCTGCGGGTGATCTTCCTTCCCATGTGGTTCCACCAGTTTCCGACTTCCCAAACCCTGCCACTTCGACCAAATCGGTACGCGACTAACGACGCAGAGCGATCCTTAGCCGGCGCGCACGATCCTGAAATGCGCGTTCTCCACCCTCGAGAATCTCACAAGCCATCCGTCTGATCTCAGCCTCCTCGAGGCCGCCCGCCTGGTACGCGATCGAAGGTAAGCCGGTGCCATCATGGGTTCCGACCTCGGCGATGATGATCTGGTCCGCGTCGGTGTTGATGACCAGGTTAGCGTTGTGGGTGACCATGATTACCTGGCGCCTGCGTTTTGCAGCCACAAACAAGGGCACGAGCTCATCATAGATGGATTTCGGGTCTAGGTTCTCTTCGGGCTGATCTATAACCAATGGGCAATCTTCGGAGTCATCGAGCGCAAGATACAGGAGCACCAGAACGATCCCCCGCGTGCCCGGTGAGAGCTTCCTCAGGTCAATCCCGTCATACCGAATGCCGTATTCGATAGAGATATGATCCGTGCTGTACAGCCATTGGGCGAACCGCTTCGACCATGGTCGGTAGTTGGCCTGATCCGACTTCTCGACTGGCGCGTTCGCAAGAAGCGTTTCCTGAAACTTGTCGCGAAAGGCCTGCATCGCTTCTGATACCGCGGCCGAGTCACCTCTCGCCCAGGCCGTTCCAAGCATTTCGTTTGCTTAACGTTCAAGAGAGCCAATGCCTTTGAATGGACCCCCACGCAGGTCAAAAAGGTCCTTTTCTCCCCGCTTGGCCCAGGCCGCGACGTTAACGACACGGCTGACCGAGAATGAAAGTTTGGCGAGCGTGCCGCCTGCCTTCTGCAGTTTCACCATCAACGGAGCGTAGAGCTCGTTGAGGACGCGTTCTTCGGCAACCACGGCGTCGAAAACGCGGATATATCCTGCCTCACGTTCCGCCACCAATGAGATCGCCCTGTCTCGCGCACCAATGAAGTCCTTGAGCTTTTCCTCGAGGCTCTGGAGAACGGTGTTTTCGTCTGCGATCCGCTTGCTCACAGCGGCGAGCTTTTTTGCGGTTTCTTTATCTGCAGCGACGATCTTTTCGATCCGCGCAATTTCGGCTTCGAGTGTAGCCAACGGCATCTTCTCGGGATCATCACTTGGACGGAGAAAAGACCCAGACTCGTCGACCGCCACACTCGGGGTCGTGCCGCGCCACCCTTCCATGCTCTTTGCGGCCTGTTTCGCCTTATCCGTCACGACCCCATCAACGTCCCCGGTGTAAGTCAGAAGGAACCGTTTCCAATCAGCGTCCTCTAACTTGGCGCGCTGGTGTTGTTCGCGCATTGAGCGCAGCGTATCTGGGGCCTTGTTCTGCCGCAGATCCTGAACTTCCGCCTTGATGCTGGTGATCGCCGATTGCTGGTTTGCGTAATACCGGATGTGTCCGCGCACCTTGTCCGCGGCATTGATCAGGTCCTGAAGCCTCTCGGCGATTTTGCTCGGGCCCTTCGGCAGTAGATTCTTGCGATCTGTCTGATAGCGGGCGATCAGCTTCTTCTTCTCATCGACCTGCGTTCTGATTGTCGCGACCTGGCGCGACTTATTGAGCTCGACGCCGATCTGCTCTGACAAGTTCGCCAGGGCCTCTTCTTCCCGAGTGCGCGCGTCGCGAAACTCGCATGCGTGCAGCTCTAGCAGTTCCTGAAAGTTTACTGCCCCGTCTCGTTCCAGAGTTGGATGGGCTTCGAAGATCACCCGCTCGATTTCGGCAATCAGCGATGGCATGCCTTCGTTGGAACACAGATGCTCAACGAACTGCTGCGAAAGGTAGCGCGCCCGCGGATATGCGTCTGAGGACCAATTGACCGGAGAATCGAGGCTCCGTGTCATCGGATCGCGGTTTCCCCAGGTAAGAGTGACTTCCGCTCCGCCGAGGTGTTCAGCTGCACGGTCAAGAAATGACGGGCGTTCGGAATTGTGCTCGTAGGAGTCACAACCTGCCGCGATGATGTCGGCTAATGCGGTCTTTCCCGACCCTCGGGCTCCGATGATGGCAACCAAACCGGGATTGAGACCGACGTGCGGAGTTTTCGCCCATGGTGCGTTCGAGATGACGACCTCGTCGATGATCTGTGAGGGCGTGGCCCAAGATGGCGGGTCTGGCGCGACATACGCTCGTTCGGGGTCCAAGTAGGCCTGCCGCAGTGCGTCGAAACTCGGCTCGCCCTTGATCCAACACAATCGGTCTTCCGCCGGTCGAGCCACATGGTCCAAATCATGTGCGTCCGAACCCCAGATGCAGGGTTTGCAGCCACCATATCGATTACGTAGTTCTTCTTCGGTGGCCTTTCCGTGTCCAAGCCAAAAGTCCCTCTGTTTTAGACTACTGGCAAAGATCGCGTGGGCAGCCTTTTCGATCTCTTCGCGGAGAACGGCGTCGGCCGCCTCCCTAACACCGGACGTCCCATCTGCATTTCCCGACACGGCGATGACGATATTCTCGCTCGCCCAGTCCATCCGGTGCGCTTCCATCAGATTATCGAGGGACACCTTGAACTGAGTGCATCCGTGTTGGAGGGCGTCCTCGTCGTCTGTCTTGTTTAGGTCTGCGCGCCGACCCAGCCGGATGAGATCGGTCGGCGTACAAGCGAATTGGTCTCCAAACGCAGAGAATGTGAGCCGGCCCAGGAATCGATTCAGCTCGTCGATATGGTTCGGGTCGTCGGGGCAGACCAGAAGATGGATATTGACGAAATGACCCTTCACCGTGCCGGTATTGAGACGGAGTTCGATGTTGGGAAAAAGGAGGTCGCAGTCTGGGAGTCGACCGCTCTTCTTGTGTTCGAGAACCCGCTCATATGACCGGGTCACGCAGTAGTCGGTAATTCCGATCGCGCGCAAGCATGGCGAGGCGGCCTCGAGTGCCGAGAGATAGTCGTCCCAGCCATTCGCGGGGTACTGATCGTTCAGGACTGTTCCCGGAGCATGAATATGCGGCTCCCATCGATGCCACTCTGATCCTCTCGACACCACGTCCAATGAACGTCCCTCCCATGCATAGTCTGCTTGACTAATGACTTTCTTTGCCTTGCCTATCGTTGATGAAGTTTTCCAGTTGTTCAATACTGACCATGACTTCTTCAAACTTTGGCGGTGTACCGAATATCATGGCCGACATTCGTTCATAGTCGGCCTCCAGTTTCTTACGCATCTCCTCTGTCGGCATCAGGCGGTACGAGCCCGGTTCCGCCCGTTCGTATCGGTGATCAGGCGCACGAAACATGAGCTGCTTGTGCTGACGGCATGCTTCGGCCAGATCACGCATTGAGGCTGTCTTCTCGCCGTATTCCGAATGCCGCCAAATCTGGTGGACGTCATAGTAGTGCCGGGAATAGCGATTGAGATCAGGAACCGGTCGGCCGGGATCATTATCTGCGGCGCGTTTTTCCGTCATTTCCGTCAAGGCGTGCAGGATCAGCACCTTTTCCCAGAAGGTGCGTTCCGGCTTTACCGTCGTCACGCCACCAAATTTGAGATCTGCACCATTTGGGAGTTCGTCTGCCACATAAGGGACTATCTCACGCGCTTCGACAGGAACGGGGTCGGGTCGGGCGCCGCCCTCTATACGTACTGCGGCTTGGACATAGCCCTCTCCGGATCCAAATGCACTGTCATAGCCGACCACCAGGACATCGAGTGCATCCTTGTTCCGATAAGGATCGAAGCCAAATTCAACGGAGAAATGACCAGTTCTTCCTGACAGTTCCTCGACGGTTGCTATCTCTTTCAGCATCTGATCGCGGAGCGTTCCCGAGATGTATTTGCGGGCCGCTTCGTCGACCTCCTCGGCGAGGGCCTTTTGCTGTTTGGTGATGGAGGGCAGTGCGGCGATGTCCGTCTCGAGCGGGACATTGAGGTCGCCTTTGAATATTCCGATATCGATGTCTTCGGAGAACCGCCTAATAAGCCCATATGCCTTGCTCAGGCTGGTGCCGCCCTTGAAATAGAGATGCACCGGGTCGTTCTTGCGCCGGTTGAACAGGAAATCGAGAACCCAGCAAACATAGAGGTCTTTCTCAACATTTTCGGCGCGTGTTTCCAGTTTGGCTGCGACCGCCGAAAAGAGGGCTTGGCGTTCATCGGTACTCGAGCCGAGGATTTCAGCGAAGGCCTTCTGCATGTGCCCCCGTCGTATCAGATGGCTGCGATGCGTCGTTCGAGTTTTCGTCGGTCGACAGTGTTCGCGTGATTTTTTCGATTACCGGGTACATCCAAGCGGAAACAGCTTGGATATTCTGATTTAGGTCTTGAACAATTGCGTCGCGCTCCGGAGCGCTTGAGAGCCGTCGGACAATCCCGTTGACGGCCGCATCCAGGCTCGTGCGATCGTCGCGAAACCATGACAAAGCCTGAACCACGCGCATGGCCGGCCGTCCGGCCCAGAAAGCTGTCTTGGCGGAGATCCGCTTGAAGTCGAGTTTGTAGACGATAGGTTCTTTCGCGTTCGGGTCTCCAGTGTTGGCGACGATTTCGATCGTCCTTGGGTAGGTGTCGGCATAAATCGTGCTTCGGGCCGGGACTGCCGTCGTCAGCCCCAAATCGTTGGCCGCCGTCATTCCATCGACGAGGACCCGCAGCTTGTCGCGCCGCGCGATTGCATCGACAAATGATGCGATCGAAGGGAACACCATCTTGCCAGTTAGTTTGCTTGTGGTCGGCTTGTCATAGAGGCCTCGACACGGGCGCCGGATATCTCCACTTTTGGCCAACCGTTGCAGGGCCTTCTCGATCCCGTTCGGACTTGCAATGTCTAGGAAGTCTGCTCGCGACCACACCCCAGCGGGGGCACCCGCTGCGATACGCGCGTGAACGCGGTTAAGTGTGTCGGACGTGGGGTTAGGCATTGGATTCCCTCATTGAGTGACCGAAGATTATATACAAATTTTGGTCAGTAGCAACTCCAAGCATGCATGCGACCAAAGTTTCTATATAAATTTTGGTCAGTGCCAACGAGGTCGACCTAATACGGCTTCACGCGTGCAACCTGACAAGAGCTCCTAAAAAATTTTCACCGCGTCATCGCGTACCTTGCGGCATTCCTCCAGATTGCGATTCGAACCGCCATGGCTTATATTTCCGACTCGGAGCCGATCGCCAGGGCTGCAAGCGACCCAAAAGGCGGCAGTGAATTCGATTTGAAAACCTGAACGGCAACCATTCAGCCGGCGCAGGGTGTTCATGAAGCGCTTGCGACCACCCCTCACAGACGCCGGTGAGAAATGGATTGTCATGTCTATCCAAAAAGAATGCGCAGACCGTCTGCGCGAGACCTATCGCAACCTGACCGGATCCAAACTGAAATCCGGCCACGCCCATGAACTCGTTGCTGCTTATTTCGGCTACGGGACCGCGGCAGCGCTTCAAGCCGAAGTCGAATATCCAGTCGAAGCCATAGAGGCTGCAGCGGTTCTTATTCCCGACCTCGCTCTGATGGGCCGACGGCAAAGTGAGCTCAATCAGGTCCCCACCGATCTTCAACCCGTCGACGACCTTGCAAAGGAAATCACCGCATACTTGGTCGATGAGGGTTATTTCTCCGGCAAGGTCTGGCACGCTAGAGACCTCAGCGACGAGATTAACTCCTATGTCATGGAAGACCCGATGCTCATCGAGGATGCACTGTCGGGAGAGATTGCTTCGACGAATGCCTATTTCGATGAGCTCTATATCGATGAAGTCGTGGTCGACGTCACGGACGACGCCTTTGTTGCTACGCTCACTGGTTCATTGAACGGAGAGCAGGACCAGGATCGGGTTTTCCACGGAGACAAGATAAACTTCACCAGCACTATGACGATGTATCGGATTGCGGCCCGCATCGCGTACCAAGAGCCGGACTTCGAGACAGGTGGAAGCGTCGACGACTCAATGTATTATGAAGACGACCCGGCTTAAAGGTCAGGTAGAGGGATCGTGTTGTTGTTTTTGATCCCTATTCACCAAGCTCTGGCCTGTGCGACTTGGTTTCAAAAATGGCAGCGGTGTTGCTGCGCTCTGCGTTACCCTACGAGGCCGCCCGTGCTGTGCGCGGCAAGCTGAGGCAAGAGGCGGCGTTCGATGCGCCGATCAGCCCTACGACTTTGTCGATATGCTCAGGCGGAACCCGCATACGCGCACCTTGCAAGGCAGCAATGATCGCTTCGATCTGTCTTTGGCGTCCGAGCACCGCTTCAGTGAAGCTGTCCGTCAGCAGCTCTGCCGTGGAAACGACCGGCAAAGACCCGAAGCGCGAGGCGCAGATTTTCCGCGCCTTCCGCTCGTCGATCATCGCTATTCCGTTCATCTGGACGGCACAGGCGATCGTCGCCGCCTCTCCGTCATCAAGCGTCATCGCAGCCGAGCCGCTGATCAGAGTTTCGTAAATCGCAAGCCCTGCCGCGTCGAGGGCGGCGCCGCCGACTACTCCGGCGTCTACAAGAGCCTTCAACCGTTCTTCGTCTTTGTGGCCGTTACGCGAACCGTGACGCAGTTCCGCACGAACATTGCCCGTGACGGCAAAAGGGGACGGAACGGCACCCAGTATCGCGGCGGCACAATCCGTAGCGTTGAGATTTATAACAACGCTTGCATCAATCACGATCGTTCGCGGGGCCTTAGTAAGGAAGCTTGACAAGCTCATTGGCCTCGCTTTCCTCGTTTTCGACTCCGTCCAGCAGCTCCCGTACCTCATGGCGATCGAGCTTGAGAAGGCGCGCTAGCTGCCCTTCGCTATAGAAGCCGCGCTTCCACGCTTCGCGCGCGAGCAGCGCCAGCCGCGGCGGCACCGCCCCTTGTGCTTCAAGAAGACTGCTGCCGCGGACAGGAAGTTCCCCCAGCACTTGACGCGCCTGCTCGTCGGTGATCCCGCCATTGGCCTGAAACCAGTCCCAGGTGCCGTGCTTGGCAATCCTCAATTCTTCAAGCCTGCGAACAATGGCCTCACGGGCGACCCCGAAGGCGCTTGCCAAAAGGATTATGTGCCGGCGCGTGAGATGGCTTTGTCCGGCAGTGATTTCAGCAAAGCGTTGTCTCACCGCCCGTGCAGGAGTGACGAAGCAACGTCCGAAATGGTCTGCATAGCGCTCTTCTCGGGAGTGCGGTACTTCGCCTTCCGTTAGGATCTCTGGTTGCCGTCTTGCCGAGTTGAAATGACCGAGTTCGTGAGCGCCGGTTTGAATGATGCGACCGACCGGATGAGCGGCATTGAGTAGCATGCACGCGCCCACTGCCTCGTTATAGGCGAACAGCCCCGAAATCTTCCCGTCCAGAGGCCGGACATAGACCCTTATGCCAAGCTGGAGATCAAGCAACGATACAATATCGAGAACCGGTCCCGCCCCGAGCCCCATCCAGTCACGAAGGTCCTGCGCGTCCTGCTCCGCCTGCTGCCGGACATCGCCCGGCAAGATAGGCCGTTCGGGAGGGTAGTTACGCACACGCTTGATGCCGAGCGCGTTTTCAAGTTCGACTTCGGCGCTGACCAGATCGTTAAGAAGGCCGGCCGCGCGCTCGGCAGCGTCGTCCGCACTTTGGGCAAGCTTGCGGAACCTCGGCACCATATCCAGATGGACGGCTTCCTGCCGGAGGATAGCATTCGCGGAAGTTCCGTAATGCGAACAGAGCTCTTGCAGCTCGTTCGTCTTAATACGGCGCTGTCCCCGTTCGATGGCAACGATAGTCGTGCGCGCAACACAGATTTTTTCGGCAGCGGCAGCCTGCGTTAGTCCGGCGGCCTCGCGCGCGATGCGCAGCCGCTCCCCGATTTCACTGTCTGGCAGGCTTTCTATCATTGCGCTCATAGGCCTGCCCGTACCCACTGCCTGACAAAAGAATTACTTCCCATCGAACGAACGAACTCCTTCCATTCACCGGTATGTTCCGACAGCATCCGCGTCAGAGATTCTTTAGTTTGCTCTTTGCCCAGCCCGAGTGCCGGCCCGAGCAAGGCGGCATGGCGGCGAACGACGGGGAGGCCATCTTTGGACGCCAAGTCGGCCAAATGATCCAAGTGCAAGACACCCGCAATCGCATACTGGCGGTAGGCGGGAGTCATCCTCGTAAAGTCGCGGTCGACGGCCTCATCCAGACTGGCAGCCGTCAAATCAGTGCAGACATAGGCGTCGTCTGCCTCGGTTAGACCGGCCGCGTGGACGCTTAGCCGCCGCAACATACAGGCAGCGCAAACCCCGCATTGACGCCTCTTGCCGTTGACCGAACACCAGCGGTTGCTTCTCCAGCACGACCGCGTCGTATGCCAGTTGCTTCCTTCGGGAAGGGTAGCGAACGACCGCAAGGTTTCCCCTTTCGTGTTCCACAACCGCGGGAAAACGTAGCGGATTTCCTTCCCGAAAAGCGCTTTCAGCAGCCGCTCCATCCTTTGCGTGAACCGCGGATGGTTCCGGTAGTCCGGATAGGCATGAACGACGGGAGCGATGGCTGGTCCAATGGCACCCTGCCCGCTTTCGGGGATGATGATTTCGCTCGCGCCGGACAGATACGCCGCAATGCCACTTATCAGAGCAAACTTGAACCCGCGACTCCGCGCGCTGGCTTCCCTGTTTGGCATATTGCAGGGAACGTCATAGGGAACCATGGTAAAGGGTTCGCGCCGGTTCTTCTTGTCCGGCCGCCCGATATCGTTGCTGCCCACGCGGACGCGCACGAGCTTTGGTCCCAGCCCCGAACCGATCAGCCCCGCTACGGCGCGTGAATCCATTCCGTCGCTGAACGCCATTATCGCTTCGGTCGCCACGGGCAGATTCAGGTAGGCACTTTGCGGGGACGGCGCCGCCTTGGCTCGGGCGACAAACTCGACCGACCAGTAATCGCCCGTCAGGAAGCCCGCAGTATCAAGCAAGGCCTCCGACAGCTCGCTTTCATTCCATCGATCGGGGTCATGGACAGGAATACGCAGCGAAATTCGGCGCGCCCATCCCCTCGGGGGTCGCTTCAATATCCTGTCGCCATATTCGATCGCCGCCGCGACGACCATGGCGTCATAGATGAGGGGCTCCCAGCTTGCGAAAGCATAGGTCTCAAGGGCTTCGGTAGAAAACTCGAAATCCCGCCCGAGATCGAAGGGAACCCAGCCACAGGACGCAGCGCCCCCGCTTTCGACGACTTCGATCGACCTTTCAGGAATCCAGATTTGAGTGGCACCGGAACTCATAGGGGAGGCCCCTCGTCGAGTCCGGTATGTCTGGGCAGGCGCGAGGCGGGCTTGCGCCCTGCACCGGGTGAAGCCAGATCGCTCGCGAGCGCACTGAAAGCAAAACCGCTGCGGGTCGCATCAAGGCGGTCACGAACGAAGCAAGCGCTTCGCGCACTGGCTTCGCGCAGGTAGTGTTCTTCTACGCCGCGGAAGTGATCGCGGGTATGCTGTTCAAGCGCGTTCGTCAATGCCGTCCGGCAGGCGGCATCGCCGAACAGTCCGTCGCACGCGGCCTCGATCGCGCAGTCGATGAAGGCGTTGCCTAAAGCGGAACCGCGGCAGCCTGATCTGAGCGCTTCTATTTCTGCCAGCCGGTCTTCGGCGAAAAGATAGCCCTGACTTCCGGCACCCAACACCTCGCGAACCGCTTCGACCGGAAGCCCTTGTGCGTCTTTGCGCAATGCATGGGTGACGGCCTCGCGCACGTCTTCGGCCGAAAAAATCGACTTGGCGGCCCTTTCGGCTACGTCCCTCCAGCGCTGCAGCATCGGCAGGCTTCTATGCGGTCCATCGCTCATGGTAAATCTCCATGTCAGAAATATAACGAAAAATATCTGACAATGTCAAATTTTGCTGCAGGCGTTTGATTTGTCACTTAGCGTCGCCCTCCGGGCCGGGCTGTTGGCAAAGCTGAAGCCCGCACGCGGTCTTCCCCCATCCGGGCGTCCATCCCTGACGCTGGCAGTAGGTTGCCCCAGGCGCGAACAGGAAAAGTCCCGTGCCGCTTGCGCGCAGCGGCCGGCAAGGGACGCTGTCGCCGCTTCTGGCGACGAAAATGCCGACCCTGCACAACTCCAGCGCACCATCCACGCCCTTGTCCTGCCTTGCCCTTCGCGGCCTCCGGTTTCACCTCCCGAAATGCTAGGGAACGGAAACCCGAACAAAGGACCGCACGGAACGCGGAAAATGAATGGAAAAAGCAGACCTTAAAGAGCTGAAGGAAAAAGTCGCCTGCGGCGCCGTTCTTGAGTCTTCCGGCTTTGCCGTCGACAGGCAGGAAAGTACACGCAGGGCGGTCAAATATCGCCGCGACGGCAACATCATCATTGTCATTCATGAAGGGAGGGGCTGGTTCGATCCCCTGTCCGAGGCCAAGGGCGACGTGTTTCGCCTCGTCGAACATCTCGACGGTCTCCCGTTTGCTGCGGCCCTTCATGTCGTCACAGACCTCGTCGGTTTTAGGCCGGCTGAGCCCGCCTGGATACGCCAGGCCAGGGAGAAGGCGCCGCACCAGACGGGAACGCAACGCTGGCAAAACCGCCGCAAGCCTTGGTGCGGTTCGTCGTCCTGGCGCTATCTGCACGATGCGCGCGGCATCCCCGAACCGATTCTGAGACGAGCCGTTGCGGACGACCTGCTACGCGATGGTCCGCACGGCAGCATGTGGGCCGGTCATACCGACGAGGCCGGTCACGTCACCGGCTGGGAGGAACGGGGGCCGAGGTGGCGCGGGTTCGCGAGCGGTGGCGCCAAGATCCTGTTCCGGTTGGGGCCGGTTGATGCAACGCGTCTCTGCGTCACCGAGGCGGCGATCGACGCCATGAGTCTAGCGGCAATCGAAGACTTGCGACCCGGATCGCTTTACCTAAGCACCGGCGGAGGCTGGTCGCCTTCGACCGAAGCGGCCCTGCACGGGCTTGCCAGCCGCCCCGACGTTCTCCTGGTCGCGGCCACAGACGCCAACAGCCAGGGCGAGACCTTTGCAGAGCGCCTACGGATCCTCGCGGAAGAGAACGGCTGCAACTGGCAGCGGCTCAGACCACCGTCCGACGACTGGAACGCCTGTTTGAAAGAGAAAGAGTGAGAAAGGAAAACGAGAGGAGAATGAAGAAAAACGGCTGCCGCATGCCCGCTGCCTGCGTCAAGGGTGAAGCTCCGCCCGGCTGACGCCGGCCCTTGACCCAGGTCACCGGAGAGGCGGCGCCAAGAAAGGGTCCGGAAGGGCTGAAGAAGATGGTTATACCGACAGGGTGCACCGCGCTCCAGCCCGTGACAGGCCTTGAAGGAGCCCGCCATGACCTCTCCCATCCGCAAGATCTATTTCGGTGTTACCGACCGCCGTCAGATGTTCCGTCTCTTCGACCGTCACGCCCGGCGACCCGATCGCTGGCAGAAGGATGATAGTGCGCTTTACGCCGGCGAATGGTTCGAGATCGCGCAAGACCAGCACGATTATATGCTCGACATCCTGCCGCCGCTCTGGATGCGCGGTGACATGTTCGCCATGCGCGAATTCCTGACCGGCAGCGTCACCAGCGTCTTCTATAACTTGCACATCAACGGCGCGATGCGGTTCTTCCACGCCTATTGCGATCTGTCCGATCCGCGCTCTCCCTATGCCATGCGCGAGGCTATCGCCCTCCGCGAGCGCTGGCCGGTTAAGGCGATGACCCGCGAGGAGCGGCTCGAACATATCTGGAGTGCCACCCATGACGATTATCGCGGATATGCCGGCGAGGGATTTAGCCCTAAGCATCGCGGCAAGCGCACCGTTTTCGTGCACAGTCAGCCTGGGACGCGGTTTCAGCTGCTCGAAAGCCTGAGCGACGCGCAGATTTCGGAAAAGCTGCCCGTTCAACTGCGCCACCTTCCTGCGCTTGCAGCCGCGTGAGGTGCGCCATGTTCACCTTTGCAATTTCCGCAGTCCGCAAGGTCATTGCGCGCGGTGAAGCAGATGCCGCCGCCAATGGCGGTTTCCGCAATCCCTATTTTGGCGATCGATCAAGCGAGCGCGAAAAGCCAGGGTTCTGGCTGGTAGGCGACGAGGGCGTCTACGTCATGTCGAACGGCAAGCTCACCGAGGGAAAAAGACCGCTCGTCGTCTATGCCGGCGAATGCGATCCGAAGGCCAATTCCGACTGGTGGGACTACAAGCGTCAGCATTTTGGCGGCGACGATGGCGTCGAGTTTATCGATGCCGATCTGCTCATTCCAAGTTTTGACCGGAAACCCGAGGCCACTCATCTCGGCATACAGCTTACCGAGAACGACATCTCGTTCTCGCTGATCACCCGCTAACCCCTTTTTAATCCCGCACGGTTCCCACACTGCCGGTTCGCCTGGCGGTGCGGTCTCGTGCGCCCGCAATCCAGGAGAAACCCACCATGGCTGACCACGATCCCTTCAATCTCGACATGTTCGGTAGCTCGCAGAATGCGCTCTCTTCCGGGCTGGGCTTCGGCGTTACCGCCTTTATCGAAAACCCGGTGATCGAACCGGACGAGACTGCCCGACCGACTGCGACCGCTCCGGTCAAGCGGTCCAAAAGCTGGCAGCTGACTGAGCGACAGTCCTCGGAAGCAACTGAGCGCGGCAGCAATTTTCGTCTTCTTGGAAGCCGCGCATTGGCGAAGGGCTGGAAAGCCCGCGCCCGCGACAATCTCGAGGCGATCCGGCTTGCCACGGCGATCGCGGTCGAGGACCGGCCCGCGAGTAGGGAAGAGCAGGCGCGTCTCATCCGTTTCACCGGCTTCGGTGCCTCCGACCTCGCCAACGCCATCTTCACCCGGCGGGGCGAGGACGGTTTTTGTACTGGCTGGGAAGACCTTGGAGAGGGCTTGCAGGAGGCGGTGAGCGACGCCGATTACGCCTCGCTTGCCCGCTGCACGCAATATGCGCATTTCACGCCCGAGTTTATCGTCCGGGCGATGTGGAAGGGACTGGAACGCCTTGGCTGGCGCGGCGGACGCGTGCTTGAACCGGGGATCGGCACGGGGCTTTTCCCGGCATTGATGCCGGAGGCATTCCGTGAGACCTCGTTCGTCACCGGTGTTGAGCTCGATCCGGTGACCTCGCGGATCGCCCGGCTGCTGCAGCCGGTTTCCCGGATCGTCGAGGGCGATTTCGCGCGCACAGATCTGCCGGCGCATTTCGATCTCGTTATCGGCAATCCGCCCTTTTCCGACCGGACTGTACGCTCCGACCGTGCATACCGTTCAATGGGACTGCGGCTGCATGACTATTTCATTGCGCGGTCAATCGATCTTTTGAAACCCGGCGCGCTCGCCGCGTTCGTCACTTCATCGGGCACGATGGACAAAGCGGATGCGACAGCCCGCGAACATATCGCCAGATCGGCCGATCTGATCGCCGCGATCCGCCTGCCCGAAGGCAGCTTCCGGCAAGATGCGGGAACCGACGTCGTCGTCGATATCCTGTTTTTCCGCAAGCGCAAGCCGGGCGAGCCGGAGGGAGAAGCGGCCGGGCCGGATCTGGCCGAGGTTGTTCCCGCCAGCGAGGACGTTGAGGCCATCCGCGTCAATCGCTGGTTCGCCGAGCATCCCGATCACGTGCTCGGCCACCACGCCATCACGTCCAGTCCCTTCGGAGAGACTTATACCTGCCTTCCCAGTGACGGTGACCTTGAGGCTGATCTCGATGCGGCCATCCTTTCTCTTCCGGAAGCCCTCTATGACGGCGAGCCCGACGCGATCGATTTCGATCTCGAGCTTCACCCGGCAGGTATCGATGTCGCCAGACCCGAGCAGTCCCATGTCCGCGAGGGCAGCTTCTTCTTCGACGCCACGAAAGGCCTGATGCAGGTGATCGACGGCAAACCCGCCTCGGTTCCCCTCCGCAAGGGACGGTCGGGTGAAGGGTTCTCGGAAAAGCAGATCAACATCGTCAAAAAGCTGATCCCGATCCGCGATGCGGTGCGTGCTGTGCTGAAAGCCCAGGAGACCGATCAGCCGTGGCGGGACCTTCAGGTGAAGCTGCGCATCGCCTGGTCGAGCTTCGTGCGCGACTTCGGTCCGATCAATCACACCAGGGTCTCGATCGCCGAGAACCATGAGACCGGCGAAACCCGCGAGACGCATCGCCGGCCCAACCTGCAGCCTTTCCTCGACGATCCGGACTGCTGGCTCGTCGCCTCCATCGAGACCTACGATCTCGACACGGATACGGCCAAGCCCGGTCCGATTTTCTCCGAACGGGTGATTGCACCGCGGGTCGCCCCGGTCATCACCAATGCCGCGGATGCGCTCGCCGTCGTCCTCAACGAGCGCGGCCGTGTCGATCTCGACCATATTGCCGAGTTGCTGCATGAAGACCGCACCACTGTGATTGAGGCGCTTGGCAGCGCGATCTATCGGGACCCGGCAGATGGCTCGTGGCAGACCTCCGACGCCTATCTCTCAGGCCCGGTGCGCGACAAGCTGGCGATGGCGCAAGCTGCAGCCGAACTCGACCCGGCTTTCAAACGCAATGTCGAAGCGCTCGAAGCGGTGCAGCCGGTCGATCTCAGCCCGTCTGGCATCACCGCGCGTCTTGGGGCTCCCTGGATCCCCGCCAGTGACGTCGTCGATTTCGTGAAGGAGACGATGGGAGCGGACATCCGCATTCACCACCTGGCCGAACTCGCCTCCTGGACGGTCGATGCCAGGCAGCTCGACTATCGCGCCGAAGGCACCTCCAAATGGGGCACCAAGCGCCGGCACGCCGGTGAGCTGCTGGACGACGCGCTCAACAGCCGGGTGCCGCAGATCTTCGACACGATCAGGGAGGGGGACAGCGAGCGCCGGGTTTTGAATGTCGTCGACACCGAGGCGGCAAAGGAAAAGCTCGCCAGGATCAAAACCGCGTTCCAGACATGGGTCTGGTCCGATCCGGATCGGACCGACCGGCTGGCACGGGTCTATAACGACACCTTCAACAATATCGCTCCCCGATCCTTCAACGGGGACCATCTCCAGCTCCCGGGCGCCTCCGGCGCCTTTTGTCTTTACGGCCACCAGAAACGCGGTATCTGGCGGATCATCTCAGCCGGCTCGACTTATTTGGCCCACGCCGTCGGTGCCGGCAAGACCATGACGGTGGCGGCCGCCATCATGGAACAGCGCCGGCTTGGCCTGATCTCGAAAGCCATGCTGGTCGTGCCCGGTCATTGCCTGGCGCAAGCCGCCCGTGAATTCCTGGCGCTCTATCCGACGGCCCGCATCCTTGTCGCCGACGAGACGAATTTTTCCAAAGACAAGCGTCATCGCTTCCTGTCGCGCGCCGCGACGGCGACCTGGGACGCGATCATCATCACCCATTCGGCCTTCAAGTTCATCGCGGTCCCCGCCGCCTTCGAAAAGCAGATGATCGAGGATGAGCTTGCGCTCTACGAAGACCTGCTCACCCGGGTCGAGAGCGACGACCGGGTGTCGCGCAAGCGCCTGGAGCGGCTGAAGGAAGGCCTGAAGGACCGGCTGGAATCCCTCGGCTCGGTCAAGGACGACCTCCTGACCATCTCCGAGATTGGGATCGATCAGATCATCGTCGACGAGGCGCAGGAGTTCCGGAAACTCTCCTTTGCGACCAACATGTCCACCCTGAAGGGCGTCGATCCGAACGGCTCGCAGCGCGCCTGGGATCTCTATGTCAAATCCCGCTTCATCGAGACGAAGAACCCGGGCCGGGCGCTCGTGCTGGCGTCCGGCACGCCGATCACCAACACCCTTGGCGAGATGTTCTCGGTGCAGCGGTTCCTTGGGTTCGATGCCTTGAAAGAGCGTGGCCTGCACGAATTCGACGCCTGGGCCTCGACCTTCGGGGATGTCGCAACCGAACTCGAACTGCAACCGTCCGGCAAATACAAACCCGTCTCGCGCTTCGCCACCTTCGTCAATGTGCCGGAACTGATCGCGATGTTCCGCTCCTTCGCCGATGTCGTGCTCCCGGCCGACCTGAAGCAGTATGTGAAAATTCCAGCGATTTCGAGGGGCAAGCGCCAGATCATCACCGCCAAGCCGACAGAGTATTTCAAGCTCTACCAGCAGGTCCTCGAGGCGCGGATCTTGGCGATCGAGAAGCGCGAGGGTCCGGCGCAGCCCGGCGATGATATTCTGCTCTCCGTCATCACCGATGGGCGCCATGCTGCCATCGATCTCAGGCTGGTCGATTTCGGCGAGGAGAATGAGCCCGACAACAAGCTCAACAAGCTGATCGAGAACAGCTTCCGCATCTGGAAGGAAACTGGCGACAACACCTATCTCACCCGCGAGGGCAAGACTTTCGATTTGCCCGGCGCGGCGCAGATGATCTTCTCTGACCTTGGCACGATCAACGTCGAGAAAACACGCGGCTTTTCCGCCTATCGCTGGATCCGTGACGAGCTGATCCGGCGCGGAGTTCCCGCCTCCGAAATCGCCTTCATGCAGGATTACAAGAAGACGGAGGCCAAGCAGCGGCTCTTTGCCGACGTCAATGCCGGCAAGGTCCGCTTCCTGATCGGCTCGTCAGAGACGATGGGGACCGGCGTTAATGCGCAATTGCGCCTGAAGGCGCTCCACCATCTCGACGTGCCATGGCTCCCCTCCCAGATCGAGCAGCGCGAGGGCCGCATCGAGCGGCAGGGCAACCAGCATGACGAGATCGATATCTTCGCCTATGCGACCGAAGGCTCGATGGACGCGCAGATGTGGCAGAACAACGAGCGCAAGGCCCGCTTCATCGCCGCAGCCCTTTCCGGCGACACCTCCGTGCGCCGGCTCGAAGATTTGGGCGAGGGGCAGGCCAACCAGTTCGCCATGGCGAAGGCCATCGCATCGGGCGATCAGCGCCTGATGCTGAAGGCGGGACTGGAAGCCGACATCGCCCGGCTTGAGCGTCTGCGCGCCGCGCATCGCGACGATCAATTCGCGGTTCGCCGCCAGGTCCGCAATGCCGAGCGCGACATCGAGCACGATACGCGGCGGATCGCCGAGATCGGCAAGGACATCGAACGCAGGATCCCGACCAGTGGCGATGCTTTCGCTATCACCGTTGGCGGACAATCCTTCACCGAGCGCAAGCCCGCCGGCCGTGCTCTCATGAAGGAAATCATGACCCTCGTGCATCTGCGGGAGGAGGGCGAGACAACCATTGCAAGGATCGGCGGTTTCGACCTGGTCTTCTCCGGCCAGCGTTTGGGTCAGGACGATTTCCGCTATGACGTAACGCTTGTGCGCACTGGCGCGGAGACCGGGATCGATCTTGCTCTGACTGTCACGCCGCTCGGCGCGGTCTCGCGCGTAGAGCACGTGCTTTCCGGTTTCGAGGAGGAGCGGGCGCAATACCGCTTCCGTCTCGACGATGCAAAGCGCCGGCTTGCTTCCTATCAGTCTCGTCAGGGCGGGGAATTCGGCTTCGAAGAGGAACTCGCCGAAAAACGCCGGCAGCTTACGGAGATTGAGAGAAACCTCGCCGATGACGTTGCAACGGTGGCGTTACCCACCGAGCAGGCGGCGTGAAGCAATGGTCCCTAACGCAGTCGATCCTCGTCATCGATCAACTCCAGGCAACAAGATGCGGAGGTCCCCCATTTCCAGAGCACCAGGTTCATGTCACCGGGACCGGCCCCCTTGGCAAAGCTGCGAACGAGCAGCCCATTGTAGCCGGCAGTGACCAGATCGCTCGCAAAGCGCTGGGTCCGTGCTTGTCCCCTGGTCTTCATTTGGTCGCGCCAGGCCGGATCGGCCAGGGCGACCTCATTGAGTCCTACGGCTTCAAGGGCCGCTCGGTCGGTTGTATCGAAGACCATCTCGATCTCTGCGCGGTAGCAGACGAGCGTGGTCGGCTGCAGATCGCCAACCTGATTGGCTTCCCGCAAGGCCGTCAGCACCGATGTCGATGTGTAGAGCGCGGGTACGCCTTTAGGGTTGAACCGGCCGCCATAAAGTGCGGCTCCCCGCCCGGACATCGGTTCACGCGCATAGACCGGATTGAGCGCCCGGTAGAGTTTTCCGGAATAGCTGACCATCGCTCTCAAGCGTAAACGCCGGCGTCGACCGCGTCGATGAAGTCAAGAACCTCCTCGGCGCGGCCTTCCCGCACCAGCTGCATGGCCGTCCGCCCCGAAAATCCGGACAGCGGCTCTGAGCGAAACCAGGCATAAGCCATCAGGGCAGAACCGAAACGCGGCTCTACCTTGTTGACGATCTCAACCATCTCACGCAACCGCCGCTGGGTCTTGTCGGATCGCACCCGATCCTTGCGCTGTACCGCATCCTTGCCGAGACCGACGGTTCGCGCGATTTCCTCGCTGGTCGTACGAAAGGCCTTGGCGATCTTGTTCGGCGCAAACAGCCCGTGATCCGAATAGGCTGCGAGATCCATGATGTTGCTCCACGTAAATGCCGCTGATTTAGTCGCAATATAGCGTCATTATGAGCGTCATTCAATAGAAGTCCAGAATCCTTAGGGGCAAAACAGATCCTCTGTTGCCTGCCCCTTGCACTCAATTTCGAAAACCCCGCAGGCGAAGGAAGAGGAGAGAGGGGGAAGAAAGGAAGGCGACCGGTCACAGATCGGTCGAACTGGTGACGCTTGCGCTCAACCGCGCCGCTCGCAATCCCGGCCCGTCGTCCTGCGCAGGGCTGTCAGCCCCGCTCGCCTTTCCAGGCAGGGATGCTCGGCCGCAGTTGCACCGGCCCGCCCGCTCAGCGGTCCGGGGGATGTCTTCAGGAAGAAGACCAGAAAGGGAGTCGGCGTGGTGCCGGGTCCACTTTAGATCCCGAAAAGGAGCTTCCCATGCATATCATGAAGATCGATCCCCGTGCGCTCAAGGACAATCCCGACGATGCCCGCCGCTCGAAATCGAGCCCGCAGGCCGATGCCCTGATGGTGGCCACGATCAAGGCCGTCGGCATCATCCAGCCGCCGGTGGTCTCACCTGAGACCGACGGTGGCAACAGCTTCATAATTCAGGCCGGTCACCGCCGCACCAGAGGCGCGATCGCCGCCGAACTCGACGAAATCGAGGTGCTCGTAGACGACGCGGCCGAGGACGGCGGTGCCATGCGCTCCATGGTCGAGAATATCGCCCGGGAACCGCTCAATCCCGTCGATCAATGGCGCGCCATCGAGCGCCTGTTCGCGCTCGCTTGGAGCGAGGAAGGCATTGCGGCAGCGCTTTCGCTTCCCGTTCGCCAGATCAAGAAACTCCGGCTTCTCGCGAATGTGCTGCCCGCGATGCTCGACCAGATGGCCAGGGGCGATATGCCAGACGAGCGGCAGCTCAGGACCATCGCGTCGGCCTCGCTTGCCGAACAAAAGCAAGTCTGGAAAGCGCATAAGCCGAAGCGAAACGAGACAACCTCCTGGTGGTCGGTCGCCAACGGTCTTTCCAAGACCCGCATGTATGCCCGTGACGCCAGTTTCGACGATGAGCTTGCGACGGCTTACGGCATCGCCTGGGTGGAGGACCTGTTCGCTCCGGCCGACGAAGACAGCCGCTACACGACGGACGTCGAGGCATTTCTCGGCGCCCAGCAGGAATGGATGACCAACAATCTGCCGAAAGGCGGCATCATCACCGAAGTCAACGGCTGGAACGGACCGGAACTCCCGAAGAAGGCCGAGCGCGTTTATGGAAAGCCGAAGAAGTCCGACCAGACTGCCATGTATCTCGACCGCGATGGCAAGGTGCAGTCAGTGGTCTATCGGATGCCCGAGCCGAAAGCGGTCACCGGAAAACAGTCGAGCGACAAGACGGAGGAGGGTAGTGCCGCTCTGCCGGCGCAGCGCCCGGATGTTACCCAGAAGGGCCAGGACATGATCGGCGACTTCCGCACCGACGCGCTCCACGAGGCGCTCGGCCGCGCACCGATCGAGGACGATACGCTGATGGCGCTGCTCGTCATCGCCTTTGCCGGCAACAATGTCCGCGTCGATACGGGAGCGGGCAATTCCATCTCCTTCCGCAGCAGAATAGCACCCCTTGCAGCCTCTCTCGTCGATGAAACCGGCAAGTTCTCTTTCGACATGGATAGGCTCAGGGTCGCGGTGCGATCGATCCTGATCGAGGTGCTGTCGTGCCGACGCAACATGTCGAACAGCGGCATTGTCTCCCGCATCGCCGGCGACGTCGTTGGTGCCGACAACTTCCTGCCCAACATGGGGACGGAGGATTTTCTCCTGTGCTTGTCACGTCAGGCGCTCGAGGCGGCTTGCGCGGACACCTCGGTTCTCCCGCGCAACAAGGTACGCGACACCCGTGCCGCCCTCGTCGAGCATTTCAAGGAAGCGAGCTTTGTCCATGCGTCCGCACTGTTTGCGCCGGACGCGAATGAACTTGCCGACTGGAAGGCACGCAACGAGATCGGCGAGGATCAGGACGAGGACGCCGGCGACATGGAAGGCTCGAACGACGAGACGGAGGCAAGCGACACCGGCCCGAACGCCGTCCCTGAGGCTTATCTCGAAGCCGCCGAATAGCGGCTCTTTTTCCTTTCCGATGCACTTCGCGCCGCCGGCACCGTCCGGCGGCGTTTTCGTTTCCAATCAATTCAAGAGGAGGACGACATGTCCGCTCAGTCCATTTTCGACCATGCCCCGCTTGGTGCGATCATCCACTTCTCCGACGGCACGCCCCGTCCGCCCGAACGGCACCGCCGTAAACTTCAGGGGTGGGAGCGCAACAACAACACCGGCCGGCTGGTGAAGAAACAGGCCGGCGCCATTGTTGGCAAGACGCTCATACCGGCCAGCTTCACGCTTCATGCCGGGGACTTCGGTAGCAAGGCTGTCGTGGTGCTCCGGGTCTTTCGAACGTTCTCGGTTAATAGCGCTCTCGACTTCTCGGTCATCAAACGGCCCGTAGCCGGTTCGATCCTCGTGCTTGACCGCCCCGGCGACGCCGGCGAACTGGTTCATGTCGCGGAAGACCGGCAAGCGGCCGACGAATGGCTTTCGCGTCACGGCTATCCCAACGCCGTGCTGCACGAAATGACCGTTGATGAAGCCGCCGCCGATCGCGGCGAGGGGAGGGCGGCATGACCTTCCCTCAGTCAGAACCCGATACGATGGTGCTGCCGGAAGTTCAATTTGCCACCGGCGCTGAAGGGTTTCCCGTTGCGCGCGTCGGCGATACTGCTTTCGCCATGTTGCCCGGCCGCGGTGATACGCACTTTCTGGCCACGGCCTGGCGCGTGCACCGGCCGCTCGACGAACTCGGTCGCAATGATTTCTATGGGCATGGCGGAGAGCTTGCCGGCGAGGAGGCCTTCCGCGCCAAGGTGCTCGAACAGGCCGAGCACGCCCGCGAAGAGCTTGCCCTCGGACGCCGGGAGGTCCGCTGCCACGGGAACACTCCATGGGGACCGTCGCAGGGTGCGACGGTCTTCGCCGAGGGACTGGTCTGCCATTCGACCGCCGGTCATGGAGGTTTCCATCTTTCCTCCGAACGCAACGCGAAGGTCGACCGGCGGCTTCGCCGGCCTGGCGGCTGGTACGAGGAAGATGCCGAATGGGCGATTGTCGCACTTGCCTTTCCGCACCTCTTCACCAGCTTTGAGCGACGGAGCGCCGAGCAGACCATGAAAGACAGCTGGCCGGATGCCTGGGAAGCGATTTTCGGCACTGTGCTAGAACCCGGTCAGTCCTTTGAGAAGGATCGGCGTGCGTTTCATGCCCGGCATGCTGGCGACTGGATCGTCATTTCCGCTATCAGGTCGGAGCAGCACGGCGGTTTTGTGGAGGTCATCGCTACTCTCGGCGGCGCGCGAGGGCCAAAGACTGAAAAAGCCGGTTTCTCGTTCCGTCCACCGAATACGAGATCGGCCGTTTCGGTTTCGTCGTCGATCCGGCCCGGCACGATGCATACGACGGCCCTTCGAGCTTCATTGGGTGGAGGCCGAGTTCGCCATGAACCGTTTGCTACTTCTCCGGCGAATGGAAACCGCGCGCCGCCAGACAAAGGCACATCTCGACCTGATCGAGCGCCAGATCGCGGCCCGAGCCGAGCGCATGGCGATCAGCGCCAGGGCCAAGGCAAGATCGCATCCACGTGGACGCTCCCGCTGGACACGGTCCGACGACGTCTTGTTTCGGGAGTATCTGGACCAGCTCAGTTTCGAGCGGCGCGGCGAGATCGATGCCCTCACCCGAAAACTCTCCCGGCAGGAGCGGGCGATCGCAGCCGTCAGGGCGAAGGTCACGATTGAGGGGTCTGGTACCAGAGCCGATACGCAATCCGCATTGTGACGGAATGGGCGTTTGTGGGGGCACCGCTCATTTCCTTCACGATGGGTGCCGGTGGAATGCCACCCCTGCCGGCCTCCCTTCGGTTCTGGACGCGGTCGTAAACCGGCGGCCGGAGCCTTCAAGGCCGCTGACGCGCCGCAGTGCGGCCGCACGCCCCATCCTCGTCAAACCTGTCCCGCGGAACTGTGCGAGGGCTTGATAAGCCCTGCTGGCCCGCTGGACAGGTTCGCTCGTCTAAGGTTCGAGCGGACCTTGATGCCTCCGTCTTTGCGCCGGCTTCTATTGCCCACGCCCGAAGGGAGGGCCGGCAGGGGCCGGCTTGAGCCTTCGGTCCAACGTCGAAGGAAAGGATCTCCCATGTCCAGCAACGCCCGTCCCTCCCGTCAATCCGGCAAGGTCGTCCAGCTCCGCAAGGGTGCAACCCTCGAAATGGTCCGGCACACCTGTCCCGACAGTGCCCAGGCCTCGCTTATCTCCGAAAGCTTCGGTCTTCCCAACATCGACAGCGACGGCATCCGCGAGCTCCACCATCAGATGATCATCGGTACCGCGGACTCCCTCAATGAAGGCCTCGGCAACCGGGCCATGCAGATCCATCTCCAGCGAATTGTCGGATCCTATGTTGGCTCCGCCCACGGCGCTGGCCAGTTCTATTCCAAGGCCGTGACAGAGGCACGCGACGCAACAGCCAAAGGTGCCAATGACATGCGTGACGAAGACCAGGGCGGTCCCGTCGGTTTCGACGGCGCCGCTCAGCGCAAACGCGAGTTCGCTGCCGATATGGGCCTTCAGGCCCATGCGCTCCGCTGCGCGGCCGAAGGTGTCGTGGCGGCCTATGAAGATGTCGTCGGCGAGGCCTGGAAGCCCTTCCAGCGCCAGGTCGAAAATCCCGGCCAGTCCGTCGACCGGAAGGCGGCTGAATTGCAGATGGCGGCGTTTGGGTGATGTTCCAGGGCGGGGCTTTTGCTCCGCCCACTTTCCTGTCTGAATCACGGGTTCAAATTGACAAAACAACGTAAAATACGTATTTTACGTAAAGAGATGGAGCTCTGCGATGAAACAGTACACTTTCTCTGACATGAACCGATCCTCGGGCGAAATCCTCGAAGCGGCGATGATCGAGCCGGTCGTGCTCACCAAGCACGGCAAGGAGAAGCTTTTTGTTCTTTCCGCCCGTGACTATCACCGCATGCGCGGTGAGCCGAGCCCGACGAAGTCCTATTCCCTGCATGATATGCCGGACGATGTCCATGAGGAGCTGATGTCGGGACTAGGAGCCATTCTTGAACCTGTCAAAGACGATGCCAGGGACGATGTTTAAGCAGGGTGACGTTGCCGAATTCCACTATCTGTGGCATCGCGAAGCGGAAAGGGGCGAGGAATCCGGCCGGATTCCTCGCCCTGTATGTGTCGTCATCAAGGCGCCCGGCAACCCCGACGTCGTGTTTCTCTTTCTCTTTACCTCCAAGCAGCCTTTGGACGGCCAACTTGCGCTAAGCGTTCCTGAAATTGAGTGTCGGCGCATTGGCGTTGCATCTCCGTGCTGGGTCATTCTCGACGAGTTCAATCGCGTCGAGATGGACAAGGACTATGACTTTGTTTCCACCGAGCCTATCGGCTCGGTCAGCGCGGCGTTCCTCCGAGAGATTGCCGCGACCATCAAGCAAGCAGCCCAAGCTTCTGCCATCAAGGCCGTGAAGCGGACCTGACTTCGCTTCGAGCGCTCCCGGGCGGCAAGACCACCGTTCTTCAAGGCCTCCACTTTTCGCTGCGGTTGGAGAGGATGGCTGATTGTCCACTTCAGTCGTTGCTAGGATGCGTGCAGCAACAGGCACATTTCACAGAGGCAATCCAATCCCGCTGTTTCTATGGATGGCATTCCTGGTGCGGCACGGGCAACGCGGGAGCTTGTGTCGGAGGCATTGATGCACTGTGCAACGGTTCGCCTTTCCGTCGTTGGCATTTGCCATCCCGACCTGCCGCTGGATTTCCGCAGACAAAGCAGGGATTGCCGGTCTGTTCGGAGTTGAAAGAATGACAGTTCCCTAGACCGGCATCAACGTAAATCACGCAAGCTCATTCTCGCCTCGGGTGCCGCCGTAGATGGGTGGTCCGGACACGACGTTCGCAGGTCTTCATTTCCTTAATCTGTCACAAAGGCGTCGCCCTAAGCGGTCTCGATTAAGGCATGTCTGACCGGGACCCGGCTTCGCCTCGGTCGGCTTGACGCAACGGCGGATCGAAACTTTCTTCCCCTTCGAACCGGTGTTCGAATTCCTTGCGGGTAGCCAAGAAAGTATCTTCCCGCCGTCCTCCCCTTCGTTTCGGTTCCAAAGGAATGCGCGCCGACCGTTCCCGATCTCTTCGACAGCCATCGAGGCCGCGATGGTCGTGGCCCGAAACATCGAAAGAATGAAGACAATGGCAAACATCGGCACATTTACCACTACGAAGAACGGCTTCACTGGTCAGATCAAGACGCTGGCCCTCAACGTCAAGGCCCGCCTTGAGCGCATCAAAAAAGCCTCCGAAAACGGCCCGCAATTCCGCATCTACTCCGGCTCGGTTGAACTTGGAGCCGGATGGGAGAAGCAGGCGAAAGATACCGAGCGCGACTACATCTCGGTCAAGCTGGACGATCCGAGCTTCCCCTCACCAATCTATGCCACCCTAATCGAGGTGGAAGGCCAGGAAGGCCTGCAGCTCATCTGGTCCCGCTCGACCGGCAATCGCGACTAAGCGGCCAGCATAAGGGCCTCGCCACAAGCGGGGTCTTCGACCGGTGTTTCCTGAGCGCATCTCATCCGCTACCTCATCGGAGTAGGAGTTATTCGACGCCCGTGATTGTCTCCCGATATCCACGCCGCTTTTTTGATCGCTCTATCCGCATTAGGGCATTGGCGGCATCTGCCGGGTTGTCAAATGTCACCATCATCGTCTTTCCCGGTGTTCCGATGCGCCCCCAATCGCGAATGAGCGATGCGCCGCCAAACAGCGTCGGTTGAACGGTGAGGCAATAGAACCGTCGCATATTCCGGGTCGGGTCAATGCGGCGAAGATGGATCGGTTCGGGTCTATGTGAGCGCATGGGAAGAGTTTCGCTGACGATCTTGGCTCCGTCCAATGAGTTCTATGAATCGATGACTCTCAATCGATTCAAGCCATTTATCTGTGTTGCCCTTTTCGAAGACTGAGATGGCTGCCGCGCTTCGAGCGCGGCAGCCGTCTTTTGCGCTCAAATCTGGTGAGGCCTGGTTTGCTCAGATCTCCAAAGTGTAGTGCGCGGCAAGTTTGCCCCAAGGACGCCCGGTCCCCCAATTTCCCGGCTGCACCAGAAAATCGGCACCTCCGCGCGCCGCCGCCGGCGGTCGCTTGCGCGATCCTTGACCCAGCCTCACCGCCACACTTTCCGTCGTCGTCTTTCGAAGACATGCAAGAGGCGATGACGATGCACCTTGAAATCCAGATTGAAGAACTTCGCGCAGAGCTCCGTAATGCTGCCGACGCCAGCGGGCGCCGCCAGATAAAGGCAGAGCTGGAGGTCTTGAGAGCAGAGCTTGCGGTCATTGCAGCGGATCAGGACGATACAATCGAAAGCGCGCCACCCTTATAAGGCAGCCGTTTCCCGTGTTCGTTATTGAAAGGCCTGACCCGGATCGACTGGGCCCAGGTTTCTTTGACGACCCGCACATTGCCTCTCCGGATTCGCTGGTATGCGCCCCCTGTGAAAACGGTTCTCACGAGCATTTGCATTCGAGTTCCTAGTTGCCGGTGACAATCGGCAAAGTCGCAAGATGCTTGTCGATGGTCTCGACAACATGTTGGTGCATGGGAAGGTTGGCCTTTTCTGTCTCCCATCGCTCCATGAATAGCGCGACGGTTTCTTTGGCCGTGTCGAGGACGAGCTTACGCGGCAGGTTGGCTTTTGCAGATAGGTGCGCAAGCTCGTCCGTTGTGAACTCGGTGAACTCCTTCGTCCGGCTGAACGTCAGTGCGGACTTGTCATTCGCGATATACGGGATCGTGGACACGAAATCATAGGCCGGAGCGAGGCGGGCGTTGCGACGATCAGGATAGATCAGTGACCAGTTTTTCAGGTGCATGTCGCCATTACCGATTAGGACATTAAATGTCAGGCGGCGGATGAATTCGGCCACATCATCCTGATCGGATTCCGATGCGATTACCGATACCAGATTGCGGTAACTTGCCTTCTTGTACTTGTTCTCAGGGTAGACGTTAAAGACCTGGGCGAAATCTTCGATATGCGTGACGCTGCCATCGTCATTGCGATCAAAGCGTTCTATGACGAAGGCCTGTTGCCTGATCTTCTCGAACCCGTCTGGCAAATTGCCAATCGATCGCACATCGATCAGCCCGATTGCTGGCATGTTGATCCCGACCATTCTGGCAAGGCTCATCATCGAGAATTCGTTCTCCGGGACGTTGGCAAACTCGCGCGAAGGGAGTTTGACAATCCAATTGCCGCCGACGCCGCTTGTCGGAATGGTCAAGCCGCCGCCGGCGCTCTGGACCGCCGAGAATTTTAACTGCACACCCGCCAATGAAAACCGCATGGCATCTTCGGCAGCTTCTTTCGCGGCTTCCCCTTCAAGCACGTTATGTGCTTCGTCCGGCCATTCTTCGCCGGCCGCTGGGACGACGGTGATTGCGCCGGGCAGGTCCTGCCCGAGCACCCATAAGAGATAGAACTCACGGTCGATATGAATGTCTGCCTTCTCAGCCAGGTATCGGCGCAGATGCCCCTCTGGCAGGAGGTTCGAGAAGTAGGGCATCAGCTTGATTTTGTATGGCCGGAAATCCGTGATCAGGTCGCCGAGGCTATCCTTGAACTGCAGGCCGAGCGTCGGTCTCTCACGGTTTTCGACATAAGCGTCATTGAACGCGAACAGCGTCTTTTCGGTTCCTACATAGGTGATCGTGCCGATTTCTTCGCCATAAAGGTGCAAACTCAGAACAGATACATTAGGCATCGTCGTCCTCCTCATCTAATGAGTAGGCTGGACGGTTGGCGCTGCGTTGTTCGCTCGTTGGCTCGAAACGGGCGATCTGGTTACGGAGCGCTTTCATGCTGTTGGTCGCATCCAATATGCCCTTCCTGTGCTCCGTCAGTTTAGCGTGGTCAATCTTTTGGCGCAGTGAGCGGAGATGGTTCAAAAACCGCGCGTCGATTTGTATGCGCTGGAGTGATTCTGTGACTTTGCGCAGCTCATCTAGCTCCGGTAACGTCGGAGCTTCGATCTGAAGGGCGCGGATCGCCTTTTTCAGCTGCTGCATTTCCTTGCCGATCGCAGGCGGTTGGACCACGGTTTTATCCGTGGTCTGACGCGTAATCGATTTGACAGCAGGCACCGCCTTGCGTGGTACCAGGGCGATCTCCAGATCTAGTGCACTGGCGATCGCGACGAGGCTCGACAGGCGTAGATCAACGCTGTTGGATTCGATCCGCGAAATCTGGGCTTGCGGTACGCCAGCCATCCGGCTCAACTCGCGTTGGCTGAGTTGTTTGGCTTCTCTGGTTTCGCGTAGGCGGTCCGCGATCTCTTGGGTTTCATATTTCATTGATATATATTTCTGCATCAACTTTCTTTCTTGATATCTTTTGCGATATCAAACTATGACTCCTTTCTCAAGGCGATGTTTTATAAGTTATCAACTTTCTTTCTTGATGTCTTAATCAGCATCAAGTTATGGAGCGTGTCATGAGTCAAAGCTAGAAATCTTTCTCTGGAATAGAGGGGTTGCCCTTGACTACCTCTTTGTAAGCTTCTTCGAAAATGCTCCGCCAAGGCCTTTCCGAATACCTATGCATTATACAAACGGCTCCATGCTTCCTTGAAGACCTGTTTGATCTTACGTGGATCAATCCCTTTCCGTTTTGCCTGTTGCCATTCTTCAAGCGTGAAATTGAAGGGCTTCTTCCCGCCATCGCGGCGAAGACTGTCCGGCAAATTCCAGCCATGATCGCGATACAGCTCACGGGATAATTCCGTTAGCTTTCGTTCGAAGTGGGGGAGGTTGATGGCGGTCAGAGATTCGCTGTTGATGCGGGACCAAACCACATGGGCATGACGACGCGCATTCTTCTCATGAAAAATGACCGCACGGGGCTGCCCTCAAGCCCAAGTGCTTGTTCGGCCCAATCCGCTGCCGGGGGCAAACCCTCTTCCGACGCTACCGTTTCCTTTGGTGGATTCAGGCTCAACGAAAACAGAAACTGTTTGCAGCGTGTTGCCTTCGAGACCGCGAACGCCGCTTGCAGGGCGTCTTCTAAATCATCCGAGGCAAAGCCCCGGAGTTCGATCACGGTGACATGATTGTTGTCACGGTCATTCAGCAAATGCGCTGCAAGCCCATCGCCACGGATGCTAGGCTTCATGATCCGTCACCATCCGAACGGCGCGGGCACGCACTTCAGGGGAGAATTTGTTCGCTGTCTTGCTTGTCATAGCCCCTAATTCTCACAAGCTAGTGACACCGGCAAACCCGGCGTAGTTCAATCCCTACCGTCGCGCTGTTCCAAACCGCGACGCTGCCACTTTTTCTGTCATTTCTTTCCTCCGGAAGAACATAGCCCGCCCGCATCGGAGCGGCTCGTTGCCACTGGTAAAGATGATTTGCTCATCGGACCGCATCTGCAGAACTTCATGCGGCTGGATAAGAGGGCGCTGAGAAAGCTGGCGAGAGCGGTTCTGAGAAACTTGCCCGCCGCGTGAAGAGCGGCTGACCTGGTCAACCTCGATGGTCGTCATGCCACAGCGCTCGGAAATATACCGCGCTGTGTCCGGATCGTTGATGGCTGCGAAGGACACCCAGGAAGCGGATTCAAACCACTTGGATGTGGCATCCTTGCCGCCAAAGGCCTCCCGCATCTGCCCGAGCGACTGGAACAACATCAGAAGCGAGATGCCATATTTGCGGCCGGCGTCCCGAGCCGTTTCGATGATGCGCATGTAGCCGAGCCGTGCGGCCTCGTCGAGCAGGAAGAGTACCCGGTCGTTGATGTCTCCATCGCGATTGTAGACCGCTTTCAGAAAGGCACCGATGATCACCCGGGCCATGCCGGGATGATTTTCCAGGGTGGAAAGATCGATGTTGAGGAAGATGGTCGTCCGGCCGTTGGCGATGATGTCGGTTTTGAAGGTGTTGCCGGAGACGAGCGCGGCATAGGTCTCGTAGGAAAGCCAATGGGTCTCTTTTGCAGCGGTCGCATAGACACCGGAAAAGGTTTGCGGTGTCATGTTGATGAAGGGTCCAACCAGTTCTTTGACGAATTCGTTCGGCGCCGTGTCGTGAATGTCCGCCAGGAACTCTTTTAGGCTTTCTTCCGGTTTTGTGAGAATGCTGCGCACTGTGCGCAGCGATCGCTTTCCGGCAGTATTGGCCAAATCGGAAAAGACCACATGGGCGATCACGCTGGTAATTAGTTGTTCGGCATTTGTGCGGAAGAAGTCGTCGGCGCCGGATGCCATCCGCGGCTTTTCCGACATGAGCCAGGCCGCAACCGTTGCCATGTCCTCTTCCATGGAGGATCCAAACTGTCCGATCCAGTCGAGGACATTGAAGCCGACGCTTGGATTTTTCGAATCGAGGCAAATGACCTTCTGGCCCATCGCGTTGCGGCTGCCTGCCACCATTGGTGCAATTTCGGTCGACGGATCGAGAACGATCATTGACCCTGGATAGTGGAGACAGGTGGGAATGACCACGGATGTTGTCTTGTATCCGCCTGAGCCGGCAAAGACGATGCCATGGGTTGATCCAAAGCCTTGATCAAACGCGAGGAGGGGCGCCTTGCCGCCTTTACCCCAGGTGCTGCTGTGACGCGGATCGAAATTGATTTCCGAGACGCTGTCCTGATCGACGCGGTAACGTTCGCCGATGACGATACCGCCGTCTTCGGGAAACACCTTCGCAGCGGTTCGAGTGTCCATCCAATCGCTGTCGCCGTGAATGCTTCTACGCCCGGAGACCCGTTTTGGCCGGGTGTCACCAAAGGCCCTGTTGCCTTTCAAGCCGACCTTCAAACCGAACAGACCGACAAAGAGCGCGCCGATCGCACCACCGATCGAATAGAAATCGGCGTACTGCAGAACCGACCCGGTCTGAACTTGCTCTGAGAAAGCATTGAGCCGCAGCGCCTCCCGGAGCGCGGCAATAGCAAAAACCATCAGGCCTCCACCGAGAACTCCGAAGCCAGCCCATTTGATGCCGAGACTGCCGCGCGCGGAAAAAAGAACGATGAGGCCCAGGCCTGCAGAGACAAGAAAGGGAAGGGTGAGCCCGATCCGGCCGAGCAACAAATAGGCCTTCTGCGTCGTGGCGAACGAGGCGAGGCTGGTCTCAATCCCAATAAGACCCCAGAGCGCTGTGAGCATCAAGGTGATCGGGATCAGGACCAGCAGCGCCCTTTTGAGTGTACTCTTCAAATGCGGCCTTTCCGATCGCGCGCCATCGGTCGCGCTCATTTTTGTCGCCAATGCGGCTTGCAGCATCCATGAGAATGCCGAGAAGGATGGCCTTGTCTGTCTCGCGCAAGCCCGCTTTGACGATGAGGCCGCCAAGCTGGATCTTCTCGCGGGTGTCTTTTTTGCGGGAGAGCAATCGCGTTCGCCTTATCCGGTTCTCAAAAGTTCTGAATTGCCCTTCAAGTCTGCGGAGTTGCAGGCTGAGCTTGTGCCGCGGCCGGCTTTTGAAATCGGGCGGCAATCTCACTCAAGGCTTTGGTTAGGTCTGCTTCATCAATGTCGAGTTCGGCAAGGCCGCTGTCCATGACGAGTTTTGCAACGCGCTCGGACTGCTTTTTGAGAACCTGTCTTTTCTTTTGCTGGAGCTTGGCGATCTGTGCTTCGATGTCATCGATCTGCTCGGAAGCGGATTTGGACGGGCGCGGTGCCATAAGACTATCCTTGAAATTGAGATGGGTTGTTTAAAGTTGTGGGGCTCGCTCATAGCGTGTTGTGCGGCCGAAGTCGAGTTCGGTTGCAAAACTTGCAGTGGATACAACCAAGCGGGCCTTCACTGACGGAAGTGCAGCGCCCTCTCGACCAACAGAAGCCTTCGTTGAAGATCCGGTTTTCCAGCCCGTAAGGGCCGCAGTCCGGTTTTTTAGGAAAACCGGACGGAGCGGGCGAAGGCTTGAACGCGCTCATTATCAAGCGCTGAAGAGAAAGCCGAAGCCTGTGGTAAACCGGGTCTGGGCGGTGGAGGA